>Ga0315281_10013145_pt1 | contig 11219 bp, 13 predicted proteins | sample YL17G07_0_MG_FD_204540 | JGI IMG/M metagenome (GOLD analysis project Ga0315281, IMG submission 204540) | Sediment microbial communities from Yellowstone Lake, YNP, Wyoming, USA - YL17G07_0 | ecosystem: Environmental > Aquatic > Freshwater > Lake > Sediment | place: USA: Wyoming | collected... | reverse complement strand
CCAGCGGCGTGCACGGCATCCAGCGCACGCGCGCCGGCTGGCGCGGTGGCGCCGATCCGCGGCGCGAAGGCATCGCCAAGGGCGATTAGGAAATCAACCGGCGGCAACGCCCTGCGCCGGCTGATCGAACGCAGGCGCCTGCATTTCTTGCCGCGTCGGGCTTCGTCGAATCGCCACCTCTGCTTTGACCTATAATCGGCGCACGCTAACGACACGCTGGAGGAGAGCATGCTGAATACCCTGCGCCGCGCCGCCGTGATCGCCTTGTTTGCGCTGGCTGTGCTGCCTGCCGCAGCCCAGTATCCATCGAAACCGATTCGCATCATTGTGCCCTTCCCCGCTGGATCTGCAACGAGCACAGTCGCCCGCATTCTCGCGACGCCGTTGTCGCAGGCGCTGGGCCAACCGGTGATCGTGGAGGACAAGCCCGGCGCGGACGGAGCCATCGCCGGCGAACAGGTGGCGAAATCCGCCCCCGATGGCTATACGCTGCTGATGGCGACCAACAGCCCGCTTGCCGCCGTGCCGCTCTTGCGCAAGAACCCACCCTACGACCCGGTCGCGGATTTCAGCCCGATCAGTTTCGTCGGCCGCTACACCTTCTATCTGGTGGTGCACGCGAGCGTTCCGGCGAAGACCCTGCCCGAGCTGCTCGACTATGCGCGCGCCAATCCGGACAAGCTCAACTACGCGACGGGCAATACCACCGGCATCCTGTCGACAGGCCAACTGCTGGCCTTCGGCGGAGCGAAAATGGTGCATGTGCCCTACAAGGGCGAACCGGCCGCCATCACCGATCTGGTCGGCGGCAGGGTGCAGGTGATGTTCGCCTCGTCGACCACCGCATTGCCCTTCGTCCGCGACGGCAAATTGCGCGCGCTGGCGACCACCAACGCGAAGCGCACCGTGCAGTTGCCCGATGTACCGATCATGGCGGAGGCCGGCATGCCGCGCTTTTCCATCGGTTCCTGGGCCGCCCTGTTCGGCCCGGCGAAGTTGCCAAGAGACGTGCTCGATCGCCTCAATCAGGAAGTGAATGCGGCGATGAAACGGCCTGAAGTGCGCGAGCAATTCGAGCGCCAGGCGTTCGAATTCGCCGCCTCGACGCCGGAGGAATTGGCCGCTTTCCTCAAGGATCAGCTAGAAGTCTGGGGCCGCACCATACGTGAGTCCGGCATCAAAGCGGAATAATTCGTGGCTCTTCCTGGAGCGACGCAACAAGCCGAAGAAGCGCGCCCTGCTTTACTCTCCAGCCGATCAGCGCGATAAAATCGCGCCTGCCAAAGAGGCCGCATGCACCCGGCTGGTTGCGGATCAGCGCTTGGCCGCTCGCTGTTGATTCGCAGATCAACCGAGCGAAGCTACCAATTCAATCTTCGGCGCTACGCTGCGAACCACCTTCTCAACGCCATGCCCAGGGTTCGCGCGTTTCTTGGAGATGAGCAAACCGGCTTTCTCCAAAAACGTGATGTCCTTGGCGACGGCTGCTCGGTCGCGCCGCAGGCTGCGGGTCAACTCGCTGATGGACTGTTCCTTCGCGAGAACGCGAGTCATCAGCGTTCGGCGCGTTTCGCTCAGCGCGCTGAACATCATCTTCGGGTCTTCAAACGAAATAATGACGCTAGGCTCAACGGATTCCTTGCGATCGAGCTTGCACGCCGTTGCCTTTGCTCGCGCAAAAAATTCCTCGGGAGTGCTGGTGCGGACGATGGTTTTGCGCATTACTTGCTCCTTGAATGCTTGGCAACAATGTCTTGCCACTCTGCGGTAAATCGATCTGCCGTGTCTTCGTAGCTCACAAAATCAACCTTTTCTACATTGCCGACGTAATGCCGGTGATGGCCATCGTGCGCGTTGTCGTAACCTAGAACCCGGCCGTTATCTCTCTGGCAGATGGCCGGATTGATGTAGGCCATGCTGTAGCGGGTCACCGCGGGCGGATTGATTTTCCTATCCGCCGTTATTGCGCAAGGACCACCGGCGGGCGCGCCAGGACGCGTGCCGCGCGCTTTGCTAATTGGCTGTCGAAGGTGACGAAGCGGCTGGTTCCGGCGCTGGTTGCCGCATGCAGCGCGTCGGCGAAGTCAACACCTTTTTCAAAGGCCTTGAGCGCGATGCGAACGACCGCCTCATCTTCAATGCGCACATTGTCGAGGCTGAGCAAGTGGGCCAACGACCGCGCAATTCCCGCAGGCAGCACGCGGGCTGCGCCGCGCATCACCCACTCCAGTTCAAGCAGGACGGTTTTCGGAATGAAGACGTCCTCTTCCATCAGCAGCCTGGCTGCGATCTGCGCTTGCCCCGGCTCATCGTTCAGGTAGAACCGAGCCAGCACGTTGGTGTCGAGCGCGATCAACGCGACACCTTGAGTGCGGTGAGCGGGTCCATGTCTTCAATCGCGATGGTCTTGCCCTTGTAACCGGCGAGGCCAAGGCCCTTGAGAACCGCCTTGGCATTGCGCGCGGCCACTGGCGTGATTTGAATACCCATAGAGGTGCTTTCGATTTTTACCCGTGAGCCGCTGGCGAGGCCCCACTGGTCGCGCAGCCGTTTCGGAATGACGATCTGACCTTTGGTCGAGATGACGGTATTCATGGTATTTCCCTTGTTGCGGCGTGGTAAGCATTATGCGCAAAATGCTTACCGTCGTCAAGCCAGTTCAATTAACGTGTTCAATTAACGCTGCAACTCCGCCATTTATCCGTTCGGACCCCCGGCTTACTCCTATGCCCCATTCAATCGCGGAAATTGAACAACAAGCACGCGAGCTGCCCGCCCAAGAGCGCGCTCGTCTGGCGCTCGCGCTTATCCAGTCTCTGGAGCCAACCGACGAGGGCGACATTGAAGAAGCTTGGCGCGTCGAAGTCGAGGCCCGCTGGGCATCGATCGAGCGCGGCACAGCAGAGACTATCGCCGCTCCTGAGGTCTTTGCGGAAATCCGCCGCGCGTTGCGGTGAATCAGTTGCGGTTTCACTCCGGAGCACGCACGGAATTCCGCGAGTCGGCCGTGTTTCAGGACGCGATCCAATTGCCGGTCGGCCCGAGACGCCCGTCCCTATTGGAGTTTCAGGCAATTTCCACCGACGCCTGCGTGACTACGGCGTACCGTTGCCGGATACGCCGCTCGCTTCGAAAATTTGGAGCGCCAGATAGCCGATCATCTGCATTCCGAGGTCGGGCGCGAGGCAATCGAAGACTTTCGGCTCACGCATCGCGCGCAGCCAGGTGAGTTGGCGCTTGGCCAGCTGGCGCGTGGCGTAGATGCCCCGGTCGCGCAGCGTGGCGCGGTCATATGCGCCCGCGAGATGTTCCCAGGCCTGGCGGTAGCCGACGCAGCGCGTGGAGGGCAGGTCTGCATTCAGGATGTATTTTATTTGCAGCGCGGCAACTTCATCCACCAAGCCGGCGGCGAGCATCGCTGCGAAGCGCTGCTCGATGCGCTTGTGCAGCACCGCGCGATCCGATGGAATCAACGCTACCTGCATGAAACGGAATGGCAACGAGTCGGACACGCGCGCGCCCTGCAATGCCGACAGCGGCTTGCCGGCAATGCGGAAAACCTCGAGCGCGCGCTGGATGCGTTGCGCATCGCCGGGTTTCAGCCGGGCGGCCGTCGGCGCATCGATGCGCGCCAGTTCAGCGTGCAATGCGGGCCAGCCTTTTTCTCCCGCCTCGGCTTCAATCGCGGCGCGCACCGCGGCGTCGGCCGGCGGCAGATCGGACAAGCCTTCGCGCAGTGCCTTGAAATAGAGCATGGTGCCGCCGACAAGCAGTGGCATGCGGCCCCGCCCGGCGATTTCCTGCATCAGGCTAGCGGCATCGGCACGGAATTGCGCGGCGGAATAGCGCTCGGTCGGATCGATGATGTCGATCAGATGGTGCGCTACGGACGCACGCTCTGCGGCGGTGGGCTTGGCCGTGCCTACGTTCATGTCGCGGTACACCTGCGCCGAATCCACGCTGATGATTTCGACCGGAAAATGCGCTGCAATCTCGAGCGCCACCGCGGTTTTGCCGCTGGCCGTGGGCCCCATCAGCAAAATTGCCGGCGGCAATCTTGCCGATGATGAACGGGTCATGCGACTGATGAGTGATTCAGCAAGATTACGCCACCGCGCCGCGCTGGCGACGCGCCTCGTAGGCCTGCAGATGGCAGAAGGCAGCCGTGAGCAGGCGCGCGTCGGCGCCGGCGACGCGTGCACGCCGCAACATGTCGCCGACGATGTGATCGGCTTCGACGCGCCCGCCGGCTTCCATGTCGCGCAGCATGGAGGCGGTGAACGCCGAACCGCGTGCGAACAGCATGCCCTCCGTGCGCTGCAGGGATTCGGCGCGCGGCGCATGGCCGGCCGCGCCCGCCGCTGCGACGCAGGTTGACAGCGCTTCGCGCATCAACCCCTCTCCGTCCCCGGCGCTGAGGATCTCGCCCACGCTGGCGCGCATCAGGCAGGTCATCGCGGCAAGACTCGCCAACAACACGAACTTCTCCCACATGTCCTGCTCAATGTTCTCGCTGACTTTGCACTCCAGGGAAACGCTCGCATAAGCCTGCGCCAACTCCTGCAGCAGCGTCTCGGCGTGCGCGTGATTGCCTGCGCGCGGTCCGCAGGTGATCCCCTGGAATTTGCTCAGATGGCGAATGCTGCCGTCTGTATCCAGGGTCGAGGCGATATAACAGGTTCCTCCGAGCACACGCGCGCTGCCAAACGCCTGCTCCAGCCTGGCCAAATGCGCCATGCCATTGAGCAAAGGCAGGATCAGGGTGTTCGGTCCGATGGCACCGCCGATGGAGGCAACCGATGCGTCGAGGTCGTAGGCTTTGCACGACAGGATCACCAGATCGTAATCGGGCCGCACCGTCTCCTGCAGCACCGTGCGCACCGGAATCTGCGCGTCGCCCAGCGGGCTCTTGATCACGAGGCCGGCCTGCGCCAGCTTTTGCGCGCGCTGCGGCCGCACCAGAAAAGTCGCATCGACGCCGGCCTGCGCCAGGCGTCCACCGAAATAGCCGCCGACCGCGCCGGCGCCGAGAATCAATACTTTCATTGCCACTTTCCCCCTAGTAAGGACTAACGTCCCCGCAGGAACAGTTTGTCCAGGTCGGCAAGACTCATCTGGTACCAGGTCGGCCTGCCGTGATTGCACTGACCGGAGCGTTCGGTGATTTCCATTTCGCGCAGCAGCGCATTCATTTCCGTCACCGTCAGCGGCCGGTGCGCGCGCACCGCACCGTGGCAGGCCATGGTTGAGAGCAGTTCGTGCTGATGCTCCGTGAGCACGCGGCTGCCGCCGTATTCGCGCATCTCCCGCAGAAGCGCATGCGCCAAAGCGGCGATATCCGCGGAAACGAGCATGGGCGGTACGGCGCGCACTGCCAGCGCCGTCGGCGACAGCGGCGCCATGTCGAAACCCAGCCGGGACAGCACGCCGGCGTGCTCCTCCACCGCCGCCACTTCCAGACGCTCGGCATTGAAGGTCACGGGTATCAGCAGTTTCTGCATGCTCATGGATTGCGCTTCGAGCGCACGTTTGAGCTTTTCGTACAGGATGCGCTCGTGCGCGGCATGCATGTCCACCAGCACCATGCCCTGCCGGTTCTGCGCCAGGATGTAAATGCCGTGGAGTTGTGCGATCGCGTAGCCGAGCGGCGCGTCGGTTTCGGAATTGGACGGCGCAGCCGCGGCGCTTGTCTCATATGCAGCCCGCGCTGCCCCGTCAGTCGTCGCGGGCGCGATGGAAAACAGGGCCTGGTAAGCGGCGGCCGGCTGCGCCACGCCCAGGCTGGACTGATACGGCACGCGCCGGAAATCCATTCCCGCCGCCTGCGCCATCGGCTGCACGGCGCTTGCGGGCACCTGCGCCGCGCTGCCGGAGAGGGCCTTGCTGACCGCGTGGAACACAAACTGATGGATGGCGCGCGCATCGCGAAACCGCACCTCGGTCTTGGCCGGGTGCACGTTCACGTCCACACCCAGCGGATCGAGCTCCAGGAACAACACATAGGCCGCATGCCGATCGCCGTGCAGCATGTCCTGGTAAGCCTGGCGCAGTGCGTGCCCGAGCAGCTTGTCGCGCACGAAGCGGCCGTTCACGAACACGAACTGCGCGTCGCGGGAACTGCGCGAGAACGCCGGCGAACCGGCAAAGCCGGAGAGCCGCAGGCCGGACGAATTCTCATCGAGCGGGCGCGCGGCACCGGCAAATTCGGCGCCCGCCACCGCGGCAATGCGGCGCGCGGCGGCGCCCGCGTGCAGATGCGAAATCACCCGGCCGTTGTGCTTGAGGCTGAACGCCACACCGGGCCGGGACAGCGCAATGCGTTTGAACACGTCCTCGCAATGGCCGAACTCGGTCGCTTCGGTACGCAGAAACTTGCGCCGCGCCGGCGTGTTGAAATACAGGTCGTTCACTTCCACGCTGGTGCCGCCCGAATGCGCCGCCGGCTGCGGCGCACCCTGCGCCCCGCCCTCCGCATCGAGGCGCCACGCATGCGCCGCGCGCTCGCTGCGGGTGGTGAGCGTGACGCGCGCCACGGACGCGATCGAAGCCAGCGCCTCGCCGCGGAAACCGAGCGAACGCACCCGCTCGAGGTCGTCGAGACTTGCGATCTTGCTGGTGGCGTGGCGCGCGAATGCCAGGGGCAGGTCGTCCGCGTCAATGCCGCCGCCGTCATCGGTGATCTTGAGCTGCTTGATTCCGCCCTGCGCCAGGCCGACGCTGATTTCGGTGGCGCCGGCATCGAGGCTGTTCTCGAGTAATTCCTTCAGCACCGAAGCCGGTCGCTCGACCACTTCCCCGGCGGCGATCTGACTGATGAGGGTATCCGGGAGCAGATGAATTGAGGGCATGGCGGCACGATTTTTTGGGCGCCCAAGTATACCGGGAACGGGGCGGGCTTGCGGTAAGATGGCGCCTGTTCGGGAAAGACTTGAATGGAACTGCTGCTGTTTTTCTGGGACCTTCTGGTCCACCTCGACAAACACCTCGCCAGCCTGCTGCTGCAGCATGGCGCCTGGGTGTATCTGCTACTGTTCCTGATCGTGTTCTGCGAGACCGGCCTGGTGGTGACACCGTTCCTGCCCGGGGACTCGCTGCTGTTCATTGCCGGCGCCCTCACGGTCGCCGGCAGCAGCTCCGGCAAGCTTGACATCGCGACCCTGAATATTCTGTTGATTGCGGCGGCGATCCTCGGAAACACTACCAACTACTGGATCGGCCGCTACTTCGGTCCCAAGGTATTCGCCTGGGAGGATTCGCGCTTTTTCAACCGCGCCGCTTTCAACAAAGCCCACGCATTCTACGAGCGCCACGGCGGCAAGACCATCGTCATCACCCGCTTCCTGCCGATACTGCGCACTTTTGCACCCTTCGTCGCCGGCGTGGCGCAGATGACGCACACGCGCTTCCAGGTCTACAACATCGCCGGCGGCGTGCTTTGGGTCTCCAGCCTGACGCTTGCGGGCTATTGGTTCGGTAACATTCCCTGGGCGAAAGACAATCTCACCTGGATCATTCTTGGATTGATCATCATCCCGGGATTGCCAGCACTGCTTGCGGTGATTCGGAACTGGCGCGAACAGCGCAGCGCCCGCCTGACCGAATAGCGAGTCCGCCGGCCCGCCTAGGGCTTGGCGGCCGGAGATTAGGGCGCTAGTCCGTTGCCCGGATCGCCGCCAGCGTGGATTTCGCCAGCGGCGGATTCTTGGTGAAGTAGCGTCTGATGCCCTTGAAAATCGCCTGCGCCATTTTCTCCTGGTAAGCCTCGTCGTTCAGCCTGCGTTCCTCGTCCGGATTGCTGATGAAGGCGGTTTCGACAAGGATCGAGGGAACATCGGGCGCCTTCAACACGGCAAAGCCCGCCTGCTCAACATCGTGCTTGTGCAGCGCGTTGACGCCGCCCAGTTCGGCCAGCACCGCCTTGCCCAGCTTGAGACTGTCGTTGATCTGCGCCGTCAGGCTCAGGTCGGCGAGCGTCATCGCCAGATAACGGTCCTTCACGTCGAGATTGACCCCGCCGATCAGATCGGCGTCGTTTTCACGTTTAGCCAGCCACTTCGCTGCGGTGCTGGTCGCGCCGCGCTCGGACAACGCGAACACCGAGGAACCGCGCGCATGCGGCCGGATGAAGGCGTCGGCGTGCACCGACACGAACAGGTCGGCGTGCACCCTGCGGGCCTTTTGCACCCGCATCTGCAACGGAATGAAATAATCGCCGTCGCGGGTGAGCACCGCGCGCATGTTGGGCTCGCCGTCGATGATGGACTTCAGTTTCCTCGCGATGGTAAGGGTCACGTTCTTCTCGCGGCTGCCTCCCCGGCCTTTGGCGCCCGGGTCCTCGCCGCCATGCCCGGCGTCGACGACCACGGTCACCATACGCGCCACCACCGGCTTGCCTTTTGCGGCCGCGTCCGCTCTGGGGGCCGACTCAGCTCGCGCGGCGGGTTTCGGCTCTTCTTGCGCAGGGCTCAGCGCGGGCTCTGTCTTTTGCCCCTCTGGCTCGGCTCTCACTTCCGGCTTCTGCAGCAAAGCCATGAGCGGATCGCTAGGCACCAGCGGGTAGACGTCGAGCACCAAGCGGTGTCCGTAGTCGCCCACCGGTTTGAGCATGAAAATCTGCGCCTTGACCTCGGACTTGAGGTCGAGCACCAGCCGCACGACGCCAGGCTTGTACCGGCCGGCGCGCATCTGGCCGATGTAGGGATCGTTCGGCAGCACCTTGCCGGCGATCTCCTGCTGCACGCTCACGATGTCGACCTGTTCGAGGTCGAGCACCAGGCGTTCGGGATTCTTCACCAGCAGCAATTCATGCCGGATGGGCTTGTCGGCCTCGATGGTGATGCGCGTGTATTCCTGCGCCGGCCAGATGCGGACCGCGCTCACCCGGTCTGCGGCACCGGCGCTGGCAGCAACCGCCGTCAGCGCGAGTGCGAGCGGAACGAGCTTGCGCCAGCAATGTCCGAGACCCGCCTCACCGCGGGCGGTCGCTGAATTCAGGGTGGCAATTGCATCAGCCGCTGCAGACATGCTTTGCCATTTTCGGTTCCGGCGCGGACGCTCAGGTCACGCCCGTCGCCGGCGAACTCGAGCGCGATGTCGAGATCGGCCGCAGGCAGCAGCCCGGCCGCCTTTTCCGGCCATTCGACGAGGCAGACCGAGGTATCGTTGAAATATTCGTTGAAGCCCGTATCATGCCACTCCTTCGGGTCTCTGAATCTATAAAAATCAAAGTGGTATAAGTTTAACCTAGAAACGGTATAAAGTTCAACCAGGGCATAGGTCGGGCTCTTTACCCGGCCCAGATAACCGAGGCCGCGCAGCAGGCCGCGGGCAAGCGTGGTTTTGCCGCTGCCGAGTTCGCCATGCAGATAGAGAGCGAGGCCGGGTTCGATCACGCGCGCCAGGCGAGCGCCCAGCGCGCGCGTCGCGGCCTCATCGGGCAAATGCATTTTGAGCACGCTGTGGTTATGATTAGGCATGTCCGAAGCGGCAACGAATTACGATTACGCCCTGCTCGCCCGCAGCGTCAAGACCTGGGGGCGCGAACTCGGGTTCCAGGCGGTGGGCATCGCCGATACCGATCTCGCCGCCGCGGAACGTCGTCTCGCCGAATGGCTTGCCGCCGGATTTCACGGCGAGATGGATTATATGGCAAGGCATGGTACAACACGCGCGCGCCCGCAGGCGCTGCGGCCCGGCACGCTGCGCGTGATCAGCGCGCGCATGAACTACCGGCCGCAGGCGGCCGACGCCTGGTCAGTGATCGGCGCGCCGGACAAGGCCTACATCGCGCGCTATGCCATCGGGCGCGATTATCATAAGGTGCTGCGCCGCAGGCTGCAGCAGCTTGCCCGGCGCATAGAGCGTGAAATAGGCGCTTTCGGTCACCGCGTGTATACCGACTCGGCGCCGGTGATGGAGGTGGAACTGGCGGCGAAGAGCGGGCTGGGCTGGCGCGGCAAGCACACGCTGCTGCTCTCGCGTGATGCCGGCTCGTATTTCTTTCTGGGCGAAATCTTCACCGACCTGCCGCTTCCGGCCGACACCCCGGTCGCAGACCATTGCGGCAGCTGCAGCAAATGCCTGGACATCTGTCCTACCCGCGCCATCGTCGGGCCCTACCGCGTCGACGCGAAGCGCTGCATTTCCTATCTCACCATCGAACTGAAAGGCGCCATCCCCGTCGATCTGCGCGCGCTGATAGGCAATCGCGTCTACGGCTGCGACGATTGCCAACTCGCCTGTCCCTGGAACCGCTACGCCGAAGTGAGCGCCGAGCCGGATTTCCAGGTGCGCCTAGGCCTGGACGATGCGCAGCTGGTGGAGCTGTTCGCATGGAGCGAAGACCAGTTTCACGAGCGCATGGCCGGCAGCGCCATTCACCGCATCGGGTTCGAGCGCTGGTCGCGCAACCTCGCCGTGGGCCTGGGCAATGCAACAAGCAGCGAAGCCGTGGTCGGTGCGCTGAGGTCGCGCGCCGGCAGCGCATCGGCCCTGGTGCGCGAGCACATCGGTTGGGCCTTGCAGCGGCATAACGGATAACGCCGGAACCAAAGGCCTGCGATGCGCCTGCACCAGCTCACCCTCGATTTCATTCCGGAACAGGACCGCCTGCTGCTGCGCGTGAGCACCGACAGCCAACTCGAGATGCGCCTGTGGCTGACGCGACGCGCGCTGCGGCTGTTGTGGCCGCTGCTGGTGAAGATGGTGCGCGCCTCACCCGAGGCCGTGCTGCAGAGCAGCCTGGAGGCGCGCGACGCCATAGTCGGCATGCAGCACGAGCAGGCACTGAGCCAGGCCAACTTTGCCCGGCCGTTCGAAGAGCTGGCGCGCGAAATGCCGCTCGGAACCGAACCGATCCTGGTGACGCGACTGCAGACCGGCCGCGATGAAAACGGCAACCATATCCTGAGCCTCCAGCCGCAGCAGGGCCAGGGCGTAAATCTGACCCTGGACAATACGCTGCTGCATTCCGTGTGCAAACTGCTGCAGAACGCCGTGGCCAAGTCCGACTGGGATATCGTGCTGGAATTGCCGGCCCTGCAGACTCGGTCGGATGCCGACGGCGCGGCGGTGCCGAAGACGGTTCAGTGAGCTAGTCGAGCGACTCCAACTCGGCCTGCAGCGCCAGCCATTCTTCTTCGGCCTTGGTCAATTCCGCGGCAATTTTTCCTTCGCGCACCAGTTCCGCCTTGAACTTGTTCGCATCGGCATAGCTCTCC
>Ga0315281_10013144_pt1 | contig 11219 bp, 15 predicted proteins | sample YL17G07_0_MG_FD_204540 | JGI IMG/M metagenome (GOLD analysis project Ga0315281, IMG submission 204540) | Sediment microbial communities from Yellowstone Lake, YNP, Wyoming, USA - YL17G07_0 | ecosystem: Environmental > Aquatic > Freshwater > Lake > Sediment | place: USA: Wyoming | collected... | reverse complement strand
CTCGCTCTCCCGCGGTCTCAAGGACCAAGGGGTGATCGGTCTGTCGCACCCTTTGGAGCCAGTCCAGCATGCCCGCACAGTACGCCATCGCGAACATACAAGGGGTGGCCGTCGAAGACTCGCCGTGGAGAGAAGGCCGGGGTGAGGGCCGCTGCAAGCGGTCGCGCTCCGCTACCGCTTCGGTGCCGTTCCTTCGAATCGGGCCGGGTCGAACTCCGGCGGCACACCGCTCCAGTCGTTGCGGCAGATGCCGGCGGCGACGAGCTTGCCGGTCAGCGGCCCCAGCAGGATGCCGTTCCGGTAGTGGCCGGTCGCCGCGATCACGTTCACCCAGCGGGGCAGCGGGCCGATCATCGGCAGGCCGTCGGCGCTGCCGGGCCGCAGCCCCGCCCAGGCGAACTGCTGCGCCGCCGCACCCAGCTGCGGCACCAGCCGGCTCGCCATCGAGCGCATCGCCCGCACACCCGCCTGCGTCGTGCGGCGCCGGAAGCCCACGTCCTCGACCGTGGCGCCCGCGAAGACAAGGCCGTTGACGCGCGGCACGAGGTACCCCTCCGGCCCCCAGACGATGTGCCGGATCGGCGCCCGCATGCCGCCGAGCGCGATCATCTGTCCGCGCACCGGCCGCACCGGCAGCTCCACGCGCAGCCGCGCCGCGATCTGCCCCGAGCGCGCGCCGGCGGCCAGCACGACGGCGTCGCACGCGAACGATGCGTCGCCGGAGCGCACGGCGGTGACCCTCTCGCCCGAGGTAGCGAACCCGGTGACCGGGGTGCCGTTGCGGATCGATACGTGGTGCGCGAGCGCGGCGCGCTCCATCGCCAGCGCCAGCATCTGGCTGCTGACGCTCCCCTCCGCCGGGGAGAAGACGCCGCCCAGCACGCGCTCGCTCAGCCGCGGCTCCAGCTCGCGGCAGGTCGCCGCGTCCAGCCACTCCAGCGGGAAGCCCAGCTCGCGCTGCCAGGCGAAGCGGCCGCGCAGATCGGCGATGCCTCCCTCGTCGAACGCCACCTTCAGGATGCCGTTCGCGCGGTACTCCAGATCGAAGCCGCAGCCGCGCTCCAGCTCCTCCACCAGTGCCGGATACTCCTGCAGCGCGCGCAGCCCCGACCGCAGCATCGGCCCGGTGTCGTGCGCCTCGATGAGCGGCGCCAGCATGCCTGCCGCCGCGTTGGTGGCCTGCATGCCGGTCTTGCCGTATTCCAGCAGCGTCACCTTGGCGCCGCCCCGCGCCAGCTCGTACGCCGACGCCAGCCCGACGATGCCGCCGCCGATCACCACGACGTCGCTCATCGCGCGCCGCCGCCGACCATGCGCACGACCTCCACCGCGTCGCCCTCGCGGATCACGGCGCCGCCGTACTCGTCTTTCGGGATCACGTCGCCGTTGATCGCGATCGCCACCAGGCGCGGGTTGATGTCGTGCGCGCGCAGGAACGCCGGCAGGTCGACGGCCGCGGCGCCGTTCGGCGCATCGATGTCGCGCGGCTTGCCGTTCACCGTGATCTTCATCGCTCCGCCGCCAGCGGCGCGCGCAGCCCGATCGAGGCAGCCAGCGCCGCCGCCGCAGCCCGCGGCTCCTCCGCATCGAAGATCGCGCCGATCGCGGCCACGCCCGCCGCCCCCGCGGCCAGCACGTCCGCGGCGTTCGCTGCGCTGATGCCGCCGATGGCGATGACCGGCAGCCGCACCGCCGCGCACACCGCCCGCACCCCCTCGATGCCGAGCGGCTGCACGCCGGGCTTGGACGCCGTCTCGAATATCGTGCCGAGCTGGAGCAGATCCACGCCCTCGCGCTCCGCCCGCCGCGCCGCGTCGATGCTGTGGACCGCGCGCGAGATCAGCACCCGCTCGCCAACGCGCGCGCGCACGTCCGCGATCGCGGCGCCGTCTTCGGGCAGATGGACGCCGTCCGCGGACAGCGCGATCGCCGCCTCGACGTCGCCGTTGACGAAGAAGAGCGCGCGGCCGTCGATCGCGTCCCGCACGGCGCGCCCCAGATCGATGAGCTGCGCCCCCGAGAGATGCTTCTCGCGCAGCTGCACGATGTTCACGCCGCCGCACACGGCCTCGCGCACGATATGGCCGATGCGCTCGCCGCCGTCGGGCCGCCGCGCGCTGTCGGTGACGAGCATCAGCGCCGGCCGCGGCAGCCCCGGTCGCGCGCCGGAGGTCACGTGCTGCTCCGCGTCAGCGCCGCCACGCCCTCCGTCGGGCTGCTCGCCGATGCGTACGGCTTCGCCGGAATGCGGCCCGCGAGATACGCCGCCCGCCCCGCCTCGACACCCTGCCGCATGGCCGCGGCCATCAGCGGCGGGTCCTGCGACTTCGCGACCGCCGTGTTGACCAGTACCGCGTCGGCGCCGATCTCCAGCGCCAGCGCCGCATCCGACGGCGCGCCGATGCCCGCATCGACCACGACCGGCACCGTGGCGTTCTCGATGATGATCTTGATCGTGTCCAGCATCCGGATGCCCTGCCCGGAGCCGATCGCCGAGCCGAGCGGCATCACGGTCGCGCAGCCCGCTTCTTCGAGATGCTTCGCCAGCACCGGGTCGGCGTGGATGTACGGCAGCACGACGAACCCCTCGGCGATCAGCTGCTCGGCCGCGTGCAGCGTGCCGATCGGGTCGGGCAGCAGGTACTTCGCGTCCGGGATCACTTCCAGCTTCACCCAGTTGGAGCCCGTGACCGAGCGCCCCAGCCGCGCCGTCAGCAGCGCTTCCTCCATCGTCTTGCAGCCGGCGGTGTTGGGCAGCACGGTGTAGCGCGACCAGTCGATGTAGTCGAGTTCCGTGCGCGCGTTCGGATTATCCAGGTCGAGCCGCCGGATCGCCACGGTCACGAGTTGCGTGCCCGAGGCGTCGAGCGCGGCGACCGTCTCCTCCGGGCTGGTGTACTTGCCGGTGCCGAGGAAGAGCCGCGAGCTGAACTGCTTGCCCGCGATCGTCAGCGCGTCGTTCGTCATTGCCGTCGTCATCGATGCTCATCCTCTCGCTGTTCCATCTCGCGTCGCGCGGCGCGCGCCGACTCGCTCAGCCGCCGTAGCACGCGGCTGCCGGCGAGCGTCACCGGCACCATCGCGATCGCGACCGCGCCGACGAGCCAGTCGTGCTGCGCGAGCGCCCACACCGCCATCGCCGCGAAGCCGATGCAGAGCGCGGCGTAGAACCACGTCGGTGCGTATCCGGAGCGGCTGTACCGCCGCGCGATCAGGTGCACGCTGTCCTCCTCACTTCGGCACGACCCCCGGCCGGTAGCGCCGCCCCGTCGGCTGCCAGTAGCGGTAGAAGTGGTGCAGCGGTCCGTGCCCGTGCCCGACAGGGTAGGCGTGCTGCATCGCCAGCGTCACGTACGACTTCGCCAGCGCCACCGCATCGGCCGTGCCGAGGCCCTTCGCCAGCGCCGCCGCGATGGCGGCCGAGAACGTGCAGCCGGTGCCGTGCGTGCTCTGTGTGTCGAGGCGGATCGCCGTGAAGTCGCGGTAGCCGTGGCCGTCGTAGAAGACATCGGTCGCGTTCCGCGTGTCGTCGAAGTGGCCGCCCTTGATCACGACCGAGCGCGCGCCCATCTCGACGATCTGCGCGGCCGCGCCCTTCACGTCGTCCCACGTGCTGATGCTGCGGTTCGTCAGCGCCTCCGCCTCCGGCACGTTGGGCGTGACGACGAGCGCCAGCGGCAGCAGGTCGCGGATCAGCGCCGCGACGGCGTCGGCTTCCAGCAGCCGCCGCCCGTCGGACGCCACCATCACCGGGTCCACGACGAGCTTGTCGACGCTATGCGCGCGCATCTGCGCGGCCACGGCCTCCACGATCGAGGCGTTGGCCAGCATGCCCGTCTTCACCGCGTCGGCGCCGATGTCGCTCAGCACAGCATCGATCTGGCTTGCGACGAGGTCGGCCGGCATGGCGAGCCAGTCGCGCACTTCGAGCGTGTTCTGCGCCGTCACCGCAGTCACGGCCGACGCCCCGTACACGCCGTAGGCGGAGAACGTCTTGAGATCGGCCTGGATCCCCGCGCCGCCGCCGGAGTCGCTTCCGGCGATCGTCAGCGCGCGCGGCACGGTGCTGATGTCCTCGTTCATAGGCAGTCTGCGTCACGGCCGTGTGCCGGCCATGCTCCAACCGGGATGGAGGCGCGGTTGGTGTCCACTCCCTGCGCCGGCATTACCCGGGTCAGGTTCGGCGGTCGGCCGCGCGGCGGCCCTCTCAGCCGGGCGATCCCCAGCTCCCGCAGAACGATCTGATGTCGCCATCAGCGTAGCAGGAACGCCCGGGCGGCTGTAGTGCCGATTCGCCTCCAGGGCGTCCAGACACTACCGCGCGGTCAGCAGCACGCCGCCGTCGACCGGCAGAACGACGCCCGTGATGTAGCGCGCTTCGTCCGACACCAGGAACAGCGACGCGTAGCCGATGTCCCAGCCCGTCCCCTCGATGCCCAGCGGCGCCGCCTTCCGCCGCCGCTCGCGCACCTCGTCGGGCATGCCGGCGGCGTACACCATCGGCGTGTACACCGGCCCCGGCTCGATGCAGTTGACGCGGATGCCGTCGCGCGCGTGGTCGGCCGCCAGCCCCCGCGTCAGCGCCTCGACCGCGCCCTTCGATGTCGCGTACGGCGTCAGCCCCCGCGGCCGCATCGCAGCGATCGACGAGATGTTGACGATGGCGCCGCCGCCGCCCGCCGCCATCGCAGGGATGGCGTGCTTGGCCGCCAGCATCATGCCGGTCACGTTGACGCGCAGCACGCGCTCCCACGCCGCCTCGTCGATCTCGACGACGGTGCCGCGCGAGCCGATGCCCACGTTGTTCTGCAGGATGTCGAGGCGGCCCCAGCGCTGGATCGCCGCGGCCACCATCGCCTGGCAGTCGTCGGACTTTGTCACGTCCGCCTCGAACGCCAGCGACTCGCCGCCCTCGGCCGCGATCATCGCCAGCGTCGCCTCGGCCAGCGCGCGGTCGCGGTCGACGAGCAGCACGCGCGCCCCCTCGCGCGCAAACAGGATCGCCGCCGCGCGCCCGTTGCCGATGCCGTCGGCGGCGGCCCCGGCGCCGGTCACGATCGCCACTTTGCCTTCCAGCCGCAGCCTGCCCATGTGTGATCTCCTTCGCTTCGCGCGCGACGAGCGCGTCAGTCCGCGGCCAACTCCTGCTCGATCAGCCGCCGTTCGTCGTCCGTCAGCTGCGCCCGGGCCAGCAGGTCGGGCCGGCGCCGCGCGGTGCGCAGGATGCTCTGGCGCCGCCGCCACTTCGCGATCTCGGCGTGATGGCCGGAGAGCAGGATCTCGGGGATGGCCATGTCGCGGTAGGTGGCCGGGCGCGTGTACTGCGGGTACTCCAGCAGCCCCTGTGCGTGCGACTCCTCTTCCAGCGACAGCTCCGAGCCCAGCACGCCCGGCTGGTAGCGCGCGACCGCATCGACGAGCACCACCGCCGCCGGCTCGCCGCCGGACAGCACGTAGTCGCCGATGCTGATCTCGTCGTCGACGAGATGCTCCCGCACGCGATCGTCGACGCCCTCATAGTGCCCGCAGATCAGGATCAGGCGCGGCGCGGCGGCCAGCTCCTCCACGATCTCGTGGTTCAGCAGGCGGCCCTGCGGCGTCAGCAGCACGACCGTGCCGAGCGGCTCCGTCATCGCCTGCACCGCCTCCACGCACGTGAAGATCGGCTCCGGCTTCATCACCATGCCCGGCCCGCCGCCGTAGGCGTAGTCATCGACGATGTGGTGCTTGTCGTCGGTGTAGTCGCGCGGATTGTGCAGCGCGATCTCCAGCACGCCCGCCTCCCGCGCGCGGGCGATGATGCTCGCGTCGAACGGCCCCGTGAACATCTCCGGGAACAGCGTCAGGATGTCGATCCGCATGACGGCAGGGTATAGGTTGTGGGTTGTAGGTTGTAGGTGGTAGGGGACAGGGGACAGGGGGGCGACAGCAAACAGCAAACAACAAACAGCAAAGGATGGACTGCTCACGTTAGGGGGCCGGGATCGTACGCGCCGCGGCCGCGTCCTTCGCCGCAATGGAGAACACGCCGCCCCGGGAGATCCCCTCTCCCCTTGTGGGAGAGGGGTGGCCGTCGAAGACTCGCCGCGGTGAGAAGGCCGGGGTGAGGTGCGCGAGTACGACGGCACCTCAACGAAGAGCACCCAGCCCCAGGACGAGCCCCTCTCCACGCCGTGGAGAGGGGTGGCCGAAGGCCGGGGTGAGGTGCCGGGCGCGTCTCAGCGCCTCACCGAGAAGCATGGCGCCCGCTGTGCGCCCATCCGACTTCCGACTTCCGACTTCCACCTTCCAGCCTCCAGCCTCCAGCCGCTAGCCGCCCCGCGCCCGAACCCAGTCGCGCAGCGCCGCCTCCGTCGTCTCGAACGCCAGGTCGCCCCACGGGATCTCGTCGATGCGGCACCAGCGGACCGCCAGCGACTCCGCGTCCGCCACGATGGCGTCGCCCGTCGTCGCCGTGCCGGCGTACACGACCAGCACGATGCCCTGCTTGGGGCGCGTGTAGACGCCCTGCAGCGGACCCAGCTCGACGTCTAGTCCGGCCTCTTCCTTCGTCTCGCGGACGGCCCCCTGCTCGGGCGTCTCGCCGACTTCCAGGAAGCCGCCGGGGAACGTCCAGAAGCCCGACCGGGGCCCCATCGCGCGCTGTTGCAGCAGCACGCGGCCTTCGTGCTCGACGATCACCGCCGCCACGACGCGCGGGTTCATGTAGTGGATGAAGCCGCACGACTCGCACTGGTAGCGTGGGAGCGTCTCGGCACCGATGAGGCGCTCGACCAGGCCGCGGCCGCACATCTGGCAATAGCGAGGGATCGAGAGGCGCTCAGGTGACACGTTGACATCCTTTTGGCGGCGAATGCTGATATTCGCCACCGAATTGCTTGACTCGGAGTTTTATCCTCGCCTAAAGTATGCGCCATGGCCGCCACGCCCCGCGCCGGCCACACGCACTACCTGTCTCAAGGAGGAACGTAAGGTGGCATTCGAAGATAGGTCGATGACCTGCCGCGACTGTAACGGCACATTCGTGTTTACAGCGGGCGAACAAGGGTTCTATCTGGAGAAGGGTCTGCTCAACGAGCCGCAGCGCTGTCCCGGCTGCCGCGCCAACCGCCGCCGCGAACGCTCGTCCGGCGGCAGCCGCGAGCTGACGACGGTGACCTGCGCCAACTGCGGCGGCAACGCGAGTGTGCCCTTCGTACCGAGGCTGGACCGCCCGGTGTACTGCAGCAACTGCTTCGAGCAGTCGCGGGCGCCCGTCGCGAGCTGACTCCGCCGTCGCGAATTCGCACGTGATGCCCGCCGTTCACACCCGGCGGGCATCGCCGTGTCTGGCTGCTACGGCACCTCGCCCGCGCCCGGCACCTCCGGCACGTGCCCCTCGATCCAGGCTTCGCCGTCCTCCCAGACTTCCTTCTTCCAGACCGGCACGATCTGCTTGATCCGGTCGACGGCGTAGTGGCACGCCTCGAAGGCCTCGCTGCGGTGCCCAGACGACACCGCCACCAGCAGGCTCGTCTCGCCGATCTCCAGCCGCCCGATGCGGTGGAGCACGCCGATGCCGGTCACCGGGAACTTCGCCCGCACCTCGTCCGCCACTTCTTTCATCTTCTTGATGGCCATCTCGGGGTAGGCGTCGTACTCCAGGTACTGCACGTTCCGGCCCATGTTCTCGTTGCGGACGACGCCGTAGAACAGCGCCACCGCGCCGCTCTCGTCGCGGCGCACGGCTTCGACGAGCGGCGCCGGGTCCAGGGGGTCGTGGGTGATGGCAAACATCAGCGGCCTCCGCTCACGGGCGGGATCAGCGCCACGTGGTCGCCGTCGCGCAGCACGTGCTCCGGAACGACGTACTCCTCGTCGACGGCGCAGACCAGCGTCGGCAGCAGCCCCACCACCGCGGGATGCTCCTCGCCCAGCCGCGTGCGGAGCTGCTCGATGGTGGCGCCGTCCGGCAGCTCCATCGCCAGGTAGCGCGCCCCCACGAGGTCCCGCAGTCCGGCGTAGAGTCGAATGCTGATGCTGATCATAATGATTCCTGCTGACGGCCGTGCGTCTCATTGTAGCCGCCTCGACCGCGTGCGGGCAGCCCGCCTCGCGTCAGCGACCCGTGCATCAACGAAGAGCACGCTGTCTCCCGAGATCCTCTCTCCCCTTGTGGGAGAGGGGTGCCCGGAGGGCGGGGTGAGGGCCGCCCGCAGGCGGAGTGACCTTCCATCCTCCATCCTCCACTCTCCACTCTCCACTCTCCACTCTCCACTCTCCACTCTCCACTCTCCACTCTCCACCCTCCACCCTCCACCGTCCAACCCAAGAGGCGTATACTCGCGGCACGATGCGAAACGTGCTCGAACGCGCCTCCCGGATCGCGCTGGACCTGCTCTACCCGCCGCAGTGCGCCATCTGCCGCCGCGCCGGCGCCCTCCTCTGCGACGCCTGCGCCGACGCGCTGCCGCCCGCCGATGGCCGCCGCTGCCAGTGCTGCTGGGTGCCCATCACCGGCGGACCCCTGTGCGGTCATTGCATCGAGCGGGCGCCCGCGTTCGAGTCCATTCGCACAGCCTGCGTGATGGAAGAGGGCGCGCGGAGCCTGGTGCACCGTCTCAAGTACGAAGGCATGTCGGCGCTCGCCGAACCGATGGCACTCCTCATGCTCTCACAGATCGCGCCTGGCGACGTCGATCTCATCGTGCCGGTGCCGCTCCACCACGGCCGCGAGCGCTCGCGTGGCTACAACCAGTCCGCTCTGCTGGCGAAGCAGGTGGCTGCCGCCGCCGGCCTGCCGTTCGATGCCCGCGCCGCCCGCCGCACCCGCGCCACGGCACCGCTCGCGAAGACGATGCACCGCGACGAGCGGCGGGCGATCGTGGCCGGCGCGTTCGCCGGCGATGCCGCGCGCGTCGCGAAGCGGCGGGTCCTGCTGGTCGATGACGTCGTGACGACCGGCGCCACGCTCGATGCGTGCGCGGACGCCCTGCTGGCGGCGGGGGCGGCCGGCGTGCGCTGCGTCACCTGGGCGCGCGCGGATTGACATGACGCCCGGCACCCGCCCGCGCGGTGTACGCGGACGGCGGCCAATCGTATAGTGCGGGGCGAGCCGCCCCGATCGCGGGTGCGGACAGTGGGAGCGGGAGCGGCAGCATGCTGGGCGAAACCGAGATCAGGCGCATCGTCGAGTCGGTGCTGGGCGCCAGCCGCGCCGACCAGACCGAGGTCCAGGTCTTCGCCAACAACTCGGCCCTCACCCGCTTCGCCAACAACTACATCCACCAGAACGTCGAGTACAGCGATGTCGATGTGCGCGTGCGTGCCGTCATCGGCCAGAAGATCGGCATCGCCTCCACCAACGAGATCTCGGAGGACGCGCTGCGCCGTGTCGCCGCGAAGGCGTACGAGTTGGCGCAGCACCAGCGCGAGAACGAGGACTTCCGCTCCCTCCCCCGCCCCGAGCCCATCCCCCATGCCGAGTCCTTCGCAGAATCGACCGCGCGCTGCGGCCCGGAGGGGCGCGCCGCCGTCGTCGGGCAGATCTGCGAGGCGTCGTCGCGGGCGGCGCTCACCGCCGCCGGAGCGTTTCGCACCGCAGCGCAGGAGATTACGCTCGCCAACTCGCTCGGTGTCTTCGCCTACCACCGCGAGACCCAGGCCGACATCAACACCGTCATCATGTCGGCGACCTCCAGCGGCTACGCGGCGCGCCTCAGCAAGGACGTCGCCGACATCGACGGCGCCGCCATAGCTGACGAGGCGGTCGACCGCGCGCTCCGCAGCGTTAACCCGCAGACCATCGAGCCCGGCACGTACGAGGTGGTCCTGGAGCCCTACGCCGTCGTCGACCTGCTCGACTTCTTCTCGTATCTCTCGTTCGGCGCGCTGCCGTACATGGAGAAGCGCAGCTTCATGTCCGGCCGCCTCGGCGAGCGCGTGATGGCCGAGAACATCAGCATCAGCGACGACGGCCTCGCGCCCGAAGGCATTCCGACGCCGTTCGACTACGAGGGCGCGCCGAAGCAGCCCGTCTCGCTCATCGAGCGCGGCGTGGCGAAGGGCGTCGTCTGGGACAGCTACTACGCCGGCAAGCAGGGCGGCGACGCGCGCTCGACCGGCCACGCCCTGCCGGCGGGCTCGACGATCGGCCCCATCCCGCTCAACATGTTCATGGCGCCCGGCGACGCCACCCGCGACGAGATGATCCGCAGCACGAAGCGCGGGCTGTGGGTGACCCGCTTCTGGTACACCCGCAGCGTCCACCCCCTGAACGTCGTCGTGACTGGCATGACGCGGGACGGCACGTTCCTCATCGAGGACGGCAAGGTCGTCGGCCCGGTGCGCGACATGCGCTTCACGCAGGGCTACGTCGAGGCGCTGGACCACGCCGACCTCGTCGGCCGCGACTCCATGCTCGTGCTCGGCGACCTCGGCGGCGGCGTGCGCAGCGTGCCGGCGCTGAAGCTCGCGCAGTGGGAGTTCACCGGCGTCAGCCAGACATAACGCCACAGCCGGGCGCGGACAGCGTCTTGCGGCGCCCGGCGGACGCACCGGAAGGGAGCACATGGAGTTCTTCACGCTCGATCAGGCCCAGGCGATGCTGGCGCAGGTGAGCGCCGAGGTGCTCGCGATGCGGGCGTGCAAGCGCGAGCTGAACGACCTGCGGGCAGACCTCGCGCACGTCGCCGAGGCCTCCACCGGCAATGGGCACGTTAAGGACGAGACCGCCATCGCCGGGAAGCGGCGCCGCGCGGAGGCGCTCGCGGACGAGCTGAACCGGCGGCTGGGGACGGTCAACGGCTGGGGTATCGAGCTGAAGGGCATCGAGGAGGGCCTGGTCGACTTCCCGAGCGAGCGAGACGGCCGGGTCGTGTACCTCTGCTGGCGCCTCGGCGAGGATCGCATCGCCTGGTGGCACGAGATCGATACCGGATTCGCCGGCCGCCAGTCGCTGTAGCGCGGGATTCACCGCGGGGGCGCAGAGGACGCGGAGATCAGGGGCGGGCCGGCTCGGAAGGCGCGGCGGGCAACGTTCCCGGAGAACTCTGCGCGCTCCGCGCCTCTGCGGTGAATTCTCCAACCGACTGAACGTCGTAGCCGGGCCGGTGCCCCTTATGCGCCGCCAGAATTGCGCTTAGCAGGTTCGTCCTAGAGAATGTCGGCAGATTCGGGCAGCTTCCCACCTGAAGGCGGTTTGATGGAACGTACGATTGTCGAAGCACGCCGGGAGATCG
>Ga0315281_10013143_pt1 | contig 11219 bp, 10 predicted proteins | sample YL17G07_0_MG_FD_204540 | JGI IMG/M metagenome (GOLD analysis project Ga0315281, IMG submission 204540) | Sediment microbial communities from Yellowstone Lake, YNP, Wyoming, USA - YL17G07_0 | ecosystem: Environmental > Aquatic > Freshwater > Lake > Sediment | place: USA: Wyoming | collected... | reverse complement strand
GAAGACATCCCCCTCCTGGCTGAGCACTTCATCGAGCGTTTCAACAAGTTGCAGAACAAGAAGATCATGGGCCTGAGTTATGACACCCTGGCCAGCTTCATGCGGCACGACTGGCCCGGCAACATCCGAGAACTGGAAAACGCGGTCGAGCATGCCTTTATCCTCTGCCCTAATGGCTTGATCCAGCCTGAGCATCTGCCGGATCAACTTAGACGAGAGAGTCAAGCTGCGGCTCTTCCCCAAGGCCTGAGCTTGAAGGAGCAGGAAAGGCGCATCTTGCGAGAGGCCCTGGAGCGGCACGGCTGGCGCCGCCTGGCCACGGCCCGGGAGTTGGGCATCGATAAAAACACCCTTCGACGTAAAATCAAACGCTTCGGCTTGGTGCCGCCAGGCTCTGACCACCTGGCAAACTGACCCACTAATCTCCTCCTAGCAAAACTTACTTCCCCAAAAAGGGGACAATCTGCCGCCCAAAGGCATTTCTCTGGGTGCAATTTGTTCCCATGGCTCCCCTTGACCCCCTGTGAATTAGAGTTTGGTCTGCGCTAGCGCCCGCAGAGAGGCGACTAGGCCCTTTTGGCACGCTACTTGATTGGATTTCAGAAGTGAGAAGTGCGCTTGAGTTAATCCCTTGCTCAGTCGGTAGCCTGGTAAGGCCTTGGCGGGAAGCCGGGAGAACATGTCCTTTTATGATGGCATGACTTCCTCCCTCTAACCTCCCGGCTTTCCCTCCCAAGGTTCGAGTCTCGAAGGAGAAGAGGTGGAGAAAATTGCCATAACTGCCAGCGAACTAAGTTTGGAGGCTCAGGTGGACGCCCGCTTCGGGCGGGCGTCTTACTTCCTGTTAATTAACCCGGAAATTATGGATTTTGAGGCAGTGCCGAACCAGCAAAACCTACAGGCCGCACAAGGGGCCGGCATCCAGGCGGCCGCCCTGGTGGCCCGCTGTAAGCCGTCAGCCTTGCTGACCGGATACTGCGGCCCCAAGGCCTTCCACACCCTGCAAGCCGCGGGGATCGAGGTGATCGTGGAAGTAGCAGGATCGGTTCGAGAGGCGGTGCAACAATTCCGCTCGGGGAAACTGAGCCCGGCCGCGGGCCCCAATGCTGCGAGCCACTGGTGAGGAATTAAGAAATCGACGCCAGCCGTGCTTTACCCTGGCCCTGGCAGCCCAGGGGGCTATGGAGGTGGGAATGGATCGATCGGCAGCCATGCCTTCCCGGGCCGGAACCAAAGTCCGGGAAAGACCTGAGGCCATTGCCGGGGTACAAGGCGATCTGGCGCAACTTCCCTTCCCTGACAGCGGACCATGGCGTTTCATCAATTTCGGTGGCGCCGGGTCCTCTATTTGCCGCCGGTGATCTTCCCCGGATTGAGGCGGCTAATTCCATCTTGGGAACGCCTGGGAGCCCTGCTCTATCCTGAAGCGGCGGCCTTTCCGGCCCTATCAGGCAGAAAGCGGCCCGGTTAAGATTCTGAGGTAGCAAACCCTTAATAAGAGTGGTTATGGCGGTACGCCAATATCAATTGGCAAGGAGGTAATTGACATGCCAGGATTTGATGCGACTGGACCACGAGGTATGGGGCCAGGCACTGGTTGGGGCCGTGGTCCCTGCGGCGCTGGATTGCGTAGAGGCGCGGGCCGGAGTGGGAGCCGCGGGTTTGGCAGCGGCACCTTTGGCTGGGGACAGCGGGGTCCCGGTTGGAGAGGAGCCGGTTCCCGCTTGAGATATGGCGCCCGGGGATTGGGCTCTTTCGAAACCGCCGAGGCATCGGCCTCTGGAATTCCGCAAGATGAAGTCAAGACTCTCCGAGAAGAAGAGGCCTATCTCAAGAGGGAACTGGAGACCATCCAGCAGCGCCTCGCGGCACTGGAAAACTCCCAGCAATAATCTTGACCGATCCCGCTCCTCATCTTACCTTGGGGGGCGGGACCCGGAATGCGCATGTCAGAAATATCCGCTTGGCCGCATTTTATTATCCAAAGCGTCCCCGACGGGATTATCACCGTGGACGGCCAGATGTGCATAACCGACCTTAACCGGGCCGCCGAAAATCTTACCGGCTATAACCGAGCAGAGGCTCTGGGACAATATTGCGGCAAAATTTTGCAGAGCAGCCTGTGCGGCACAGAATGCCCATTGAAAATGGCCATGAACGGCGACGAAGTGGTTGCTCGCGAGGCGGTCTTAAGAAATCGCCAGGGACAAAGAATGGAAGTGATGCTGGCCGCCGCGGCCCTGCGAGACGATCAGGGGATCCTGCTCGGGGGAGTGGAGAGCTTTCGGGACATCGGCCCTTTCAAACTTCTGGAAAAGGAACGACGCCAGATCGCCGGCATGTTCGCTCATGATCTGAAGACCCCCGTGGTGGCCGTGGCCGGGTTACTCAACCGCCTGCGCCAGGGCAAGGTCGGTGAGTTAAGCAAGCCTCAGAAGGCTTACCTGGAAACCATCTATCAGGAAATCGCCCGCCTAGAGAAGCTCATCAACAATTTTTTGGACTATGTGCGATTGGATCTGCACATCATCACTCCTCTGCCCAGCGCCATCCAGGTGGAAAAGGAGTGTCAAGAAGTTCTGGCCCGGCTCCAACCCCTGGCAGAGGCCAAAGGGATAAATTTGTTGGGAGAGTTCCCGAAAGAACTCATTGTCCTTCAAGCCGACCCCATTCTGCTACAACGAGCTCTGGGGAACCTCTTGGAAAACGCCATCAAGTATTCTCCGCCCCATAGTCGGATAGTTTTGAAAGTCCTCAACCTGGGGAACGAAGTGCAATTCTCGGTGACAGACCAGGGATCAGGAATTTCCCGCCAAGACCAGGCGCACCTCTTTGAATTGCTTTACCGGGGGAAGAGTGCAGGCCGGGAGGGGGGCATGGGGCTGGGCCTGGCCATCGTCAAACGGATCATTGACGCCCATGGCGGCCGTGTCTGGGTGGAGAGCGCCGAAGGCCATGGAGCAACCTTCCACTTTATTCTGCCTCAACTGGCGTCCCCTTAGAAGCCTGGAATCGGAGCCGGCCCGGTTTGGCCAACGCCCCCTCATGGTTGGAATCCGAGAAGATGATAACTCTATGTATCAACGAGATCAGAAATGGGATTTAATGATCTCCATATGCATCAGGCCAAGCGGTTCGAGCAGTTATTTCCCCATCTTGCGGAGGGGGGCCTTTAGATGCACATGGGTGAGCCCAGGCTCATTTTGTCATATGACCGGTGTTGCTACAATCCTATTTGTTTGACTCTATTTGCCTCGTGTACTTGATGCCAAGGCGCTTCATACGATTCCATACGGTTACCCGGGAAACCCCAAGGATTTCCGCGGCTACCGATTGGTTGCCCTTGGCCCGCGCCAGGGCATCGATGAGCTGTCGTTTCCTGATTTCTTGTTTGGTGGGGGCCACGACTTTCACATCTCTTATAGATCTTTCTTCCTTGAGGATATCAGGCGGCAGATGATGGGGCTGAATTAAACGCTCCTGGCAAGTCACAAAGGCATATTCGAAGGCGCTTTTTAGCTCCCGGACATTGCCGGGCCACAGATACTTCATGAGAACTTCCATCGTAATGTTGCTTATTCCTTCAATGCTTTTGCCGTACTTGAGGCGTAATTTCCGAAAGAAGGATTCGGCCAGGAGAGGGATGTCTTCGACCCTTTCCCGGAGTGGAGGCAGTTGGATCGGTATGACGTTGATCCGAAAGTAAAGGTCTTTTCTGAAAGCTCCCTTTTCCACCAGGCTCGGGAGTTTTCTGCTCGTTGCTGATATGACGCGCACGTCTGTAGGTCTAGGCTTGCTGTCGCCGACTCGCTCGATGACTTTCTCTTCCAGCACACGGAGGAGCTTCACCTGGGTAGAGAGAGGCAGATCGCCGATTTCGTCGAGAAAGACGTCTCCACCCTGAGCCATTTCAAATCTTCCCGCCCGGTCCTTGTAGGCGCCCGTATAGGCCCCTTTTACGTGTCCGAAGAGCTCGCTTTCAAGGAGAGATTCCGTCAGGGCTGCACAGTTCACTTTGACAAAAGGACCTTTCTTTCGTTCTCCAAGCTGGTGAATGGCCCCAGCTACGAGTTCCTTGCCGGTGCCGCTCTCGCCCAGTATAATCACCGGGGCGTCCGATCTGGCAGCGTTTTCAATGAGACAAAATACCTGCTGCATGGGTGTGGAAGCACCGATCAAGCCCTGAAAAGCATCCTCAGATCGCAGCTGTCGACGGAACTCAGCGATCTGTTTGTTTTTTTCGACGATCTCCGTTATATCGGTTATCGTCTCAACGGCGCCAATAACTTTGCCTTTACTATCATGCAGCGGGGAGGCGTTCTTTAGCACTTGAACGTACGTTCCTTTTTTCCTCATAATCGTGCATCGGTGCATATCCATAGCCCCGGTTTTAAAGAGCAAACACCAGTGTTCCCCGCTTTTCTCCCTGGCCAGATTAAAAATACTGCAGTTCAATATGGAGCACTTTTGCCCGACGAGCTCCTGGTGAGTGTAGCCCGTTATCGTTTCAAGGGCTCTATTAACTGAGACGATAGAGCCGGCTGTGTCGACCACCATGATGCCATCCCGGATGGTGTCTACTATGGTTTTCCAATATCTGTCCAAGTCATCTTCGAACATTAATGGCCTCGCCTTCGCATTATTAACACCACAGCCAATGATTCCTATGTTTAATTTTGAAACAAGTGTTAAAGCCTGTTTTCTAAGATTTTTAACACCTCTTAAGCATCTTATGCATATAAAGTGCCAAAGCTGGAATCATCTGATATTCAGCCCACCTAGACATATTTCTTTTATCTATTTTCAGAGTGGCATCAGATTTGCCCTTTAGATTGAAAGTGATCGAACCGAAGGAGCATCGACGCTTTGCAGACCAAAGCCGATTACATCCTTGACTTCAGGCAAACCCTGGCATCCTTTGCTCTGCTCAAGATGACGCAGGTGCTGCGGGAAATGAATAAGGATGAGGTTTTGGAGATCATCACGCGAGATGCGGATGCCCGAACGGATGTATTCAAGGTGATACCCACTGCGTCCTGCGAAGTGATCGGCACAGAGTTCGACCAGGAAGCGAATTTCTTTCGAATTCAGGTGAAGAGAATCTGAACCATAGGGCAAGCGCTGACCAAAGGAAAAGGGAGCCTATGAGTTTTCAAAAACGATTGACGACAGGTGAATTTGTCGTGCTGGCGGAGATGAACACGCCCAAAGGCGTCGACACCTCGCAACTGGTGTCACATGCGCACCGGCTCAAGGGGCGTTTGGACGCTGTCACCGTGCCGGATATGGACAACGGCATCATGAGGATGAGCGCCTTGGCGGGGGGAGTGCTCCTTAATCAGCAAGGGATCGAGGCGATCATTCATGTCTACTGCCGGGACCGAAACCGGATGGCGCTGCAGGGCGATATGCTGGCGGCTTATGGCCTCGGCATCCAGAACTTGATCGTCGTGTGCAGCGAAGACATGGCCAATTGTGACCATCAGGATGCCAAGACCGTGAACGACCTCGACGAGTTGGGCCTGATAGGGGCAATTCGTTCCCTGGAACAGGGGGTGGATCTGGCGGGCCTTGAGCTCAGCGGCACTCCGAGTTTCATGGTGGGCTGCACCATGGCTCAGTGTGCGGATGAGCCGGCCCAGGACCTGGAGCTTGAGCTCACCAGAAAGAAGGTGGCAGCCGGCGCAGGGTTCGTAGTCACTCCTGCGGTCTACGACCTGAACCTTTTCAAATCATTCATGGAGCGGGCCAAGGGATTGGGAGTGCCGATCATTGCCACCGTATTCCTGCTGAAATCCGTAGGATCGGCCCGCTACATCGCCAATACCGAACCGGCTTCGGGCCTTTCGGAGGAGTTGATCCGGCGGATTCGCAAAGCGTCCGACCGGGAAATGGAATGTATCCGGGTGGCCGGAGAGACTGCCGGCGCTCTCAAGGAGTTGGCGCAGGGAGTGCGGATCGTCACCCTGGGTTGGGAGCACCGGCTTCCCGCGATTCTGGACTATGCGGGCCTTTGATACCGGATGCGCCCTCAGGCATCCGGAGCCTCATTGAAATCTTAAGAGAAGATTAGGATACACATGCCAGAGCAAAAGAAATTCCAATCCAGCAATAAGGTGCTTGTGGTCGGTGGGGGCATGGGCGGCATCAGGGCCGCTCTGGATCTGGCGGAAACGGGCCGGGACGTAGTGCTGATCGACAAAGACTTTGCCATCGGCGGTCTCATGACCCAGCTCGACCGGACCTTTCCCACCAATAATTGCGATCTCTGCACCCTGTCACCCCATCTATCGGAAAGCGGCCGCAAGCTGCACATCCAGCTTATAACGATGACGCAGTTGAGCGGCCTTACCGGGGAGGCAGGCCATTTCAAGGCTGCTCTCACGACGCAGCCCCGTTACATCGATCTTGAGAAATGCACCGGGTGCGGTGAATGCGCCCGCAAATTCCCTGAGCTGGTGCGCTTTACGCCCGGCCTCGATCATCGGGCGCCGACCTGCATGCGGTACCCCCAGGCCACCCCGTATGCCTATTCCATCATTATGAATGAGCGCACCGACTTTGGGGGGCTGGTCAGTAGCTGCCCGGCCGGGGCAATCCTGCCCGACGACGCCGAAAAAGTGCAGGAAATTGACATCGGGGCCATCATCCTGGCGCCCGGGGCAGCAGTCTTCAATCCCCAAATCCTGGACACCTACGGCTATGGCGTTCACCCGAATGTCGTCACCAGCCTGGAATACGAACGGATTTTATCCGCCTCCGGACCGACCAAGGGGGAACTCGTGCGTCCCTCCGATGGCAAAAAGCCCCGCAAGATCGCCTGGATTCAATGCGTCGGGTCCCGGGGTATTCAGGAGGGCTCGGTCCCGTATTGCTCGAGCGCCTGCTGCATGTTCGCCCTCAAGGAAGCGATTGTCACCCGGGAGCGCTTCTCTGAGGATATGGAGACGACCCTATTCTACATGGATATGAGAACGTCGGGAAAAGATTACGAGCTCTACCTCCAGCGGGCCATAAACGATTACGGCGTTCGCCTGGTGCGCAGCCGTCCCCATACCGTCGAACCGATCATAGAGGCCGGGACACCTTCAGGAGACCTCCAGATCAGATACCCCTCGGAGGGCGGCGGTTCCTTCCGGACGGAGGTCTTCGACCTGGTGGTGCTATCCACCGGTTTCCGGGTGTCGCCGGAAGTAAAGGAACTGGCTGCAAAGATCGGCATCGACCTCAACGAGCACCATTTCGCCCGGACGGGAAGCTTCGATCCGGTGGCCACCTCGAAACCCGGAATCTATGTCTGCGGGATGTTCCAAAGTCCCAAAGACATTCCCGCCACCATGGTCCAGGCCAGCGCCGCGGCTTCCAACGCCTCGCGGGATCTCACGCCCTTGCGGGTCGTGGCGGAATGGCAGGAGGAGCTGCCCCCGGAGCGCAGCGTTGCGGGTGAAGAGCCGAGGATCGGGGTCTTTGTGTGCGACTGTGGTGTCAACATCGGCGGGGTGATCAGCGTGGAGAAGGTCGCCGAAAATGCGGGCCTTCTGCCCCAGGTGGTCGTATCCGAAACCATAGGACATGGCTGCAGTCTCGAATCCCTGAAGCATATCCAGGACACCATCCGCACGATGAACCTCAATCGGGTGGTGGTGGGAGCCTGCTCGCCCAGGACGCATGAAGGACTCTTTCAGGAAACCGTCCGCAAGGCGGGCTTGAATAAGTACCTCGTGGAAATCGCTAACCTGAGGGATCAGGACACCTGGGTCCATCGGGACCTCCCGGTTAATGCCGCCAAAAAGGCTGACGAACTCATGCGCATGGCGGTGTCGGCGGTGCATCTCGCCCGTCCGCTCGCCGATCAGACTCTGCCGATGAACAAGGATGTCCTGGTGGTGGGCGGCGGCATTGCGGGTATGACGGCAGCGCTGAGACTTGCAGACCTGGGCTACAAAGTCCACCTGGTGGAACGCTCCAAAGAACTCGGCGGGGTGGCGAAGCAGGTTCGCAGGACGCTCGAGGGAGAAGACGTGCAGGCCCACGTCGCTGATCTCGTAAAGAAAACGGAAGGGCACGATCGTATTCAGGTTTGGAAGCAAGCGATGGTGGTGGACCACGCGGGCCTGGCTGGGATGTTCAAGACCGGAATCCAGGTGGGGCCCCAGATGTTCTATCGGGAAATCCGGCACGGCATCACGATCCTGGCCACCGGGGCCCTACCCAACCGTCCCGCGGCATACCTCTTGGGACGGCATCAGGCGGTAACGACGCAACTCGATCTCGGGGGCCTGCTGGCAGATAACCCGGAAGCTGCGAAGAACTGGCAGAACGTCGTCATGATTCAATGCGTCGGTTCACGCGTTCCCGAAAATCCCAACTGTTCCCGGGTATGTTGCCAGGCTGCCGTTAAAAACGCCCTGCATATCCGTGAATTGAATCCCGAAGCCAAGATTTTCGTGCTCTATCGCGATATGCGCACGCCGGGCTTTGAGGAAGACTATTACCGGAAGGCCCGGGAGCAAGGGGTCATTTTTTCCGCCTATGAACTAGACAATAAACCGGTGGTCGCGGCCGATGGCGCCGGGGTGAGCGTTAGCTTTACCGACATGATTTTGGGCCGCGAAGTAAAAATCTCCGCAGACTGTCTGGCATTAAGCACCGGCATGGTAGCCGACGAGGAGTCAAGCGAAGATCTGGGCATGATCTTTCGCCTGCCCAGGACCTCCGATGGTTATTTTCTGGAGGACCACATCAAGCTCAGGCCCATCGATCTGCCGATCCCGGGGTTCTTTGTAGCCGGAACCGCGCATGCACCCAAGACCATCCGGGAGACCATCGCCCAGGCTCAGGCCGCCGCGGGACGGGCCCAGACCTTTCTGGCCCGGGACAGCATCAACCTGGGCGCGCTTGTGGCTCAGGTGGACGGGAACCTGTGCGCCGCCTGCCTCATCTGCGTAAGGGCCTGCGCCTTCGGCGTGCCGTTCATCAATGAGGAAGGGCACTCGGAGATTGATCCGGCCAAGTGTCACGGCTGCGGCGTCTGTGCCTCGGAATGTCCGGCCAAGGCAATTCAGCTTATGCAATATGAGGATGATCATATCATGGCGAAATTGGACGGACTTCTGGAAGGGATAATGTGATGAAGAATTTCGAACCGGTAATTGTGGCCTTCTGTTGCCACTATTGCGCTTACACGGCTGCGGATATGGCCGGCAGCATGAGGCTGCGCTATCCTCCCAACGTGAAAATCATCCGAGTCCCTTGCCTGGGGAAGGTCGATGCTATTCACATCATGAAATCCCTGGAAAAGGGAGCTGACGGGGTGTATGTGGCCGGCTGTCTGGAGGGGGATTGCCATTTCAAGAATGGCAACGTGAGGGCAGCCCATCGGGTGGATTACCTCAAAAAGCTCCTCGATGAGATCGGCATCGGCGGCGAGCGCGTGGAGATGTTCGCCATGTCCGCGGGTATGGGCGAACGCTTTGCTCAAACCGCCACAGATTTCACCGAGAAGATTCGGCAACTTGGACCCAATCCCGCCAAGGTGGCGCGAAATGAAAATCAGCGGGCTGCAGGTTGACTCGCCAGGAACAGGAGACTGAGTAAAGATGATTACTGCCGAACGAAAACCTATGGAAGAGCTTATCCAATGCGTTAAGCCGTATCGCAGCATTCTGCTGGCCGGCTGTAACGAGTGCGTCACGGTGTGCGCCGCAGGCGGCCGCAAGGAGGTCGGGGTCCTGGCCTCGGCGCTCAAGATGCATTTTATGAAGGCAGGCAAGCCCTTAGAAATCCAGGAGATCACGCTCGAAAGGCAATGCGATCCCGAATATGTTGAGCAGCTGGTCTCGAACATCGACCAGGTGGACGCGGTGCTCTCCATGGCCTGCGGCTGCGGCGTCCAGGAAATTGCCCGGCGCTTCCATAATAAGCCGGTTTTCCCGGCCTTGAACACCAAGTTCATGGGCGCCTCGGAGCGCCAGGGGGTCTGGGCCGAGCGCTGCCAGGGTTGCGGGGACTGCGTCCTGGGGTTCACCGCAGGCATCTGCCCCGTGTCCCGGTGCTCGAAGCAGCTGTTTAACGGTCCGTGCGGCGGCTCCACCAACGGCAAGTGCGAGGTGGACCCGAGCGTCGACTGCGCCTGGCAACTTATTTGGGATCGCCTCAAGGCCCTGGGGCTGACGGAGCGGTATGAGGAGAACCTGCCGGCCAAAGACTGGCGTCCGGCTGGGGGCGGGGGACCGCGGAGAATCATCAGAGAGGATATGGCGTCATGAAAACGGAAAGCACTCTGGAAAAGATATTGGCATCGGGAGATCTGGCTGTTACCTCCGAGTGCGGGCCACCGCGTGGCGCCTTGCCGCAGAAGGTCCGGGAAAAGGCTGAATTGCTCCGGGGTTATGTGGACGCCGTTAATGTTACCGACAACCAGACGGCCATGGTCAGAATGTCAAGCCTGGCCGCCTGTATCATTCTCAAACAGATGGGGCTCAACCCCATCCTGCAGATGGTCACCCGGGACCGCAACCGGTTGGCGATGCAGAGCGACATCATTGGGGCCTATGCCCATGGAATCGATACCATGCTCTGCCTTTCCGGCGACCATCCCCACTTTGGCGACCACCCCATGGCCGCCTCGGTGCACGACATCGACTCGATCCAGATGATCCAGATGGTGAAGGACATGCGGGATGAAGGGCTGTTCCAGGGTGGGGAAAAAATCGACGGCCCTCCCAAGATGTTTATCGGCGCGGCGGCCAATCCTTTCGCGGACCCCTTTGAATTGCGGGTTTCCCGTCTGGCGAAGAAGATGAAGGCCGGGGTCGATTTCATCCAGACCCAGTGCATCTACAACCTCGATAAATTTGAAAAGTGGATGCAAGGGGTGCGGGACCGAGGCCTGCACGAAAAAGTCCATATCCTGGCCGGCATCACGCCCATGAAGTCGGTGGGTATGGCACGCTACATGAAAAACAAGGTGCCGGGGATGGATGTGCCGGATGAGGTGGTGAAGCGCATGGGCGGGGTGCCCAAGGACAAGCAGGCTGACGAGGGCATTAAAATCTGTCTGGAGACCATCGAGCGTCTGAAAAACGTGGAGGGTGTCCGGGGATTTCACCTCATGGCGATCGAATGGGAGCAGAAGGTCCCCGAGATTGTGGAAAGGGCAGGACTTCTGCCGAGACCTAATAGTGTAAATTTGGGTGCTCAAAACGTGCGAGGAGGCA
>Ga0315281_10013142_pt1 | contig 11220 bp, 10 predicted proteins | sample YL17G07_0_MG_FD_204540 | JGI IMG/M metagenome (GOLD analysis project Ga0315281, IMG submission 204540) | Sediment microbial communities from Yellowstone Lake, YNP, Wyoming, USA - YL17G07_0 | ecosystem: Environmental > Aquatic > Freshwater > Lake > Sediment | place: USA: Wyoming | collected... | reverse complement strand
TGCTGTCAAGAACACGTCATACATGACATCGCCTGTGTAACCACTTTTACCGTAGATATCAGACAGTGTCTGTCCGGAAGCGGACGTAGATGTTGGGGTCTTCGTTGGCGTTGTCGTGACAATCGCAGATGGGGTCGAAGGTGTCCCGCCCACCGAGGCGGTGGACTGGAATCCCTGATTAACCGTCACTGTCACCCCGGAGGCGGTGAATGATACTGAATCCTGCTCAGCCTTGACGGTCGTGGTGCCGTTCTGCTGTACCAGCAAGTCGAAGGTAGTTCCTCTCACTACCGCTACGGCGGCAGGTGTGTCCACTTCATACTTGGAGGAAGAATCTACCAATTTCCCTATCCGGTTGACGGTGCTGCCGACCATCTCTTTCAAGCTCACCGCTGTTGAGCCGGTGCTTGCAGTACTCAATTCGTTAACCAGTATCTCGGAATTAGCCTTGATTTCCATCACACTGCCATCGAAAAAGGTGAGTTTAGCGCTTCCATTGTTCCCCGTGGTGATGGTGTCGCCTACCGCAAGTTCCATGCCGTTAGTAGCTGCTATCGGTTCCGCAGAGCCACTTCTCAATACCTGTACCGTTCCCGTAACGGACGATATCTTGCAGGGTATAGCCGGGCCGCCTCCTCCGCAACCAACGAGGGGGATGAGCAATGCCAGAGTTAGTAGCAGGGCCATACATATAAGAACTATCCGGGACTTATGCATAAGCGGTGCTCCTTTCTGCTTATTATTCCAATACATCGGGATGTTGTTATGCTAATTAAACTTCAGAAAGGGGCACAAGTCAAGCACCTTGAGCATACCCTTGATTGGGGTAATCCATTTGCAGAAATTTGAAGGCCTGCCTTAGTAACGTAGAGGCATCCGCCAGCGGCGGATGCCTCCTGCTAAATTCTTCGCTTGCCTGATATCAGGGCATAGATACTCGAATTAAGGCGAAAAAGACGGGAATGTTGTTACCGTCACCCCCGCCGGAAGCTGGAACAGGGCAGGCGATAGTGTGCCAAACTCTATGTTCTTATATTCTATTGTCGTGGTGACGCCGGATGTCGTCGACTCCATCCTCACAGGTAACGATTTGGCTGTCCAGATCCACATCTTTTCAGTTGTGCCTTGAGACGTCCATTGCCATATATCGCAGGGATGTCCATCAATAGTAGCAGTGCCCTCATGCGTGGGGTGAATCTGGTCGGCATTTGCCGTGGGGTTACTCGCAGCAAATTGGCTGAAGTCCATCTTATAGGCTATGGTATCCCCTTGGGTCCACATGTACGCAGTTTGAGCGCTGTAATCCACCAGATAAATACTGGTGGCCCCTTCCTGGCTCGTCTCCGTCCTGGATTTCCACCCAGTCGTGCCGAAGTTCTGGTAATACATCGTTGACGTCTGTGCTTGCGGCAATTGGGACGAAGTCATTACCGAATTAAATTTGACATCGCCCAGGTTTTTACCCCCGCCAAAGATGTCACTCAGTGTGTTGCCGGATGATGACGTTGAAGTCGGAGTCTTCGTTGCAGTTGGTGTCTTCGTTGGGGTGGGAGTCTTCGTTGCAGTTGGCGTTTTAGTTGCCGTTGTCGTGGCACCTGTGGAGGTCTTGGTAGGCGTGGCTGTAGTACTGGTCCCTCCGCCTCCGCAACCGACGAGCGTGATGAGCAGTGCCATAGTTAACACCAGGGCCATAGATACAAGGACTATTCGGGACTTGGGCATTAACTGTTCTCCTTTCTGCTTGTTGTTTTGAGTTATCTGATGTTGACATGTTAACTAAAGAAAGGTACATAAGTCAAGCCCTTACAGCAGACCATCGATAGGGGTCATTCTCTACTACAAAGTTGATGGCTTGCGGTAAAGGCTTTACAATCTTAATTGCGTCGTCAAATCAGGGAGCGAGGAGTAATATTTGAGCACAGAAGCAGCGGACATAGTCCTCTATAATGCTAATGTGCTGACCATGGACCACAGCAGACCCAGGGCAGAGCTGGTGGCAGCCAAAGATGGCGAAATAGTCCGGGTTGGCACCAACGATGACCGCGACCTCTTCAAAGGGCGCAGTAAGCTCATCAACTGTGAGGGTAAAACGCTTGTCCCCGGCTTCAACGATGCCCATATCCACATCATGGCCTATGCCTCGAATCTGCTCAGCCTCGATTGCAGTCCCGCCGCCGCAGTCTCTATTTCCGATATTCAGGAAAAGGTCAGGCTGCAGGCGGATCGCACTTCGCGAGGAACATGGATAAAGGGTACAGGCTACAATGAGTTTTACCTGGCTGAGCAGCGCCATCCTAACCGCCATGACCTCGACCAGGCAGCGCCTTATCATCCCGTGAGACTCACCCATCGTTCCCTGCACGCCTGCGTGCTCAACAGCCTCGGTCTCTCCCTCGCCGGCATCTCTATAGAGACGCCCGATCCCCCGGGCGGGCTTATCGACCGCGAGCTGAATACCGGAGAGCCCAGCGGCCTCCTCTTCGGCATGAATTCATATGTCAACGAGCAGGTGATACCTCCCCTGAGCGATAAGGAAGTGAGGAGGGGGGTGAGGCTGGCTAACCAGAGCTTTCTCTCCTCGGGCATTACATCGGTGCAGGATGCCACGGTGAGAAACGGCTTCGACCAGTGGCAGACATTTCTCAGATTCAAGGAGAGTGGAGAGCTTGTGCCCAGGATTTCCATCTTGATTGGGCTGCATGCGCTCGCGGACTTCGAAGAGCGGGCTCTTCATTACGGTTATGGTGATACCTCACTGAGGCTGGCCGCAGTTAAGTTTACGCTGGATGAAACGAGAGGGCGACTCAATCCATCTCAAGAAGAGTTGAATGAGGGCGTGCTGCGGGCGCACCGGGCGGGCTTTCAGGTCGCTATACATGCCGTCGAGGAGAGTACGGTGCAGGCGGCCGCTACTGCCCTGGAAAACTGCCTGCGTCTCAATCCCAAGGCTGACCGCCGCCACCGACTGGAGCATTGTTCGGTATGCCCTCCGCCGGTACTGCGCCGTTTGAAGGCTATAAAAGCTGTGGTTGTAACTCAGCCGGCGTTTATTTACTACAGCGGGGAGAGGTATTTAAGCGATGTCCCTGATACTAAGCTTCCCTGGCTTTATAGAACGAGGTCGTTTTTGAAAAGCGGGCTTAAACCCGCAGCCAGTTCAGATTGCCCGGTAGCGCCCTGTAACCCTCTGGTGGGGGTTTACGCGGCGGTCACTCGCTGGGCTGAGAGTGGGCAGGCTCTTTCTCCGCAAGAAGCTATCTCTCCGGAGGAGGCGCTACGGATGTATACGCTCGCCGGGGCCTATGCCTCGTTCGAGGAACGCCTGAAAGGAAGCATCGAAGTCGGAAAGATGGCTGATTTAGTGGTTTTGAGCGCTGACCCAACCGCAGTTTCGCCGGAGGAGTTGAAAGGGATACGTGTAGAGAAGACTATCATAGGTGGCGAGGTCGTTTGGGAGCGGTAGCCTGAACTACAGGTAAGCGGAAAGCACCTGGCTGATGATTTGCAGGATGATGATGGCAATTATGGGCGTTATATCCATCATCCCTATCAAAGGGATGATTCTACGAAGTGGTGCCAGGATTGGGTCGGTTATCTGACGGAAGACTTGATATAGGCTGATAACGAATCTGTTTCTGGGGGATACCATCACTATCCAGGATAGTACGGCGTTGATGAAGACAGCGAAGGTGAGCACCTGACAAATTAGCCAGATTGCATAAATGAAAGTCGTCATTTGCTGCCCTGCCCTCCTAGACGTTGCGCCTTCTCATAGGCAGCGATTACCGCTTGAGCAAGGATGGCACGGACTCCTCCCTTCTCCAGGCAAAGCAGGCCTTCTGCGGTGGTACCTCCTGGCGAGGTAACCATGTTCTTCAGCTCTGCGGGGTGTTTCCCGGTTTCGCGACTCATATAGGCAGAGCCGAGCACAGTTTGTGAGACCAGCTCATCTGCCAGCTTACGGGGCAGTCCGATGTGCACTGCTGCGTCGGTGAGCGCCTCCATAATCAGGAAGATATAGGCGGGGCCGCTGCCGCTTATGGCCGTTGCCATATCGATATACTTCTCCTCGGAGACATATAGCTCCTTACCCATGGCGCTGAGTATGATTTGCGCCATCTCTTTCTGGACCTGGCTTACGACGCTGGTGGCTGTCCATACGCTCATCCCCTGGCCAACCTGTGCCGGAGTGTTGGGCATCACCCTAATCACAGAGTCATGCTGCAGGCCTTTACCGATGGTCTCGGTGCTCGCCCCGGCGACTATGGAGAGCACTAATTGCCCTTCTTTTAGCGCGGCTTTAAGGTTATTCATAACCTTGGCCAGGACTTGAGGTTTGATCGATAGCACGACGGTATCGCAATCGCTGACAGCTTTGGCGATATCGGAGGTGCAGTTGACCTTGTACTTCTTCTCTATGACTGCAAGGCGTGCTTGATCGATATCATAAGCATAGACCTTGCCCGGGCTTGTTGTCTTTTGCCTGAGAAGGGCGGCGATCATCGCCTCACCCATAACTCCGACCCCGATAAATGCGACCTTCATCGTTTCCTCCTCAAGCTCCGTTTCTCTCACCGAAGATAGCTCGCCCGATCCTTACCAGCGTTGCACCCTCCTCGATGGCGACTTCGAAGTCATCGCTCATTCCCATGGAGAGGTGCTTCAGTCCCAGAGCATCCCTCAGTTGCCGCATTTGGCGGAAAACTAGCCTAACCTCCTCGGCATCATCAACCCAGGGGGCGATGGTCATCAACCCCTGGATATCGAGATTAGCCAGCTTGCCGATTTGCTTGACTGCCTCATTGACCTCAGGCAGCGCAAAGCCACCTTTGCTTGCTTCGGCGGAGACATTAATCTGTATAAGAATAGGCAGCCTCTTCGGGCTGCAATCATTCAAGGTTTCCGCTAGCTTGAGCGAATCAATGCTATGGATTATATCAAAAATATCTGCTGCTGTCTTGGCTTTGTTGGTCTGCAGGTGGCCGACCATGTGCCAGGTGATGCCAGGTTTGAGTTTTCGAAGCTGTTCTATCTTGGGTTTGGCCTCCTGGACCCTGCTCTCGCCGAAATGTCTGACGCCTGCGTTGAACGCAGCCTCGATAGCGGAGACATCCACAGTCTTGCTCACCGCAACCAGCGTCACCCCATCGGGAGAGCGTCCTGCCCTCTGGCACGCTCTGGCGATGCGCTGCTGTAACTCACGCATGTTCTGTTCGATGCTCATGCTTCAATACTACAGGGTGGCCGGAGCGGATGCTCCAGGCGCGATTGGAGCAGGTGCTCCAATCTACCCACGATAAGCAGGTTTTGATTTATAGTATAGCAGATGTGTGGTGGATGAGAAGCGGAGTAACTGAATCTGACGGCATTGTTAATAAATAGCTCCTGGGGTATTTAGCGACGTAGGGGCACAGTGCACTGTGCCCCTACAGGTTGTACTAAGTTGTAGGTATGTAATGTTTGCAGGCTGCTCTTACGTATTTGTGTAGGGGCACGGCATGCCGTGCCCCGTAAGCTCTCAGCTGAATTTTGTGATCGTTGTAGTTTTGGTCTTGACCTTACGGCGAAACAACAAATTGATTACACTAATTAGCAGTATGCTGATTAAGCTGCCAATTAGTGCTCCAATTATATCGTGATCGCCACAAAAGTATCCTGCAGTAGTAGCCACTAGAACAATCGCGATATCGATCGTTATTGCTACTATAATATCCTTCTTCCTTTTGTTTATCTCTTCCCAAGATTCTCTGATAAGGTTTGCCCAATCGTGCTCTTTTATTTCTTCAGGCTCATTAACAACTTTTATTAATTTTCTATCTGTTTTGCCACAATTGGGGCATGGCCCTGTGTGACTTGAATCCAACTCCTTGCCGCATTGGCATTTGACTTTATCACTATCAACCACCTCGAGCCTCCTCTTTTAGTCAAAGCGATAGCAATATCCAAATATTTTAGCACACCCCGCACTTGTGGCATTCCGCAGGTGGGCATGGTGGGGATTCGATGCTCAGACGTGCTTTCCCTAATTCCTTTTTGAGATAATCAGGGGTGATTCTGGAGTCCAGCACATTCCAGGGCAGCGGCCCATTAAGAGGCAGCTCGCGATGTACGTAATGACTGGCGCTCAGATTGCATTCATCCAGCGCCTTGCGCCAGGCCGCCAGAGAATTACGCTGCATTCTAGCCAATACCTCACCCAACTTAGCATCGCCTCGTGCAAGCACACCTTGAACCAGGCTCCAGCCCACGCTCTCAGCCCTGACCTCGATGCCGCTCCTGGCAAGGGCGTTTTTTATTCTATTCACACGCTCGTTGAGTACATTCTCCGGTGCCATCACCAGCCATTGAAATGGTGTACCCGCCTTAGGCACGAAAGGTTCGACAGTAATAGCGATGCGAGTCACTGTCTCCTGTACGCGCTCCTTCAACTTAAGCGTCAGGTTGATTAGCTCATCTATATCAGCGTCGGTTTCAGTGGGCAGGCCAATCATAAAATACAGCTTGACTTGCCTTATGCCCTGTTTGGCAACCTTATCAACTGCCTCGATGATATCGCTCTCCGTTACGCACTTATTGATGATAGTACGCAATCTCTCGGAGCCTGCTTCGGGAGCTATGGTGATGTTCTGTGCCCCGCTTTTTGCAAGCGCCTTGAGCAGCGACTGAGAGAAGGGACGAACCCGCAGCGAGCTAACGGAGATTTCGGCATCCATGCGGTGCAGCCGATAGGCAAGCTCGCCTATCTCGGGATGGTCTGAAACTGCGGCCGCCAGCAGCCCTATTCGATTGGTACACTGCAAGCCCTGCTCAGCTTGAGCCAGCAGGCTGTCAAGGGACCTGAAGCGGAAAGGGCGAAACTGAAATCCGGCAAGGCAGAAGCGGCAGCCCCAGCCGCAGCCCCGGGCGATCTCGATGAGGTGCATGTTGCCAAGCTCGGTATCAGGGGTCAGGATTACCGAGGTCGTGGCTACCGAATCGAGGTCCGCCAGCCATTGCCGTCTGACGGGTTTTCCCTCGTAGAGCAATGGCACGTATACTCCAGGCAGCAAAGCCAGCTTTTTGAGCAACTCATCCTTTTTGCCTTCGATGCCCTCCGTTAAGGCAGCCATGAAGCCTGGCAGGATAGGCTCTCCCTCTCCTATGGCAAAGCAGTCGAAAATCGTGGAGAGGGGCATGGGATTGGCGGTGATGCAAGGGCCTCCTGCGACTAGCAGGGGATGGCTTTCGTTACGGTCAGCAGCAAATAGAGGGATGCCACCGGCTTTAAGTATTTGAACTACGTTGAAATAGTCCAGCTCATAGGAGATAGAGAAGGCGAGGATATCGAAGTCCGGAAGGGGTCGCTGCGATTCCAGACTGATGGGTGTTTCTACTTCAAGTCTTTTGGGTTCCCAGAAGGCCCGCTCGCAGACTATGTTATCGTAGCTGTTGAGGAGGCTGTAGATGGTCTGGAAGCCCAGGTTGGACATCCCCAGGTAGTAGGAATTGGGATAGATGAGGGCGATGTGTATCTTCCCGCCCCAGTCCTTGTAGACAGTGCCGCGCTCTCCCTTGAGCCTCTGCCTGGCCTCTTTGATTGCTTGCCATGACATGAATCATTCGCAAGTGCTTTATTAAAGCCCTTGCAACCCCCTAAATCCCCCAAGATTGGGGGACTACTAAAAGCTGGAGGATACCCCAGACCCCCAGCCAACGGGGCTCTGCCCCTCTGCACTCCCCGCTAGCACTTGGTATAGCCGCAAGCGGGACAGTTCAGGCAGCCCTCCTGGTAAACCAGCAGGCAGGCGCACTCCGGGCACTGCCCTGCCAGATTCCTGATGGCGGATACCACCGCTGCTTTGGGATTGCCTTTAACCTCAGCTTTAGGCCCGGGTTCAGCCCCGCTATTATTCTTGTGTCTCTCCAGCACGCTACCAATGACATCGGCGCAGGATAGTGTAGCATGGCCTCTATCCCAGGCTATGGAGGGGCATCTAATACCCTTTAACTGCTTGATGATAGACTCGACATCCACACCAGACCTCAGCGCCAGGGAGATAAGCCTGCAGATAGCCTCAAGCTGGGCCGAGGCACAGCCACCGGCCTTCCCCAGGGTGGAGAATACCTCGCACAATACCCCCCGCTCATCGCAGTTTACCGTTACATAGAGGGTTCCACAGCCGGTAGCCACCTTCTCAGTGAATCCTCTGGTGATACTTGGCCGCTCCCTGGGGACGAGCCTGGCCTCCTCGACTGATTTTGCTTTGTCGTCAGGTTTGGTTTTGCTGATGCTCAAGACCTGACTCTCGCGGCTCCTATCCCTGTATATGGTGATTCCCTTGCATCCTTCTTTATAAGCCAGCATATAGACCCGGGCCACGTCTTCTCTGGTAGCATCGTGAGGAAAGTTGACAGTCTTGGAGACGGCGTTATCGGTATACCTCTGAAAAGCCGCCTGCATCCTGACATGCCATTCAGGGGTGATGTCGTGGGCGGTGACGAATAACTTCTTCAGCTTTTCCGGAATGCCCTTTATATCCAGCAGCCTTCCTTTTTGGGCTACCTCTTGCGTTAGCTCTTTGGAATAGAGACCTTCTCTCTGCGCCACCTCTTCGAACAGGGGATTTACCTCTGTCAACTTTGTGCCTTCAAGTATAGTGCGAGTGTAGCTCAGGGCAAACAGTGGCTCGATGCCGCTGGAACAGCCGGCGATTATGCTCAGGGTGCCGGTAGGGGCGATAGTGGTTCTGGTGGCATTTCTCACCCTGGGCCCACTGGGCTTATCATAGATGCTGCCCTCGAAGGCGGGGAACATACCTCTCTCCTTGGCTAACTCCACGGATGTCTCGGTGGCTTTGTCGCTGATGAACTTCATCAGGAGCTCAGCAGTCTTAAGTGCTTCCTCGGAATCATAGGGTATCCCCAACATGATGAGGAGGTCGGCGAATCCCATCACGCCCAGGCCGATCTTCCTGGTGAGTTTGGTCATTTCCGCTATCTTGGGCAAGGGGAACTTGTTGACATCAATGACATTGTCCAGGAACCTGACAGTCATCTGCACCGTCTTCTCTAACTTGACATAATCTATACTGGTGACGCCATTTTTAGCAGTCACCATTTTGGACAGGTTGATCGAGCCCAGGTTGCACGACTCGTAAGGAAGGAGAGGCTGCTCACCGCAGGGATTGGTGCTCTCGACCATCCCCAGTTTGGGTGTCGGGTTATCTCTATTGACCCGGTCGAGGAACACGATGCCCGGGTCTCCGTTCTTCCAGGCCATATCCACTATGCGGTCGAACACCACTTTGGCGTTCTGTTTGTCTACTATCTTCCTGGTGCGGGGATTTACCAGCTCGTAGTCGCCGCCGCTCTCCACTGCCTTCATGAACTTCTCGCTTATCGCCACGGAAATGTTGAAGTTGGTGAGGGAGGTGTTGTCCTCCTTGGCAGCGATGAACTTCAGGATGTCGGGGTGGTCAACGTTCAAGATAGCCATGTTAGCCCCGCGCCGCTTGCCACCCTGTTTGATAACGTCAGTGGCAGCATCGAAGGCTTTCATGAACGATACGGGGCCGCTGGCCACGCCTCCAGTGGAGCCTACCAGGTCACCTTCGGGGCGCAGGCGGGAGAAGGAGAAGCCGGTGCCGCCTCCGCTTTTGTGGATGAGTGCGGTGTACTTCAGGGTATCGAAGATAGAGCTCATAGAGTCGTCTATGGGCAACACGAAGCACGCAGAAAGCTGTCCCAACTCGCGTCCGGCGTTCATCAGGGTAGGCGAGTTGGGTAGGAACTCCATGTTCAGCATCGCCTGAAAGAACTCCCCTTCCCTTTCCCTGATATCTGCTTTAGGGTCATAAAGCAAATCCGCTGCGGCGATATGATGGGCCACGCGGCGGAACATATCCTCGGGGCTCTCGATTACCTGACCTTTTTCATCCTTGATTAAGTATCTTCTCTCCAGGACAGCCCTGGCGTTTGGCGATATTATTGATTTTTCCTTCTTAGCTTCTGCGCTCACTGCCGGAATTTTTCGGGCTGATTTAGGGGGCTTTTTCTTTTCTATTTCCGGTGGCGTGGGAACCTCTTCGGCTTTTTTCTGGTCGAGTATGCTTCTCACCATAGATTGAATCTCCGTCTCTTGAACTGGCCTTCTCGTTATGGGAGCGAGATGCTCCATGCCTGGCAGGGCAGGGACATGCTCCAGGCGATCAATGACCTGATCGGTTAGCTGCTCGATTATCTCCCTGTCTGAGATGCCCATGGATTCAGCGTAGGTGAAGATAGTGCGAGCAATCTTGTTGCGCAAAAGTCGCTCTGCTTTACTGTTCTTTCCGTTATCGCTACTCATAGCTATTACCCCGTTTTTCTATATCGTCTTCGGGAAAGATTTACCGAGGACGTCTTGAGGAAGCAGGCCTTTTCTTTCTACCCGGGACGCTGACTTCCTCTTTGGGTAGGAGAGGGAGCTGGCTGGCGATGTCTTTTGCGGCGATTAGGGTATCCACCTCACGCTTGAGGCTGGTAATGTCAGTGAAATCGCGGTACACGCTGGCGAAGCGAATATAAGCGATATGGTCCAGCTTCTTCAACTTCTCCATAACAATCTCCCCCACCACTGAGCTGGGTATCTCGGCCTTGCCCAAGCTGTGCAGCTCGTTTTCCACCTCATCCGCCAGCTTCTCAATGGCCCCTGTGGGCAGCGGGCGCTTCTCACAAGCCTTGCGAATTCCAGTTGTCAGCTTCTCCCGGCTGAACTCCTCCCGGCGCTTGTCTTTTTTGATGATAACCAGGTTGCTGGTTTGTATCCTCTCGTATGTAGTGAACCTGAACCCGCAGCCGAGGCACTGGCGGCGGCGGCGGATGGTCTCGTACACATCGCGAGAGTCAGTCACCTTGGAATCTTCATAGCTGCAGTGAGGACACTTCATGAAAAATAGCTCGCTCACTCAATATATTGTGGTGCAGACTCAAGGTAACACAACATGTAGATGTTGTCAAGGGGTTTTGCGAGGTTTTCTGAGGGTACTTTCGGCCTGCTAAAAGCTTGCTTAGCTTTGCTTACGCCGTATCGGTAACCAGCTAAAGAGCTTCCCGAAATCGCCGTTTTCCCATGATACCAGCAGTTGGCCTGCAATAAACAGCGAGCTGTAGGTGCTGGCAATGACTCCGACGATCAATGCCAGCATGAAGTTGTGAATAGTCGATCCGCCGAAGGCGTACAGGGCAAAGAGAGTAAACAAT
>Ga0315281_10013141_pt1 | contig 11220 bp, 9 predicted proteins | sample YL17G07_0_MG_FD_204540 | JGI IMG/M metagenome (GOLD analysis project Ga0315281, IMG submission 204540) | Sediment microbial communities from Yellowstone Lake, YNP, Wyoming, USA - YL17G07_0 | ecosystem: Environmental > Aquatic > Freshwater > Lake > Sediment | place: USA: Wyoming | collected... | reverse complement strand
CGGTGAGCATTGGATGCGGAGGCGGCGGTGGAAACGACGTTGCCGCTACCCCGACCGAAGGGAAAGGAGGCCAGCAGATGACCATGTCCTTGACGAGCACGGCATTCGCGGCAGGCGAATCGATACCGCCGAAGTACACCTGCGACGGCGAAAACGTCTCGCCATCGCTGCAGTGGGAGCAGCCGCCTGCGGGCACGCAGAGCCTGGCGCTGATCATGGACGACCCGGACGCGCCTTCGGGGACCTTCGTCCACTGGGTCTACTATGACCTCCCGCCGGCGTTGCGCGCGCTACCTGAGGGCGTGCCGGCCGGCGAAAAGCCGTCGCAAGGCGGGATGAACGGTAACAACGGCGCCGGCAGGTCGGGCTACACTGGGCCATGCCCCCCAAGCGGCACGCATCGCTATTTTTTCCGCCTCTACGCGCTGGACACGAAGCTCGACGCAGCCCCGGGTCTGACGAAGGATAAGCTTCTTCAGGCAATGGAGGGACACGTCCTGGCGCAGGCGGAGCTAATGGGGGTCTACAGCCGGACGAAGTAGCGTCGTCGGTTCGACTCGAAGCAGCGACGCCAGAGCGTCAGCGGCCCTTGAACGCCGGCTGCCGCTTCTCCAGGAAAGCGCTGACGCCTTCCTTGAAGTCCTCCGTCCCGAACAGCGGCAGGAGCTGCAAGTAGGCGTGGTGGACGTTCGCCTCGAAGCTCTCCTCCATGGCCAGCCGCATCAGCCGCTTTGCCGCCTGGACGGCCAGCGGCGCGTTCCCGGCGATCTCTTCCGCCCAGGCACGCGTCTCCTCTGCCAGACGGTCGTGCTGCACGACAGTGTTCACCAGGCCGAGCGCCAGCGCTTCCGGCGCATCGATCATCCGCCCACGGAAGACAAGCTCTGCCGCTTTCGCCCAGCCGAGGAGTCGAGGAAGCATCCAGGCGCCGCCGCTCTCCGGCAGAATGCCGCGACGCGTGAAGATGGCGCCCATCCGCGCCCTGTCCGAGGCGATGCGCATGTCGCAGCCGAGCGCGAGGTCGAACCCGTAGCCGGCGGCGGGACCGTTGAGCGAGCAGATCACGGGCTTGTCCGTCGTGCGGAGGACCATCGGCGGGCTGTTAGGGAGATCGAAGCGAATGCCAAGCGGCGCGCCGCTCGCGCCGGCGCCGAACATGACCTTGAGGTCCAGTCCAGCGCAGAAGCCGCGTCCGGCGCCCGTCATGACGATGACCCGGACCGCCTGGTCGGCATCGGCGTCCCGCAACGCCTTAGAGAGACTGTTGAGCATCGGCAGCGAGATCGCGTTCAGCGCCTCGGGTCGGTTGAGGGTGATCGTGGCAGTCGCGCCTTCCTTCTCGTAGAGCAGGTCCTGGTAGTCCATTGCGTGCCCCTTTCTTGAAGCGAACCTGTCGCGAGTATGGCACCGCTCGGCTTAAAGAATCAACGAACGGCGGCTGTGCGACTTGCGGTGCTTTCGCCCCATCACGTGTAGCGCGCCCGGACGGCCGCTGCCGCTCCTCGTCACATCAGCGCCCTCGTCCCACCCAGCCCACCCTAGCTGTGTTATTGGGAACCAAGGGGACACCCCTTGGAACACCGGCAGGGGAGGCCGCCTGCACCCTCTACGCGAGGCGCGCTGCTGCGAGGCCTTGCGGCTACCGATGCGCCCTCATGCTATAATACCGGCGCTGAACCTGCGGGACTGGGAGCGACGACGTGACGGAAGAGGAAGCCTGGACATCAAGCCGCTACTCGACGCAAGATGCCCCCGCTTGCCTGGAGCTGATGCGGCGCCTCTTGCCCGAAGCCGAGGCGGGTGAATCCCTCCTCGACTGGGAATTCGAGCGCGGCCCGGCAGGCCCTGCAGTCGGCGTCGTCGCGCGCGAGGCGTCGACGTCGCGGCTGATAGCGCAGGCCGCCATAATCCCCGTCGGCATGAGGCTCTCTGGAAAGCCGGTCACGGCCGGCCTCGCCCTCAATCCGCTGATCGACCCCGACCTCCAGGGCCGCGGCATCCCCCTCGACCTTCTACGCAAGCTCGACGCCGCAGCAGCGGAGGCGAAGGTCGCATTCAGCTACGCCTTCCCCGACGACTCCGCGCTGCCGGTCCTCGTCAAACAGGGCGGGTTCAAGGAAGTTGCCTCGCTTTCGCTGCTCATCCGGCCGCTGAAGCCGGAGACACTGGCGATGAAGACGACGGGCAGCCGCGTCCTGGCGAGAACCGCGTCGATTGCGCGCATGGTCTGGCGCACGCCCCCCTCCGTCAAGCAGAAGGACGTGCCCGGACTGACGATAGACCAGGTCACGGAGTTCGACGAGCCTTTCGCCGTGTTCTGGCGGCGCGTCCAGAACCGCACGCCGCTGATCGTCGTCCGCGATTCCGCCTATCTCAACTGGCGCTACATCCAGGCGCCCGGTCGAGAGTACGCCGCGTTCGCTGCCAGGTCGGAGGGGAAGGTGCGCGGGCTCATCGTCTTGCGGGCGGTGCCGCTCGGCCGCTTCTCCGCCGGGCTAATCGTCGACCTGATCGTCGAGGCCAGCGGCGAGGGTCGCGCATCCGGCCGTCTGCTCATCGACCACGCCGGCGCCTATTTCCGCGACCAGGACCTCGATATGCTGGCGACGCTCTCCCTCCGTCACACCGACGAGTTCCGCCTTTTCCGCGCCTCCGGCTTTTGGATGCCGCCGAAGTTCCTGGAGCCGCATCCGCTGCATTTCGTTGTGCGTTCACACGCCGAAGAGGCTGACGCCGCCTACGACTTGCACAACTGGTTCCTGACACTTGGGGATTCTCAGATAGTGTAAGAGTGGTTAGTTCGGGGGACGCGCCCGGGGCTGAGGCCGAGACTGGAAAGTCTCGGCTACATGCTTTTTTGAGATGGCGTAGGGGCGCTTCGTCCGAGGAGCCTCGGCGCCGCTAGCCGGGGACGGTCACGACGACCTTGGTTCCCTCGCCGGGCTTCGATTCCATGTCAATCGTCCCGCCGAGGAGCCGCGCGCGCTCCTGCATTCCAATCAGGCCCAGCTTGCCCGACGCCGCAAGGTCGCCGGTGGCCGGCGGCAGCTCGAACCCGTTGCCGTTGTCCGCCACCGTCATCGCGATGCTGTCGTTGTGAAAGTCGAGCGCCAGCTCCACCGCTGAGGCGTGGGAGTGCTTCCTGACGTTGCTCAGCGCTTCCTGGGCGATGCGGAACAGCGCCAGCTCGGCATCGCGAGGCAGCCGTCTGGGGTCGCCCAGTATCCGCGTGTTGGATTCGATACCGTCCTGCTCCTCCAGCGCAATTAGAAGCCACTTCAGCGCCGGCAGCAGGCCCAGGTCGTCCAGGACGGGCGGCCGCAGATCCTGGCTAAAGCGCCGGACGCCGTCGAGGATGGTGTCCGTCTGCTCCCGGAGCTCGTCTAGGCGCTGCGCTATCTCCGGCGGTATGTCCGCCCCGCTGGAGGAGAGAATGTCCAGCCGCCGCGAGACGCCCGTGAGCGCCTGGGCGGTATCGTCGTGGAGCTCGCGGGCGATGCGCAGGCGTTCGCTTTCCTGTGCCTTCAACACCTGCGAGACGTAGTAGCGGAGGTTCTCCTGCATCCGCCGTTGCTCGGTTACGTCGCGCACGATCGACTGGACGCCGATGGGGTGGCCGTTGCGGATGATCAGGCTGGGCATCAACTCAACGATAGCCTCGGAACCATCGCGTCGCGTCAGCGGGAACTCGACGAGGTTCTCCACCGCATCGCCGCGATACTGGGCCCGTAACAGCGCTTCGACAGCTTTGACGTCCTTGGGGGCGAGGAACTTCGCGACGTCCAATCCCTTCAATTCCTCAGCGCCGTAGCCGGTAAGCTTCTCGAAGGCCTTGTTGGCGTTGACGATCTTGCCGTTCAGGTCATGCACCTCGATGGCGCCGGTGGCGTTCTCGAACAGGCCGCGGTAGCCCTCCTCCGATTGGCGCAACTGCTCCAGCGCGGCGCGCTCCTTCTCATATAGTTGCGCGTTCTCGATGGCGACGCCGATAGCGTTGCCGATAGCCACCGCCAGCTCGATCTCTTCCGGCGCGAACTCGCGCGGCTCGCTCGTGGCGGCGCAGAAGGTGCCCAGAACTCGTCCTTTCGACCTGATAGGAACCGTGAGCTGCGCCCGCACGTTCTCGCGCACACCGATCTCACTCGAAAGCACATGGCTGATTGAGAGGTCCTTCGTCGCCAGTGGTTCGCCGGACTGGGCGACGCGCCCGTTCAGCCCTTCGCCCACGCGTATCCTTTTGGCCAGCTCCGTGAACTCGCTCGACACGCCGTGATAGGCCTCGAGTGTCAACTCATCGGAGTCCTCGTCGAGAAGATAGAGCAGCCACTTCTCGACCCCCATGATCTCCTGCACCTTTTCCATGGCATGGTGCAGCATCTGGCGCAGGTCCAGCGACTCCGCGACGACGCTGAGTACGGCGTTGATAGTGGAGAGCCGCCGCTCTTCGTTCTCCACCGCTTCGATGTGCGACCGCAACTCCCGCTGTGTCCACTCCAGCGATGAAATGGTCTCCCTGTGCTGCGCCTTCTCCCTGTTCTGGACGTCGATCAGCCAGCTCACGAAGGCGCCGATAAATGCGAACGCGGCGACCTCAATCAGCGCCTCCCCGGGGTCGGAAGTGGAGAGAAAAACGCGCGGCAAGAGCAGCGCCGCGATGACCGCGGTGCCCGTGAGCCCGCCCGGCAGCCCGAATACGAACGCGGCGTAGGCTACCGGTAGAATCGATAGGATTCGGTGGACGGAGCGCCGGGCAAAGTCGATTCGCAGGCCCGACTCCAACGAGTTGATCACTGGAAAGGAATCGGCGTAGTAGAGGATTGTGCCGCAGGTGATGATGGCGATGAGGATCCAGAAATGCGGCTCCCTCAGCAGCCGCCACGATGGCCTTTCGCGCGGCGGCAGGCTCAGCATCGCTCTAGTACGGGCGATTGTTCTGATCATTTCGGTGAGTCGCTCGACGACACGTGCTCCAGGGAGATCCAGCCTTCTTTGAGAGCGCGCAGCACAGCCTCGGTGCGGGAGCTCACGCCCAGCTTGTCGAAGATGTTACCCAGATGCGATTGCACGGTGCGCACGCTGAGGGCAAGCTCCGACGCGATCTCCTTATTGCTCATGCCCCTGGCAGCCAGCCTCAGTACTTCCAGCTCGCGCTCGCTGAAGTGGTCCGGCAGGCCCTCGACGACGCTCTTCCCGTGGCTCATCGACGAGAACCACTGGACGACCTTTCGCGCAACGTGCGGGTCGAGGACGACCTCGCCGGCGTTCACGTCGCGAATGGCGTCGACGAGCTGCGCGCCGCGGACGTTCTTCAGCAGGTAGCCGTTAGCCCCGGCCTCCAGGACCGCGTAGATGTACTGGTCGTTGTCGTAGGCGCTGAGGACGAGAATCGACGTGGCGGGCTGGTTGGCCTTGATCTGCTTCGTCGCTTCGATGCCGTTGAGGTTCGGCATGGCGATATCAATAATGGCGACGTTCGGCTTCAACTGCTGCGCCAGCCTGACCGCTTCTTCCCCATCCGCCGCCTCACCCACAACCTCGAAGTCCTCTTCCCGTTCCAGGCGCTCGCGCGTGCCTTCGCGCACGAGGGTGTGGTCATCGGCTATGAGAATGCGGATCTTATCCATTCTTGTACTCTCCTGGCGCCGCGACGGCGCAAGTCTCCATTGATAGATTACAGGCAAACGGCCCTCTACCGCCAGTCGCCGGACTACTGAATGTCATCCGCCAAACATACCTAAGGAGACTGCGCTAAATGCGTAATCCCGCTCCCTCGCGGTGCGCAAACCGTAGGCAATCGACGCGGGTGAATGTGTCTCGACTACCGAAAGCGTTGGCCTGAATGCGCACTCTCAGCCCCTCAGCCGAGGCCAAAATGCCTAACGAAAGTCGGCGCTGGCGGCGGACGACAGGGTTAGCTTCCATGCCGTAACTTCTTAGTGGGATGAAGACCAGGACAGAAACGGAAAGGCAAGGTGAGAGCGATGACAACGATGACAGGGACTCCAACCGGTGTTGAGAAGACCAGCCTGGGCACCCCGCAAACCGTCTGGCAGGAGCAGCCTCGCGCGGTGGGGTACATCAGGCAGGACTTCGAAGAGATGGGCAAGAAGTGGACGCGGCCCGACGGTCAGAAGAGCCGCATCTGCACCTGCGCCGAAAAGCACCAGTGGCAACTGATTGACATCCACGAGGACATCGGCTGGGCCGGCGACTGCCTCAACAGGCCCGGACTCATCGCGCTGCTGTCGAACACCGCCTTCGACGTCCTGATCGTCGACCGCACCGACCGCCTGGCGTGCAAGAAGACGGACCTTGACTTCCTGCTGGCTCTCCTCGAAGAGCGCGGCGTGACCTGCGTTCCCGCGACCTGGTCGTGGGAGCCGCTGGCGCAGTACATGCGCTGGTGGTACCGCAGCAAGGGCAACCCGGTCTACGCCCAGCTCGAGGCGGCCACGGCGAAGGCCTAGCAGGCGGAAGAGAGTGCAGGGAAAGTGTAAAGGAGGTGCCAGATGCCCTCCCGAGAGATATTCTGGAACATCCGGTTCGGTGAGCTCGTATACCTGTTCGGGACGCTGCTGATAGTCGCCGTCATGTACGGCCTCTACCGGCGCCTCCGGCTGTGGCGCATGGGCAGCGAGGACGACAGGCTGCGGGACATCCCCGGCCGCGTCCGCGCGTTCATCATCAAGACGAAGGTCGACGGCCTGTGGCACCAACGCATCATCCGCAATCGTTACGCGGGCGTGATGCATCTGCTCATATTCGGCGGCTTCATCGTCCTCCTCATGGGCCCGTTCCTCGACTTCACGAGCGAGCACGTCTACAAGTTCATGGAGGGCAACGTCTACCTCGGCGTCTCGCTGATGCTGGACGTGGGCGGCCTCCTGGTCCTCGCCGGCCTGGGAATGGCGGCCTACCGCCGCTACGTGATGAGGCCATCGAAGCTTAACAACGTCTTCGACGACGGTGTCGCGCTCTCGCTGCTGGCGGGAATCATCGTGAGCGGCTATTTGGTCGAAGGAGCGCGAATCGCGGCTTCGGAGATTGCCGTGCACCCCGGCTGGTCTGTCTGGTCGCCGGTCGGCTTTGTCGTGGCGAAGGCGCTCTATCCGCTGGGAACGAACGTCGACCTGACACTTCACAAGACCTTCTGGTGGGGCCACATGCTCGTCTCCATGGGCGGCATGGGATACGTCATTCTCAGCTTCACGAAGCTGGCCCACGTCGTAGCTTCGCCGCTCAACATGTTCTTGCGCACGCCGCAGACCGGCAAGGGCGTGCTGAAGCCGATCGAGATTACCGAGACGAGCGTCGGCGCACTGGGGGCAGCGAAGCTCCAGGACCTGAGCTGGAAAGACCTCATCGACCTCGACGCCTGCACGCGCTGCGGCCGCTGTCAGGAGGTCTGCCCCGCGAACATGACAGGCAAGCCGCTCTCACCGATGATGGTTATCCAGGAGCTGAAGGCGCACATGGTGCAACGAGCGCCGGCCCTCCTCCGTGGCAGTAAGTCGCAGGAGGGAGTGCCGCTGCTCGCCGGCGGCGTCGTCAGCCAGGAGGAGCTGTGGTCCTGCACGACCTGCGGCGCCTGCGAGGAGGCATGCCCCGTCTTCGTCGAGCCGGTGAAGAAGATCATAGAGCTGCGCCGCAACCTCGTCCTCGAGCAGGGCGAGATCCCACCGACGCTGATGGCCGCCCTCCGCTCCGTCCAGGACAGGGGCCACCCCTGGAAGGGCGCTTCGGCCTCGCGGACGGACTGGACGGCCGGCTTCGAGGTCAAGAACGTCGCCAACGACGGCGATGCGGAGTTCCTCTTCTGGGTCGGCTGCACGGCCGCGCTACAGGAGAGCAGCATGAACGCCGCCCTGGCGCTGGCGCGCCTGCTCGATGCCGCCGGCGTCAAGATCAGCATCCTCGGCCACGAGGAGTCCTGCTGCGGCCACCCGGCGCGGAGAATCGGTGACGAGTACCTGTTCCAGTGCCAGGCGCAGCAAAACATCGAGACGCTTCAGCGTCACAACGTGAAGAAGATAATCACCGCCTGCCCGCACTGCTTCCACACTCTGAAGTACGAATACCCGCAGTTCGGCGGCGAGTTCGAAGTCGTCCACCACACGGAGTTCCTGCTCCAGCTCGTCGAAGAGGGCAGGCTGAAGCTGACCAACGAGGTGAAGGCGATAGTCGCCTACCAGGACCCCTGCTACCTCGGCCGCTACCACGGCGTCTACGAGGCGCCGCGAAAGCTGGCGGCTGCGGTCCCCGGCGTCGAGCTCGTCGAGATGGAGCACTGCGGCGCCAACGGCATCTGCTGCGGCGCCGGCGGCGGACGCATGTGGATGGAGGAGGAGCCGGAGCAGCGGGTGAACCAGCTCAGGGCAAAGGAGGCGGTCGCGACGGGCGCGGACACGGTCCTGACGGCTTGCCCCTTCTGCCTGCAGATGCTCAAGGATGGCCTCAACGGGCTCGGACTGGAGGAGCCGCCGGAGGCCATCGACCTGGTGGAGCTGCTGGAACGGTCGGCTCTGCAGCCCTTGAAGACGGAAGCTGTCGCGGAGGCGCCGGCCGAGGACAAGCCGGTCGAAGCGGCAGCAGACGATGGAATATTGAGCGGCGTAAGCGGCGAGTAACGGTTCCTCTCCGTCTCGACGGCGTTACCCCGCCCGCCTCTTCAGGCCGCCAGCGTGAGACCCCACGCTGGCGGCCTCTTGCCAGCTTCACCTCTTGGCGCGCCCCACGTATTTTGTCGCACCTCGATTGCATGCGTTCGGGATGGTATTCTGAATCATAGGAGAAATACGAAGGCGGTCATGGAAGAACGCCCTTCCAAGGGGAAAAGCCACGAGCAGGGACCACAAGATAGCCTCGTCCACAATGTGTACGATAGGCTTCTGAGTCGCTGGTTTCACGAACACCGCACTCGCGTCCTCGTCGGCCATGCCATCATCGCCTTTGTCCTCGTCTTCTCCGTCGCTCTCGGCGTCGCGACCGTCTGGCTGGACATCAACTCTGAGAGGCTGAAAGGCCTCGGTTACTTCGGCATCTTCTTCCTCAACCTGATCAGCACCTCAACGTTCTTCATCCCTGTACCGGGCCTGACAGCGGCGGGTCAGGCGCTGATAGTGAGCGAAGCGCCTCGACTCGGCGCCTGGCAGGTCGGCCTCATCGGCGGCGTCGGCATGGGACTGGGCGAGATAACGGCCTACGTGGCAGGCACCCTGGGCCGCGAAGTCGCGCAGGGACGCCAGGTCGGTGGGCCCGGCTGGTTCCGCAACGCCGTCTTGAAGATCGCGCGGGCGATCAACTGGCTCATGCTGCGCTACGGCATGATAACGCTCTTCGTCCTTTCAGCGGTGCCGAACCCCGTCTTCGAGATCGCCGGCCTCACCGCTGGGGCCGTGCGCATGAACTTCTGGCGGTTTCTCGGATCGGTGACCGCGGGCAAAGTGGTGCGCGGCCTGGCCCTCGCCTACATCGGTGAGTTCTCCGTCCATCTCTTCGGCCTATAGCCAGCGCTCGGAACATTCCCCTCACGTAAACGGAAGCATTACAATGGGCCCACCATCGTAGCGGGGGGAATGGCATCTAGTGGTTGAATCGGCGGAGCCGGCGGACGCCAAGGCAATTCCGCCTGCGGTGACCGCGCGCGCGGGCACGCGGGCGTTCGAATCGCTGGCGATCACCAATTTCCGCTATCTCCTCGGCGGAACGGCGGCGTCCAGCTTCGCGATGTGGATGGAACAGATCGGCCAGGGATGGCTGGTCGCGCAGCTCACCGATTCCCCTTTCCAGCTCGGCCTGGTCCAGTTTATCCGCGGCATCAGCATCATCTTCGTGTCGCCATTTGTCGGTGGCTTCTCGGACCGTATCAACCGGCGCCTGCTGGCGAGCGCCGCGGCCACCGTAAACGGCATCGGGGCACTGGCTATCGCTCTGCTGATCGTCACCAATCGCATCGAGATCTGGCATCTCTACATCACCGCTTTCACCGGCGGCTTCTCCAGCAGTGTCTACAACCCGGTTCGCCAGTTCCTTGTGTTCGATATCGTGGAGCGGGAGCGATTGCCCAACGCGATAGCCCTGAACGCGATGGTGAACAACATGGCACGCGTCGTCGGACCCGGGATAGCGGGGTTCATGATAGGCATCAGTGTTTCATCGGCGTTCTTCAGCGAGTCGCTCTTCTTCCTCTGCGCCATCGCCAGCCTGGCAGCCATGCGACTGGACCAGCAGGTCGCGATGTCACCGGAGCCCGTGCTGACCGCTGTGCGACGCGGCGCGGCCTATCTCCTGCGGCATCGCATGTTGCTGCGGCTGACGCTACTTCAGGCGATACTCACGATGCTGGTCTTCCCTTATCTGCAGCTAATGCCGCTAATGGCGAGGAACTATCTCCACGTCGGCTCACAGGGGTACGGATGGCTGATGACAGGAGTAGGGATCGGCGCCTTCCTCAGCGGGCTGGTAGTAGCCAGGTTCGCCAATGTGCGACGCAAGGGGTTGATCCTGAGCATCGCGCTCGTCGTTTACGTGTCGATGATCCTGGCATTCTCCTTCTCACGCATCTATGTGCTCTCGCTGGTCCTCCTGATGGCGGGCGGCGTGGGCTTTCTCGTATTCACCGCCTTTAATCAAACCCTCGTGCAGTTGCACGTGGAAGACGAGTACCGCGGCCGCGTCCTCTCCCTGTACACCATGTCGCAGGGCCTTAACCCCTTTGGCAGCCTGATGATGGGTTTCGTGGCGCAGAGATACCTAGGCACGGCGCACACGATCGCGGTCTTCTGCCTGGCAGCGCTGATCCTCTCCCTTCTTAGCGGCCTTGCATCGCGGGACGTCCGTTCGCTCTAGTCGAGCGTCCTCCAATCGACGAATCGAACGGGGCCCTTCCCGGCCTGTGCTATGATTTGACTGAGTCTCCCTCGCTCGCACATCGACGATGGACCGTCCGAATATGATGCGACCCGAGAACCGCGAAGCGTCCTCTCGCAGGCGCCGTCCGCGGATCTCTCTCGTCAGGCTGCTCTGGTTAGCGCTGCTCGTCGCCGTGGCCGCCGTGATCGCCACGAATTTCCACGAGGTCAAGCAGATCGTCGATGAGTTGCGGACCGCGCGACCGCCGTTCGTGGCGGCGACCGTCGTCGTTGAAGTCCTCTTCGTCCTTAACCTGACGTTCTTCTACGTGACCACCTTCTGGGCGACCGACCTGCGCGCCTCGCCCTG
>Ga0315281_10013140_pt1 | contig 11220 bp, 10 predicted proteins | sample YL17G07_0_MG_FD_204540 | JGI IMG/M metagenome (GOLD analysis project Ga0315281, IMG submission 204540) | Sediment microbial communities from Yellowstone Lake, YNP, Wyoming, USA - YL17G07_0 | ecosystem: Environmental > Aquatic > Freshwater > Lake > Sediment | place: USA: Wyoming | collected... | reverse complement strand
TAATCTCCTCGCTGCTTTTCCCAAAATACTTTTCAAAGTCAGGAGTCGTCGTGATTATCTTCGTCCTCCCATATTTCTCAGTCTTTATCAATCCCTTGTCTTCCAATCCAGTGATATATCCATAAGTTTTGTTCCCTTGGAATTTTACGATAAGCGACTGCTTGACTGGCTGCTTCGCAGCAACTATGGCCAATGTTCTCATCATCCCATCAGAAAGATCGGCAAAAGGAGCAAGCCTCACCACTTTCTCTCTATAGTCCGGCTTCACCCTCAGCTCAAATCCTTCAGGAGTCTCGACCAACTCAACTCCCCTGTCATCTGTCTTCAGGTCAGTCTGCAATCTAATCATCTGCTCCTTCACTTCCTGCTGAGAACAACCCATTATTTTAGACAGCTTCTCCAAGGTCAACGGCTTGTCAGAGACGAACATGGCAGCCTCGAGAAGAGCTTTCTGGTTCATAGATTATATTTTAATTTTTTTCAATAAATATCTCTGCAATTAATTTTTTAAGAAGGTACGCTGAATAGTTTTTTATCATCAGTTGCTTCTCTTAAAGGATTAATACGGTAGTGATTTAACGTCTCTCTTTCTTCAAAGGGTGTGAAAGGTGAACTTTCAAGTTTCTTCACAACAATTCCTTCAAACATTCTAATTCTTGGATGAAACCCATGCTTTCTTTCTAAATATTCACTCATAATCTGATCATATCCCCAACAGATTTGCCTTTCTAAGCCATCCTTGAATTGTTGCAATGTCACTATAGCTGCTGGATACTGCTGAACTCCACCTAATGCTCTAGACAAACTTTCTGCTGAAAAATCATTTTCCAAACCTAATTTATAAGCTAACTCATACCTGTCAATATTTGTTTCAACCAAGGAAAACACAAAATTATAGTCATTTTGTCTAGGGTTACCGTGCACTTCCTTTGGAACATGGCTGAAATAATCTCCTGCAGCTTTAGCATTTACAAGCAACTGACTTACAATTCTGGCATCTTTTACTTCTTCACTAATCTCTCTTCTATAAACATCTAATGGATTTTTATCTTGCTTATTGATCCAATTGCCACCATTCAAACAATAAGTTCCAACAAAATTTTTGGGAGGATATCCAGGAGTTTTCAATTCAAACCAATACCATGGCTCTTCCCCCAATATTTCTATTGTACAAACAGAAGCGTGACAATTTAAAAAAGTCTCTTGCATTTCTGGTCCATACTTCTGACCAAAATTTTGCATATATTCTTCCAATATTGGTTCCATTTTTAGCAGTAGTGTATAAAAATATTTAAATGGATTACACGACCACAGAATTAGCTGGCTTCTCTCCTTTCTCCAGCTTCTCTTCAAGGATGTTAATGACTGGCTTTAATACATAATTTATTCCAGGTTTTATCACTGAGCTTGGGACATCAAAGTCAAGAGTTAAAGAAAGTGCCTTACCTTCTTCAATAGTAAACGGATGATTCAATTTTAACACTTTACTAGGTACATCTACATTGCCCGAGGCAGCTATCACCATCTTGTGTGTTTTGTTAGTTATCATTGAAGCATCATAAATTTTAATTGTTGCATTATCAATATACAATCTGATTTGGGTGTATTTGCCAGGCTCTAATTCCTTTTCTCCAAGTATTGCCTTAACATCAGTATAATCCAACAGATCAAGCGTTTTACTTCCACTAAAAATTGTTATCCAGCCTTCAGCAGTAACATTCTCATCGGTGATATTAGTACCTGTTTTGTGGACTTGAATGCTGTTTACCGTCAACACTAAGGAAGTAGCCTGCCCAAAAATATTAAGTTTCTGCTTAACATCTTTCACTGAAACCAAAAGAGTTCCTGTTGTTGGAACTGTTGTGGTTGGCGGGATTGTTGTTGGGGGAAGTGTGGTTGTGGTCGGCTGCACTGCCGGCACTTGCAATTCAGCAAAAGCAACTGCAAAAATCATGACAGCAACTGCAACTATCCCTATTCCGTAAACAACATTTTTTCTTGACTTGTCTTGATGCCTATATCTGTAATCGCTTTTCATAAAATCTTTAATATAAATTAAATCTGGTAGTGTATAAAGTTTTTCTCTTCCCTTAAGTTTTATAATCAAAAAATCAAATTTATTTTATGGTGTTGCAGCTGCTGCAGAGTATTATAACTTTCCTTATTGTCATGGATCCGATTGCCTCCATGTCAGTTTTCATCTATCTGACCAAAAGATTTTCTTCCAGGGACAAGTTCAGGGCAGCGAACAAGGCTGTTTTTGTTGCTGGCGCTTTGGCTTTTGTTTTCATATTCCTGGGCGAGCCTCTGCTTGGCCTGATGGGAATCACTTTCAGCAGCTTCAAGGTGGCTGGCGGGATCGTCCTGTTCCTTCTTGGATTGGAAATGATTTTGAACTTTTCAATTTCCAAGGAGAAGGCCAAGGACTACAACGTGGCTGCAGTGATAATCGCCACACCCTTGATCACCGGGCCTGGGGTAATTACAACTTCCATTCTTTCAGTCCACAAGATTGGTCTGGTCCTGACCTCGATTTCTGCTCTAGTTTCCCTTCTAGTGACATGGTTCATCTTGAGAGGAGCGGAGAAAATACACAAAACTTTTGGCCAGAACACATTGGACATCATCTCAAAGATAATGGGATTGATAATAGCGAGTGTCGGCATCAACTTCATAATAAGCGTGTTTGGATTTTAGAAGAATGCTCATAATTTAGCTTGATGGGTTACTGCTGAAAGGCTACCGATAAGGGAAATATTTTTATTAAACAAAAACCAAAAAAATAGAATGAGATTCTCATACGATGAGATCATTGACAGGTTTCAGGACGTCTTGGCAACACCAAAAATGCTGATTGAAGAGACTTTCAACAAGCCAGATGACACCGATATCGTTGTAAACAGGTACGTGTCCATCAAGAACTTCGGAGATTTCTACCTTCTGGTCATTTTCGAGATGGATGGCCAGATCGTCAGGTTCCTGAGAGCTTACAAGATTCATCCAAAACTATTGGATGGGATGAATATAGCCAAGGCAAAGCCGATTGATGTCTTGACAGCATTCATGGAAAAATACGGCGTGACAAAGGCAATCCCTCAGTTCGGCGAGCACAAGATTCTGATCGATAGAAAATTAAAGGTATTCTTCCCTGGAGTTCTTGACATAGACAAATATTTGGCAGACCTAAAAACCATATAAAAAACAGTCAAAATCAAAAAGGATTTAAGTCTAAGACAGGAATCTACAATTAGGTTGTATGGGCGAAATGCAAGTCCATCATACAGCCGGAGTAGTAATAGAATGCAATGATCGGTTTGTATTGATTGTAAGAAAATTTGAAAATCTCTTAGACATACCCAGCGGCCATGTGAACGAGAGCGGGGATATTATAGAATCTGTTCTGAAGCATGCAAAAAATGAGACATTCATCGAACTGAAGCCAAGAGAGCTGGTCGAGCTCGGCGAGTGTGAATACATCAGAGGTAAGGACAGTGGACTTCCATATGTCTACGGCGATCACTTGCACAAGGTCCACCTGTTCTTTTGCAGACTGGAAAGTCTGCCGCCAATGATCCCGGGCGGCGATGCAAAGAACATCAAGCTGCTGACATGGGAAGATGCTCTAAACAGCATGGACAAGATGATCGGCTCGGCCAAGGGTGCTTTTGAGCTCCTGAAACAGAAGAGGTTCAAGAGCAGGATTATATGATTTGACTTTGTGCAACTAGTCAAGAAAAATAGCTGTTCCAATCAATCATATATTATAAAATAGAAATCCTATTAACGTTTATAAAATCAAGGCGATTCATGATGAAAAAGCTCCTGTTGGCCCTGGTTTCAGGAATAGTAACAATGGGATTGGAGATTACAGGGTTCAGGATATTTCCTCCTTATTTTGGCTATTCCATATATTTGTGGGGCTGCCTTCTCAGTGTCGTGCTATTATCACTATCCGTTGGATACTATCTGGGAGGGATAGTGCAAAATAAATTTCTGAAATGGATAATGGTTTGTGCCACAACTTTACTATTCGTTACTGCCGCTTCCTACAAATTCTTCCTTGAATGGCTATCACCAATGGACATAATACTGGGATCCGTCTTGTCCAGTTTCATTTTGCTGTTTCCACCTATGCTTTTTCTAAGCATGATTTCACCTATTGTGATAAAGGAACTTGCACAAATCAAAGCTGATTCAACAGCAACGAATTCAATAACAACAAAATCTGTTGGAATATCATCTGGTTATGTGTATGCAGTCTCTACAATTGGCTCTGTCGTCGGAACTCTAGCTACAGCATTCTTTCTTATACCGACTATAGGATCTAGGCTTACGCTGTATTCTCTGTCAGTACTGTTCCTGATGACTACGGTTGTTTATTTCTTCAAGGACAAGAAAATTTTTTTCCTTCTCTTGTTGCTTTTGACATTGGCGATAAACAAGCAATATAACAATTATCCCTTCAACCTATTAGACGAGAAAGAGACGCAATACAGTGACCTGAAGATACTTGAACATCAGGGAAATCTCATAATGTCTTCTGATACGAATGTGCTTGTGCACACGACGAGGTATAAGGAAAACAGGATAAGCTACTATTTGTTTTCTGGATATTTACCTGAGTTGAATAATGGTAAAGACATACTTGTACTTGGAACTGGCGGCGGCGAGATGCTGAGATATATTTATGAGAGAAATGACGGTATCAATGTGGATACCGTTGAAATAGATCCGCAAGTAATAAACTACGGTAAAGAATATTTCAATTTGAACGAAACTAGAGCCAACATAATCATAATGGATGCAAGGCCATTTGTCAACAATCTAGGGGACAAGAAATACGACATAATAATGATAGATACATACGGAAGCGGGTCAAGCCTCCCTTTCTATATGGCCACCCTTGAGTTCTTCCAAAAATGCAGGGATCATTTGACATCCGGAGGGTTTGTGGCTATGAATACGCCAGATGAACGGATGGCAAAAGACATTGCTACGACACAACTTTCTGTATTCCGTCACGTCTATAGGATAGATATTGAGAATACGAATAACATACTTGTATTGGGTTCGGATAAGCCGTTGAAAGAAAGCCTTAATGGAACAGCAATAACTGAATATAAATCCGCACCAGGCGAGATTCTTACAGACGACAAATCCAACATAGAATTCACCAATTATCTTTTCCTGAAAGAAGTCAAAGAGCAAGTGGGCAGTTTTGCTAAAATATAGGGATTGTGAAAAAAAAGGATTCTGACTATCTGCATAAAAGTCTGGTCAATAGAAGGTATTTATACTTGGACTTATAAGAGATTTTCAGGTATACAACAGATTCTACTTCTAGTAAATCTTTGTATATTAATAAAACAAAAAAAAGGTGAATAAATGGCATTTGGAAATCGCAGATTCGGCGGTTTTGATAGAGGACCAAGAGAGATGCACAAGGCTGTTTGCGCAGACTGTGGTGCTGAGACCGAAGTCCCATTCAAGCCAACCGAAGGAAGACCTGTTTACTGTAAAGAGTGTTATCCGAAGCACAGAAAATACTAAATGAAATGTTTTGGTTAGCAATTTGAGAATTTTTTATTTTTTATTTATTTTTTCAAACTATACAGGGTTGACTCGTCTTTTATGTTTTTCACGACTTTCTTCTTCTCGACTAATATTTCCAGGTGGTTCTTGACAACATTGAGATTTATTATCTTTCCAGACATCTCGTTAACTTTAAAACTCACACAAAGGGCTTGAACAGGAGATTCTGACTTTTGGAGCACGTCCATTATCATGGGATCGATAAAACAGTAGTCGCTGCTCCTTCTCCTCATTATGTCTATATGGTGTTTTTCTAATTAATAGTAATTCTTTGTATCTTTCTACTTGGCATTTAAAGGCTTCTTAATTTGTGAGAGTTTGATAGTTATAGCAGTTTTTCAAGCCTGAACTAAAAGCTTTAAATGGAGGCTTGACCAAATTTAATATGTATGCTGACAGGACAATCCGGTTGTCCTGGAAAGGATGTATCCATGGTACCCTCTGACGAGCATTCGGCTATCAATGTGGTGTCTGGACTATAACTCGCCACATGAAATCTGTGCTTGTCCATGTGATGCTATGGTGCGAAGGAGATCACCTTTAGACTCAGCTGATAGGTTAAGTTCGACTTTGGCGTGATCAAGGAACTCTTTCACCGGGTCCAGTTGTCAGCAATTATTTAGTGAAAGATGAAAGCAATGGCCAAAAAGAAAAAAATATCAAAGAAATCTAAAAAATCCAAGAAAATGAAAGGCGGAAGATCTCCTAGTAATAAAAGTAAAGCTTCCAAAGTTAAAAAACTAATCAAACTTGGGAAAAAGAAAAAATAACTTTTTTTAATTAAATCTTATTTCTTCACTTCTATTGGCTTGTCCATTATAAATATTTCCTTGAATGATCCTGAGACCAAGAAGAATCTGTTAGTATCTTGACAACCTTTTGGGTCTTTAACACATATTCGATAACTAAAAATTAGCCTAGAGGATAAAATTAATTGAAGACACTTCGCCAGTTGTTAAATTCCTATAGTTTTTAATATAGTCAACTCCATTGAAACAAAAAATACATTTTTGATTACAAGAAATGCCCAATCTTACCAAATCATACATATTCTCTTAATTATAAGATTAATTTAGTTTTATATTTTTATTATTTTATGAAAATGTTAAAAGTTATTTTTTAACTTGTTGGTAAATTTTTACCTATGAAAATAAACTCTGATTGCACAAAAGTTTGCAATCCATATTTTTGTGTCTCAAGTAAACTACATCCTTGAAACGGATTATTATACAGTATAATTATTTTACTTTCATTAAATTGGTTTAAGGTTTCATTCAATTCATTACAAAAAAAAGTCTTAATATTATTTTTGGGAAAAATATCCATTTTTTCAACCATTCTATACAAATTAGTTTGCATGTAAATTTCTTTGATATCATTTTTCGCTATATAAATTTTTAACCATTCCAAATCATTAAATTCGTTTTTATTTATTTGTGGCAACCAGGAAATATTGAAAATTAACAAAAGAAAAATAATACTCATAATAGCATAATTCCATTTATGTTCAAGTAATTTTACCAAAAAAAATACAAAAAATATTAAAAATGGTATAAAATGGCTCATTCCGTATATTGGCGTTGGTGAAACGATTACTAAGAAGAGAGATATATAACACATCCAACATAAAAAGTCTAAATTTTCATCTTTTCTTTCTTTTTTATTTAATTTTATCAAAAGATATATAACCAATGGTATAACTATAATAAAAATTATTAAAGGAAAATGTTGCGTTGATAAAAGAAGTGTCTCCGTTAATGTATTTAATGTTAAATTATATTTAGCAGCATTAAGCAAATAAAAACTATTATAAGAAATACCCAGCTTCTGATATATCCATTTTATGTATTCAAATTGATTATAATTTTCTTGATAAAATAATGAAGCACATAAATAAGGTATAGATATTAAAAAGAAAATAAAAATAGAAGTATATAGAATTTTATTGCTTATCCTTCCTTTCTTAGTTTGATAAATAATCCACAAAAAAAATGGTGGGCCAAAATAAGCTATCAGGGGAATATAGTTGAGCAGTTGAATTCCCAAAAAAATAAAAGCTATATAAATTAGTAAACCATTTTTAGTTTTTTTCCATTTAAAATATAAGTAAAGAGGAATTATAACTAAAAGCATATTCAATGAGCTTTGTTCAAATATGCGACTCATAAAAAGCAGGTACCAATGAATCGAGAGGAAAAGGGTTCCTAAAATAGACTTTTTCCAATCTACAAATAATTTCATAGTAAAGTAAACTAAAATTACTGAAATACTGTTTATAAAGGCACTTACATATCTTAATTCAGAGAATTTATTCACAAAAAATAATTTACTTAGAATTACCGATGGGATGTAAGTACCTGATGGGTCACCACTTTCTAATAAGGGAAGATTCAATCTTTCTATAACATTAATTTCATCTTGATTTAACAAAAACCATTTCTCAATGTTATAAAATCGAATAAAAATCGTTATTAATAATAAAATAGTAAAAAGTATAATTTCCTGATTTATACTTTTTAAAAAACTATTGACCCGTCGACAATTATGTTTCATTTGTTTCTTCATATTATTTAATTTTTATATATGTTCTTATCAAACTTATTATTTCAAAGCTCTATTTTAATAGATCAAATATTACTTTTAAACTCCAATTAAAACAATTACGAAGTACATTAAGCTGAGGCCAAAATGCCCCCATGACCAAATAACAGAATCTGTACTTATGCCTATAACTCGTCAGCTAATTGATGCTAAAACTGTACATAAGAAATATATTAAGGTACCTGCAATGATAAAATCTCATCCTTTACTACCTTTATCCACTTTTATGTATTTGTAGATTGCTGCTACTATGAATGTAAATAAGACTATGGAAGGTGGTGAATGTGTACTATCTGCCATATTTCTTGTAGAGTCAACCTTTTGACTATTCACTACTTTCTGGTTGGTCTGTTTGGGAGATCCTTCTTGTTATCCAGATCTCCTTGAAGAAATCTTCCTGTTCAGTTTTAACTTTCTTGTTCTGCTCTAGATGCAGCAAGGGAATGAAATGATCTACAATCTGATCCTTGTTCCACTTCTCAACTATCTTGCTGAACTCCAATCTATCACTTTTCAGTTTATCCATCAACCCATCAATCTCTTTCATAACATTCTCGACCCTGTTTGTTATATCCTCTTCAGTAATTTGAGCTCGCAGTTGAGCCTGCCACAAGCTCCTTCTCTCAGTTCTTCTCTCCTTGACAACCATCGCTTTCCTCAACGCAGCCATCAACTCGTCCAAGGTCACCTGCCTTTTTGGCATCCTCTTCATCGGCAGACCCAGTTGAATGAGATTAGGATCAATGCCCAAATCAGCAAATGGAACAGTTTTGGCCACCTCTTCTATCGTTTCCTCTTCCTCAAATATAGAAAGATAGTCTGATTTCAATCTCAGCAGCACAGCTGCAACAAAAACAATCTTCGCCGGAATCCTGAAATCCAACTCTTCAATTTTATTAATGTAAACCAAAAAACTTTCAGACAGTTTGATCAAATCAATGTTCCATGGATCCAACTGCTCAATGCTGACAATATGATAAATCACTTCCTCCCAGCTCTGCTTCTCGAGTATCAGTTTCATTATATTTTCTTCTTCTGTCACTTCGGCAACTCCAGCCCAATTATTTTTGTTTCACCATCATCCATCGTGCATCCATAAACACTATCCCCAAACTTTATCATAGTGTCGTTGTGGGTGATGACAATGAACTGGCCTTCTTTTGACAAAACTGTAATCAACTCAGCAATCTTCTTGCTGTTCTCCTTGTCGAGAGCAGCATCAACCTCATCCAATATATAAAATGGTGCAGGTTTGATCTTCTGAACTGCAAACAAGAAAGCCAGAGCAGTCAAACTTTTTTCCCCACCAGAAAGAGAATCAATGTTCAGCAGCATCTTCCCAGCAGGATTCGCCTGGATTATCATCCCACTCTCCAGATCCAAAGGATTCTCCAATTCCAGACTGGCAGATCCATTGGTCATCTTCTTGAACAGCTCGTTGAACAGCTCGCTGACTTCCTTCAAACTCTTGTAGAAGACCTCCCTCCTCTTCTCCTCTATTTTTTCCATCATCCCAATAACAGCCTTCTTCTCCTCTAAAATCTTCTCATACTTCCTCTTGTACTCGTCAAACTCGTCCTTGAATTTGTCATACTGTTCTATTGCTTTAAAATTGACTGCACCAAGCTTCATCAACTCATTCTCAGTTTCCCTTATCCCTATCTCCAAAGTCCTTATCGCCTTGTCAATAGGCTTAGCATCACCATACTGCTGTATCTCTATTTTAACATTCTCTAGTTCAGCCTCGAACTTTGCTTTCATTATCTTCAGTTTATTTATTTCAGTCTGCAAAACAAGCCTTGTCTCATACCCACTCTTCCTCTTCTGCCTCATCACATCAAGTTCCTCCTCAGAATCCACTTTCAGCTTCTCCAGGTCAACAAATTCTTTTATCTCCTCAGACTTTTCATATCCTTTCAGCTTTTTTTCAAACTCGTCAACCTCATTTGTAAACTTTTCAATCTCTCCCTCAAGATTTCTCTTCAGAGTCAAGTATTCTTCTATCTCATCCTTTGCTGTGGCCGATTTAGGAATTCTTGCATAGTAGCCTCCAATCATCGCCCCGCTTCTTTCAACAAGATCTCCGTCCAAAGTTGTCATCCTTGCTTTTCCTATCCCTATCGCTCTTGCATCTTCCAAAGTCTCAACTATCAACGTGTTCCCAAAAACAAACTCCATCGCATCGGCAAACTTTGAATCGAACTTTATCAGCTTGGAAGCAACACCCAAAACATTCTTCGACTTCAGCAGATCATTCTCCCTGAAAAAAGTAGGTTTGATCTTGTTCAAAGGCAGGAAAGTCGCCCTTCCAATCTTCTCCCTCTTCAAAAAATCAATGCAATATTTGGCTGTCTCATCAGACTCAACAATTATATCATACATGTGATGGCCAGCTGCTACCTCAACAGCAACCTGATATTTTTCTGGAACTTTGATCAAGCTGCTGACAATACCAAGAACTCCCTTGAGGTTTTGATTTATGATTGTTCTGACTGATCTTGGCAGTTCGCCTGCTTCAATCTTTCTGCTCTCCATCGCTTGCAACCTCTCAATCATGCTGCCCAGCCTTTCAATCTCTTTCCTGTTCGAATCGATCTTATCCTTGTTGATCAAAACCTTTGTCCTCAAATAAGAGATTTCCTTCTCGACCTCAACCCTCTTCGAAGCTCTAATCAGTTTCTCAGCAACATCCTGGATTCCTCTCTCTCTCTTTTCCAGCTCTTGTTCTATACTTTCGACTTCCTTCTGGAGCTTCTCGTTCTCTTCCTCCTTTTTTGATATATTCACTTCCAACTCTTTTGATTTCTCTTCGTAATCCTTCAGCTTCCTGAAAGCAAGCGAGGCTTTTAGAGTTTGCATCTGCTTTTGCATCTGTTGATATCTTAGGGCAGAGTTCCTCTCCTCCTCAAGTTTTTTATAAATGTCATATCTTTCAGTTATGACAATCTCAGCCTCTTTCAACTTTACATCCACTACGTCAAGATCCTTGTCCGCCTTGTCTTTTTTCTCATTGTACTCTGCAATCCC
>Ga0315281_10013138_pt1 | contig 11220 bp, 14 predicted proteins | sample YL17G07_0_MG_FD_204540 | JGI IMG/M metagenome (GOLD analysis project Ga0315281, IMG submission 204540) | Sediment microbial communities from Yellowstone Lake, YNP, Wyoming, USA - YL17G07_0 | ecosystem: Environmental > Aquatic > Freshwater > Lake > Sediment | place: USA: Wyoming | collected... | reverse complement strand
CCCTTCATACAATTGGTCAGGCCTGTAATCTCATCAGAGATCCTGGTGAACCTCTGGAACACCCGACAGGACTGCTTGGCAACGTATGTTGCCATTTTTTCAACCTGACTTTAGTACGATGCAGAGCGGATTGCGATCTTTGGTTCCTGTGCACGGGGAAAGACGGGCACAAAAAGTGACATCGATATCTGGTCCGCTTCACCCATCCGAAAAGTCTCCTCCAGATCATGCAGACTGGAGAGGTGATTCAAGAGTCCCTGAAGATACCCATCCATCTCATCATCGAGAAAGCCGTCAGCCCCTGCCTCACCGATTCAATACGCGACGAGTGGTTAGCTACGGATGACACCGGAAGATCCGGCGTACCTTCACCATATTCCTGACGCCAGCATGCCTATCGAAGACTTTTTCCGCAACATTTCATCTGCTGCGGGGATGAATAATTAACTTCTGCTGTGTACAACTTTTATTCTCTGTTTTGATTCATCTTCATATTCCGGTAAAATTCCTAAAATTTCGAAGGGGGACGATACGGCGGTATGGTGATTCTCGGGGGTGGAACATAGGTAATCCTGGGCGGCGGGTTAATAGTGATTGTTGGATTCGGGTACGGGGTTGGTACGGGACTGTAGGGTTTGACCGTGATTTTCGGGGGCGGAACATACGTAATCGTGGGTACCATAGTGAAGGTGATGGTTGGATTGGGATACGGGGTCGGTACTGGCTTAAACGTCTGTATTGGCGGAGGGAAGGTATCATCTGTTCCGTTCTCGGGGTTCGAGGGCGATGGAATAATCCCTTTCAACAAATTCAGTATCAGATTTATAACATTGTCAAACCAGCCATTGCCAGCGAATGGTGGATTTGGACTACTGGTAGCAGCTGGGGTAATCTTTTGTTCGGGCAGTGGATTTGAAGTCGGGCCAGGGGATGCCGCACCCGGTGGTTCAGTACCGAACTGCATACTCCAGTAGGTGTCATCAACCCTCGGATCATTGAGGGCCTGGAAGAGCATGACAGCTGCCTCAGAACCTTTCCGTGCTGATGGGCCGAACAGAGGGAAGAGATCAGAACCCGTCTGGATGTTTCTGACATAATCGGGATTTGTCTCACTCCGGACGATATCAAACTGGTCATTCATCATCGGGTGCTGCAGGATAACAGAGAACATGCCATGTGCCGGATTTGCCGTGGTTCCGTAGGGAACAGTAAACCGGAAGGAGCCTGTCTGGTCCACCGGAACGGTTTTGATTTCTGCAAAATCTTCCCCAAGGATCCAGACCTGAACACCATGGGAAGGATTTCCGACAGCAGAACCGGTGATATCCAATTTGTCTCCTTTCTGGGAGCTTGATGCTTCAATAAAAGGCTTTTTTATGACAACTGAGATCGTCCGGTATTGAACGCCAGCAAGGTGATCCCGGTCCCGTGGTCCGCTGACTGCATAGATCGTGTAGGTACCTGCATCCAACCCTGAACCGGCAGTATTCCACGTCCAGAACCACGTGCCGTCATTCCTTACATCAGCGGTCTGGAAGGTAGCGGATACCCCATCCGTCACTGGATTTTCAGGATACTGAATCTGCGATCCAACCGTTGGCAGTGAAGGACCGGTCATGAAAAGGTACGTTGTCCCGGATTCGGTATTTGTGCCGGAGAATGGTATCTCTTCTCCGCGAAAGTACGTCTGGGTGCCCGGAGCAGTGATGGTGATTTCACCTGCCATCACAGGGGTTACGATAAGAAAAAAACAGAGCAGTGCCAGGGAAAGAATTAACCTGGTATTCCCATGAGCATATTCGAGAAGATGTGCCATATTTCGAATTTATATTGTATGACCAGTTAAATGTGTTTTGTCCTGCAGATCTTTACATAAAATTCGATACCCAGTTCAAATTTTTCAATTCGTACCATATCACGTAACAGATGTGAACATGCTACGTCGGATAAAAGCTACGGATTTCATTCATTCTCTGCCCAAGAATCTAATTGTTTAAAAGGTGGGTGAGGAGGTCAGTGAATTGGTCGCGGTCGAAGGGTGTGCACCAACCCGGTTGGTTAAATATGCGGGCATTCGGATCGTTCTTCTTCGAACTCCGGGGCGATACAAAGTCCGGCAGAATAACCCACTACGGGTATAGTAACCTGTATGAGACAACCTGATGGAGAATCACCGTGTACTGCCCGGTGTTCACCCACATGTTTAAGTCAGACCATTTATATATTGGATGTACAGATGGATGCAATCGCTCTTCTCCGTGAACACGAACCGGAACTGAAAAAACGGTTCGGTGTTGCTAAGATAGGCATCTTCGGCTCGTTCGTACGCGGAGAGGAGCGGCCGGACAGCGATGTCGACGTGCTCGTCACGTTCCGGAAAGGGCAGAAGACATTCGACCATTATATGGACTGCAGGTTTTATCTCGAGGACCTCTTCGGGCGCAAAGTCGATCTTGTTATGAAGGGCACGATCAAGAAACGGCTCAAGCCATATATCCTCGGCGAGGTCGTCTATGCGTAGGACCGTGCTCCATTTTCTTGACGATATCAAAGAAGCTGCAGGTAAAATAAAAAAATACACTACGGGTATGACGTACGAACAGTTTCTCGCAGACCCAAGGACACAGGATGCCGTGGTCAGGAACTTCGAGATCATTGGGGAGGCGATAAAGAACCTGCCGGAAGATCTCAAAGCCCGTTATCCCGCTGTCGCGTGGAAACAGGTAGCCGGGCTCCGGGATATCATGGCACACGGGTATTATCGTATCGATTACGAAACACTTTGGGAAATCATCACCACCAGGATCTCCGGTTTCAGGAAAGATATTGCAAAGATCCTCAAAGAAGAAAGCCAGCGCGAAGATGAAGCCCAGAGGTGAGCACTAACATACGCTCATGAACGTGGACCAGTTCAAAAAATCTGTGCAGCTATCTGGTAAAAATCCGTATAGTGGGGATATCTCCTAAAAAGACAAGGGCAACACGACCCCCATACCTGGTCATGACCCAACCAGCCGGTTCCATGATGGATTGTAGTGAGCCGGATGGTTGATCCAGGTGTAAGGGGTAATTTTTCCGACGTGATCGCATGGGCGGGCAATAGCAGCCCTCCATTTATTGTGATCCTGCTCCACCCCCCGCTCAGAAAGCGAGGCATTGCAGGTCCGCTACATTGCAGGGTCTGAATCCGATTAAACTGCGTCTTTCCTTAAAATAACCGGTTAAACCAGTATTTTCCGTGGGCGTGGACACCATTTCCCATAAGACAAAAAACAGGATCGTCCGAATCGCAAACGGAGCCCGTAGTGGGCGTATCAGAGATCATGTCTCTGTTGAGGCTGGGATTTCGTTGTTCTCCCTGGATCCCCGGGAAATAGTTGTCCTCAAAACAGGGATTCTGTCCCTTTATAGGTAAATATCGTCGATAGTACTGATCCCTTGAACACGTTCGGTGTTGCCTCCGGGGGTTCCCTCCAATAATTATAATCGACTATGGAGAACAGACTCAACTGACTCCATCGGATTCACATCGTGGAATACTTGCGGAGCACTACAGTACCACGCTCTGGAATACTACTTTCTCTGCACCGTTCGCGAACTTCGCTACTACAACAACAGAATTGGTGCCGGAAGCCGCGGCAAACGTCCCGCTCGCACCCGGACTGGCATCAAGCATCCCTTTCTGCGCCCCGTTGACAGAGACCCGGAGTTCTGTAATATCCCCCGTAATGCAGGTATTGGCCATAACCTCAAGCTGAATTGATGAGGGCGGTAATTTCTGGCCGTTGATCGCGATGGTACAGGATGGGGGTTGCGGAGCGGTTGGAGCCACAAAATCTGTTGGCGAGATGATGGCCGGAACCGGTATTTTTACCGGTAGCGATGAGGGATTAAAAAGGAACAACGCCGCAACGATGATCACGACAATGATGATGCCACCGATGATGATCCAGGGGAGACGGGATCTCTTTGCCATTCGCTGAGGTGTTTTATTCTCCGGGTTATATTGGTTGTTACCCATAGAGTCCGGGCTGTTGGGTGAAGCAACATTTCAATGGCACGAAAAAATAGAATTTTCTTGGAAAACCAACCATGTCCGGAAACTTTTTCTTTCCGGGAGCAAAGGTGAAGTGAGCATGATGTACAGCGTGAATGATGTTGCTGAATGGTCCGTGATCGCGATAATTGTTATTGGATTCATCATGGCATTCGTCAGGGTCCGGAACTGGTGGTGGGATCGTTTTGGAAACGATCCTCTGGACCGCTGGAAGAAGAAATAATAGCGCAGATAGTTCGCATTGAAAAAATGATAAACATAATCTGCGTTACATCCACAAACAGGATCAAATATATCGAATGATAATCGTCTTCTTATTGAATTTTCTTGAGGCACCGGTAAGATTCCGTCATTTCGTTTCTCAACAATACAAAAAAAGATACTACTGAAGGCAGTGTGAAATTGTTTTGCTGAAACAGGACCTTATATCGCTGCATGCAGGATTCCTGTCTCACGGCAGGGTTGAGGGATGTTCATTCCTTCGCGAATAAAAAATGAAAAGAAGCGTGCCTGTGACCTTGTTCAGTACGCGACATCACCACCAGAATTCCAATGGTTCTGCGTTCCATAAATCTCGGGCACACAGGAATCCCTGGAAGAATCCGTAGAGGGAAACCAGGACCACGAACCAGGAAGTGACATCATGTAAGGTATACATGTCGATCTACCGGACAGGTGTGATATCAAGCGATTATTTGTGTCTGTATTTGACCGACTATTCCTTAAAAATAAATAATCAGAATATTATTCGGGTTATATCATGGAACCTGATAGGTATCCGAATGATTTTAGTTCTGCATTTGTCTGAAAGAAGAGAGCGATGAGGACGATGAAATGAACGATATATTAAGGCTCTGCCAAGTCTGGTAACAGAAACGTACTATGAAGGTTTTTTTATTTTGAACACATTATGAAAATCTTTTATTTTTTGATATACTAAAAAAAAAGAATATGGAGAGGAAGAATATGAAACCGTGTCCTCGATGCATTATCGCTCACTGGCAAACCGGTGGGCAAACCAGGATCCGGTATATCCCGAAGTTTATGGAGTTGTGCCGGGATTGTTGCGACCCGGGAGAAGTTGTGCTGAGTGAGAAAGAGGAAGATCAGTTCAGGGAGTTTGTACGGAAAGAAAGGAATGGAAAAATCAGGAGAAGAAGTCCCTGAAATAATGTAATTTTATCAAAAAACCTTTTTTCATATTGGTACGAGGGAAGACGATACCTCGTCAACTAAACGCGAGTACATTGATCTCCTGCTTTGCGGATAGAGAAGCACTCCCTATAATCCCGTCGGGGGCAAACAGACTTGAGACCTGGTAATAGTGCAGGATCAAATTCCTTTCCGGGTTGAGAATAATCGGAATACCGGTCCCGGGAAATAATTTTCGGGCGCCCGGGCCGGGAATGTATAACCCGACTTTTTTTGCCAGATGGTAACCGCCGGTTTCCGGATGTGATCGTTGTCATTGAGTTGTCCCGCCAGGTCCAGGAAAAATCCTCCCTCCCCCCACCCCGAAAAGCCCATAGCGGCGCTGCAATCGCTTTGACCCTGCTCCACCCCCCGCTCAGAAAGGGGACCTTGCAGGGCTGCTATTTTGCAGGATCTAAATCCTGTTAAACTGCTTCTTTCCTGAAAATAATCGATTAAAACAGTATTTTCCGTGGGCGTGGACACAACATCCACTGGAACCAAAAACAGGATCGTCCGATTGCCAAACGGATCCCGTATCGGCCTTTGAATAGATCATCTTTCTCATCTGTCTTAAAAATGCCCGGATCCAAACGTTGTCAGACGTTCGTCGGACTTCCCATTATTAACATCAATCCTGGAATTTTCGGTCGGAAAAAAAGCTCCTTTCCGGCTCCGCGTCAGCCTCGGATTACCGGTTCTTGGATCAGGAAAATACCAGATAAGCCCAAACCGGGCTCCGATACATAGAGGCATCAGGAATGTCATAATTTAAGTCCCATTTGCCAAAATAACGATTTTCAGGGTTTTCCAATTCGTTCACCAACGCATTCTGTGCCCGAATCACAGGTGCCCGCGATAGGTTGGACGGCCACATCGGACCGGTGACCGTTATGAGGCGTTTATGGGCATGTGAAAAACGAGGTCATAATTGGGATAGTTTTCGCTAAAAAGCGGGGTCGGATACGCTCCTCTCCGCTCGTCCGTTCATTCTGTGCTGCTGACCGGATGGTGATGATCCGTAACAAAACCCTGAGCAGATCTGTGCACTAGTACTCGGCAATACTTTATTAAGATGTATCGAAGATGAGTTATTTACTCTAATCGGAATAGGTTAACAGAGTCCATTATGAACTGGAGGCAGGTGTTTCAGTGAGTTCTTTTTTTCAGCGAAAACAGGCTTGGATCTTTTATCAGGTATTCCTGTGCATAATTCTCATAGCGGTTCCTCCAGCTGCAGCCCAGACAACCTCATCAATTTCGGTATCGGGAGTACTTAAGGAACAACCACCTGTTGCCGCATTCATCGGAGCCCCTGCATCCGGAACAGATCCTCTCCTTGTTACATTTACTGACCAGTCCACGCATTTCCCAGGTTCATGGAAATGGGAATACAGGAATGCAACTGCTGGCTGGATGAAGTTCTCCACTCTACAGAACCCGATGAATACGTTCCCTGCCGGAACATACGATATCCGGCTTACCGTTACTAACTCCGCCGGTAGCGATTCCGTTACAAAGAAAGAGTATATCTCTGTAACACAGGTAACTGAGAAAGTAAAGAGACCGGTTGCCTTGTTCGATACTGACCCGAAAGTTGGATCAGCACCGCTGAAAGTAACGTTTACGGATAAATCACAGCACGACCCGACTACCTATTCCTGGTCGTTTGGTGACGGCACAACATCAACCCTGAAAAACCCGTCTGCTCATACGTACACTCAACCGGGGTTATACCGGGTAGAACTTACTGTTTCAAACAGTGCCGGGAGTGATACCGGCGTTCGGTTTGTGTTTACGGTACCACGATGGTTGTGGTTTGACTGAGATTGGAGAGAAGTACTCTCATCCACCATAGTTCTATTTTAGCCGGTGCGGTTCACAAGTCATTGAAAAACCGCGCCTTCCCCGTAAATCGAGGCTTTTGTATTTAATTTCTGATATACGAATTGTTTAAATAATTGAAACGGTCATATACGGTTTACCAAACCACTTAATACATCCGTGGTTTGCATTTTTGAGGAGAGAAAAACATGAAAAAGTACATACTTTTGGGTGTTATTGCCCTTGTAATGCTGGTGTTTGCTGCACCTGTAATGGCAGGTGATACCGTGGAAATAACTGGTGGAATAACGCAAACGTTGTCAATTTCAAGTGATCAAGCTGCCGTTGGGTTTGGTCAATTCCACGAGGGGATCAATGAACTTGATAACCAAGGTACACTTACTGTTACATCAGCGTTTATCCCGCATTGGACAGTAACCGCAGCAACGAGTGATGGTTACGGTTATATGCGTACTGGCATTGGTGCACCGGTTACTGGAACTTACCTGACCAATCCCCTTGAACAGTATAATTATCTAGCTGTTGTTCAGGGATGGGAAACAGTACAGGGCCTAACGTTCGGTGGGTCAGCAAGCACATCAATGCCTCAGGCATTCCGGCAGAATGTTCTCATCAGTGATGCACCGGGTACATACAGTACCATCATAACCTACACCATTGCAGCAGTGTAAAGAACCGCAATATGAACAAAGTCGGGGGTATCCCGACCAACTATTTTTTATTGTTTTTCACGTATTCTTAAAGGAGGTAAAATACATGATAGTATCTGATTTAACTCACAAGTTGTGCATATTGGTTCTACTTATTACGATTTTTTTGATTGCACCGGTAACAGCTTCAGTAACGCTATCCGGTGTAAAATATATGGCTGACGTTGCACCAGGTGCAACAATCACATTCCCGATGACACTTTCATTATCACCGACTGATCCGGCTGCTGACTATGAACTATCTGTTCTTGGGTTCGGGAACAATGAAGCTGGCAGTTATATCGGTATCGATCCTGCACAGGACACCAGTAGTTACTCAGCAAGACCGTTTATTACGTTAGACCGGACAGAAGTGCATATAGATCCCGGAAAGCCGGAAGTAGTTACTGCAAGTATCGCTGTCCCGCAATCCGGTAATGGGGGATTATACGCTTTGATCAATATCCACCCAAAACCAGTTGCAGCTACGGGTGCCGGCACAACGGTTGTCACTGCAATAAACGTTCCGATAATGATTACCCTTACTGGTACCCCGATCGTGGAGACGGGCACGATTGAAAGTGTCACCATTGGTAAAGTAGTTCCGGAAAAACCGGTCGGGGTTACCACGGTCTTTACCAGTACGGGAAACCACCATTATTACGGCGCCAAGAACGAGATTGCGGTCGAGGATAGTACAGGAAAAGAAATAGCCCGTGTTGCAACCGCTCCCCTGGTCACCGCGATCGTGCCCGGGGGAAAAATCAATTTTACCCAACAGATCACTTCGAGTCTGAGCCCTGGTACCTACACGGTGACTTCCAGGGTGTTCAACAGCAACGGAACGACGCTTGACACCAGGAACACCACCTTCACCTTAACTGAAGCCCACGCGGCCCCGGCTTCCATATCGACTTCAGCACAGGCACCCGGGAACAAAACGACAACCTCTGCACCACTGAGTTTTCCGGTCATCATGCTTGCACTAAGTGTCACAGTCTGCATCTTCTTCATGCGAAGAAGAGTCTGAATTTACGGTCCGGGTCTCGCATCATGCAATTTCCTGTTCAGGTCCATTCAGAAAGGCACGAATACAGCACTTTCCGGGATCTCTTACGAGAATTCTGTACAGGAAAAAGATCCGGGCTAATTGCCCTGCAGTCATCACCCCCCAATGCCGTTCTGATTCCATAGTGTCCTGGACTAAGGAACGGGAGCGGAGGGAATGAACGCCAGAGGTGAAATGGAGGGATAAAACGATAGGAAAGGACCACAACACCGAAATCCTTGACATTAGTGCGTTCATGGAACCCGATAATCTGAGCATTGTCATATCAATATTATTTTTTATTGCTCTTTTGATTATCCTCTGCAAACCAATAGAATAATGATTAATCAATGTCCCAGTCGATGGACGCTGCCTTATTGACCAGGCTTATTCGTTGTATTGGCTCTTCGTTTTGCTTTGTTTCTTCTTCATTTTTGTAGGAAATTCATAGACAAATTTTAAAAGCATCTCAATAAATGTAAGTAAATCCTCCGCATCCTCCCTGGTCATCAATTGTATTTCGTGGGTGGTTCATTTCCCTTTTCACGGATGTGATTAACCCATTCATTTCCATCAGGGGGAACGAATCCTTTGGATGCTAAATATTCGACGTATTTTTTAAAAGATAAACCCGTTTCTGCTCCTTTAGAGACCGCGATATGTATCAACAATTTCCGGCTGCACAGAATGGATGCCATATTCGTATTAACACTTAAACAACGTCGTGCCTCATCATATAATTCCGAAATTTCTTTGTTTGGAATGTGGTCAACATGATTTCCAAATGCAACACCGGGATATTGATTCTTAAATTTATCGAGGTACGTTGGTTTTGAACAATAATGACAAATCGCGATAACACCCCAGTCATCATCCGGGTGCATTTCACACGTATATCCCCTGTCAGATGCAATATTTTTTCCGCAATATCCGCATTGATAATGAACAGAGGTTATTTTTTCAACATTTTTCCAATTAAGAGGCATATTAAATCATAATCAGTAAATTATTACTTAAAACTAACGTAAAACCGCCCACGTCGGATTTTTTCCGAATTATTTTATCTTCTCGGTGCAATGATGGCTTAGCCCCAGGTTAATCAACCTTCTGACAGCCTTCGTTCTCAAATTAATTCCACCATTCTTGCGAATTTTGAACCGCAGGTGCATCAGGACCCGGTGAAAAAAAGAACAGGGCGGGTAAAGATCAGGATAGTACTCCAGCTCGATCGTGCACTTCTCTAACTACGTCCGTTCTTTCCCTGATTTTTTGAAGACCCCTTGTCATCGCCTGGTGTCGGGTGCACGGTAGTGACGGTCGGGTTAACCGGAGTATCATCCTTTTTATCCTTTACATGGTCCTGGGTCTCATTCCCGCCCTGCCCTGTACTCCCGGCAGATGCATTGTTGTTCCCGCCGGCATTGTTTTGTTTCCCGGTTTCCAGTGTTACGGCTTTGAGGACGGTCTTGTTATTCTTATCAACGACCCGCTCAAACCTCATCCGGGTCTTTTCCCCGAACTTCTGTTCGAGCAGCAGGTTATTGTTATTCGCACGGGCAAGACCCGGGCTGCCCGGGTACCGGGACAGGAGATCGTCAAGGAGTGTCTGGTGCCGGGCGATCAGTTCCTGCACATGCAGGAGCCCGGGTGCATCGGACTGAAAACGCAGTAAAGACATCTCTGTCTGGTTCAGTTTCTGCGAGTAGAGCTCCAGTGCCTTCTCTGCATACCCGCTCTTGTTGAGTTCCAGTTCCCGGCTCACTTCTTCGATCCTTGTCTGTGCATGGTCAACCTGTTTTTCTATCCTCTGGGTATCATTGAAGGTAAACGTTTCATCGAGGTCTTCCATCGCAACCTTCAGCCCGAACATGGGACTTTCCGGACCGATCGGGCGATTGTCAGGTGCACTGGTACCTGAAATGCTACCAGGACCTTGTGCTGTTGCTGAACTGTTTCCCAGTGCAACGACGGTCCCCGTACTGGAAAGCAGTGCAATAATAAGTATTCCCGCAAGAATGATCTGCCTGCTTTTCATCATCCTCTTCACCAGCACAGGTCGTTGGTTGGCATATATCTCTCCTGGCAAATAAGGGATGGTATGATGCGGTGGAAAAAAAAGTGACCGGTTGTCTGATCACTTATTCTTCCCGTTGGACTTTCCGTTTGATGCATCATTACCCTTGTTGGTATCTTTATTTCCTTTGTCAGCGTTATCGCCGGCATTGTTTTCCTGGATGTCTTTATCCTTGCCATTGTTTTTTATGGTATTCTGTTTTTGATCGCTGTTTTTGTCAGCGGCATTCTGAGCGTTACCGGCACCTGCCGGAGTATCACTGTCAGCGGTCCTGAGCGCCTTTTTCACCTGGCCACTATTCTTAAACATGTCGGGG
>Ga0315281_10013137_pt1 | contig 11220 bp, 8 predicted proteins | sample YL17G07_0_MG_FD_204540 | JGI IMG/M metagenome (GOLD analysis project Ga0315281, IMG submission 204540) | Sediment microbial communities from Yellowstone Lake, YNP, Wyoming, USA - YL17G07_0 | ecosystem: Environmental > Aquatic > Freshwater > Lake > Sediment | place: USA: Wyoming | collected... | reverse complement strand
GAGCTCGGATCTGGCCTGAGAATCACGAAGCGCATCAGGCGGCGGCACCCGCAGGTGACCTCGTTCGCCATAGTGTGACGTCGTGCGTACGTCCGACCTGAGGCCCGGTTTTGGGGCTCACCCTCCAAGGGCTCAAGTGAAAGGGCAAGGTGCTGCCCACGGCTGTCGCCCCAGGCGTGGGGGCAGAGCTCAGCCGTGCGTTACTGTACGGCGTGGGGTCGGGCGGTCCATCCCAGGATCACCCGCAGCTCGTGCGACGGCCGCTCGCTCTCGCCGCCGGTGACCATCAAGAACCGGGCACCATCGGCGGTGACGTCGTACGCCGGGCGCGAAGCTGCGCCCGTGTCGAACGCGGCCTCGAACAGCTGACCAGCCGGCTTCACGGTCAGATTCGGTCGCGTCGTCACCGCCGCCGCCATCATCCGGTTTCCGGAGCGGAAGAAGAGTTCCGAGCCGTCGCGCCGCCACACCGGTTCGGAGCCGCCATCTGCGGAGACTCTCAACCGCCGCGTCGGGTCCTTGATCGACGCGACGTACACCTCGTCGCGGCCCGTTTCGTCCGAGACGTACGCAAGCCACTGGCCGTCCGGCGCGAACGCCGGGGCTTTTTCGTTCGCTGGCGAGCTGTCCAGGAATGGACGCACCGCACGGTCGTCGCAGTCGAGCAACAGGTTGTGGCGCCCGGCCGACGGGTCGTACTCTACGAACGCCACCGTCCGCCCGTCGGGCGATGACGAGTTCGGGACACCCATGCGCGGGCGCCTCGTCAGCCGCTCGTCCGGGCCGCCGCCGTCAGCCTGTTTCCAGAAAAGGCCCGGGGGACCGCCACGGCTGGCGCTGAAGATGATCCGTCGGCCATCACTCGTCCACACCGGCGGGCCCCCACCCTCGAACGTGATCTGCGCCAGCGCGTTGCGCGCGATGTCGTAGGTCCACACGTCGTCTCGATCGGCGCCGGTGATGGTGACGGCAAGCGCCCGACCGTCCGGCGACAGGCGCGGTGACGAGTACGCGCGTTCGGGTGCAGCAAGCGGCTGCACGTTGCCCTGCCGGTCCGCCCAGACGAGCGTCCGCCCTGCGGTCCCGGAATTGCCGCTGACATACGCGACGCTCCCCGTGCGGGAGACGCTCAGCTCCATCGCGCCGTCACTCGACTCGAGCACACCCGTGAGGACCGGTGTCGCTCCTGCCGTCGCGCGCAGGGTCCTGGCATCGAACGGCACCGCGAACACCGATCCGCGGCGGACGTAGAGGAGCCTGCCGTCGGGCAGATACTTGGGGTTCGTGCCCCCCTCCACGACGGTGTGGCGCTCTCCGCTCTTCAGCGACTGGACGACAATTTCGGCATCGTCCCAGCTTCCTTCGGTGCCGACGGTGTAGAGCACGGCGTTGGCTTCCGGCAGCACTTCGGGCCAGCGGTGGCTGAACTCGCCGCGTGCGGCGTCGAGCCTCGTGATGGCATGCGGGGTGCCGCCGTCGGCCGGGACCTGCCAGAGCGCCGACCCGTTTTCGGGAGCGTAGACGATCGTCCCGTCTCGCTCCCATGCGCCGCCGAAGCCGACCGGCGCATCGGAAATCGTGCGCACGGGGCCGCCGGTGACCTGTACCTTCTTCAGCTTGCCGTCTGCAAAAAAGCCGATCCATTCGCCGTCCGGCGAGAAGAACGGGCTCATCGCGCCTTCCGTGCCCGGGATTGGCTGTGCCCCGAGCGCCGACAGCGTGCGAAGGAGGAGTCGCCGCTGGCCGCCGCGCGACGCAACGTAGACCACGTGCGTCTCGACCGGCGACATCGCGATGGCGGGGAAGTCGAGGCCCTCGAGGTGCTCGCCGGCGGGCAGTGGCAGGGCGAATTGGACCGCCGAGGGACCGGCTGGCGAAGGGGACGGCTTCAGCGTCCACGCCGCCGCAGCCGCGAGCGCCGCGACAGCGATGATGCCTCCGGCGAGGGACACCCGGTTGCGACGAGTTGTCCGAGCGGCCCCGTGCTCGCCGGCAGACGACCCGGCTGGTTCTGCGGCTGCTTTGACGGCCTCCTCGATCTCGATACGCGCGTCCCCGATGTCGCGCAGCCGGTGCTGCGGGTCCTTCACGAGCAACCGACGGAGGAGGCGTCCGATCGGAGCGGGCACGTCGCTTGGCAGCCGCAACCACTCCGGATCACGGGTGAGGATCGCGACGATCGTGTCGGAAGGCGTGTCGCAGCCGAACGCCGCCCTGCCGGTGAGCATTTCAAACAAGATGCAGCCGAACGCCCAGATATCGGTGCGCTGGTCGAGGACCTGGCCGCGCGCCTGTTCCGGGCTCATGTACGCGGCGGTTCCGAGGATCGTCCCCTCGGCGGTGCCCAAAGAGGTGAGCGTGGAGCCGACGGCCGGCGCGGGCGGTCCGGAGTCCGGGGCGAGCGCTTTGGCCAGACCGAAGTCCAGCACCTTCACGCTGCCGTCGGGCGTGATCTTGATGTTGGCGGGCTTGAGATCGCGATGGATGATGTCGCGGGCGTGAGCCGCTTCGACGGCGCCGACAATCTGCGCCGCGAGTGCCAGCGCCGTGTGCACCTCCAACCGACCGTCCGCAATGCGCTCGGCGAGGGTGACGCCCGGCACCAACTCGAGGACCAGGAAGCGGACGCCGTCGGCCTCCTCGAGGCCGTGGATCGTCGCGATGTGCGGATCGCTGAGCGAAGCAAGCAACTGCGCCTCGCGGGTAAGCCGCGCAATGCGGTCGGCGTCCTCCGCAAACGGCGAACGGACGATCTTCAGCGCGACCTGGCGGCGGAGCCGCGTGTCGTTCGCCCGATAGACGGAGCCCATTCCGCCCTCGCCGATGAGCTCGAGGACCTCGTAGCTCCCAAGTCGTGAACCGGGTTGAACTTCCATCGAGATACCGACGCCATGATAGCATTCTGGACGGGCTTGCGGCGTTCTGCATGCAGGGGGGTGACGTGCGGATTCTGGTCGTGGCAGTTGTTGCGGCGGTCGCCTGCGGCGCGCCGGTGGGTGTCGCCGGGGCGGGGGGAGCGACCGCGGCCGGATTCGCCGCGCTGGCCCCCGGGGATCCCGCACCCCCGTTCGTGCTCAAGGGATCGGACGGGCTCACCTACCGGCTCGCGGATTACCGCGGCAAACAGGCGGTCGTGCTCGCGTGGTTCGCGAAGGCGTTCACCGGTGGTTGAACGGCCGAGTGCCAGTCGCTCCGTGTGAGCGGCGACGCAATCCGGGCGTTCAACGTGGTGCACTTTGCCGCGAGTGTCGACACCCCGGAGAACCTCGCGAGGTTCGCCGAGAAACTCGGCGTCGATTACCCGTTGCTGAGCGATCCGACCAGGGGGGTCGCGAAGGCCTACGGAGTTGTCCCCGACGACCAGTCGTATGCGGTGCGATGGACGTTCTACATCGGGGTCGACGGGAAGATTCTCTATATCGACAGGGCCGTCAGCCCCGCGAACGCCGGCCAGGCGATTGTGAACAAGCTCGTGGAGCTGGGCGTCGAGCGCCGACCAGCGCGCAAGGCTTCCCGGTAACCAAGAAGTGGATGGCCCCCATTTCTTCAGCCCCGACGGCTGCCGGCACTCGGCAGCGGCATCGGGAAAAAGCTCATGAAACCCAGTGCTCCGGGGCGGGCCACGCTATGAAGCCGCCGGCATGGTCTTGTAGGGCTGAAGCGTTTCCCGAGAGAGAGGAGAAGACATGACCCGACCCCGATCCCTGGCACTGGTCCTCGCTGTCCTGGTCACCCCCGCGCTCGCGTGGGGCTGGGTCTACCCCGAGCACCGGAACATCGCCGTCGAGGCGGTCAAGCGGCTGCCTCCGCAGCAGGCCGAGCTGCTCGCGAAGCTCTGGGCCGACGCCCGCATCGGCCACGAGGCGAGGCTGTGCGCGCAGCCCTCGGAGGGAAGCCAGGGACTCAAACCCACGTGCATCGATTTCGCGGCGTGGCCTGCGATCGGCGGCGACCACTCGTGTTCGGCGACCAACCTGCTCCACAACGTCCTCGAGACAGACTGGATCATCCCGGTCGCGCAGGTCACCGCCGAGCTGGACGCAAAGCTCGCGGCCGCGAAGAACGAAGCCCAGCGCTCCTGGCCGCTGACGAAGTCCGACCAGCAGCTCGCGGCGGCGGACCCGGAGTACGCCTCGCGGGCGAGCGCCAGCACCGCGCACTTCCTCCTGTACCGGACGGCGACCGTGCGCGACCCGAAGACGTACGTAAACGAGGCGTTGGTCGCGGGCGCGCCGCCCAACACGCTGGCAATCTACGCCATCTACCACCTGACGGCGCTGCGGTTCGCGGCGGTGTGGGGCGACCCGGCGACTCCGGCAGAGGCGAGGCCGCAACTGGCACGCAACGCCCTGGCCGCCGAGGCGTTCGGCCTTCACTTCCTCGAGGACACGTTCTCGGCGGGGCACGCCGCCGGCTCGTGGGGCGATGCGGCGGAGCGAAAGGGGACTCACGACTACTACGACACGCACGGGCTCGAGGCGAGCGACTGGCTCAACGACCCGTTCATCCTGTACGGCGACGGGCACATCCGCCCCGAGGGGCTCGACCAGGCGGCCCGCATCGTCGAGATCAGCCTGTCGCAGTTGCTCGAGGCCAGCGATCCCTCCTCGCGCGCGGCCTCCGCGGTCATGAACCTCGAGCTCGGCGAGGCTGAGAAGGCCGAGTCCTTCGACACGTGCAAGGCCGAGCAGATGCCCGCGCAGATCTTCGACAGGGAGGCCGTCCCGCTGCTGGCCGAGACGCTGAGGTACACGCCGGTGCCGAGCCTCGGGCCGGGATCCGCGTCGCTGCCGCGGCACCGGGCCGACATCGGCGCTTTCGGGGGGGTGGCGGCCGGCGGCTGGTTCGGCGGGGTCACGGGGACCGCCGAGGGGAGCAACACCGAGCGCGCCGGCTCGATGTTCTTCGCGTTCCGTGGCGGTGTCGGTCTCGAGGACCTCGCAGGTCCCTCGGGCGACGGTCAACTGTGGCTGCAGGCCGGGGTTGGCCTGCGGAATTCCCAGTCAATCGCCTGCCTCGCCTGCGCGGGCACCACCCTCGCGGGCGCCCTGGTGTCTGTCCCGTCGCGCACCCCGATCGCCCTGCGCTTGCGGGTGCCGTTCTGGCTGATCCCGGGCGACCTGCTCGTTGCCACGCCGATCCTCGCGTTCACGTCGATGAAGACGCTGACCAAAATGGCCATCGTTTCGGTCAACGGCGGCCTGATACCGTGGCAGGCGGGGATCCCAACGTCGGTCGGCCGGTTCCAGTTCGTGCTGGGCCGTGAGGTCGGCCTCAACCTGTACGGGTACCTGAGCGGCCCCGACACGGTCACGCTCTTGCCTCCGAGCGGCTCAGGGCTCAGTGAGCCGGTCGAGTACCAGCTGAAGTCCATGGAGTGGGAGTTCCCGATCGTGGAGTGGCGGCTCTTCCGCACCTTCTCCGGCAAACAAGCGTCGAGCCTCTTCCTGCAGCTCGGCGCGGGCTACGAGAGGCTGACCGGCGTAAAGCCGGTCGAGGGCACGGGGCCGACGCTGAACCCCGAGAATCGCTACCTCATGTTCCTGCGGGTCTCCTTCGACGGCCGCCAGTACTTCTGAGATCGCGCGGGCGCAGACGCCCCTCGTTCACTTCCGCTTGACGGCGGGGAGTACCTTCTTGCGCAGGCGGAGCGAGACCGGGGTGACCTCGAGAAGCTCGTCCTCCGCAAGGAACTCCAGCGACTGCTCGAGGCTCATCACCCGTGGGGGGACCAGGTGGATCGCCTCGTCAGCGGTGGAGGCCCGCATGTTGGTGAGCTTCTTCTCCTTGGTGATGTTGACGTCGAGGTCGGCCTCGCGGGCGTTTTCGCCGACGACCATGCCTTCGTAAACCTCGTCGCCAGGGGAGATGAACAGCTCGCCCCGGGGCTGCAGGTGCTCGATGGCGTTGCCGGTGGCACGACCGGCGCGGTCGGCGACCAGGGCACCGGTGCCTCGGTGCGCGATCTCCCCCTGCCACGGCTCGTAGCCGTCGAAGAGGTGGTTGGCGATGCCGGTGCCCTTGGTGTCGGTGAGGAACTCGCTGCGGAAGCCGATGAGGCCGCGGGAGGGAAGGCGGAAGTCCATGCGGACGCGGCCGGTGCCGTGGTTCACCATCTTGGTCATGCGGCCGCGCCTCATCCCGACCTTCTGCGTGACCACGCCGATGAACACCTCGGGGCAGTCCACCACGAGCGCCTCCATGGGCTCGTGGCGCGCGCCGCCGATCTCTCGGCTGAGCACCTCCGGCTTGCCCACGGACATCTCGAACCCCTCGCGGCGCATCATCTCGACCAGGATCGCAAGCTGCAGCTCGCCGCGCCCGGAGACCTTGAAGCTGTCGGCGGAGTCGGTGGGCTCGACCCGGATCGAGACGTTGGTCAGCGTCTCGCGCTCGAGGCGCTCCTTGATCTTTCTCGAGGTGACGTGCTCACCTTCGCGCCCCGCCGCCGGCGAGGAGTTGACGCCGATCACCACGGCGATCGTCGGCTCGTCCACCAGGATCGGGGGCAACGCCTGCGGGTTCTCGCGGTCGGAGAGGGTCTCGCCGATGCCGGCGTTCTCGAGCCCCGCCACGGCCACGATGTCCCCCGGGCCCGCCTCGGTGATCTCTACCCTCTTGAGCCCCTGGTAGCCGTACAGCCCGGTGGTGCGGATCTGGGCGACCCTGCCGTCCCTACCGCACAGCGAGACGTCCTGCCCCCTCGAAAGCGTTCCGTTGAACACGCGTCCGATGGCGAGCCGGCCGACGTAGTCGTCCCAGTCGAGGTTGGTCACTAGCAGCTGGAGCGGCATCGCCGGGTCGAAGCGGGGGGCGGGTACCGAGCGAAGGATCTCCTCGAACAGCGGTTCGAGGGTCGTCTCGGGCCCCCCGGGCGAGGGGCTGCAGGTGCCCCTGCGCGCGTTGCAGTACAGCACCGGGAAGTCGAGCTGGTCCTCGGTGGCGTCGAGGTCGATGAACAGGTCGTACACCTCGTTGAGCACGGCCTGGGGACGCGCGTCGGGCCGGTCGATCTTGTTGATCAGGACGATCGGTGGCAGGTTGGACTCGAGTGCCTTTCGGAGCACGAAACGCGTCTGGGGCAGCGGGCCCTCGCTCGCGTCCACCAGTAGCAACACCCCGTCAACCATCTTGAGCGTGCGCTCCACCTCTCCGCCGAAATCGGCGTGGCCGGGCGTGTCCACGATGTTGATGCGGGTCCCGCGGTAGGTGATGGCGGTGTTCTTCGCCATGATCGTGATGCCCTTCTCGCGCTCGAGGTCGATGGAGTCCATGACCCGCTCCATGACCGACTCGTTGTCGCGGAAGATCCCGCTCTGCCACAGCATCGCGTCCACGAGCGTGGTCTTGCCGTGGTCCACGTGCGCGATGATCGCGACGTTTCGGATCCCTTCACGTGCTTCGCTCGCCATCTCCTGCAGCCTCGCCTTTCGACAGCCGCCGGCCGAGAGAGGCCGGCGCCGGAAAAACAAAATCACCGGCTGATCGCCGGCGTGGGGAGAGCTTAGCACGTTTGCGGGTGGCGCCTCAACGCGGCTCTACTCTTCTCCTCTTGCCTCCTGCCTATTGTCTATTGCCTATTGCCTATTGCCTATTGCCTATTGCCTGCCTCTCTACTCGTGCCCGGCCATCAGGCGCCAGGCCACCAGGCGGTTGGTCATGGCGCGGATGCGGCGGCAGAGGATCTGGCAGAGCAGGGACAAGAACTGGTGCGCCGCGTCGGGGTCCATCTCCAGCACCTCTTCGACACGGTGGCGGTCCACGGCAAAGACCGTGCATCCGGAGGTGTGGGCGCGCGCGTCGGCGCTGCGGGGCTCGGCGTCGATGAGCGCCATCTCGCCGAAAACCTCGCCGCGCCCGAGGATGGTCAGGGCCTCCTCACCCATGCCCTGAAGGTGCCGCGATATGCGCACCTGCCCGTCCACGACGATGTAGAGCTTGTCCCCCTGCTCGCCCTCGCCGAAGATCAGGGTGTCGGGTGCGAAGCGCTCCTCCTGCGAGTAGGTGGCCAGGAGACGCAGCTCCGCCGCCGAGAGCCCCTGCTCCCGGAGCAGGTCCACCTTGGCCGACTGCTCAAGGAAGACGCGCTCGCCCGGCTTGCCGACCCCGCTCTGGCCGGGCGCAATCCCTGGCGTGATGATCTCGGTCATGGCGCTGTTGGCGGCGCGCACCTTGGCCGCGAGCGAGTGCCAGAACGACCACAGCAGCGAGACGCCCAGATCCCGGTTGCGGGTGACGAGCCGGTCCAGGTCGGCGGCCGGGAAGCGCAGCACCGCGCCGGCCTCCACCCCCAGGATCGTGGACGATCTAGGCTTGTTGTCTATGAAGGAGATCTCGCCGAGGATCTCGCCGACTCCAGGCGTGCTCAAAACCTGGGTCCCGATCGGCGTGACGCGAATCTCCTGGAGCGTGCCCTCCATCACCATGAAGATGTCGCGGTCGTCCTGGCCTTCGCGAGTGAGCGCCTGGGCGTGCGCCAGCTTCTCGCGGTGCCCGAACTGGGCAAGCTGGACGAGGTGCACGTCGGAGAAGTGCCGGAAGACCCGGAATCGTCGCAAGTCGAGGGCCACTCGAAGCAGCTCCTCGCGCTTCGGGGCCGTCACGGGCTTCTGGGCATAGCCTTCGGTCAGCGTCAGCGCCGAGAACAGCCGGGCGCGGGTGAGGGCGACCTGTTCGCTGGCGCGCTGCAGCGCCGCGGCACGCTGCCGGTGAAGCTCGGTGAGGTCGTCCTTGGAGAGCCGGCAGAGCGCCGAGAGGGTCTCCACGCGCCGCCGCGTCGCCACCTCCTCGGCCTCGCCGAGGCCCTGGGTGAGCAGCAGCGCGTCCAGGGCGTGGCGGAGCGCCTCTGCGTAGTCCTCCAGCTCGAGCGCGATGCGGGCCGCCTCGATCGCGAGCTTCCGGTCGAGGGGGTTGAGGCGCCGCGCCTGGACGAACTCTTCGAGGGCCGCCCTCAGGTCGCGGCGGCGCAAGTGCAGGTAGCCGGACCCGGCGTAGGCCAGGTAGTGGAAAGGTGCCCGGAGCTTGGCGAGGTCGAACATCTCCTGGGCACGGGTGAGCTCGCCGCGCGCCTCGAGGATGCGGGCCATGCCGACCGCGTGCGAGGCCTCGAGGTTGTGGCGCTTGTGCTCGCGCTCGGTGTCCTCGGTGGAGCTCGCGACGCGCCTGAGGATCGCCGCGCGCTGGCGATACGGGTCTCCCCGCGGGGTCAGGCTGGCCGCCAGCTCGTAGATTTCGGCCGCCAGCCCGGGCTGCCCGACGCGCTCCGCCTGCTCGGCGAGCGCCGCCAGACGCTGGGCGAAAACCGGGTGAGGCCGGACGTCGCTGGTGCTCATGATGGCTCAGAACCCATTGATATCCTAAGATCTGCCCGTGAAGGTGTCAAACCCTTTCTCGGCATCCGGCAGTCCCGGGACCCGTCCGAGGCTGGTTTCCTGCCGCGCGTGTCCGCGGTTGGTGGCGTGGCGGGAGCAGCAGGCGGAGCTGGTGCCCCCGCGATTCCGGGGGTGGGTCGCACATCACGGGTTCTGGGGGAGGCCGGTGCCGGCGTTTGGCGACCGCGACCCCTGGCTGGTGATCGTCGGGCTGGCCCCCGCGGCCCAGGGGGCGAACCGGACGGGAAGGATGTTCACCGGCGACCGCTCCGGTGACTTCCTCTACGCGGCGTTGCACCGCGCGGGCCTGGCGAGCGCCCCGCGCAGCGAGCACAGGGGTGACGGCCTGTCCCTATCGGGCGTGCTGATCAGCGCGCCGGTGCGCTGTGCGCCGCCCCGGAACCGGCCCAGCCCCGCCGAGGCCTCCCGCTGCCGCGTCTACCTGCGTGCCGACCTCGCGCGGTGCCGCTCGCTGCGGGTCGTGCTGGCCCTGGGGCGCCTCGCCCACGACAGCGTCCTGCGCCTCCTGCGCGAGCAGGGCGCCGTGCTGCCGGACGGAATCCGGTTCGGCCATGGTGCGTTCTGGCGCCTGGCGGGCGGCGTGTTCCTTGTGGACTCCTATCACGTCTCCCAGCAGAATACGTTCACCGGTCGGCTCACGGCCGCGATGTTCGACGAGGCGCTGCGGCGCTGCCGCGCGCTGGCTGCCGGTTCGGAGGAGGGGAGATGAGCGCTTCCGCAGCGGAACCCAACCGCCTGGTTCTGGCCCTCAAGCTCGGTCGGGCCCACTACACGACGATCGTCGTGACGGCCACGCTCGCGGGCGTTCTGTACGTCTACTGGCGGGGGGAGCAGGTTTACTGGGTGAACCTGCCGCTGGCCGTGCTCGGGGCGTTCTTCGCGCACGTGGCCGCCAATGTGATCAACGACGTGTACGACTTCCGGTCCGGCGTGGACACGCTTGCCCCGACTCGCGACTCTCCCGACTTCGGTGGCTCCAACGTCCTCACCGGCGGCCTCATGACCGCGGGGGAGGGCTTCGCCTGGGGCGTCGGCTTCGGTGTGGTGGCGCTGGCGTTCGGAGCGCTGATCGCGCTGTCCGCCGGCTGGGGCGTCTACCTGCCCGCCCTCGCCGGTGCGCTCATCGCCTTCGAGTACGTTGCGCCGCCGCTGCGCTTCGGGTACGTGGGCCACGGCGTGGGCGAGCTCGGGATCCTGATTGCGTTCGGCCCCCTGACCGTCGGCGGGGCCGGGTGGGCGGCCGGCGGAAGGTGGAGCTGGGGTGCGGCCGCCACGGGGCTCTTCGTGGGGATCAACATCGTCGCCATCCTCTACTGTCACCACTTCACCCACCCGGAGGCCGACCGCGAGGTTGGGAAGATGAGCCCGGTGGCGGTTCTCGGCAAGGCGGCGGCGCTGCGCCTCGCCTGGCTTCTGCCGGCGCTCTCCGCGGGCATACTCATCGCTCTCGTCGCGGTACGCGTCCTGCCGGCACTTGCCCTGCTGGCCCTCGTGGCGCCGGTGATGTTCTCGCTGGCTCTCGCGAGGACGAAGGCGGATGCGAGCATCGAGGCTTTCGGCAACCTCACCCGCGCCGCGGCCGGCGCGGCCACGGTGGGGGGTGCAGTGCTGGCGCTGGCGCTGCTCGTGGCGCGCCTGCTCGGGTGGTGAACGCGATCGCGGAGGTGATTTGTGGTGGAAGCCGAGGGACACAGGTTCCCTTTTGACGGGGTCGAAAAGGTCGCGCCGGGTCTCCTCGAGACTTTTCCCTACGAGTACCCGGAGCGGGAGGCCGAGATCGTGGTCTCGACCGACGAGTGGAACTGCGTGTGCCCGTTCTCGGGGTTGC
>Ga0315281_10013136_pt1 | contig 11221 bp, 8 predicted proteins | sample YL17G07_0_MG_FD_204540 | JGI IMG/M metagenome (GOLD analysis project Ga0315281, IMG submission 204540) | Sediment microbial communities from Yellowstone Lake, YNP, Wyoming, USA - YL17G07_0 | ecosystem: Environmental > Aquatic > Freshwater > Lake > Sediment | place: USA: Wyoming | collected... | reverse complement strand
CTAAAAATATTAATCCGCTCGATTTTAACTTCAGTCTTTCATCTATATATAATTTTTTTGCCAATAATAATTTAAATGAAAATATTTTTCCATCAGTAAGGTTTGGAATTGAAATGGCTTTGTTAAATTTAATATTTTTAAGACGTGATTTTAAAATTATTTTAAATAAGGAAGTTAAAAATGTTTTACCTGTTTGCAAATTATATATGATTATGGAATCTGATATAGAAAAGAATATCTTTCAAGTAATAAATGAAGGTTATAAGGTTATAAAAATTAAGGTTGGAAGAGAATCTTTAGAACAGGAAATATATAAATTAAAAAAAATAAAGCGCATTCTTAAAAATAATAAAAGTAAAATAAAAATCAGACTTGATTCAAACGGATTATGGACTTCAGATGAAGCTGTTTACTTTGGAAATGAAATTGGTGCTGAATTAATAGAGTATATTGAGGATCCTTTAAATGATTTAAGACTTTATGAAAATTTTTTCAATAAAACTGGAATTCCTGTTGCGGTTGATGAAAAACTAAACGAGTTTTTAAAGATTTATGAAATTAGAAAAAATATTACCAGGAATTTAAATTATTTAAAAGCATTTATATTGAAGCCGTCTCTTATTGGCGGGTTTTTAAAAACTGCAGAATTAATTAAAATAGCTCGTGAAAATAACTTAATGGCAGTTTTAAGCAGTTCCTTTGAAAGTAGTATTGCTATTTCATCGATAGCATTATTTGCTTTCTTAACAGGATTAATTGATATTCCTGTCGGTCTTGATACTTTAAGCTGGTTTAAAGAAAACCTGCTTACTGAAGAAATAAAAATTAAAAATGGAAATATTGCTTTAACTGATGTTTTAAATAACATTAATAATATTAATTATAATTTATTAAAACCCCTGGATTTTTAAAATGTATTTTAAAAAAGATGTAACAATACAGGAAAAATTTAATAAATTAAAGATTTTTCATAATGAAAAAGTTGCTATTATTGGCAGCAATTCTGAAAATTATCTTAAATTGCTGATTAGCTTGTTAATTACAGGTGCAGTTGTAATGCCTTTAAATCCAAAATATCCAATATCAAAAATTTATAACTGCCTTTTAAAAACTGATTGCAGCAAATTAATAATAGAAGAAAACTTGAATATTAATGATATTAAGGATGATATTTCGGATATTTCGGGTATAAATTTAATTCCTCTCGGATATTTTGATGATAATTTTAAAGAAATTGATTTAATGGAACTTGTTTTGCAGTTAAAAGCAAAAAATATTAATGAAATTATTAATAATAATGCAACTATAATTTTTTCTTCAGGATCATCAGGGGTTCCTAAAGCTGTTCTTCACACAATCGGTAATCATTATTTTAGCGCTTTAGGCTCAAATTATAATATTGAATTAAAAGAAGGTGACTGCTGGTTTATTTCACTTCCTCTAAATCATGTAAGTGGTTTTTCAACTTTATTTAAGAGTATTATAAGCGGAGCAAAAATAAAGGTTAAAGATAAAAATTTATCATTAATAGAAATGATAAAAAAAAATAATATTACTCATATATCATTAATACCATCCCAACTTTCTGAGCTTATAGAGAACATTAATAATGTAAAAATATTAAAAAAATTAAAAGCAATTCTACTAGGTGGTGCTCCGACTCCATATTTTTTAGTAGAAGAAGCAAAAAATTTAAATCTGCCAGTATTTGTTTCTTATGGCTCAACAGAAATGTCTTCTCAAATAACATGTACTTTAAAAAATGACTCTTTAAAACATTTAAAGACATCAGGTAAATTATTAAAATACAGGGAACTTAAAATTAATGAAGAAGATGAAATACTTGTAAAAGGCCGGACATTATTTAAAGGTTATATTGATAAAGATAAATCAGGTAAAGAAGTAATATTAAAGCCGTTTGACAGGGAAGGATGGTTTAAAACAGGAGACTTGGGGTTTATTGATGAAGAAGGCTATCTTCATGTTTTGGGAAGAAAAGATTTTATGTTTTTTTATAAGGGCGGGAAAATTTTTCCTGAAGAAATTGAAAATGCTTTAAAAGAAATAAGAGAAATAAATGATGCATTGGTTATTTCAATACCTGAGCGCGAAGAAAATCAGGTACCCGTAGCTTTTATAAAAAGTAAAAATTTCAATAGTCTTGATTTTGAGCTGATAAAAAAAATTTTACATACAAAAATAGAATCTTATAAAATACCGCAATTTTTTTTAAACTGGCCGGAAAGCTATGAAAAAGAATTATTAAAACCCGACAGAGAAGAATTTAAAAATTTAGCAATAAAACAATTAAAAAAATAGCTTAATTTTAATTATAATCATTCTTATGAATTTAAACTTTTTAAAATACTTAGCAATTTCTCAGGAATTTTATCTGGTTTATAATTATCATTATTTAATAACACATGAACTGTTTTAACTTGAGCAACTTTTTCTTTGTTTTCATTATAAAAATCATAAACAAGTTTATATGAGCTTTTTCCTAAAGAAGCTAACGACATTCTTATTTCAATTTTATCTCCAAGCGTGATTGGTTTAATATAATCAGCTTCAGCATGAACCACAGGTACCAGTATCTTTTTTTCACTTAAGATTTTTGATACACTAAAACCTGAAGTTTCCAGGAATTCCTCATAACATTCATATGCAAGATTAAATAAATTGCTATAAAATATTAAATTTGCAGCATCTGTATGAAAAAGTCTTATTTTTATATTGTAAATATACATTAATTTATAGTTATTTGTTTAAAATTATTATTTTAATTATTCTATAATTATTTTCGGATTTTTATTAAATGGATTTTGTCTTAACGCTAATGAATACAGATATGGATAAGATGTTTTTAAATATTGCATATAGGAAATCCATTCTTTTATAAGTAATAAATAAGCTCTTCTTATATCCAGTTTAATATGTTCCAAATCTGACTTTGGTTGATTTTCAAAACTGTTTCGGCATACAAGCTCTTCAGTAAGATGAAATACAGCTCTAAGCAGTTCTGTGAAAGTTTCATGCTCCAGTAAATTCGGGTTTTCAAGAAGTCTTAAAAGAAAATCTCTTTTACTGCCAAGAAATGTTTTTAAATTTTCTTCTTCATTCGAATTTAAAATAAACATAGCTTCATTTTTAACTATATTTGATTTAAATCTTATAAAATCTTTTTTATTCCAGCTATTTATCTTATTAAGTTCATCAGAAATATTTTTAATATTTTCATAATAATTATTTAAATAACTTAATAATTTTGTTCCAACTTCACTAAAAAATACTCCTATGACCATATTAAGCTTGTTTAACATTGATTTTTTTTCACGCCTTGAAAGCAGATTGTCTATTACAATAGTAACAAGTAAAACATCGATTGGAAGAAATGCAGTATCTATAATAAGATAAAAGAAAAGATTACGGGTATCTTTAAAAATAAAATAATTTATTATATAAAAAATTGCAGAAATTATTATTAATATAATTGCAACAAAAAATTTCCAGCTAAATTTATTTTTCAATTATCATCTCCTTTTCAATAAATCTATTTTAATTTTAATTATTTAAAATTTCTATTAAAAATAAAATAAAAATTTCATTTTCAACAGGTTATTAAGAATAGTTTATATTATAATAAATATTATTGTTTTATAATGACATCTTATAATGTTAAATAATAATAGAAAGGTAAGATTAATTTGAAGGATTATCTTAATTTAGAGGATTTTAAAAAAATAATTATGTTAATAAATAAAATTATTGAAGAAAATAAAGAATATTTATCAAAGCTTGATTCAGTTATAGGTGATGGTGATCATGGAATAACTATTTCTTCCGGTTTTAAGGATACAGTTGAAAAAATAAAAGAAAAAGAGTTTCAATCTGTTTCTGATTTGTTAAAATTTGTTGGTAACAATTTTATGTCAACAGTTGGAGGAACAACAGGACCTATTTTTGGGTATCTTTTTTCTGAAATGGGTAAAGCTGATGAAAGTAAAAAGGAAAAAATCAGCTTAAATGATTTATATATCATGTTTTCACAATCTCTTAATAAAATAATGAAAATAGGTGGAGCTAAACGAGGGGAAAAGACAATGATTGATGCACTATATCCGGCTGTAAATTCACTTAATGATTCTGTTAATAAAAATATCAGTTTAAAAGATGCTTTAGAACAAATGGCTTTGTCAGCAAAAAGGGGATCAGAATCAACAAAAGAAATGGTTGCTACTAAGGGTCGGGCAAGATATCTTGGAGAAAGATCTGTTGGTTTTCAGGATGCAGGAGCAACTTCCACTTACTTTATTATAAATGCTTTTTTTGAAATTTTTAATGAGCAGTAAATTGATGTTTAATTTATTTATAACTTTATGATCATGAAGCTTTAATCTACTTTTTTGATTTTACTGAATTTATTTAGTTTTTTTATTCATAAATTTATTCAAATTTTTCAAAATTTATGGTTTTGCAAATTACGTTCTTTATTTTTATTATTATTTTTGTTATTAATTTAAATTATTTAAGTTTATAATTTTCAAATTCATAAAAAAATTCCTGATTGGAGAAGAAGAAAATGGTTAAGAAATTAATTAATAATCCGGATAATATAGTAAACGAATTAATTGAAGGTTATATTTTATTTAACAGCAGTAAAGTTAAAAGGCTTGGAAAATTAAATGTAATAGTTAGGGCAGATTTACCTGTTAAAGATAAAGTTGGTATTGTTATTGGCGGAGGAAGTGGACATGAACCTTTATTTCTTGAATATGTTGGTAAGGGAATGGCTGATGCTGCTGTTCATGGTCAGATTTTTGCGGCACCTTCACCTGATTTAACTTATGAAGCAATAAAAGCTGTAAATTCAGGCAAAGGTGTTATTCTTTTATATAATAATTACGCAGGGGATGTTTTAAATTTTAATATTGCTCAGGAAATGGCAATAGATGATGGTATAGATGTTCAAACGGTTTTAGTAAATGATGAAATTTCTTCTGCTCCTGTTGAAAGAATTGAGGACAGGAGAGGAACAACAGCAGATCATTTACTGTTTAAAATTGCTGGAGCAGCATCAAATGAGGGCATGGATATAAATTCACTTGTAAAATTATTAAAAAAAGCAGTATTTAATTCAAGATCTCTCGGAGTTTCATTATCAGCCTGCACTTTACCTCAAACAGGTATGGCAACTTTTACCTTGGAAGAAGGTAAGATGGAGTTTGGAATGGGTCTTCATGGAGAAGCAGGAGTTAAAAAAGTTGATTTAATGACTGCAGATGATACCGCTAAAACTATACTTGATTATATAATTGATGATTTGCCTTTTAAAAAAGGAGATGAGGTAATTGTTGTTGTTAATGGTTATGGTTCTACTACAAGAATGGAAATGTTTATTGTTACCAGAAAAATTTATTCTTACCTTAAAGAAAAAGGAATAAGTATTTATTCTGCGGAAGTTGGTGAATTCTGCACATCCCAGGAAATGGCTGGCATATCCATAACACTTATGAAACTTGATGAAGAAATAAAAAAATATTACAGTTTAAAAATTTAAAAGATATGTCACGGGGACGTATAATTTGACATATGTCACGGGGACGTATAATTTGACATAAGCATAATTTTTAATAAAAATATTTATTTTTTTCTAATATCTCTATTTTTTAATTTAATTTGTATTTGTATTATTTATTTATATTATTAATTTCCAGGTAATTACCTAATTTTCAGTAAATCATTTTAAAAAAATAAATTTAAAATTTTCTCAATTTAAACTTTTATAACTCTCATTATTCACCAAAAATAATTAATTACTAATTATCAAAATTTTATATAATCATGTCAAATTATACGTCCCTGTGACAACTTATATATTTTTATATTTTTAATGCCAGTTCCTGACCATACTGATAAATTTTATTTAAATCTTCAGAAGTAGGGTGCCATTGTATTTTTATACCTTCATCTATAACATCCATTCCAGCTTCTGATAATTGCTCTGTAATAATTTTTACTGACTCGCCGCTCCAGCCATAGCTTCCAAAAGCTGCAGCTTTTTTATTTTTAAAACTTAATCCTTTTATAAATTCCAGCAATGCTGCAGTTGAAATAAGTATACCTTTATTAATTGTAGGTGATCCGATTAAAAATGCTTTAGATTTAAAAATTTCAGTTATTATCGTATTAATATCATGTCTTGCAGAATTATAAAGTTTAATATTTATTTCTTTATTTTTTGATTTAATGCCATCTATAATTGTTTCAGCTATCTGTCTTGTTCCATTCCACATTGTATCATAAACAATTGTTATCTGATTTTCCTGATAAGCTTTAGCCCATTGCATATACTTCTCAACTATCTGCAAGGGATTTTTTCTCCAAATTATTCCATGACTCGGGCAAATCATATTTACAGGTAATTTTAATGCTAAAATTTCATTAATTTTTTGTTCAACAAAATTTCCAAACGGAGTTAAAATATTTGCATAATATTTAATTGCTTCTTCATAAAGTTCATGTTCATCAACTAAATCATTAAACATTAATTCACTTGCAAAATGCTGTCCAAAAGCATCATTTGAAAACAAAATATTATCTCCTGTTAAATAACAAAACATACTATCAGGCCAATGCAGCATTCTTGCTTCAATAAAAATAAGTTCTTTCTTGCCAAGGCTGATTTTATCACCAGTTTTTACAGGAATAAAATTCCAGTCTTTATAATAATGTCCTTTTAATGATTTAACTCCATTTTGAGTACAATAAATTGGCTTTTCAGGAATATAGTCCATTAAAGCTTTTAATGCACCGCTATGATCCATTTCAGCATGATTTGCAATTATATAATCGATTTTATTTAAATCAATTTCATTAGAAAGTTTTTTAACAAATTCATTATCAAATGGGGTCCAAACTGTATCAATTAAAGCTATTTTATCATCTTTTATAAGATATGAGTTATACGATGAACCCCTAAAAGTAGATAATTCCTCTCCATGAAATTTTCTTAACTCCCAGTCAATTTTACCAACCCATGCAACATTATCATTTATTTTAAAACTCACTTTCAGCCCCCTTATATTAATATTAATAAAACTAAGTGATTTAAACTTAGTAATTTATATCGTAATGATTAATTTTTAAAAATTATAAAATTTAATCTGTAATTAAATAAAATAATAATAACACAATTTAAAATTGAGATATAAAAATTAATTATTATTTAATTTATTCAAACTTTTTGTTTATAATTATCACATCCTGCCAGTAATTAAAACTAAAATTATTTTTACCATTTTTAATATTTCTCTTTGCTTGTTTAATTTGCATGTGTTTTATTAACTAATCACCAAAATTTGTTTTTTATACCATCATGTCAAATTATACGTCCCCTTGACATATGTCAAATTATACGTCCCCTTGACATGTCATTAAATAATGCTGCGCTTGTGGGAAGAAAATGAACAGCAAAAATACAATATTCTGCAAGGCTAAGCAATATTATCACCACCTCGAAGAGTATAATTGTTGCTAAAGTTACTAACATTATATACGGTATTAGTCGAAAAATGTAATAAAATGTTTTAGAATTTTTTTATTATTAGCGGAAATTTTCGATATTATTAATTATTTAAAAAGTAATTTTTATTTAGTTTAAATAGCCGTTAGCTTAATCTGATTTTACCTGATAATAAAAAATTTTTATCTGATATAAAAACTTAAATTACCTTTTTACTGATGTTGCATATAAAATTCTATTATGTTAAATTAAACTCAACAGGCGGCTTAAAGTTTGAAGGCACTTAAACACCTTATTTCTTACTATATAAAATCAATTTAGTAAGAAATAAAGGTGTTTTTTAAAATCATGTTTTTTATTTTAATTTGATTTAAGATAAATAATTTAATACTTTGAACTAAATAATTTTAATAATTAAATATTTTTATAAATTAATGTTTTTATCAGAATTTAAATTTTAAAAAATAAAATGCATATAAGAACTGCAAAATATGTAATAATTTTATTAATAATTTTAATTACCCTGGTTGTTTTATCATCTGCAATAGGGTCTGCAAATCTTTCATTAAAACTTACTATTAAAACTTTGATTAGTGTAATTCCCGGAATAAGAAATTTAATAAATATCTCAAGCATTAATCCACAGGATTTTAAAGTTATTTTTGATATAAGACTCCCAAGGATACTTGTATCTATTCTTGTAGGTATTGCACTTTCAGGTTCAGGAGTAATATTTCAGGGAATTTTTAGAAATCCGATGGCTGATCCTTATATAATAGGTGTATCAGCAGGCGCTGCATTTGGAGCAACTATAGGATTGCTTTTTGCCGGAAATATTAAAATTATCAGCTTGTCAGCTACAAGTATTTTTGCATTTCTCGGGGCTATCGGTACAACTTTTTTAATTTATAATATTTCAAAAATTAAGGGTAAAATATCTGTTCTTACTTTATTACTTTCAGGAGTTGCTTTAAGTTCTCTTTTATCTTCAATAATTTCTTTCATTATGATTTATCGGACCCATGATCTGGCAAAAATTTATTTCTGGATCATGGGAGGACTTGCTAATTCTTCATGGACAAATTTTTTAATTATTATGCCTGTTATTATAATTATTATGATTATTTCAGCTTTTTTTATGAGAGATTTAAATGTAATGTCACTTGGAGACGAGAGAGCAAACCAGCTTGGTGTCCAGACTGAAAAAATTAAACAGATTCTTTTAATTCTGGCATCTATTATGGCTGCAGCAGCTGTTTCAGTAAGTGGAATTATAGGTTTTATCGGCTTGATTACACCACACATAATGAGAATTATAATAGGACCTGATCATAAAATTCTTTATCCCGCAGCTTCTATTTCTGGTGGAATAGTTTTATTACTTTCTGATACAATTGCAAGAACTATTTTATCTCCAAGAGAAATTCCTGTAGGAATAATTACTTCAATAATAGGAGTGCCTTTTTTTATTTATTTACTTATTAAATCAAAAAGGCAGGTGTTTTAAAATTTATGGATTACCCTGCAATAAATGTAAGAAATGTGAGTTTTTCTTATAATAGCAATCCGGCTTTACAAAATTTGAATTTTACAATAGAAAGAAACAGCTTTGTTTCCATACTTGGACCAAACGGTGCAGGTAAAAGTACTCTTGTAAATTTATTAAGTAAGGTTATTTTGCCGGATAAAGGAGAAATTTTTATTGAAGGTAAAAACATTAAAGAACTGACGCACAATGAAATTGCAAAAAAAGTAGCAGTAGTTCCTCAAAATACAAGTCTTGGTTTTAATTTTAGTGTATATGAAACAATTCTTATGGGCAGGTATCCTTATTTAAACAGATTTAAAGGAGAAAAACCTGAAGATTATAATATTGTTGATGAAATAATGGAGCTTACCCGCACTGATATTTTTAAAGATAAAAAATATAATGAGCTGTCCGGTGGAGAAAAGCAAAGAGTAGTAATTGCTCAAACTTTAGCGCAAGGCAGTCCGGTAATTATTTTAGATGAACCTACAAGTCATCTTGATATCAATTTTCAAATTGAATTTATGGAACTTTTTAATTCTTTATATAAGAAGCAAGGTAAGACAATAATTGGAATATTTCATGATATAAATTTAGCAATTCAGTATAGTGAAAAAATAATGTTTTTAAAAGAAGGCAGTATTTATTGTTATGGAAATGTCAAGGATGTTTTAAATAGAAAAAATATTATGTCTGTTTTTAAAAGTGATGTTTATATAGGTAAAAACCCGTTTACAGGAAAATTATATGTAAGTCCGAATTTTAATTTAAGATATAATTTTGAAAAAGAAAAAAATGAAAAAGAAATAAAAATTCATGTTATAGGAGGGGGCGGATCAGCTTCTCCGATACTTAATATGCTTAATAATTCAGGTTATATTGTTTCAACAGGAGTAATTAACAATCTTGATACAGATCTTTATACAGCAGAACAGCTTGGAATAACATTTGTTAATGAAGCACCTTTTTCACCAATAAGCAGGGAAGCACAAACAAGAAATGTTGAATTAATTAAAAATAGTGATGTTGTGATTCTTCCATGTATTGAATTCGGAAACGGTAATTTTTTAAATCTTATTGCTGTAGATGAAGCTATAAATTCTGGTAAAAAAGTAATTATCATAGAGTCAGTAGACATAAGTTTAAGAGATCATACAGGTGGTGATGCAGCTAAACTGTATGAAAAAATAAAAGAAAAAGGCGCATTTATTTTAAAGAGTAACGATGAAATTTTAAATGTATTGCAAAATGGAGAAAAAGGAAAATAAAAATTGGATAAAGTAAAAGTTTCAATTATAAAATGCGATAACTATGATAAGGATGTTCTTAATCCTGCATTGGATAATTGTTTAAAAAATCTTGGCAATTTTGAGGATATTATAAAAAAAGATGCCAAAATTTTAATAAAACCAAATTTATTATCTCCGAATGAACCTGAAAAAGCAGTTACAACACACCCATTATTTCTTGAAGCACTTATTAATAAAATAGTAAATTTAACAGGCAAACCTGAAAATATAACAGTTGCTGATAGTTGTGTGCCTGTCCTTCCTTTTACCAGAAAAGGTCTTCAAAAATTATATGAGAAAACAGAATTAATTGATTTACCTGAAAAAACGGGTATTAAATTAAATTATAATAACGGGAGTAAAACAATATCAGTAAAAGATGGTGTTGCAGTAAAACAAATTGAAATTATAAACCCTGCTTATGAATCTGATATTATTATTAATGTTCCGAAATTTAAAACTCATAATCTTACCATAATGACTGGTGCTGTAAAAAATATGTTTGGAATTATACCTGGAATGGCAAAACCCGGATATCATACAAGATTTTTTGATATTGATATGTTTTGTAACTTACTTATTGATATAGTTATTGCTGTTAAACCAACTATTAATATTATGGATGCAATTTTAGGGATGGAAGGTCAGGGGCCGGGTAAAAGCGGGATACCAGTAAAAACTAACATGATATTAGCAAGCTATAATTCTTTTTCCCTTGATAATGTTGCAGCCAGTCTCATGGGTTTAAATGAAGATAATAATCCTGTAATGATAGAAGCAAAAAAAAGACAGATATATGGTTCAAGCTTAAATGATATTGAAATTACCGGTGGAAAAATTGAAAACTTTTTTTTGCCTGATTATAAGCTTCCTGCTTTCAGA
>Ga0315281_10013135_pt1 | contig 11222 bp, 8 predicted proteins | sample YL17G07_0_MG_FD_204540 | JGI IMG/M metagenome (GOLD analysis project Ga0315281, IMG submission 204540) | Sediment microbial communities from Yellowstone Lake, YNP, Wyoming, USA - YL17G07_0 | ecosystem: Environmental > Aquatic > Freshwater > Lake > Sediment | place: USA: Wyoming | collected... | reverse complement strand
CCATGCGGGGTTTTGTCGGTGAGCTTCACGCTTTCACGTGTCACCCAAGCTATGCGGCTTCGATCTCTTACCGCTTCAGGACTTTCACCTTATGGTTTCATGGATTCCTCCAGGCATCACGCCCATACAAACGCTCCCGCTTTCTAGCACGCCGGCTGGCGATCAGGCCCACCAGCAGCGCGGCAGCGGCTCTGCTTTTGCAAACAGCGTCCACGCGCTGCCGGCACGACGCTGCGCCTCGGGCACCGACCAGGTCGGTGTCATCAGCCCCCAGCGCCGAGCTTCGTATTCCCATGCGTCATTGGGCGGCAGGTTCGACGGGGTGGGTTCGCCGTCCTTGGCATAACCGTCGTTCGTCGATGAGCCGCTGACGGCGCTGTAGGCGAGCACGCCGACCTGCACGCGATGAACCTTGGTGATGAACGGCGGGCCATCGAGATCGTCAGGCCTGGCACCGACGTTTGCGATTCCGGCGGCGTCGAGCGCACGCAAGGTGCCTGCGATGCCCGGATCGCGGTAGTCACACGCATGATTGTTGGCGAGCACGGCCAGGTCGACGCCGAGTGCGGCGACGCCCGCGAGCGTCTCCGGCGGTGACGCGTACACGATCGACTTCTTCGGATACTCCTGCCCTTGAGTCTCGTTGCCGATCACCGATTCGAGATTGATGGTCCGGAAATCAGCCGCCGCGAAGGCACGCGCAACGTCGCTCACCACGCCCGCTGCACCGGCGGCGAGGTCTCGCGTGGGGATCAGTGGTTTACCGGATGTTGGCGCTTCGTAGCGTCGGGCAAACATGACGTCGCCGGCAGAGTGCACCGCGATGCGCGCACCGCCATGCGTATCCAACAGTACGACCGGGAGCGTCGTGTTCGCGTCGGCAAAGCCGACCGGAACCGGCTCTGTGAGCTTGCCTCGCGCCGACACCAACACGATCACCGGCCCACGCAAATCGGATAGCGCGGCCACGCCGCCTGAAGTCGCGAGCCGCACCGAGCCCGTGTCGACGGTTGCATCGAGGCTGTCACCGGCTTCGTCGAGCACGCGCAGTTTCACACCAAAGGTCGCAGGCGCAGCCATGCCATCCGCCACGCAGGCGTCCGCCGATGAGCCGGAACAACTCGCGCAGCCAAGCGCTGCGACCACGCACCATTCCCAACGCAGCATGGACCGCACTCTACGCTGACTGCGCCGGGAAACCGATCCGACCAGGCGCAAGCCTGGCGTGAGCCGACGATCGGCTCTTGAGTGAATCGGCTCTTGCGGATCTCACGCTCGAGACCGGTCGGAAATGCCGTTTCTCAACTTCGCCGTGGGACCCGACGCGCCAGGCACGTCACCTCCATCACGGGATTAAGCTTTGATGAAGCACGCCGCGCAGGTCGCGGCGGCGGGCCTTCGTGCTATGGGATGTGCGTGTCGATTCTGCTGGTAGAAGACAACTCGAGGCTCGCTGCGTCGCTCTCCAAGGGCCTTGCCGAAGCCGGCTTTGTGGTGGATGTCGCGCGCACCGGGAGCGCGGCCCTAGAGCGCCTGGCGCGACAAGACGCGGACGCTGTGATCCTCGACCTCGGTCTGCCCGACGTTGACGGCCTCGATGTGCTCACCCGCGCCCGCGCGGACGGCGTGGTTGCTCCGGTGCTGGTCCTGACCGCGCGCGACGCCGTGCAGTCCCGCGTCGATGCGCTCGACCGCGGCGCCGACGATTACCTGGTCAAGCCATTCGCCTTCGAGGAACTGCTGGCCCGGCTGCGCGCTCTTGTGCGTCGCGCCGCCGGGCCACGCTGGTCGCCGCTCTCGTACGGCGACCTGCGCATCGACCCCGAGCGACAACAGGTCCTGATCGCCGGCCAGCCTGTGCGCCTCTCGCCCAGAGAGCGAGCACTTCTCCATTACCTGCTGCGGCGCGGCGGCGATGTGGCAAGCAGGACGGAGATTCTCGGCGAGGTGTTCGGCTACGACTTCGACCCCGACACCAACCTCGTCGAGGTGCACGTCGCGCACTTGCGGCGCAAGATCGCGGGCGCGCGAACAAAGATCCAGACGGTCCGTGGAACCGGCTATCGTCTTGGCACCGAGGACGACGATGGCGACCGATGATCGCAGTCGGAGACGCCGCAGTTTGGTTCGCAGGCTCGCCCTCTGGATGTCGATATCCGCCGCCGTCAGCTTCCTCGCCTTTGCTGCAATTGCCTACACGGTAACGATACTGCAAGAGGCGGCTGACGCCGACGAGTCCCCCGAGCAGATCACCATCGAAGTGCGCACCGAGGTGCTGACTGCGATGATGGTCGCCGCGCCAATCGGGCTCCTGCTCGCAACCTTTGGCGCGATCTTCTTGTCGCGGCACGCACTCGGGCCGCTGCGCAGTGTCGTGCAGTCGGCGACCGCCATCACAACCCGCAACCTGCACGAGCGCCTGCCGGTTCCGCAGACCGACGACGAAGTGCGTGAGGCCGTGCTCGCGCTCAACAGTCTGTTGGATCGCCTCGAGCTGGGCTTCGGCGCTCTGGGGCGTTTCTCTGCGGAGGCCTCGCACGAGTTGCGAACGCCACTGGCCGTCGTCGCCGCTGAACTCGAGGTGATGCTGCGCAGGCCGCGCAGTGCCGAGGAGTGGGAGAACTCGGCGCGCACCTGTCTGGATGAGGCTCGCTACCTCTCGCGTTTGGTGGAAGCGCTGCTCGAGCTGGCACGGGCGGAGGGGCAGTCGCGGCCGCCGGAGGCGGTCGATATCGATGCCGTGATTGGCCGCGTGCTCGGGGCACTGCAAGCACACGCCCGCGAGCGCGGAGTCCGGCTGGCCGCCGCCGGTGAAAACGGCGAGCAAACCCACGCGTCGGGTCACGCCGACGCCATCGAGAGCGCGCTGCGCAACGTGGTGGACAACGCGATTCGGTACACGCCGGCCGATGGCGAAGTCGTCGTCTCCTGTTCGCGCAGCGGTGCAGAACGGCTGCTGATCGATGTCGACGACTCGGGGTCCGGCGTCGAACCGCACGACGCCGAGCGAATCTTTGATCCGTTCTTTCGCGGCAAGGCGCAGCGCGAAGCGAGCGCGGACGATCCCTCTTCCGGCGCGGGGCTCGGTCTGACGATTGCGCGGAAGCTGCTCGAGACACACGCCGCACACATCGAGGTGCAACGGTCCGATCGCGGCGGGGCGCGCTTCCGGATCTCGCTTCCGGTGTTCAGGAAGTCTTAACTTCGCGGTTGATTGGCTTCTGGCACACTGTGCCCTCGATGCGGTCCTTTAGCATTGGGTTGTTCGTGCTGTGGCTCACCACCGGTGCGTCTGCGCAACCCACTCCACGCGCCGTCACCCTGCAGCAGGCGATCGAGGCATCCTCGCAAGCTCCGGAGGCGCAGGCTTCGACGCTCCGCACGCGCGCGGCCGACGCGGATGTTCAGGCAGCCGGGGCGTGGCCCGCGTCGAGCCTCTCGGTCGGGACGACGCGGTCGACCGCGCGCTTTGTCGTGGGCGCGACATTTCCCCTTCCGGTCTTTGGTACGCTCGGCGCAAACATCAAGGTCGCACGTGCCGCCGGCGTCGAGGCGCTGAGGGAGGAAGCTGCGCTCAGACTCGAGCTGCGTCGCCGCGTCACGGCGGCGTGGCTCGATGTTGCGCATGCGCAAGAGCGGGCGACTCTACTCACCGAGGCGGCGACGCGCGAAGACGCCCTCGCGGACTTCGTCAACAAGCGCGCCGAGGAAGGCGATGCTCCACACGCCGAGACGGTGCTCGCGCGCGCCGCAGCCGCACGCGTGCGGGCCGAGGCCAATGCGGCCGCCGCTTCTGTTGCTGCGGCGTCGGCCGCCCTGGCCGGCGTGCTCGGTTGGGATCCCCTGCTGCCGTTGCATGCTGAAGGTGGTCTGCCCGCGCCGACAGACACCACGCCCGTCGGCAACCCGGCGGCCGGCATCGGCGCGCATCCGGGCGTGCGGCTTGCAGCGGCACGTGTCTCATCGGCCGGCGCGCGGGTCGTCGAAGCCAAGAGCGCACAGTGGCCCGAGCTGTCGATCGAAGGCGAGGCAGACATCGACGACCCAACCCTGCCCGGCACGGATCTGCGGGCGATGCTCGTGGTCGGCATCCCGTTGTTCGGCGGACGCTCCGCTGGCGTGCGCGCGGCCTCCGTGCGGCAGGACGCAGCCCGTGCGGACCTCGAAGCGACTCGGCGAACGGCCGTCGCGGAGCGCGTCGCCGCATTCCGCCGGCGACAGGCGTCGGCGCTGACGGCGCACGCGCTGGCGGAGCAGGTCGTTCCGGCGCAGCGCGAGTCGGTTGCGTTGGTTCGCAGCGCTTACGAAGAAGGCGCTGGTTCGCTCGCGACCGTCCTCGAGGCCGAACGGACTCTGGCCGAGGTGGAGATCGAACGCGTGGACGCGCTGGCCGAGGCGGCACTCGCTCAGGCCGAGCTCGAAGCTGCGATGGGAGTTGCCAAATGATCAGAGCGTGCATGCTGGGGTTCACGGTGCTCATGCTCGGTTGTAAGGGCGCGCCGCCGAGCGAGAAAGAACCCGAGGTCGAGGCGGCCGATCCTCCGGTACCGGTGACATGCGAAGCGGCTCGGTCAGGCACGACGGACGACCGCGTCATGCTTCGCGGCGTGGTCGCCGCGCCTCCCGAGCGCGACGCGGTCGTTGCGGCGGCGGTCGCGGGGCGAATCGTGGAACTGCGCGTTCACGAAGGTGACGCCGTGAAGCGAGGCGCTGTGTTGGCGCAGATCGCGGACCCGACGGCTCCCGATGCCGTCGCAGAGGCAGCGGCCGCGGTTTCCTCCGCGAAGGCTAGCTCGGAAGTGGCCGCCATGGCGTCCGCCCGCGCCGAGCGGATGCTGGCCAAGGGAGTCGCTGCCACGCGCGATGTCGAAGAGGCGCACGCTCGCGCGCAATCGGCGGAGGCGGAGCTTCACGCGGCGCAAGCGAAGGCCGGTCTGGCGGCGGCGCAGCGATCATACTCGCGTCCGATCGCACCGCTCGCGGGCACGGTCATTCGCGTCTTCCGGCGCGTAGGTGAGTTGGTCGATGGGACGCCGGCGACACCGATCGTCGAGATTGCAGACACGTCGACACTCGAGCTCGCGGCCGACGCGCCGGCCCTCGATCTGATCCGGCTTCGACTCGGAGCGGTTGCCGATCTGACCTTCGAGATCGGAGGCAAGCTGGTCGCAGGCAGCGTGGTCGCGCTCGCGCCGGCGGTCGATCCCACCACGTCGCTTGGCCTCGTGCGCGTTCGCCTCGACGACCCGAGCCGCGTGCGAATCGGTATGGCTGGGGTGGCGGCGATCGTTGTCGGTGCGGGAGCGGCCGTGACGTTGGTTCCGACCACAGCGCTTCGTCGATCGCCCGAAGGGCGCGACGAGGTTGTCGTGTGTAGCGCGGACGGGCACGCAAATGTGCGCGCAGTTCGGACCGGCGCGCGCTCCGGCAGTGACGTCGCGATCGTGGAGGGCGTCGCAGTCGGCGAGGCGGTTGTCACACGACACGCCCTTGGGCTGGCAGACGGCGCTGCGATCGTTCGGGCGGGTACCGCTCCATGAATTTTGACTTCATCGCGGCGCTGCAACGGCATCGCAGCCTGGTGCTGCTGATCACGCTCGGGGCCACCGTGTACGGCGCGCTCGCGTTCTTCGAGCTGCCGAGCGGGATCTACCCGGAGGTCGACTTCCCGCGAGTGGTCGTGGTCGCGCGTGTCGGGAACCTTCCACCTTCGGTTGTGGTGGTGGCTGCGACGCGACCGATCGAGGAAGCGCTCGCAACTGTGCCGGGACTCGAGCGGCTTCGTTCGCGAACGATCCGGGGCGCGACCGAAATTAACGTGCAGTTCGCGCCCGGCACCGATATGTGGCGCGGACTGCAACTGGTCGAAGCGCAAGTCGCCGCGGTGCGCGGGGACCTACCGGACGGGGCCGAAATCACGGTAGAGCGCGTGACCGCCACCGCGCTGCCGATCCTGACCTTCAACGTAGATGGGACCGCCGACCCGCGGGTGCTTCGCGACGTCGCCGAGCGCACAATCCGACCTGCACTCACGCGCGTCGAGGGCATCGGTCTGGTCGAGGTGCAAGGAGGTGACGCTCGCGAGATCGAGGTTGTGCTGCGACCCGCCGCGCTGGCGGCCGTGCATCTCACGCCCTCGGATATCACGGACCGCCTGGCCGAGACCGACGTCATGCAGGTGGTCGGGCGGGCCGTGGACGCGCATCAGGCGCTGACCGTCACCGCCACCTCTGAGGCGACCACCGCCGCCGAGATCGCCGCACTACCCATCGCCACCGGGGCGCATGGTCCGGTGCCGCTTTCCACCGTCGCGGACGTGTTTGAAGGTGCCGAGGATCGCACGGTGACGACCAGCGGCCCGAACGGCGACTGCGTCGTAGTGAGCGTCTCGCGTGCGCCCGGGGCGAGTGCGCCCGACGTCGTGGTTGCCGCGCGCGCTGTGGTCGATCGCCTGCGCGCGTCCAAGGCGTTTCCCGCAGGCGTTCACGTTGCGCCCGTATACGACCAGTCCGAGTTGATCACAGATTCGATGCACGGCGTCCGCGACGCGATCGTGCTCGGGATCCTGCTCTCGTTCATCGTTCTGGCGGTTTTTCTTCGCGACCTGCGCGCCGGGGCGGCCGCTGCGATCGTCGTCCCGATCACGCTGGTATGCACCTTCGGCGCGATGCGTCTCGCCGGCCAGACGCTGAACCTGATGTCGCTCGGCGGCCTGGCGGTCGCTATCGGTCTGGTCGTGGACAATGGAATTGTCGTCGTCGAGGCGATCGTGCGCCGCCGCGAAGAAGGACTCAGCGTGGACGAGGCGGCGATCGAAGGTACGCGCGACTTGTTTGCTGCGGTCGTCGGGACAACGCTCACGACGGTCGTTGTGTTCGCCCCGCTCGGACTGCTCGAAGGCATCATCGGGCACTTCTTCGGGGCCCTGGCGATCACACTCTGCGCGGCGGTGTTGCTTTCGCTGGTCTCGGTCGCGATCGTGCCGATTGCGGCGAGGGCGCTGTTCCGCCCGACCGATCGCCCGCCCGCCACCGGCGGACTCGCCACCGGCTACGGCCGAATGGTGCGCCGCGCGGTGCGCCATCCGGTGCTCGGTGTCTCGGCCATCGTCGGCCTCGCGATCGCGGGAATCCTCGCGGCACGTACCGTGGGCACAGGCTTTCTTCCTCAGATGGACGAAGGCGCGTTTGTGATCGACTTCTCGCTGCCGCCCGGAACGTCACTCGAAGAAACGGATGCGGTGACGCGGGGCATCGACCGCGTGCTCGCGACCACGGCGGGAGTCAGGTCGTTCACGCGCCGCACGGGCACCGAGATGGGCCCAGCGACGGCAACCCAACAGAACAGGGGCGATATCCTGGTGGGGCTCAAGCCTCGCGGCGAACGCGGGTCGATCGAGTCCGTGATCGACGACGTGCGTGAACACGTCGCGTTGCGCGCTCCCGAAGCGACAATCGAGTTCGTGCAGGTCTTGCAGGACGTTCTCGACGACCTCGCCGGGACCGCGCGCCCGATCGAAGTGCGCATTTTCGGCGAAGACCCGAGCACGCTCGATCGGCTTGCGGGCGAGGTGCATGAACGTCTGAGCAAAATGACGGAACTCGAAGATGTCTCGCCCGGTGTCGAGGGCAGCGTGCCGATTCTTCAGGCGGCGCTCCGGCCCGACACGCTCGCGCGGCTCGGCGAGACCCCGGGTGGAGTCGCGCGCGACCTCGAGGTGGCGCTGTCCGGCCGCGTCGCCGCACATGCGCGGATCGGGGACCGGTTGGTCGCCGTACGTGTGCGCGCCCCTGACGACGTCCGCTTCAGCCCGAGCGCAATCGCAGACTTTCCGCTCGCATACGGTGGAGGCACGGTTCCACTCTCGGCGGTCGCAGAGGTCTCGAAGCCGCGCGGCCAGGCGGTGCTGCGGCGCGAGAACCTCCGTTCGATGGCCCTGATCACCGCCGGGGTGCGTGGCTCCGACCTCGGCGGGGCGACCGCCAGCGTCAGCCGCGAACTCGCCAAGTGGCGCCCTCCAGCCGGCTATACATTCGAGGTCGGCGGGCAAGCCGAGACCGCCGGTCGCGCACGCGCGGATCTGGCACGCGTGTTCGGTCTGGGGATCGTACTTGTGCTCGGTATTCTACTTGTCCAGCTCGGCTCCGAGCGGCTCGCGTTCGTCGTCATTCTTGGCGCGCCGCTGTCGCTGGTCGGCGCCTTCTTGACGCTCGCCGCCACCGGCATCGCGCTCAACGCCTCCTCGCTCATGGGGTGCGTCCTGCTGGCCGGTCTGGTGGTCAAGAACGGAATCCTCCTGCTCGACCGCGCGAACATCGAGCACGCCACCTGCCCGGATTTCGGCGAGGCGCTAGCCCGCGCCGGCGAGCGCCGCCTGCGACCGATTCTCATGACAACCGCCGCGACGATCGCCGGCCTCATCCCGCTCGCCCTCGGAATCGGCGCCGGCTCGGAGTTGCAGCGCCCGCTCGCCGTCGCCACGATCGGCGGCCTCGTTCTCTCCACGCTGGTCACCCTGTTCGCGGTACCCGCGCTGGCCAAGGCGTTGGTACGGACGTAGGTAGCCCTGCGTCTTAGGCTTCGGGCGGAGTCGCCGCCGGTGTCGCCAAGTCGTGGGCAACGGCAGGCGCGGCGCCTGTCGACAACCGCCAGGCTTGAGTCGGCACAAGGACTTCCCGAACCAGCAGCGCGCTGAACCCGATGCAGACCAGCGGCTTCCACCAGAACTCGATGAAACCAAACGTGTGGTAGTTCACGCTCCAGGCCAGCACGATGATCGCCATTCGAAATGCCGCAAGGCGGTTTCCGTCGAGCAGATACGACGCTGCGAGCAGTGCGGCGACCGACGCGGTCATCGCGTACGACGTCGTCTGTGTTCGCGGATTGAAGAGCATGAGATAGCTCTCCGCGAAGGCCAATGTCAGCAAGCTCGCGTACGGCTCTCGCAGCACGCGTTGCGCTCGCACGCACAGCGCGAGCACCGCGAGTGCAGCCGCGGCGCGCAGCCCGAGGTAGATCGTGTGAGGCATCAGCCAGCCGAGCGTCGCAAACAGTCCGCGCATGTCCTCATACAGTCCAGGCGGGCTGCCCGAGACGCGGAGCTTGGCCAGGCACGCGGCGTACTGCGCCACCACGTACGTGCTGTCTTTCACGATCCATGGCGTCAATGCCATCGCCACGCAGGCCAGCGGAAGTCGCCAACGCAGCGGACGATGCAGCGCCCAGGCCAGCAACAAATACACCGCGATCAGCGGCTTCAACGCCAGACCAAAGGTCAGCACGGCGGTCGCGCGCGCGTACCGCTTCGCGATCAGATCGACACAGACGTGCATCATCAGCGCCGCAATCGCCAGGTTGGCCTGCCCGGTGCTCAGCGCGCCCGTCGCGGGTCCGACCGAAAGACAGGTGGCGAGCAAAAAGCATTCGCGTGCTCGCGTGGGTACGAGTGCACAGGCAAGGCGCCAGATGCCGAGCGCGTACAGACTCCACCACAGCGCGCGCCAAACGACATCGCCGAGCGGCCTGCCCAGCCACGCGAGCGGCACGCTCAACATCGCAGAAGTAGGAAAGTACTGAAAGCCCTCGGTGGTCACGGTCTCGTACAGGGGCTGACTCGCCAACCAGCGCTGACCGGCTGCGGCGTACACGCCGTACGAGATGGTCTGCAGGCGGCCTGCCAGCAGCAGGCTGATCACCGCCGCAAACACCCCGCTCCAAATCAGCACAGCCAGCGTGCGGCCATGCACGCCAAGAAAACGCACCGGGCTCATGGCAGCTCCCGGCTGCGGCTCGCTCGCTGCGTTCTGAACAGGTCGTTCATTGTGCCTAATCGACTCGCTGCTGGAGGCAAGCGCGGCCTGCCGCACACACGGATCGGACCGAGAAAATTTTCCGGCCACTGTGCTACGCGCGCGCGCTGCTGTCGACCGAGACGCCGGTATCGACCCACACGTCTTGGCCGTCAACCACGGCCAGATAGGCCGGCAGCGGCAGACGCGCCGGTCCCTTGATCACACCGCCGTCCGAGAGCCGAAACGTGGAGCCGTGGCACGGACACACGATGCCGCCTTGCCGATCGGGCCGAACGATCGCGGTCGTTTCGCAGGCAAGCGGGGTTGGCGTGAGGGCACCGCAGGCGCGATCGTCGCAGAGCGCGACGATGCAGCAGGCGTGCGTGCAGATGCCCGAGCGCGCGTACAGGCCATCCGCATCGCGCGCCAGGATCACGGCGGTGTTGTCGTCCAGATTCACCAGCACAGCTTCGCCGTCTTTCAGCGCCACCCCGGCAGGCACGCGCACCCGGACGTTCGATAGCAGGCAGTACTCGCGCGCGCCGCCATCCGACGCTGCGCTGCAGTCGCGCTGCGAACTGCCGGCGTCACCACCCGTCGCGCGTGACGGGCTCCCGCAGCCGGCGCACGCCATCGCCCCGAGTCCGATCAACAGCTCGCGACGGGTGGCCTTCACGGCTGGCACTTGCCGGAGCCCGTCTCGCACTTGAGCGGCGGCGTGCAGTCCTCATCCTTGGCGCACTTGAACGCGCACGCGTGATCAGACGGACCAAAGCCGTCGGGCGGCGTGGTCGGGAACAGTTGGCAGACGTAGCCGTCGACTTCTCGGCAGTCGGCGTCGCTCTGGCAGCTCTTCAGGCAACCCGGCGTCTCAAATGGCTGCGCCACACACGTCGCCCCCGGCGGGCAAACCTGGACGTCGTTGCATGGCTCCATCGTGCAATAGCCACCCGGATAGCTGTCGCCGGCTTGGTTGTTGCAGGCGTCGCGTGGATCGTTGCCGCAGTCCACCGTCGTGCTGCACGGCTCACCCACCGTCGCGGTTATGGGATCCGGAGCGCACACGCCACCGCTGTTTGCGAGGTCGCAGACCTCATTCACGCCGCAGTCTTTGTCCTGCTTACAGGCCGAGCCGAGGCCGGTCTTGGGTGTGATGTTATCCATCGGGCAATCGAACAGCAGCTCCATGATGTCGACCTCGAGCAGGCCCGCGTCGCCTTCCATCTCGGCCACGGCAACGTCCTTGGTCGAGATCGCCTTGCGCATGCGCGCAAGCGTGTCGTCGAGATCGGTCACGACCGTCTCGGTGCCCGCGACGCGATGACAGGTGGGTGCTTTCTTGTCGGCCGTATCGCGCAGCGCCTGCCAATCGTTTTCGAGCGACGTCACGTCGTCGGCATACGCCGTCCAGTCGCCAAAGTGCGCGTCCAC
>Ga0315281_10013134_pt1 | contig 11222 bp, 9 predicted proteins | sample YL17G07_0_MG_FD_204540 | JGI IMG/M metagenome (GOLD analysis project Ga0315281, IMG submission 204540) | Sediment microbial communities from Yellowstone Lake, YNP, Wyoming, USA - YL17G07_0 | ecosystem: Environmental > Aquatic > Freshwater > Lake > Sediment | place: USA: Wyoming | collected... | reverse complement strand
ACGAAGAAAATCGGTCGAAATCGGAATTCGGGATTCGATCGAACAGTCGGGGGCGAGGATCTGGTCGGCGACCGCCATGTTCCCGGTGTTCCAAAGTTCTTCTCTAAAAAGGATGGCGAGTTTTTCGTTTCCAGGATGACTCATGATTTCTCCTTCATGGCGAAAGACATTTCTTGCCGGGCGCGATTCGAGCTGCGTAGTATGACGCATGCCCCCCGCCTCTTCACCATTTCGCCGCCCGTTCCAGTGGAGCGGCGCAGCACTTTTCGTTATTCCCGCCGCCGTTCGCGCTTATGTGCTGATGCCGTTTCCGGGAAGCCGGAGTTTGCCGCGAATCGCTCTGGCTTTCGTCTACCACCTCGACCCCCTCGTCGTGCCGCTGCAGATTCTCGGAGTGGCCCTGATGATCGCACCCACCGCCCTCGCCCTGACGAATCGAGACACCCGCCAGAGCTTCCGGCGATTTCGATCCCTCGCAAGGCCCGTGGCCAGAATGTTTGCTCAGGCGAATCTCCGCTCGAAGTTTCAGATCCTTCAGGTGCTGCTCGTATCCTCGCGCAAAACACTTCTCCGGAAAAACAGCCGGCCGAAGATCGGGATCGCTCTTTTCTGCGGGGCCTGTGCCCTGTTCTGGTACCTGACCACTTTTCTCTTTGCGGCCGACCGAATGTTCCTTGAACCGCGGGCCGTCCGGTTCGCAAGCGGCTCCTCGAACGTCGTGCCCGCTGACGCGAGCGTGATCGGCATCGAGGCCGGCGGAGTTTCGAAAGCCTACCCGGTTCGATACCTGGCGTTTCATCACCAGATCCGGGATTCCCTGGGCGCGCAATCCATGCTCGTCACCTATTGCAGCCTGTGCCGGTCGGGACGCGTCTTCAATCCGGTGATCGACGGGCGACTGCAGAAGTTCCGTCTTATCGGCGCTCACCGCAACAATGCCGTCCTCGAGGACTCGGAAACGAGAAGCTGGTGGATTCAGGCGTCGGGCGAAGCGGTCCTGGGACCGAGAAAAGGAGCCCGCCTCGAGGAGCTCCCGAGCCGGGAGATGAGCCTGAAAAGCTGGACGTCGATTCACCCCGGCACGCTCGTCTTTCAGCCCGACCCGCAGAGCGCCGGCGAGTACGACTCGTGGAAGACCATGTCGCCCGGCAGGACGAGCCGTAACGGCCAGCCGGAGCCTTGACCCGTCGTTCTCGTTCAATTGGCCTGCTCGTCTCCCGGCTGCCATTTCCATGCGGTCAAACCGTGCCCGCCCTCCGCGAAAGTCGTGTCGATGTATTCCTCGAATTCGATCTTCTTGTCCAGTACGCCCGTCTCGATCATCAGGTCCCGGACGAGATCGAAGTCCGGTTTTCGGGGCGTGAGCGACGAATAGACGACGCGGTCGATCGGATTGGTGAGCGCCCAGGTCAAGAGCTTCGGCGGTTGATTGAAATAGAGGCGGCCGACGAAGTCGGCGGCCGCAAGGCGGTTGTCGCGCCCCTTGTCGAGCCACATTCCCGAGCGCGCGATTCCGTCGACGAGCGTCTGGACGGCCTTCGGGCGCTTGTCGATGATGTCCTGGCGAACGACCACGACACAGCTCATGTAATCGGGCCAATACTCCCGCGCATGAAAGAGAACCCGGCCGAATCCGCCGATCTCGGCCTGCGAGGGATACGGCTCTCCCATTGAAAACGCGTCGATGGCGCTGACCGCGAGAGCACCGGCCACATCGGGAGGGGCCATCTCCACCATCTTGAGGCTCTTCGGGTCGACTCCGTTCGCCTTGAGCGCACGAAAGACCATCAATCGTTCGTCGGAAAACCGGCTCGGAATCGCGATTGTCTTTCCCGGCAGATCCTTCACCGAATGGATCGGGCCGTCCTTCCGCACGACGAAAGCGCTTCCGTAACGATGGCCGAGATAAACGATTTTGATCGGCACGCCCTGCGCCCGCAGGGCAATCGCCATCGGTGCGACCATGAACGCTACCTGGATCTTGTTCGCGATGAGGGCTTCCTTGATTTCCGGAAAGCCCTGAAACATTTTCGGGATGAAGATGTTTCCGTCCAGCGAGTAGCGCGAAATATGGTCGGTGACCGGGCAGGCGAGATGTCACGTGACCGGGATGTAGGCGACATTGAGCTTTCGTTTGTCGAACGGCAGGCGGTCGTTCCAGAGCATCGCCCAATTCACGTTGAGCCAGCCATGAGCCGCCGTGATCACGATCGACCAGACGAAGAGCCCGAGCACCAGTTTTTTCGTTCGGCCCGTCATGTTCGTGTTTCCCCCCTCATTCGGCCCGGAAGCCCCACTGTACCGGGCGAAGGGTTTCGACCCGGCGAATGAGAATATTCAATCCAAGTCCGATCACTCCGATGAGCAGCATCCCGGCGACGACCAGGTCGTAGCGTTTGCCGGCGTTTCGAGCGTCGATGATGAGATAACCGAGGCCGCTGTCGACCGCGATCATCTCCGCGGCAACGACGACGAGCCAGGCGATGCCGAGAGCGAGGCGCAGACCGATCAAAATCGATGGAAGCGCCGCCGGAAAGACGACCCGGAGCAGGAGCTTCCCTTTGGAAAGCCCGAAATTCCGCCCCGCATCGGTATACATCTTCGGTACCGCGCCGACTCCGTTCATCGACGCGAGAACGATCGGAAAAAACGAGGCGATATAGATCAGGAACACCGTCGACGTCGTCCCGATTCCGAAAAGCACGATCGCCACCGGAATCCACGCGATCGGACTGATCGGACGGAGAAACTGGATGAGCGGACCGAAAGCGCGGGACGCCCAACCGACCGAGCCGAGCAGAATTCCAGCCGGAATCCCGGTCATCAGCGCGAGTCCGTAACCCGCCCCCACTCGCAAAAGCGATGCGCCGATGTACGGGAAGAGCACGCCTCGCCGCGACAGCTCGGCGAAGCCGCGGTACACCGCGAGCGGGGAAGGGAAGACCTTCGTGTGCGACCCGATGACGGCGAAATGCCAGCCGGCGATGAACAGCAGGCCCAGAGCCAGCGGGAGAAAGATGATCTCGAGTCTTCTCTGATTCATTTCAGATTTTGTGGGCGAGGCCGATCTCGCCAAAAATGCCGTCCCGCAGCTCGAGATAGCGAGGTGAAGAGAGATCGCGCGGATGAGGAATGTCGATCTCAACGATCGTCTGGATTCTCGCGGGGCGGCTCGACATCACGACCACGCGGTCGGCGAGCTGAACCGATTCCTCGATGTCGTGCGTGACGAAGAGAATGGTCTTTTTTTCCGCGCGCCAGATTCGAAGGAGCTCGGAGCGCATGATCAGCCGCGTGATCGAGTCGAGCGCGCCGAACGGTTCGTCGAGGTAGAGGATATCGGGATTGACCGCGAGCGCCCGAGCCACTTCCACGCGCTGCTTCATCCCTCCGGAGAGCTCGCTCGGATACGAGTGCTCGAAGCCGACGAGTCCGACGAGCTTGACGTAGTGGTCGATCCGTTTCTTTTTTTCCGCCGGGTCGAGCTTCGAGAGGCCGAAGCCGATATTCCCCTCGACCGTGAGCCAGGGAAAAACCCCGCGCTCCTGGAAAACGAAAATCCGCCGAGGGTCTGGCCCGGTCACTCTTTCGCCGTCGATCGTCACGGCCCCGCCCGAGGCCGGGAGAAACCCGCCGATGACGTTCAGCAGGGTGGATTTTCCGCAGCCGGAGGGGCCCAGAATGCAAACGAACTCCCCTTCTCCGACCTCGAGGTTGATCTTGCGAAGAACCTCGACGCGGCTCGCATTGGCTCCGAAGGTGACGTCGAGATCGCTCACGTGGAGCTTCCTGTTCCCGGGCGACGGAGGCGCGCTCATCTCACTTCCACCTTTCGAATGCCGGCGTCGAGGGCGATTCCGATCAGGCCGATCAACACCATCCCCGCGATCACCAGGTCGTAACGGTCACCGGCATTTCGAGAATCGACGATCAGAAATCCGAGTCCCGAACGAACCGCGATCATCTCGGCCGCCACGACCACGAGCCACGCCACTCCGAGAGTCAGACGAAGGGCGACGAAGAGCTGCGGAAGAATCGACGGCAGGACGACGCGGCGAAGGAGCTCCAGGTCGGAAAGGCCGAAATTCTTTCCTGCGTTGACGTGAATCTGGGGAACGCTCCTGATGGCGTTCATCGAAGCGACGGTCATCGGGAGCAGCGAGCCGAGAAAGATGATGAATATCGCGGAAGGATCGCCGACACCGAACCAGAGAATGGCGATGGGAATCCAGGCAAGAGGCGAGATCGGACGGAGGATTTCGAGAAACGGCGACACGGAAAGCCCCAGCCGGCGATTCCACCCGAGGATGATCCCGAGAGGAATCGCGAAGACCACGGCGCCCAAGAAGCCCCACGTCACACGAAAAAGAGAAGCGACGACATGACGAACGAGAAGGCCCTTTCTCGCGAGCTCGACCAGGGCCAGAAAAACCTTTCCCGGGCCCGGAAGAATCATGGATGACGACGAACGAACGGCCAGATCCCACCCGAGGAGGAGAATGGCGATGCCCGCAAGCGGAAGCAATTTCCTGAGAAGTCTCACCTCGGCCAGATCTCCTTCGAATTTTGTACGACCGAAAAAATCACAACTTACGAGTCGCGGATGATAAACCAATTCGAACGGCCGGCATGGACAAATCGTTCGAATCAAACGGCGATTTTTCCATAGTTTTTATGATCCGACGCGAACAAAAATCGAGGGATGAGGAAATTCAAATGATCCCGGAACCTCCCCATTTTTCGAACACTCTCCATCTCGTGAGACTCCGACGAGAGGAGACACTTCGAGTCGATGCCGCGCCCAGCCGAGCCGGGGGCTCCCTTTCACGATCCATCGTTTCTCCGTACTATTCCGAATCGGCACTGCACAGAACTTCTCACCCTCTTCCGGAGTCTCCGCCATGAACCTCGTTCGCGCCGCCGCCGCCGTCGTCAATCAGACACCGCTCGACTGGGAAGGAAACGAACGACGAATACGCGAGGTTCTCGCGTCGGCGCGGGAACGCGGAGTTTCGCTTCTCGTTCTTCCCGAGCTCTGCCTGCCGGGCTACGGATGCGAAGACGCGCATCTCGGGCTCGGGGTCCAGCGCGAGTCGCTCCGGATGCTTCAGGCGCTCATTCCTGAAACCCGCGGCCTCGTCGCCACCTTCGGCCTGCCCATCCTTCACCGCAAGGCGCTCTTCAATGCCGTGGCGCTGGTTGCCGACGGGCGGCTTCTCGGTTTCGGTGCGAAACAGAACCTCGCCGGAGACGGAATCCACTACGAGCCGCGATGGTTCAAACCCTGGCCCGCGGGAGCACGCGGAGAGATCGAATGGAACGGAGAGCGATTTCCGATCGGCGATCTGATTTTCGAAACGGGAGGGATCCGGCTCGGATTCGAGATCTGCGAAGACGCCTGGGTCGCCGAGCGTCCGGGCGCGGCGTTGTCGCGGGAAGGGGTCGACTTCATTCTCAATCCGAGCGCGAGCCATTTCGCATTCGGAAAGCTCGAAACCCGGAAAGGATTCGTCGTCGAAGGCTCGCGGGCTTTCGGCGTGGGCTACATCTACGCGAACCTCCTCGGCAACGAGGCGGGACGCACGATCTACGACGGCGGCGCGATGATCGCCTGCGGCGGAAAACTTCTGGCCGAAGGGAGGCGATTCGGATTCTCCGACTGGGAGCTCACCGTCGCCGACCTCGACGTGGAGCTCACTCGAACGACCCAGGCGCGAATCGCGAGCTTTCGTCCCGATCTCGCGGAGCCCCCGGGGCGCACGGTTCGCGCTCCCTTTGTCTGGCCCGCCCCGCCGGACGCGTCCACCCAACCGGAGAAGACCCGCACCGCCTCCGATTGGGAGAGGTCGCCCCAGCTCAAGGAAGAAGAATTCACCCGCGCCGTCTCGCTGGCGCTCTTCGACTATCTCCGAAAAAGCCATTCCAATGGATTCGTCGTGAGTCTCTCGGGAGGCGCCGATTCGACGGCGGTGGTCTGCCTCGTCGCTCTCATGGCCGAGCTCGCACTCGCGGAGCTCGGCGCGGAAGGTGTCGCGAAAAAACTCCCTCACGTTTCCGGGCTCGCCGGCGCGCGAACGCCGCGGGACCTCGTCCGCCGCCTGTTGACGACCGCCTATCAAGCAACGGCGAACTCCTCGACGGTCACTCGAGATGCCGCGCGAACGATCGCCGACATGGCCGGCACCGAGCACTTCGAGCTCGACGTCGAGCCGCTCGTGCGGGGATACGTCGATCTCATCTCGAAAGCGGAGGGAAGAGCACTTGACTGGCGCCACGACGACATCGCGCTCCAGAACGTGCAGGCGCGGGTGCGGAATCCCGGAATCTGGATGCTCGCCAACCTTCGCGGAGCGCTCCTCCTGGCGCCGAGCAACCGGAGCGAGGCCGCCGCCGGTTACGCGACGATGGATGGCGACACCGCCGGAGGACTGTCTCCGATCGCGGGCATCGACAAAGCGTTTCTCAGGCATTGGCTGGGATGGCTGGAAGCGAACGGGCCTGCCGGCCTCGCGCCGATGCCGGAGCTCGACTGTGTGACGAAACAGCGCTCCACGCCCGAGCTTCGGCCTCCCGGCGCCTCACAGACTTCCGAAGGGGACCTCATGCCGTTTCCCATCCTCGACGCGATCGAAAAGCTCGCCATTCGCGACAAGCTCCCGCCCCTCGAGGTCTGGGAGCGGCTGGCCCTCACCGAATCGGGCGCCGATCGCCTTCAGCTCGCCCGTTGGGTCGATCGTTTCTTCCGGCTGTTCGCGCGGAATCAATGGAAACGTGAACGCTACGCGCCGTCGTTTCACCTCGACGACGAGAGCCTCGACCCGAAAAGCTGGTGCCGGTTTCCGATTCTCTCGGGTGGATTCGAAAAGGAGCTCGAAGAGCTGCGACGAGTCGCAGGGAAATAATCTCCGGGAAAATCCTCCCGATCACAGACGAGAGGCTCTTCTAGGCCCAGTCCGCTTTCGCTTTCGGATTCCATCCCAGCCATCGACTCAACTCGAAAGCCGCCAGCACGAAAATGCCCGGCTCGACCAGGAACCGGAAGCGGTTATTTTCTCCGACCTCGAGAAGATTGCCGACGACCATGACCCAAAGGACGTTCCCCGCCAGGAACAACACCGTCGCCGCGACGGCGGCATCGCCGTCCCCTTTTCGAAGAACGCCGAGCGCCCACCGCACTGGCCGGAGCAGAACGAGCCCGAACACCGCGACGTAGAGCCACGGCGTGCTCGCAGCCATCAACAGAAAATGAAGCACCGGCCGGGAGGATCGCAGCGTCGGGTAATACTCGTAGCGATAGAGCTGCCCGTAAACCAAGAAATCATAGAAGCGATCGATGACGCCAATTTCTCTGCGGTTTTTCTCGAAGGGGGCGAAGTCCTGGGGGGGCTGAAAAAAAAGATAGAACGAATCGACGAGAACCCGCAGATAGGCCCCGGGCCGTTCTCGAAGAGCGCGCCGCGCGTCCTGTTCATAGAGCCGTGCGACCGAGGGAAACGACGAGTGATTGAAGTTCACCTCGCCGGTCGACTTGCGCCGTTCGTCCAGAACCGGAACCCCCCAATCCCGGGGCGCCCCGGTGAGCGGCTCGTAGACTTCGGGCGCACTGAACGTCTGGATTCTCGAAATCGGCGACAGCTTCCCCTGATCGATCAGAAGCTGGCGCTCCTGGCGCGGAATCTGGAAAACCGTCATTCGCGCCGCACTCATCCCAAGCCAGGAGCTGCTCCCGAAAAACCCGAACAGCAGGTAATTCTTGACGGGAAGGGAGCCGGCAAGAACGAAAAACAGTGAGAACAGCACGACTGTGCGCACCGTCTTCCTGCCGGCGGCGAGAACCAGCAACAGACCGGGAATCATCCAGACGAGATGAAAAAGGCTTCTCGTCCAGACAATGGCCGACAGCAGGCCAAAAAAAAGCGCGCCATCGCGCCACTTCCCTTCGGAAGCGAAACCGTGGAGCGCCAGGGCCGCCACAGCGAGCATCGCCGCAGCCGGATGGGAGTAGAAGAGATAATTTTCATAGAGAACACTTGCAGGACCGGCGATGAAAAGAGCCGTCGCCCAAAATGCGAGATTCCCCGGAACGCCCATTCTCACGGCAGTCGCGGCCATCGCCCACGCCAGGACGAACCCCACGATCCACGACATCGCCACGAATGCGCCGACCGTGAAACCCGGGGCGAACTTCGACACGACCCCGAGGAAGAGGTTGTAAAGCGGCGGCTGACTGTGAAGGTAGAAAAGGCTTCGAAACAGATCCGACCGCAGGAGAACCGGGTCGATGTAATGCTGAATTTTCGGAAATGAAGAATCGTCGAATCGAACGCCCAGCGCCAGGTAGACAATGCGGGAAACCGCGAACAGGACGAAAATTCGCCCGCCGTTGACGATCGTTCCGGTTTTCGCTTCCTCGTTCGTCACGATTTCGTTCGCCTCTTTTGGGGAGGGCTCGTCATCTCCGACACGTTCCCTTTCGCGTCCACGAAACATCTCCGCCCCGGCCGTCCGGCCAGCTCTCGGGTCTCCTCAGGATTCCGGTCGCGGCTCAGATAGGGAATGAAACGAACCGATTCGTCTCCGAGGAACTGGAGTTGATAGGCCTGCCAGTAATCCGCATAACAGATTTCGTAGCCGCCTCCGCGAATCGTATCGAGGACCGGCGATGGGTCGGATTCCGACGCGATGCGATTTCTCTCTCCGAGCGAACCAAGGCCGAGACAGGCCGCAGCCGAGACGAACACCACCGGCAAACCCATTCGCGCCAGTTTCCAGCGGGGTGACGACCGAAGCCAGGCATCAAAGTCGAGGCCCACCGCTGCGAGAACACCATAAGCCGGGAGGAGAGCGGCCGTCAGATACCGAAACTGCCCGGGAGCCGACGTCGACGAAAAAAGATGAAAGACAAACGCAAAAAAAATCGTTCCGGCCGCCAGTGACCCCGGCGAATACGATCCCGGCTCGAAGCGCAGCCATCTCGACACCGCTCCCCGGTTTTTTACGGCCAGTCCGGCTGCGAACGCTGCCGACGCGGCCCCGAATGCCCATCCCCACGGCGTTTTGTCGGCGCCGAGAAAGCTCCAGAGGTCGGCGAGCCAGAAGCTCGTCCACCTTTCCGGAATCGCGCCGGAGGGAATCGGCCCGAGAGCATAACTGTACGTTTTCGCGTACCAGCCGAGAATTCCGCCCAGCCAGACGGGCGCTGCCCCCAGCGCCAGAGCGCCCGCGAAGAAACCTCCTCGACGAAGGATTGCGAGATCGAGCCTGCGCCTTTCCGGGCTCATCGGCTCTAGCAGGGAGGGCACGCTTTTCGAACCGTACGCCGCCGAAACGACGACCTGAGAAGCAAAGAAAAGAATGACCGGCTCCGCCAGGGGCCAGAAAAGAAAAGGGAGGGGAAGGCGGAACCCGAGCTGGCTCTCGAGCCCGACTCCATGAGCCAGAGCGTGGACAAATTCGAGCGAGAGAACGACGTTGACGAATCGGATCAATGCCCGAACGACCGGTTTCATCGGGGCCCATCCGAGCCCACCCGGGCGCACCCAAAAGCGGTCTCTCAGCCGTAAACGAAAACGAAATCTCTCCCAGACTCCCGAGCCGGAGACGACACAATAAAGAACCGACAGCGGAACAAACAGAACACCCGGGTTCATCCACCAGCCGATTCCGGTGACGAGACCAAATAACGCTGTTTCGGCGGGACTCGCTCCGGCGAACCCGCCCGGACGCGTCACAATCCGGGCCGACTGCCAGAACAGGATTCCTCCGAGGAACAGAACCATCTCCGGGCCGTTGGGCAAAACGGATTCGCGAAAAAGAAACGGCGGAGAGATCGCGCCCACAAGCGCAGCCAGAAGCGCAGCCCGGCCGCCGAAAATCCGCCGTAGCCCGAACGCGAAGAAAACGATTCCGAGCGCCACTTCGATCAGGGAAGCCAGGCGCACTCCCTCCGGGCCGATCTTCGGTTGCAATCCCGCAGTCCGGCGAATCACGCCCACTCCCGCCGCGACCAGCGACGTCATCGGCCCCATGTAATTTTGTCCCCAGAAGAAAACGTCGAATCGCTTTCCATCGAGAATGCGATTGGCCATGAGGCCGCGGATGGCCGTGTCGCTATTCCAACCGCGCGGAAGATTTCGCTCGGAGAGAAGAGGCGCCCGGAGACCGCCGAAAATCATGAGAATCAGGGCGAGGGCGCCCCCAAAAGCCCGCCGGCTGGGACGCCAAGAATCCCGAGCGAGAGCTCCTGAATCGGGGGTACTCGAACTTTGAGCCAAATTTCTCGCTGGGGAGGCGAGAGTGGGTCGATGGCGCCGCCGACCGACAAGCCGCGAATGAGGCGTATACCCGTACGCCGCAGTGAGCGCGCGAGGAGGAGGTGGCGTCAGCGGCCCGCTATCGCCTCCCCAGTTACCCTTTCCATCGCAGCACGAGATTTCTCGCCGCACCCACTTCGTCGACTCTCTTCACCGGAGTCGAATGCGGAGCGTTTTTCACCAGCTCCGGATTCTCTTCGCATTCCTTCGCGATCTCCCGCATCGCGTCGATGAATGCGTCGAGCTCGTCTTTTCCTTCGCTCTCGGTCGGCTCGACCATCAGTGCGCCGGAGACGATCAACGGGAAAGACATCGTGGGGGGGTGAAAACCGTAGTCCATCAGGCGCTTGGCGATGTCGCTATTGTGGACACCGGTCTTCTTCACCTGCCAGTCGTCCGAGAAAACGACTTCGTGGAGCGTCGGGGTGTCGTATTGAACGTGGTAAACATCCGAGAGGCACTTGCGGATGTAATTCGCATTGAGCACCGCCCCCTCGGCCATCCGGCGGATACCCTTTCCGTGCGAAAGAATGAACGTCAACGCCCGGATCAGGACACCGAAGTTGCCATGGAACGAGTGCATCCGTCCGATCGAGTCGGGCCGCTTCGAATCGAGGATGAATTTTCCGTCCCGGAAATCGACGACCGGTGTGGGGAGAAAAGGCTCCAGGGACGGGGCGACTCCGGTGGCGCCGGCCCCCGGGCCGCCGCCGCCGTGCGGCGTCGAAAACGTCTTGTGGAGGTTCATGTGCATGACGTCCACTCCCATGTCGGCCGGACGAACGACGCCGACGAAGGAGTTGAAGTTCGCGCCGTCACAGTAGAGATAGCCCCCTTTCCTGTGCACGATTTCGGCGATCTCGAGAATGTGACTCTCGAAAATTCCGAGCGTATTGGGAACGGTGAGCA
>Ga0315281_10013133_pt1 | contig 11222 bp, 8 predicted proteins | sample YL17G07_0_MG_FD_204540 | JGI IMG/M metagenome (GOLD analysis project Ga0315281, IMG submission 204540) | Sediment microbial communities from Yellowstone Lake, YNP, Wyoming, USA - YL17G07_0 | ecosystem: Environmental > Aquatic > Freshwater > Lake > Sediment | place: USA: Wyoming | collected... | reverse complement strand
GTTCACGCTCAATCCCGACGCGAGCATCAGCGAGGCGCGCATGGCGCCCGCGTCACCGGACGTGGACTTCAGCTTTGATTTCCAGGACCTGCTGCTCAAGCCGAAGGCGGCGCTGCGGTAGATTGTTACCATGGCGGCGCGGCCATTGGTAGCATCGATCCCATTTCCCATGGAGACGACATGCGTCATCTGAGAAACGCAGGCCTCGCGGTGCTCGTGCTGGCGTTGAGCGCGCAAGCGTTGTTCGCACAGCGGAGCGTGAATACCGGCGCTGGCGCAGGGGCCGGCGGCTTCTGGGAGTTCGGTGTGGACTTCGCGGCTTTGGTCTTCGGTATGAACACTCCGTCGGCCACGAGTCTTACCGTCGGTGGTGGCTCGGTGCGGGCGGGGCGGTTCATTTCGGATGTGTTGTCGGTCGAGCCGAGGGTAGATCTCGGATATTCCTCGTCGAGCGGGTCTAGTGTCAACACTCTCGCGGTGGAAATTGGCGTGCTATACCACCTGCAGTCGGATCACGCGGCGCCGCAGTGGTACCTACGTCCGCTCGTCATCTTCGTCCGTAGCTCGGTTACGTCCGGCGGGTCCACCACGAGCACCAACCGCACGGGAATCGGCGCCGGCTTTGGCATGAAGCGGCCGACGAAGAAGAACTCCAAGTTCACTTGGCGTGCGGAGGCGACCTACAGGAACATGATGAAAAGCGGTGCGACACCGTCGTTAAGCCAGCTGGCCATATCAGGCGGCGTCTCGGTGTTCACGAAATAACGAGCGCCTTTCTTCATGAACGAGAATGACCCGGCGCGATACCCGGGCCATTCTCTTTTCTCTGAACAGCGCGGTGGCTATCGAACGGGACGCCCGTACTTCGCCATCACGCTCCGCAGCCGATCCAGCGGCAGCGCGAACACTTTCGTGTCGTTGATGCCGGTCATCGTCTCGGCCGCGAGCAGTGCGTTGACGATCGCCTCTTCAGTCGCCTGTACAGTGGCGTAGAGCAGGGGATTGATCCGCTCGTTCGGCAGCATGTCCACGTGCACGATGCCCGTGTCCTTGTAGACGCGCGTGTTGGCCGTGGAGAACGCGACGAAAATATCGCCCGAGCCATTGCCGCCGTAGCCGCCCATGCGACCCACGCCCACGGAGACGCGGGTGGCGATGCGCTTGAGCTGGTGGGGCAGCAGCGGCGCGTCCGTCGCGACCACCACGATGATCGAGCCCTGCTCTTCGTCTGACCCGCCGGCACCCAACGGCGTGACTGCGGTGAGGTCCGTGATTTCCATGCCTACGGGCACACCCGCGATCGTGAGGTGCCGCCGCAGGCCGTAGTTGCACTGCACCAGCACGCCTACGGTGTAGCCGCCAGCGCTGGCGTCGAGTTTGCGCGACGCGGTGCCGATGCCGCCCTTGAAGCCATGGCACACCATGCCAGTGCCGCCTCCGACCGCGCCTTCAAGCACGGGGCCGGATGTCGCGCCATCGAGCGCCGCGATCGTGTGCGCGGCTGTGACGTGAAATCCGTTGATGTCGTTGAGGCGGCCGTCCCACGTTTCCGCGACTACGGGCAGTCCCCATGGTTGGAGACCGGGCTTGCCCACCTGCCACTGGAGAATCGCATCGCGCACGATGCCCACGCTGTGCGTGTTGGTGATGGCGATGGGCCCTTCGAGAATGCCGGATTCCTGGAGCCACGTGGTGCCCGTCATCTCGCCGTTGCCGTTGAGCGTGAACCACGCGCCGAACACCGGATCGGGGTTCGCCTTGCCACGCGGGTGAATCACGGTGACCCCGGTGCGCACCGGTCCTTTGCCAACCACGAGTTTGCCGGTTCCCATGATGAGTGTGGTGTGGCCCACCTCCACGCCGCGCACGTCGGTGATGGCGTCCAGCGGGCCCGGCGTGCCGTCGATGGGAATGCCGAGTTCGCGCGCGCGCGGTTTCCCCTGCGCGGCGGCCGTTGATGCCAGCGCGACCAACGTTGCGGAGAGAATGCCGAGTCTCGCACCAGTTCTTGCGCTCAGTCTCATTTGGCGGCCGGATCAAAAGGTGGTCCCTCAACCAGGATCATCTGCGTTGACGCGCTTTTGTGACGCACTGCCTTGGCGGGCGCGTATTCCGGCGAGTTCCACCAGGCCCGCGCTTTGTCTGCCGTGGGAAATTCCAGGATCACGAACCGCTTGGGGTCCCACGAGCCTTCCAACGTGGTGCACTTGGCGCCGCGCACGAGATACTTGCCGCCGTACGCGGCAATGCCCGCGGGCGCCAAGCCCTTGTAGGTCTCGTAGGTCGCGGGGTCGTGCACGTTTATCTCAACCACGACATAGGCGCGCATCAGGCGAACCTCTTGAGCGCCCGCTCATGTGCTTTGCGCGCTTCGTCCTCGCGGTTGCGCGGCGGCGCATTGATCTGGAGCGAGTGAATCAGCCGGTTCGCGGACGCGGTTACTTCCGCCACGGCTTGAGTGAACGCCGCTTCGTTCGCCTTCGACGGCTTGGTGGACCCGCTCAACTTGCGCACGAACTGCAGCGCTGACGCTTGGATCTCGCCGTCCGTCGCAGGCGGTTCAAAATTCGCGAGTGTCTTGATGTTGCGGCACATGTGCGCCCCCGGATGTCGTTTCGTTGATTCGGCTATGGGCTGGTACTGGAAACCGCTGCGGTTGTTTTCGCGTTACGGTCCGGCGGTTCGACGCCCAACAGGTGGTGTACGAAGAAGTCGTTGCGCTTGCGGTCACCGTACGGGCCGCCGTTCGTGTGGCCCGCGCCCGGGATGACCAGAAGGTCGAACATCTTGTTCGCCTTGATGAGCGCGTTCACCACCTGCATCGTCGACGACGGATCCACGTTCTTGTCCATCTCGCCGACCACGAGCATCAGCCTGCCCTCGAGCTTGGCGGCGTTGTCCACGTTGGACGACGCCGAGTAGTGTGGCCCCAGGGCGCCCATCCACTGCTCGTTCCACCAGATCTTGTCCATGCGGTTGTCGTGACACCCGGCCGCGGACACCGCCACCTTGTAGAACTCCGGATGGAAGAGCAGGGCGCCCATCGAGTTTTGTCCGCCCGCCGACGTTCCGTAGATCCCCACGCGCGTGACGTCGTAGTAGGGGTATTTCGCCGCCACCGCCTTGTGCCAGAGGATGCGATCCGGGAAACCCGCGTCCCCGAGATTTCTCCACGCAACGTCGTGGAACGACTTGGACCGGTTCGACGTCCCCATGCCGTCGATTTGCACCACGATGAACCCCAACTCGGCGAGCGATTGCATACCCAACTGCGTGCTGAACGTCTTGGGCACGAACGATCCCTGTGGGCCGGCGTAGATGTTTTCGATCACCGGATAGTGTTTCGTCGCATCGAAGTTCGCGGGACGTATGATGACGCCCCAGATGTCCGTCTTGCCGTCGCGGCCCTTGGCGACGAACACCTCGGGAGCTTTCCACCCGATGGCGCGGAGTGCCGAGTCGTCACCCTTCTCGAGTTCCGCGACCACGTTGCGATCGGCCGTGCGACGCAGCTGTGACACCGCCGGCTGGTCCACGCGCGACCACGTATCCACGTAGAACTGCATGTCCTGCGAAAAGCTGAAGCTGTGCGTGCCGTCTGCGTCGGTGAGGGGCGTCAGCCCGGATCCGTCGATTCCTATCCTATAGTAGTGGACGAAATAGGGGTCCTTGCCGCCGTACATGCCGCTGGCTGAGAAGTAGATCTGCCGCGCTACAGTATCCACTTTCTCCACGTCGCGCACGAGCCACTGGCCTTTCGTGATCTGATTCTTCACGCGACCCGTGACGCCGTCGTACAGGTACAGGTGGTTCCAGCCGTCGCGCTCCGACATCCAGATCGTCTCACGGCCGTCGGCGAGGTCGAAGCGATATTTTTTCGCAGAGTACTCGAAGAACGTTGGGCTCTGCTCGTCGATCACGGCGCGGGATTTGCCCGTCGCGGCGTCGATCTCGATCACGCGGAAAACCTGGTGCCCGCGCTGGTTGTATTCGAACGTCACCGCGCGTCCGTCCTTGCGCCACGCCAGCGCGTTCATGTCGTACGCGTTGGGGAACAACGCGTTGTCGACGATCACCTGTTTGCGTTCGGCGACATCAAACAGCACCGGCTGCTCCACATCGAGCACGTCGCCGGGCTTGTTGTACAACATCGTGGAGTTCTTTGGCTGGAGCTGGTCCTCTGGCGACGACTCGACGTAATGCACTTCGCGCCGAAAGCCGGGCTTCACGCGATACGCGGCGAGCTTTTTCGAGTCGGGCGACCACGCGATTGACTGTTGCGAATATGCGTCGTTCTCGGTGCCCTCGGCGCTCAGCATGAAGCCGTCACTGCGACGCGACACGTCGGTGGGCCGAACGAAGATGTTGAAGTTGCGGACGAGCGCTTCCCACTTGCCGTCCGGGGACGCGTGCGGCCGCTCGTCTGGCGCACCCAACGTGCCGAACAGTCCGCCGCCCTGGCGCAAGAATCCGCCGCGTCGCACCGTGTCGCGCTCGGCGCGGGCACACGTGTACGTGGAGGTAGCGCAACGCCAGCGGGTGCTGTCGACCGTGAAGTCCACCGTGTCGACCGCAGAGAACGTCATGGCGGCCGGCAGTGTGGTGGGCGTGAACGGTCGCTTAACGCTGGCCGAGAGAGACGTGGCGAGCCGCTGAGCGTCGAACGCCAGTCTCTTGTCGAGCGTCTTCGCGTTCACGAGCACAACATCCGTGCCGGTTTTGGTCGACCGTCGATACCAGAACGTGTTCGTGCTGTCGATCCACGTGGCCGACGTTGGGGCGCCGATCACCAGACCCTCAACTCGGCGGCGCAGTGCGTCAGATCGCGCGTAGTCCGCGGTGGTGCCTTGGGCGGTGGCCGTGAACGATGGTGCGGCCAGCGCGATGAGCGCGAATGCGAGGAATGGACGTCGTGCCGTCATGGAGGTGTCTCCTGAGAATCAGAAAACGAGCGCGCCTACTGGCCCGGGTGGTATTCCCGCTCGATGTGGCCGGTGAGCTGCGAGGGGTAGAAGTAGACGGTGCGGAAGTCGCCCGAGGCGTAGCGGGTGGCCTGGTCGTTGAAATGCTTCGACGACGGGTCGCCGCTCTCGCCGCCGGCGGTCACGGCACGCGCGCGCACGCTGTCCTTCCCGAACTCCACCACGGCGACGAAGCTGTTGCCGCTGGTGCCGTACCACTTCTTGGTGTTGGGGTGCGCGCGTGCGCCGAACGAGGCCAGCGAGCCCCAGCGGGCCGACGTGAACATCACGGGGATGCTGGGCAGCGTGTCATTGAACGTGGCGACGATCTCGTTCTTCACACGTTGGAACCGATTGATGTCGCCCCACGGCGTCTGCCACTTGCCGAAGTCGGCGGTGAGTTTGTCGCTCGCGCGGGACAGCGCCGCGAGCCGCTGCTCGTCCGTCACGCGGCTGGCGCGCAGTTCGTCCTCCGGATCTGGCCGCGGGCCCCGCGTGAGGCGTCCGATCTCCTCACCGTAGAACACCGCGAGCGACGTGGGCACGGATGTCGCGCTCCAGCGGAAATCCCAGGCGCGCAGCATCGCGAGCTGATCGGCCACCTTCGCCTTGAGCGGGCTGGATGCCGGTGCCACGTCCCATGCGGTCACCAGTGGCGGAATCAATTGTTCGAACGCCGGCTGATAGCTGTCGAAGGCAGCGGCCAAGAGGCCATCGCGCGTGAAGTCCTTTTTGTCCTTCAGCAAACGGATCGCGTGCACTCCGCGGGGGTTTTCGCCGCCGGACTCAACGTACGCCGGGAAGTTGTCCTTCTTCGGACTGCTGGAACCGGCGGCCGTCCACGGCCAGTTGTTGGAGTTGTATACCCAGCCGCTTGCCGGATTGATGACGTTGGGTGATTCGTCAACGGACAACACGCCGTTGTACGTCGTGGCCGGGTCGCTGCCGTCCACCGGCTTCGTCCAGTCGAACTTGGAATTGCGTTTGGGGATGTAGTTGGCGTGGAAGTACGCCACGTTGCCGCTGTTGTCCGCGAACAGCGTGTTGTTGGACGAATTCGAGTGCGTATCGAGGACCTTCCGGAACTCGGCGATGTTTTTCGCCTTGGTGCGCCCGTAGGACTGCATCAGCGCCTGCACGGGGATGTCCATGAGTGCCACGGTGATCCACTTGCCGTCCGCCTCGCGGACCACGGGGCCACGGTGCGTGCGGTAGACCGTGAATTCTTTCTTCGCCATTCCGGATACGGTCTTGTATGGCACCGCGATCGTGCTGGCAACGACAGGGCGCTTCTCGCCGCCATACATATAGAAGTAGCGGTCGCCTTCCTTCACAATCGTTTCGGCGAATTCGTCGATGTTGTCCACGCCGCTGGATGTGTGCATCCAACCGGCTCTGTCGCTGAAGCCCTGATAGATGAAGAACTGGCCCCACGTGGCCGCGCCGTACACGTTGAGCCCTTCCTCGCTCACCATCTGGAGCTCGGACCGGAAGTAGAACGATGTGTGCGGATTGATGAGGAGCAGGGAGTTCCCGTTCACGGTGTTGGACGGCGCGATCGCGATGCCGTTGGAGCCTCGTGGCTCGAGGTCCTCGTTACGCGGCTCCTCCGGTTGCTTGGCGGCTGACGGGTCCTTGTCGTAGAAGGCGCGCAACCGGGGGAGTGAAATGCTTTCGATGTCACCGCCAATGCTGCCCTCGCTGAACGACAGCGCCATCCATGGCTCGAAGCGCGTGATCGCGCGCGGCTTCACCGCCGGGTGCTTCGCAAGGTAGAAGTTGAGTCCGTCTGCCCAAGCGACCATCAGCGTCTTGAGCCACTCGGGGCTCCGCGCGTACATGGCGCGCATCGAGTCCGGGTTGACGTACATCTTGGCGCGCAGGTCGTCGTAGATGCGGGCCTCACCCTCTGCCTCCGCCAGCCTTCCCAGCGACGTGAGGTAGTTGGTCTCCACGCGGTTGAAGTCGTCCTCGGCCTGCGCGTAGATCATGCCGAACACCGCGTCTGCGTCCGTCTTTCCGTAGACGTGCGCGATGCCCCAGTCGTCGCGGATGATCGTGATATTCTGCGCCTGCCGTTCCCAGCGCGCGGCGTCAGCAGTCTGGGCAAGGGTGGCGGTCGAGATGAACATCACGGCCACCAGGGCCGGGGCGAGGAGCGTGAGCTTCTTCATAATGTATGGGCGACTCTCGTGAGGTGGGGCCTGCGTGAACGTTGGGCAGTGCGCTGCCGGGAGTCCAGCCGCTGCACGCCTCGCGCAAGTGTCCGGCCGAGGGCTACTATTGCACCCCATGCGCGTCAGGCAAAAAGTGCGTCCCGGTGCCGGGTCGATGTTGGTCCTCTCCGTGGGATGAGCGGCAATACGGAGCGCCTCAACACCGCACTCGCGGGCCGCTACCGCATCGAGCGCCAGCTCGGCCAGGGCGGCATGGCGACCGTGTATCTCGCCCAGGACATCAAGCACGACCGCAAAGTCGCGGTCAAAGTCTTGAAGCCCGAGCTTGCCGCGGTGCTCGGCGCCGAGCGGTTTGTGGTGGAGATCAAGACCACGGCGGCGCTCCAGCATCCGCACATCCTGCCGCTGTTCGACTCCGGCACCGCGGACGGGTTCCTGTACTACGTGATGCCATATATAGAAGGGGAGACGCTCCGCGGAAAACTGAATCGCGAGACGCAGTTCTCCGTTGACGAAGCGGTCCGCATCGCCGCGCAGGTGGCCGACGCGCTGGACTACGCGCACCGCCATGGTGTGATCCATCGCGACATCAAGCCGGAGAACATCCTGCTGCACGACGGTCGCCCGATGGTGGCCGACTTCGGCATCGCGCTGGCTGTGAGCGCCGCGGCAGGCGGGCGCATGACCGAGACGGGCCTCTCGCTGGGCACGCCGCACTACATGTCGCCGGAGCAGGCGACGGCGGAGAAGGAGATCACTGCGCGTAGCGACGTCTACTCCATTGGCAGCGTGCTGTTCGAGATGCTCACCGGCAACCCGCCGCACACGGGCGCCAGCGCGCAGCAGATCATCATGAAGATCATCACCGAGTCGGCCGAACCGGTGACGAAGTACCGCAAGGCCGTGCCGCCGAATGTCGCGGCCGCCGTGGCGCAATCGCTGGAGAAGTTGCCGGCGGATCGCTTCGAGACCGCGAAAGCGTTCGCCGAGGCGCTGGTGAACCGCACGTTCACGAGCGCGACGTATGCGGGTACTCCGGTCTCCGGTCTTCGGTCTCCGGTCTTCGGTCTGCCGTTCGTAGTAGCAGTCACCGTCGCGGTGGTTGCCCTTGTCGCCGCAGCCATTGGTTGGCTGCGCCCCGCTGTGCCGCACGATGTCTCACGATTCAGCGTCTACCTGCCGGACAGCGAAGCGCTGAGTTCCGTGGCGCAATACTCGCGGTTGGATGTCTCGCCAGACGGCCGCAAGATCGCGTATGTGGGGCCGGCCGGAGCCGGCACCACGCGACTCTGGCTGCGCTCACTGGATCAACTACGCCCGATCCCGATCGCGGGCACTGAGGGCGCCATCAACCCCTCGTTCTCGCCGTCCGGCACGCACATCGCGTTCCTGGCCAACTCGTCGCCGCGGGCGATCAAGACCGTCCCGGTCGGCGGCGGACCCGTGCTGACCCTGACGGATTCGCTGGTGGACCTCGGTGGCGTGTCGTGGGGCAACGATGGCTACATCTACTACGACGGCCACCTCGAAGGCGACGGCATTGCCCGAGTCCGTGAAACGGGCGGCAAGCCGGAGATCGTATCACGTCCCGATTCCACGCAGGACGAGCGGTATCACAACGTGCCGTCGGCGCTGCCCGGTGGACGCGGCGTGCTCCTCAGTATTTCACACGGCGGCCTGAGCACGGCGTTTGATGTTGGCGTCTTCGATCTCCGGACAAAGACGCACAAGGTGCTCGTACATGGCGCGGGCGCGCGGTATTCGCCATCGGGCCACCTGATCTACGTCACGGATGCCGGCATGCTGATGGCCGCCCCGTTCGACCTGAAGCGGCTGGAAATCACCGGCGAGTCTGTCGCGATGACGCAGGGTGTGTCGGTGCGCGGACTCAATCGCGTTGATTTCGCCATCGCCAGCAACGGCTTGTTGGCCTACACTGCCGGTTCGGCGCTCGGCTCCGTTCGCGAACTGGTGTGGGTCTCGCGGGACGGCGTTGCGACACCGGCGGATCCCGCGTGGTCGGGCATCCTGAACGGGCGGGCCGTTGTCTCCCCGGACGGCAAGTCGGCTGCGATCACCATTGGCGCCGGGGCGGCTCGGCAAGTGTGGGTCAAGCAATTGGATCGCGGGCCGATTGCGCGCGTGGCGGACGTTGGCGCGGGCCCCGAGTGGTGGCCGGATGGCAAGACGGTGGTGTTCTCCGCGCCCTCCGCGGCGGGCTCGTATCGCGTTCCCTTTGACGGCAGCGCGCTCCCGTCGCCGCTTCGCGTGGCGGGAAACTCGCCGATCATTTCCCGCGACGGCAAGTGGATCGTATATCGCAACCAAGGCAACTTGTTCGGCGTGCGCACGGATGGCGACACGACGGTGCACGCACTCGTGACCGATCCCGGAACGCAGTCCGTCCAGGCATTGTCGCCTGACGGCAAGTGGCTCGCGTACATGTCTGACGAAACCGGGATGGCGCAGGTCTACGTGCGCCCGTTCCCCGACACCAAGGTGGCCAAGCGACTGGTGTCTGTGAACGGCGGCTTGATGCCGCGTTGGTCCCGATCGGGTCGCGAGCTGTTCTACATGGATAACGCCAGCATGTTGTGGTCGGTCGCGGTTCCGCCCGGCCCGGTCTTCACGCCGGGCATTCCCAAGCAGCTGTTCTCCACCGTGCCGTATTCACCCGTCACACAATACCCGTTCGACGTTGGCGCCGACGACCGTCGCTTCCTCTTCTCGCGGCCGGTAGGTAACCAAACAATGCGGCCCGACGAGCTGATCGTCGTGGAGAATTTCGCCGAGGAGTTAAGGGCGAAGGTGCGAGCGAAGAAATAGCGTGCTCGGCCGCGTCCTTCGGACGCGCATTCACGTTCTCGGCCGCGGCTACGCCGCGGATGTACCGTGGGCCCACTGCAAATCCGGCGCAACGCGCCGGCCGAGCACGTCAATCCGGGCGCGAAGCGCCCGGCCGAGAACGGTTCAAATGTGACCTATGCGTTCGCAAACCTGAGTGCCGCGGAGTCGATGCAGTAGCGCAGGCCCGTGGGCTTGGGGCCGTCGTCGAACAGGTCGCCCAAATGCGCGTCGCAGCGGCGGCAGGTGACCTCGCTGTCCACGTACCCGCCGCTCGGTTTTCCGTGCACCACGTTTTCCTCGGCGATCGGCCTCCAGTAGCTGGGCCAGCCGGTGCCGGAGTCGAACTTGTGCGCGGAGCTGAAGAGAGCGGTGTCGCAGCACACGCAGCGGAAGACGCCGTGGTCATGCAGGTCCCAATACGCGCCGGAGAAGGGGCGCTCGGTGCCGCGCTCGCGCGCGATATGGTACGCGCTGGCGGAGAGCTGTTTGCGCCACTCCGCGTCGGTCTTCACGACCTTCGGCACACTCACGGTGCGCACGCGTGCGCCGGCGTCCGAGAATTCGACGATGGTGACGTCTTCGCCAGGACGCGGCCAGAATGCCGCGACGAGCGCAGTGCCGACAAATTTGCGACGCGTGAGTTGCATAGGACCCTTCATGCTATACCTCATGAGGATTCGGTTCAACCTCAGGCGCGGGCGATGGTTCGTGCTGGTACGCATCGTAGCCTGAAACCAATCGGGTAGCGACCCAAAGCGCGATCGCTAAACCTGATGTTGCGTCAAGTGCAAGAATGATCACCGTGGAGAATTGCAGCGCTGCGGCGACCCGTCGGCCCTGGAACAGTTGACCGAGTCCAGGCACCAAGATGCTGAGGCCCGCGCGCTTCACGGCTCGTCGCCCAAACCATTGTCGGATTGCGTTGCGGGGTCGCACTTCAGGCAGCTGGGCCACGGGCGAGCCGGAGTTCAGGTGTCGATCGTTGGCAGCGACGGGTGACCGGATTGAGCACGTTCCCTCGCCCGCGAATCGCCGGCGTTGAACGTCACCCAGAGATTGTACGCCCAGATCAGCACGCCGAGCGCGTAGAGGCTGCCGCCGGCGGCAATGAGCCACCACATGTCGGTCGCGATCGTGGGGCCGATGAGAAATCCGAGAACCATTGCGGCGAGGCCGATGTTCGCCAGGAACAGATGCACGATTGCCAAACGTTGGCTGTGCAGCGGATGCCCGAACA
>Ga0315281_10013132_pt1 | contig 11222 bp, 12 predicted proteins | sample YL17G07_0_MG_FD_204540 | JGI IMG/M metagenome (GOLD analysis project Ga0315281, IMG submission 204540) | Sediment microbial communities from Yellowstone Lake, YNP, Wyoming, USA - YL17G07_0 | ecosystem: Environmental > Aquatic > Freshwater > Lake > Sediment | place: USA: Wyoming | collected... | reverse complement strand
TCTAACGCTACTTTTGCTTTAAACTCGGAACTGAATTTCTTTCGCATGATTTCGGACCTCCGTTATTTGTGGATTATAACATTTTTTCCACCTTAACAGTCTGTCCGAATTATAGGGTCCATTATACCTTCAAAGCCGGGCCTGTTCGAGAAAGGAAGGATCTGTACATCTTTGCCCAACTGTTTTACGACTTGATTATGAATAAATTGTGTCACCTCGTTTACTTCGATAGAAGAAACGAGGTCTATTTTGGTGATCAAAACAACTATTTCCGATGTATAAGTCGCCAATTCTTTGAGAAGCAGAATATCCGCTTCGGAAAACGGATGGGCAACGCTTACGGCGAGAAAAGCAGCCCCAACTTTTGGTAACCACCCGGTCGAGGTGAGAGTATTATGTTTATACGCGCTGCCAAACCCCGGAGTATCCACAAACCGGATACCTTTGTATTCCTGAAGGTTTGACAACTCAACATCGACCCTGTCAACTCGTTTCGCATTTTCAGGATTACGTTCTTCAGTAATAAAATCGGGGAGTTCATGCAGGGCAATATCTTTATCTTGTCCGCTCAACAATCTCACCTTTGCCTTGTCTTCAATCCCGTATTTCACATACGTGACAACTGAAGTGAGCGGCAAAACGGCGGCCGGCAGGACATCCCTTCCAACAAGACTATTGAGGAACGAACTTTTGCCGGCCTTGAATCCACCTACCAGAGCCACGTTTATGACGTCGTTCTGTTGAAGAGTTTCGTCAAGAGCGCTGATCTGCGGTTGTAAGGAATCTATACGGAAGTCTTCGCAAATGCGGTTAACCCGCCCCACATAGTTCCCATACTGCACATTGGATTCGCGACTTTGCCTGATCGTCATCAAATGCCTCAAGCCATAGAAAAGCCCTGCATTTTCTCTCGGCAGGGTTCATAAAAATACCCCTACCGCAATCGGTAGAGGTCATCAACCCGGAGCAACAGGGTGGTTATACGGCGAACCTCATCGCCTCGCTAACAATTATGATGCTATCAAAATGCACACTTAATGTCAATCATCAAATATAGAAAACAGAACGGATACGCTTTCCGACGGTAGCGTGAGACGGCAACAGTCCATACAATTACGAGACCGTTAATATTGGCTATGCTGCGATGCCCGGGGCGACGCATCAGGCAAACCGGTTGAGCAGCGTATCCTCAGGCTGCGCCGACGGATCCGGGAAGTCGATGGTATAATGCAGGCCGCGGCTCTCGCGGCGCAGCTGCGCGCTGCGGATAATGAGTTCGGCGACGGTGGCGATATTGCGCAACTCGATGAGGTCGCTGGTCACGATAAAGTCCCAGTAATATTCGCTGATCTCCGCCTTCAGTAGCTCTATGCGCCGCACCGCGCGGTCAAGCCGCTTCGTACTGCGGACGATCCCGACGTAATTCCCCATGAAATGCCTTATCTCCTCCCAGTTTTGACTGACGACCACCGATTCGTCGCTGTCTTTTGCCTTGCCGGTGTCCCACGCCGGGATGGACGGCGCCTCGCGACGCAAGCCGGTGAGCGAACTGGCTTTCAGGAATGCCCGCTCCGCAAAGACAAGGGCTTCCAGCAGCGAATTGGACGCCAGGCGGTTCGCCCCGTGCAGCCCCGTGCAAGCCGTCTCGCCGATGGCAAAGAGGTTATGGATCGATGTCTCACCGGAACTGTTCGTGAGCACGCCGCCGCAGCAGTAGTGGGCGGCGGGTACCACGGGGATCGGGTCAACGGCCATATCGATACCGAACTCAAGACATTTCTTGTAAATATTCGGAAAACGTTTTTTCAACCATGCGGCGGGCCGGTGCGTAATATCCAGGTACACGAAATCATTTCCGCTCGTTTTGAGTTCGGCGTCGATAGCCCGCGCAACGATATCACGCGGCGCAAGCTCCTTCATCCGGTTATACTTGTGCATGAAGGGTTGTCCTGCGACCGTCCGCAGTATCCCCCCTTCGCCGCGCACCGCTTCCGATATGAGGAACGATTTCGCTTTCGGGTGATAGAGACAGGTGGGATGGAACTGCACGAACTCCATATTGGCAATCGTCGCGCCGCAACGGTATGCCATTGCCATGCCGTCACCGGTCGAGACGTCCGGGTTGGAAGTGTACTGATAGACTTTCCCCGCCCCGCCCGTGGCCAGGATCACGGCTTTGGCCAGAAAAGTTTCGACGCGGTTGTTCTTTATATCGAGTACGTAGGCGCCCCAGCAGGCTTCGTCCGGCCCAGCGAACCGCTTGCACAACTTCCCCGTCGTGACGAGATCGATAGCGATGTGGTCTTCGTAGACGGTGATGCCGTTCATTCGCCGCGCGCACTCAACGAGTGTATTTTCGATCTCGTTGCCGGTGATGTCACCCGCATGAAAAATGCGCCGCCGGGAGTGCCCCCCCTCAAGGCCCAGTTCGTAGTCGTGCCCGTCGCTGCCGCGCTCGCCTTCGCGTTCGGTGAAATTTACCCCCCACTCGATCAGCTCGCGGACACGCGCCGGGCCCTCGCGCACCACCATCTCAACGGTCTCCCGGTTGCAAAGCCCCGCCCCGGCGCTGAGCGTATCCTGGATATGCTGTTCGAAGGAATCGTCGGGATCCCATACCGCGGCGATCCCCCCCTGCGCCCGGCTCGTCGAACAATCCGTCAACGATCGTTTGGTGATGACCGCCACCGACCCCGTGCGGCTTGCCTTGAGGGCAAAACTTAAACCCGCGATGCCGCCGCCGATGACCAGATAATCCGTTGTAATCATTAGTCCAGCTTGTACCAGCGGCCGATGGCTGTCAGCGCATCGCTGACCTGGCTGATTTTCCCCTGGCCAAGCAGGGCCCTGATCTCCTCTATCCTGGCGCGGTCGTCCCTGACCGCCGTGCGGATATTGGCTATCATTTCCTGCATTCGGAGCTCCGTATCTTTAAGCTCGTCGTGTTTGCGCAGGTGCATGGAAACATTGAAATTGCCGGCGGCAATCGATTTAATGATATGCTCAAGGACAAAGATGGGGCCGATGAGCCGGTGAAAAAAGAAGATGCTTTCAACCCCGATGGCCGCGCCCAGGATGACGACCACCCAGACAAAACTGACGTTATAAGCGTGGTGCAGCGCCGACATCTCGCCGCCGCTCAACTGGTCCATCCCCGCCGCACGCACGAGGGAACTCCAAAAAACATAGTAAACGGCCATCGCCGTCACACAAACTACCAGAAAGGAGATGAGCATGTACTTGATCTGCAGGCGGGGTTTGATGATGAAATGCTTTCTATTCATGGCATCCTCCGGGGCTCACTACTGTCCCACACATTTTGTCATTCCCGCATGTCGTTAGCGGGAATCTATCATTATCGACGACAATTAATTCCCTGGATTCCCGTTTTCACGGGAATGACACCTTTTTGAATTGAAATCGATTTGTGTGTTTTCCGTCGCAAAGTGCAATTTCTGCGGGACACCAGTGTCCGGGGCTATATCTTCCTGACGAGAATATTGTCGATCAGCCGGGTGGTCCCGATCCGGACGGCGAGCGCGATAACCGCGGGCGGCGCGATTTTTGCAAGGGGAACAAGCGTTTCAGCGTCGAACACAGAGATATATTCGATCTTTGCGTCCGGGATTTTTTTGACAAGAGCACTAACGGCGGCGGCGACGCACCCGCTGTCGGTAATGTGTCGATATTCTATCATTTCGCGTGCCTGTTGTAAAGCACGGAAAAGCGCCGCGCTTCGCTCGCGCTCCGGGAGGGAAAGGTACCTGTTCCGGCTCGAAAGAGCAAGGCCGGAAGGCTCCCGCACGACAGGACAGGATACTATTTTAACGGGGAGATTAAGATCTTTGGTCATCCGTTGGATGATCTTAAGCTGCTGGTAGTCTTTGCGCCCGAAATAAGCGCGGGAGGGCTGGGCGATGGCAAAGAGCCTGGCCACAACCGTAGCCACTCCCCGGAAATGTCCGGGCCGGAAGGCGCCGCACAGCCGCTCCGACATTTTCTCGACACTAACATACGTCAGGTACCCGTCGGGATACATCGCCGCCGCGTCCGGCACAAAGAGGTAGTCGACACCTGCGTCCCGACAGGCTTTTGCGTCACGGGCGAACGGGCGGGGATAGCGGAGGTAGTCTTCTTCCGGGCCAAACTGGGCCGGATTGACGAAGACGGATACGACCACGATATCGTTTCCGCGGCGTGCCCGGCCGACCAGCGAAAGATGTCCGCTGTGGAGCGCGCCCATCGTCGGCACAAGGCCGATTGATTTCCCCGAGCGCCGGAGCCTGAGCGCGATGGACTGCATGCGTTGAGGAGAACGGATGATATGCATAGTAGCTAACAGCAGGAAAAGATACAGGTAGTACTCTGTGAAGTTAATTTTTGTTAGTTTTTTGTAGGGACTGTTCCCCGAACAGTCCGGCCGTTTACGGCATAAAGCGGCGCGTTCGGGGAACGCGCCCTACTGCGACATTATTTTGCATTCATACCCCGACATAAGTCGGGGGTTTTCGTGTCGCATGTATTGATGACGTTGGTCTATACCTCTACCTTTACCTGCCTTTATTTGTAAGAGTGTTCGTCGGCGGGAAAAGACCCTTCCTTAACCTCTTTACGGTACTGCCGCAGCGCCTCGAGTATCCGGGGCCGCAGATCCAGGTAAAGCTTGACAAACCTGGGGTTGCGTTCGGAGTAGAGGCCCAGCATATCGTCGAGCACGAGCACCTGCCCGTCACAGTACCGGCCGGCGCCGATGCCGATGGTCGGGATGGAAAGGGCCGCGGTGATCTCGCGGGCGAGACCTTCGGGGATACATTCGAGCACGATTGAAAATACTCCCGCCTGCTCCAGCGCTTTCGCCGCTGCCAGGAGTTTTTCGGCGGCCTCGCTGCTTCTGCCCTGCACCTTATATCCACCCATCTGGTTAATTGCCTGCGGCGTAAGCCCCAGGTGTCCCATGACGGGCATCTTGGCGGCTATTATGGCTTTGATCGCCGGCAATATTTCCACCCCCCCCTCGATCTTCACAGCCTGAACGCCGCCCCATTTGACGAGCGAGCCGGCATTGGCCACGGCCTCTTCGGGCTTTATTTCATACGACATGAACGGCATATCGGCTACAAGCAGCGCATTCGTATTCGCCCGCCGCACCGACTTACAATGGTAGAGGATGTCTTCCAGCGTGACCGGCAGCGTGCTGTCATAACCCAGTTTAACCATGCCCATGGAATCGCCGACAAGTATGACGTCAATGCCCGCCTCATTGAGAAGCCTGGCCATGCCGTAATCGTAGCCGGTCAACATGGCGATCTTTTCGCCATTTTTTTTCATCTCGAGGAGCCGGATGGTAGTTATTTTCGTTTCCATATCCATTTTTTTATTCTAACCTTTTGGTCGGGAGATGTCAACACAAGGCGGTCCCGAAGTTTGCGCAGGGTGGTTTTCAGCATCGGATGAACGAACCGGGGGGCGATTTCGGCCAGCGGCTCGAGCACGAAGCGGCGGCGGTGCAGATCGGGGTGCGGAACGATGAGACGGGAAGAACGAAAAATGCAACGGCCGTAGAAGAGGATATCAAGATCAATGATGCGCGGCCCCCAGCGCCGGGCCTGCCGGCGGCCCATCGCCCGCTCTATTTCTTTCAGGTCGCCAAGCACGTCCTCAGGACGTCGGGTCGTAAAAAAAACGGCGACCGCGTTGACGAAATTCCGCTGCCGCGGCCCCACCGGCGATGTTTCGTACATCGGCGACAGGATTTTGAGACGATAGTGACGCGCGTTCAAAAGCCGCATGGCGCGCGCAAGATTTGCGCGCCGCCTGCCAAGATTGGAACCCAGACCGATATATAGTGTAACCGGACGCGTCATGGGTAGATCCCCGGATTTATCGTAGTTTCGTAGGGGCAGCTTTAGCTGCCCGTTGTAGCGGATGCGGGCAGGTAAACCTGCCCCTACGACGTCCCCCCCCGCGGTTAGCTGGTTTGCAAATGCGGGGCGCCCCCACGCGTCATCTTCACCAGCTCAGTTTTGCGATCCGTCCGAGCGCTTCTTTCAGCCGCGGCACACCGACGGTCAGGGCAAAGCGCACGTATCCTTCTCCCGATGTTCCCATACCGTTGCCGGGCGTGCAGACTATACCAGCTTCGTCCAACAGTTTGGCCACCGTTTGTGCTGAAGTATACCCCACGGGCGCGTGCGCCCATACGTAAAATGTAGCTTTGGGTTTGTTAACCTTCCAGCCGAGCTGCTGCAAACCTTCAACAAAAACGTCCCGCCGACGACGGTACAGCTTCCGCATGTTCTCCACACAACTCTGCGGACCCGTCAACGCGGCTACCGCCGCCTCCTGGATCGCCTGAAAAACACCGGAATCATAGTTATCTTTGACGGTTGAAAGGCCTTTGACGACCTGCGCGTTGCCGCATACCCAACCGATGCGCCAGCCGGTCATATTATAGGTCTTGGAGAGGGAATGGAATTCAACGCCGACCTCTTTGGCGCCCGGCACCTGCAGAAAGCTGACCGGCTTGCGATCGTAATATATTTCCGAGTAGGCCGCATCGTGGGCGACAATAATATCATATTTTTTCGCGAACGCGACGACCCGTGCGAAAAAAGCCTTCGTGGCCACAGCGGCCGTGGGGTTGCCGGGATAGTTCAGGAACATGATTTTAGCTCTTTTGCGCACATTTTCAGCAATAGCGTCCAGATCCGGGAGAAAACCGTTTTCTTCTTTGAGCGGCATGAAGAATGGTTTTCCGTCGGCAAAGATCGTGCCGGTATTGTAAACGGGATACCCGGGCTCAGGGATCAGCACCACGTCGCCGGGATTGACGAAGGCCAGGTGAAAATGGCCTATGCCTTCCTTCGAACCGATCAACGAGATCACTTCGTCGTCCGGGTTCAAGGTAACGCCAAAACGTTTTTTATACCATCGGGCCACGGCTTGACGAAATTCCTTACAACCGGAACCGAAGGGATATTGATGGTTCTTCGGGTCGGCCAACGCCCTTTGTCCGGCCTTGATAATATGCGACGGCGTCGGCTGGTCGGGATCGCCCACACCGAGCGATATTATATCTACGCCGCGCGCGAGCGCCGCTTTTTTCCTGCGATCGATCTCAACGAAAAGATATGGAGGAAGTTTTTGCAGTTTACTGCTGTAAGTTATCTTCATGTATCCCTTGACGAACCCTCGCGTAGAAAATATACCGCAGAGCCGCTACGACCGCCGCCAGAAAAAAGAGCGCGGCCACGTTCGTGATCCATCCTTCAAAGATGCCCATTGCGTAGGGATATCCCACGTACCCGAATTCGGCGGCCGTTTTTGCCGTCAGCGCTATCTGGAAGAACGGCACGATTTTCGCCTGTATGCCGCCCCCGAAAACGAGCAGCGCCCAGAGGAGCCAGAATAGAACGTTCAGCGAGAACAGCACCGCCACGATCATCGCGGCCAGGTGCGCCGGGTCGTAGCCCGGCTCGTCCGGATGCTCGGCATCCCCAAAGAAATCCAGCAGTTCGGCAAAAAACTTTTTCATATGCAATACCATTGCTTCTGTCCAAATTGCGCATTTTCACCCTCACCTTTCATCCTCTCCCCTCGAGGGAGAGGAAAGAGGTGAGGGGCGGTTCATTCCAAATCTCATAAATCATATTCCGTCAAACGATGCTGTCCAAATTGGACACGCATGATGCAATACACTACACAACCGTGTTGGAAAGCGTTCCGATCTTCTGGATACGTATGCACACCGTATCGCCCGATTTGAGCGGGCCGACCCCCGGGGGAGTGCCGGTCGTGATGACATCGCCGGGCAGCAGCGTCATCACCCGCGAGACAAAAGCGACCATCTCGTCGATCTTGAAAATGATCTCATTGGTATTGGACCGCTGGCGGCATTTCCCGTTCACCAGGGTTTCTATCTTCAACCAATTCGGATCGATGTTGTCTACGATCCACGGGCCGATCGGCGCGAAGGTGTCGTAGGATTTGGCCCGCGCCCACTGCCCGTCGGCATCCTGGATATCTCGCGCCGTAACGTCGTTGAAACAGGTATAGCCAAGGACGTAATCCATGGCGGCGCGCGCCGCGACGTTCTTGGCTTTCTTCTTGATGACCACGGCAAGCTCGGCTTCGTAGTCAACCTGCCTGGATTCTACCGGCATTACGATCTCATCATCGGGCCCGATAACGGCGCTCGGCGCTTTCAGGAAAATCAACGGCTGAAGCGGCAGCGGCATCTTCAGTTCACGCGCATGGTCAAGATAATTGAGGCCCAGAGCGACGATCTTACCCGGCTGGCAAGGCGCCAGCACCTTAACCTTCGCCAGCGGATATTTATTCCCCGTTTTCTTGAAGGGGCCGAAATAACCGGGACTGATCTCGTAAACGGTCTTGCCTTCCAGAATACCATAGCGTGCATGCTGCTCAACCTGAAAACGAAGATAGATCATTCCTGTCTCCTTGGATTTTGTTATCCAATTTTCTCAAAACCCAGTACATCCTGCATGGTATAGATCCCGCTTTTCTTTTTCACCACCCATTTGGCGGCAACGAGCGCGCCGGCCGCAAAGGTGTCCCGCGAATGCGCCCGGTGCGTCAACTCGATCCGTTCGCCCGGCCCGGCAAAGTACGCAGTATGTTCACCGACAATGTCGCCGGCACGGACCGCGAGAATCCCGATCTCCTCTTTTTTCCGGGGACCGATGACGCCCTGCCGTCCGTAAACCCCGACTTTGTTAATATCCCTGTCCAACGAATCCGCGATGATCTGAGCCAGCTTCACCGCCGTACCCGACGGAGCATCCTTCTTCTGGTTGTGGTGCAACTCCACGATCTCGATATCGTACCCCGGCACTACCCGGGCGACCTCCGCCGCCAGGCGGAACAAAAGGTTGACGCCGACCGACATGTTGGGTGAAAACACAACCGGGATCGAGGCGCTGGCCGCGCGGATACGTTTTTCGCCGTCAACGCCAAAACCGGTCGTTCCGATCACCATGGCCGTCCCGTTTATTTCGGCGATGGCCAGGTGCTCCAGCGTCGCTTCCGGCGTACTGAAATCAATGAGCACATCTCCTCGGGACGCAACCATTGCGGCACCGGCAGCCGTTCGCTGTCCATTTTCTTCGACAATGGCCGAACTCACGGCCTCGATTTCACCGGCAATCGTAACGACGGCGTCCGTCCGCGCCAGCGCCAGAATACGCTGTCCCATCTTTCCCGCAGCGCCGCAAACAATAATTTTCACTTTTTCCATGTCCGTTTCCTTTTAGTAGACGTCCGAATTTTACTGCAGCAATCCGTAGTCTTTCAGCGCCCCAGCCAGCTTCTTCGCGTTCTGCTCTTCCATTTCGCACAATGGCAGGCGTAGTTCCGCCGGGCACCGGCCCAGCATACCCATGGCAGTTTTGACCGGGATGGGATTGGTTTCAATAAACATGGCTTTAACGAGCGGCAGGAGTTTGTAGTGCAGTTGCCGAGCCTTGTCAACGTCCCCGGCGGCGAAACTCGCCACCAGTTCCGCAACGTCTTTCGGCACGATATTGGCCACGACGGACACGACCCCCGTGCCGCCGATCGACAGCACCGGCAGCGTCATGGTGTCATCACCCGAGAGTATGTCCATCCGGGGGCACAGGGAACGGATATGAGACATCTGTTCGATGGAACCGGATGCCTCCTTGACCGCCACGACGTTCCGGCAGTCCCTGGCGATATGGGCGATCGTCGCCGGCTCGATGTTGACCGCGGTCCGGCTCTGGATGTTATAGAGCATGACCGGAATTTTTACGGCGTTTGCCACTGCCGCAAAATGCAGATAAAGCCCTTTCTGGGTTGGCTTGTTATAGTATGGCGACACCAGCAGCACACCGTCACAGCCGGCCTTCTCGGCGAACTCCGTCAGGTGTATGGCTTCGGCTGTGCTATTGGACCCCGTTCCCGCCACAACTTTCACCCGTTTACGGGCGGTAGTTACGGAAATCTTAATGACTTCTTCGTGTTCCTCAAATGAAAGCGTTGCCGACTCGCCGGTCGTACCGCACGGGACGATGCCCGCGGTGCCGTTGGCTATTTGAAATTCAATAAGATCCTTCAACGTATCCTTGTCCACACCACCGTTCTTGAACGGTGTGACAATGGCAACATAGGAACCGGAAAACATAAAACCTCCCTGGTTAAACGACATCTACACTACAGCGTTATCTCGCCCTTAAAACTGACTTCGGCGGGGCCTTCCAGTATGACGTTCGAGACCGGCGAAAGGAAATCGCCGTCTGCGTTAAAACCATAAGATACCCGGAGCGTATCGCCTCCCCGTGTAAGGCAATCGACCGGCGGCTGCACCATCCCTCTCAACCCGGCAACAATGGCGCTGGCCATAACACCCGTACCGCAGGCCAGAGTTTCCCCCTCAACTCCGCGCTCATACGTGCGCACAACTATATGATGGTTATCTTTCACCATGACAAAATTTACGTTAGTCCCCTGCGGCGCAAACTCCCGATGGTAACGTATCATCCGGCCAAGGCCCGCCACATCGGCCTTTTCAACGTTATTGACGAAAATAACTGTATGGGGAACGCCGGTATCGATCGATGAAACATCGACTTCACCCTTACCCGTCTTCAACGCGAAATCAAGCCGCACGTTTTTCGGCTCGTAAAGCCGCAGACGCACGCTCTTAGCCAGTATCTCGGCACGGATCAGGCCGGCGTCGCTTTCGAAAACCATTTTTTTCGGCACGATTCCCAGCACATGGGCAAAACGCGCGATTGAACGGCCGCCGTTACCGCACATGGCGGCAGGCGAACCGTCCGAGTTATAATAACGCATGCGAAAATCGGCTTTCCGGCTGTCCTCAAGGACGATCAGGCCGTCGGCGCCGATGGAGAACCTGCGGTCACACCAGGTTTTTGCCACCGGTGTCAGATTGCGGGGCAGCACCTTCCGGCGGTTATCTACCAGAACAAAATCGTTGCCGGCAGCGGATATTTTGTAGAAATTGATCGCCTTGTTCACGATGGTTCCTTACAAGAAACAAACGGTGTCATACCTGCTTTTTGACGTTCGTAGGGGTGGGCTTGCCCGCCCGTTATCGTAGACGCAAAACTGAGCGGGCGGACAAAGAGACTGTGTCGTAATTCATTTTTTGTGTCATTGCGAAGGAACAAAGTGACGGAAGCAATCTCGCCTTTCGACGGAAAATTGAGATTGCCGCGCTC
>Ga0315281_10013131_pt1 | contig 11222 bp, 10 predicted proteins | sample YL17G07_0_MG_FD_204540 | JGI IMG/M metagenome (GOLD analysis project Ga0315281, IMG submission 204540) | Sediment microbial communities from Yellowstone Lake, YNP, Wyoming, USA - YL17G07_0 | ecosystem: Environmental > Aquatic > Freshwater > Lake > Sediment | place: USA: Wyoming | collected... | reverse complement strand
GCATGCTTCCTTGTCTCTATCCCAAGGGGCTTGATCGTTGTCAGGGTCAAGATATCGCAAGTAATACCAGCACGATCCGGCCCACTGCGGCATCGTATTGGTATCGCGGCGATAGCGCTTGCCGTTCCTTTCCACGTACAGCCAATCGGTGGCGTTGGCCAGGGGTGATTCACCGGTGTCGGTCGGGCGAAAATCATCCAGCTCGGGCAGCCGGACGGGCAGCTCCGATTCGTCGACCGGTACGGGGTTGTCATCCTCGTCAAACAGAATTGGAAACGGCTCACCCCAGTATCGCTGGCGCGAAAACAGCCAATCACGAAGTTTGTACTGGACGGCGGCCTGGCCCAATCCCATCTTGCTTAGCCAGCCAGTGATATGCTTCTTGGCATCGTCGACCTGCAAGCCGTCGATGCTTACCCCCATTTCGCTGCTGGCGGAATTGACCAGCGTGCCCTCGCCGTCGTGAGCCTGCGCACTGATATCGCCGCCGGAAATAACCTCGATGATCGGCAGGTCGAACCTTTTGGCGAATTCCCAATCCCGCTGGTCGTGTCCCGGAACCGCCATGATCGCACCGGTTCCGTAACTGATGAGCACATAGTCGGCCACCCAGATCGGGATTGGCTTGCCCGTCACGGGGTTGATTGCATACGCGCCGGTGAATTGGCCGGTCTTTTCCTTGGCAAGATCGGTTCGCTCGAGATCCGTCTTGCCGACGACCTGCCTGCAATAAGCCTGGACCGCCTCACGGCAGGCTGCAGTGGTGATTTGTTCGACGAGGGAATGCTCCGGCGAGAGCACCATATAGGTAGCTCCAAACAGCGTGTCCGGACGGGTTGTATAAACGCGGATCACCTGCTCGTCCGGCGGATCGGGATAGCCGGCTTTTCGGCGGGCTTCGACCCAGTCGGGAAAAGCGATCGTCTTACCGGACACGCTCCGCTGATGGTCCGGACCGATCAGGAAATCAACTCGCGCCCCTTCGGATCGGCCGATCCAGTCCCGTTGGAGCTTTTTGATGCTTTCAGGCCAATCGAGATCCTCCAGGTCTTTCAGAAGCCGCTCTGCGTACGCGGTTATCCTGAGCATCCACTGACGCATCGGCTTGCGAGTGACCGGGTGGCCCTGTTCGCACCGGCCCTGATAGACCTCCTCATTGGCCAGAACCGTTTTGCAGGTCGGACAAAAGTTCACCGGAGCCTCGTTAAGATAGGCCAGACCCCGCTCATACATCTTGAGAAATATCCATTGGGTCCACTTATAATACTTCGGATCGGTTGTGTTGATCTCGCGGTCCCAGTCGTAGCTGAAACCGAGGGACTTAATCTGCCTGCGGAAGGTCTCGATATTCGTGTGCGTAGTGACGGCCGGATGGGTACCCGTGCGCACGGCATAGCGTTCGGCGGGCAGCCCGAAGGCGTCCCAGCCCATGGGATGCAGCACATTCACGCCGCACATCCGTTTGTAACGGCAGACGATATCCGTGGCGGTGTAACCCTCCGGGTGTCCGACGTGCAGGCCGGCACCGCTGGGATAGGGAAACATGTCGAGCACGTAAAACTTGGGCCTGCCCGAGCCATCGGTGACTTTGAACGTCTTGTGCTCGTCCCAATACGCCTGCCATTTTTTCTCGATTGTGCCGAAGTCGTAGATTTTCGTCATGGTCGTGCCTTTGTCCGTGAGGGGAAGGGTACACGATAAACCGGCAGCCCGCGTGCCGAAAATTGGATTATATGCATCTGAAGTGCCGAAAACAACCTGCTTTAACCCAGCGTATTGAGTCATATACAGCCGCGCCCCGACCGAGCGAAAGTACGGTTTTGTCACTTGACTTCGGGAATATAATTGTCGAAACAATACGGCGACAATTCCGATAACTGAAAGCGAGGATCGGTGAGGAGTGAATCAGTATTTTGACAATTATTTAACTGACACAGCCTCTTTCGCCGATTACAATTTCGCACTCGTAGTGCCTGGAGTTACACCTCGACCAGGAAGGAGCCCGACTATGGCAGCAAGAACGGCAAAAAAATCAAAAACGCAGACAAAATCGCAGATCGAGCAGTATCGGACCATGCTGCTGAAAAGGCGAGAAGAGCTTGCCCAGGCGTTTCGAAGCAACGCTCAAGGTGCACCGGCTAACAGTCTTCAGGGGGCAACCGGAGACAGTGCCGACCATGCAGCGTCGGACTACATGGCGGAGCTGTTCGGCGCATTACTGGAAAAACAGGCGGGAACCCTGGAGGAAGTCGAATTGGCCTTGGCCAAGACTGCCGACGGAACCTACGGCATTTGCGAGGATTGTGACGAGAAGATCGCTGCGAAAAGGCTTAAAGCCATCCCCTGGGCCCGGCTGTGCCGCGATTGCAGGGAGAATCAGGACCGGGCGGCCGCTGTTCGGCGGTTCAAGACAGCCGATAAGGAGCAGGAAGAGGACGAATAAGTGGCCTCTCAGTACGTATTCAGATTACGGCAAAGAAGAAACTCAGCAGTTATCAGACCGCAATGTTATCGGACTTTGATTCAGAAGTGACGATAGCCGCGGGGGGGTACTGGACGGCGGGTGCCAGCTTGGGTAACAAGGTGAACACCCTGAGCATCAATGACCTTTCCGACGGGGAAAAGGTCTGTTTTCTCCGGTAGAGCAGGAACATCCTGCGGTGCCAGCCCGATCGCGACAAGCAGTTCAAAATCTTCCCCATCGTTCAGGGCGTGGTCGAGGGGGCTTCGGCCCGTGCGGTCAGATAGTTGTCGAGCCGCTGGGGAAATAACGTTTTCCAGGAGGGTTTCCGTCAGCTCGGCTCCGCAATGACTTTCCCGACAGAGGTGTTGCACATCGACGCTCATGCCGTCGGAAAGATCGATCATGGCGTGGACGGGCAAATTGGCGGTGAGCCGCCGAGCCTCGCGTATCCGAGGGACGAACGAAAAGTGTTTTTCCAGGATCGACCCGCCGAGCTTGCCGGTGACGTAGAGCCAGTCACCCGGAGTCGCACCGGACCGAAGCACCGGACCCACACCATTCGATACCGCCAGCAATGCGACGTCGACCACGAGTTGATCTGATCCGGCGCAACTGTCTCCGCCGACAAGCGGGCAGTCAAACTCGTCCGCTATTTCGACCAGTCCTTCGTAAAACTGCTGCAAGACATCGACAGGCATGGATTTGGGCTTCGAAAAAGACACCAGTGCGGCTGAAGGCTCTGCTGCCATGGCGGCGCAATCGGACAAACAGACCCCCAGGGCTTTTCGTCCTATCTGCCTTGCGGAGACCTTTCCAAGGTCGAAATGAATACCCTCGACCAGCATATCGGAACCAAGCAAAACAGTCTGGCCGGCAAGGTCCAAAATGGCCATATCGTCGCCGATACCCACTTTGACCCGTGGATCAGAGCGGCGTCCCGCATGTTCACGGAGCCAGTTTATGAACGTCCACTCATCCATTGTCCGTGTCCGCCGGTCATTCCTTATTCTGATCAGTCACAAAAAGATGCTCGGTGAGGCAAATCAGCCGGCGCCCAAGGGCCTGTTTGGACATCTCGGGCCACGCATGCCAGCGACTGGAATGATAAACATTCACTTTGTTGCGCACATTGCCGATCGCTGCCGGCGAGTTCAAAACAATTGCGTCCAGATTCTTTCGGTCAACTTTCGCCTTTGCTGAAATCTTGGGCTTTCGATCCTCAAGGGCGAAACCAATCAGGATCTGTCCGGGGCGTTTGCGTCGGCCAAGTTCCGAAAGGATATCAGGGGTCGGCAGTAATCGCAACGTCATGGGGCCGGGGGTCTTTTTCAGCTTGTGTTGGGCCTGCTTCTCGGGCCGATAATCGCAGACAGCGGCGGTCATGATAACGGCGTCAACTCTTGGGAAATGGCGCATACAGGCGCGATACATCTGGTCGGTGGAGACGACGTGGACCAGCTCAACCCCTGTCGGCGGTTTCAGTGAAACCGGCCCGCTGATCAGCGTCATACGATGGCCCAACTTCATCCCCGCTGCAGCAACTTGATAGCCGGTGATGCCGGACGAGGCGTTACTTAAGAATCGCACGGAATCGATATATTCTCGTGTCGGCCCGGCCGTGACCAGGATACGCATCATGACCCCTGCCTGTTGCCCGCCAAGTGTTTAACGATGGCCCGGTAAATATCTTCCGGTTCGGACATTCGCCCTTCACCCGGTTCGCCGCAGGCCATTCGTCCCGATTCCGGTCCGACAAATTCCACGCCAAACTCGCAAAGTTTCGCCACTTGGGCCTGCACAGCCGGATGTGCCCACATGCGTGAATTCATCGCCGGGGCTACCAGCACGGGGCAATCCACTGCCAGATACGTTGCCACCAGCAGGTTGTCGGCTAAGCCGGCTGCCATCTTGGCCAGACAAGTTGCGGTGGCGGGAGCGATCAGATAAAGATCGGCCCAGAGTCCCAACTCGACATGGCTTGCCCGTTCGCCTTGCGGACAATCGAAAATGTCGGACCTTACCTTTCGTCCGGTAAGCCCCTGGAAACTTGCCGGCCCAACAAACTGAAAAGCATTGGGGGTGAGGACGATCTCGACATCGGCTCCCGAATTGACCAGAGACGATACCAGTTGAACCGTCTTAAACGCGCTGATGCCGCCGGAGATGCCTACAAGCGTGTGGGTGCCTTTAAGATCGTCCAGAGTTATTTGTGTCATTTGAACCCTCGCCCGAGTCGCAGGTTCACTTCTACAGCCCATAGCCCACGCCGCTACCTGAGTTTGTCGGGTGTCGGCACGTCGCTGTTTTCAAAATCGATACCAAGCTTGTCCTCGATCACTTCCGCTACGACGGTCTCGAGATCGGTTGCGCTCGCTTCGCGTTTGACCAGCGTACGAGACCCTTGAAGCAGTTCAAGCCAGCGCTTATCAAGCAGAGCGGCCAGCTTGAATCGTCCGCCAACTTTCATAATGATGTGATCATTTTTCAGCTTCTCGATCATTGTCTCACTGCTCCTTATAGGGACATTTGCAGAGGCCGGTTATGTGCAAGGCGTATCGCCGGCCTCGATAATCTCGACGATTTCATCGGTTGCTCTTTCCACCTGATCATTAACGATCCAATGATCGTAGATGTCCGCCTCATGCGCCAACATAATTTCGCGTTTGGCATTGGCAAATCGCCGTTCGATCTGTTCGGGCCTGTCTCTCGAACGACCCTCGAGCCTGCGTCTAAGTTCCTGCTCGTCGGGTGGTAATAAAAATATCATTATAACATCTTTTACAATTTTCGCCACCTGTTTTGCCCCCTCGGTCTCGATTTCCAGAATCACGTGTTTTCCGGTGGAAACCGCGTCCATGACAGGCTTTTTCGGCGTGCCGTAGTAATTACCGAGATAGTCTGCCCATTCCAGCAATTCGTCTCGTCGGATCATCTGCTCGAACTCAGAGCAGCCGACGAAGTAATAGTCTTGCCCGTTTTGTTCCTGAGCGCTTTGGCGTCGGGTGGTGACGGAGATACTCAGTATGGCCCTATCGCCGAGGCGATCGAGAAGCCGCCGCACCACCGTGCTCTTACCTACGCCGGAGGGGCCGCTGATAATGATCAATTTGCCGGCCATGCCTCACCTATGAGGTGCTGGTCGTTCTCGGTTCGGTCCTTGAGATGGCTGACGAGGCAGTTGCACACCGGCTCGCTCTTCCGCTGATTTCGTCAGTTGACTAATGACGTCCATGGACTTTTGTTGAAGAGCTTGCTTTTTTATGTCTTCACGGACTTCGTCGAACGGGATGAGTTCGCCGGGTTTTCGAGCGGTAAGCTTATAAATCAGCCAGGAGTTTTTGGTTTTCGTGGGCTGGTACTTGGGTTTGTCAAATTCGGATTCAGGCAGCCTGACCAACTGACTTGTGATCATCGGACCGAGGATTGGCGCAAGCGTTTCAACGGAAGCATTCTCGATCACGGCGTTGGACAGTCCGGTCAACAGTTTAGTCTGCTCGCTCGATTCATGCATAACCTTGTCGAAATCTTCCCCGGCGATCAGCCGCTCGTAGATCTTATCAATGTCTTCCTTTGTCTTGGCAGCGATGAGCTTGACGGAAACAAAGGGGGGCTTGCGATACTCCGGTGTCTCCTTGGCTTTGTCGTAGGCTTCCCGCACCTCCGCGTCGGAGACCTCAACAGTCGTCTGGCGATAGCGCAGGTAAGCCCGGACCAGCATTTCATCGACCATACTCTCGATAGCGGCTTTCAAGTAAGGATCATCCTGATGCATCTTGCTCTGACGCGCGTCGTCTGCCAGTACCGTCAGCACTTTCCAGCGGGCGATAACAAAATCGTCCTCAACCTGCGGTGACAAAAAGTAGTTTTTCGTCGCCTCCATTTGTCCATAGGTGAGCTTCTTGCCGGCTATCTCCGCGACCACGTCGCTGGGAGCGGTGGTTGTCGGGTGCGTGGTGACCGGCTGAGCGCTGGGCTGCGTCGTCTGGGCCGAAGCCTGGGCAATCAGGGCAGCCAAAATCACGCCAGCCGTGAGCATCATTCGGGTCAGAAACATGGCGTTATCTCCTTCTCTTGAAAAACAAATCTTCAATTCTTACCGCCACGGACGCGGCCATGCAGCCGCCATCCAGGCCATTCAAACAGAGGAATATAGCGTATGGGTCCGTTTTTTCAAAGCTAATTCCGCATGTTGTCAGGATGGGGTGTGACTAATTTGTCTGGCAGGCAGCTTTCCCGTTTCCAGGGACCGATCAGACCTCGTCATTGCAAGGAGTTCGCCACGGCGAACGACGCGGCAATCTAACGCGTCGGGGAGGAGATTGCCACGCCCGTTGAGGGTCTCTTTTGCCCTTGGGGGCGTGCTGCCAGACAAATCAGTCACACCCAAGGCGGCAAAACCATCAACTGGACATACTTGCTCATGTGCGCCAAATGCGGCTTACAGATAAGTACGATCGCGAAGACATCGGCAGGATTATAGAAACGGCCTCGTCGTTTTGCTATACTTAAGCACGGTCAGTAGCTGAGATACATCAATGAACGGCCCGGTTGCCCTGTACCAACTCGACACGTATGAGCCTGCCGCAGTCAGAGAAGCACTGAGTCGGACCTTCGGCTTGCTGGGCGGACTCAAGGCATTTGTCAAACCCGGTCAGTATGTCCTGATCAAGCCAAATCTCATCTCAAGCCGTCCGCAATCGCAGACAAATCCCGTCGTGATCGTTGAGCTGGCGAAACTTATCAAAGAAGCGGGTTGTCGAGTGGCCGTCGCCGATTCGCCGGCGTGGGGATCAATCACTTCGTGTGCTCGAAAGTCGGGACTGCTGACCCTTGCCGGCCAAAGCGACATACCAATATTCGAATTTCGAGACCCGGTGAAGACCGATAACCCCGCCGGCATGATCCACAAGAAACTCACGGTCTCTCGTCAAGCCTTGGAAGCCGACGTGGTCATCAATGTTCCCAAACTCAAGACGCACCAACAACTGAAGCTTACCGCTGCCATCAAGAACATGTTCGGGGTCGTTCCGGGCAAGCGAAAGGCTTGGTGGCATTTCACCGCCGGTCGCGATCACCATTTTGCGTACATGCTTATCGACACGTATCGTCTTATGAAGCCAGCACTTACGATCATAGATGCCGTAGAAGCCATGCAAGGCCCCGGCCCCATTCGCGGCGATCTTCGGCCGCTGGGCGCACTGGTCGCTTCGCAAGATCCTTTCGCCGCAGAGCTTGTAGCCTGTCAATTGGTTGGATGTGATCCGAAGAGCCTTATGTTGATTCAGGCCGGCTGGAATTTGGGCCTCAGCCCGGAGCAGATTGAGCAAGTCGAGGTCGTTGGTGCCTGCCCAGAGCAGCTCAGGGTGGACGACTTTGATTTTCCGTCACTGATACCGCTGAGGTTTTCATTGCCGAGGGTCGTCAAGAGCACCGCCAAACAAGCCTGGTTACTCTGCCAGGGAAGACTCGGACGACGATAACCGTCTTTCATAGCCGAGAAGTCTCTCACAGGTAGTTTCCAAACAACCACGAGCTATATATGAGCGCTCGACATCCAACCGTGGAGCGGCAAATGTGAAGTTATCTAGCCATCATCACGCGACGTTTTCGGCCTCGTTTGCCGCGGGGCGGCGTGTGAGCGGTTCCTGAGGTGGGTTTTTCAGCGGGGTCCTCGAAAGTGAGTCGAATGGACGGCGACTTTTCCCAATGCTTACGGGGAATATTGTGCCCGAGTCTTTTTTCGATGATTCGAAGGCTATCTCGGTCGTCGGGAGTGACGAAAGTGATGGCGTCTCCTTCGGCTTGTGCTCGTCCGGTCCGCCCAATTCGATGGATGTAGGCATCCGAAGTCTCGGGGATATCGAAATTGATCACGTGGGTGATTCCTTCGACGTCCAGCCCTCGAGCAGCCACGTCGGTGGCCACGAGAATATCATAGCGGCCGGCCTTAAACCCCTCCAGCGCGTTTTCCCGTTGGCCTTGGGTGCGATCGCCATGGATGATCGATGCGTTGAAATTCGCCTGTTTGAGCGCTCGGCCGATCCGTTCCGTTCGGTGTTTCGTTCGCAGAAAAATCAGCGTGGAGTTTGGAGTCTCGTCTTTGAGGATTTTCAACAGAAGATTGGTCTTATCTTCGGTAAGGACCGGGTAGAGCCACTGCTGGACCGTGTCCACCGGTTTGGACGCCGATCCGACAGCTATCCGTTGGGGATTGTGGAGCATCTCTTTGGCCAGGTAGGCGATCTCGTCCGGGAACGTAGCCGAGAACATCAGCGTTTGACGCTTTCGCGGCAGCTTCGCCACGATCCGTTTGATATCGGGAATGAACCCCATATCCAACATCCGGTCCGCTTCATCGAGGATAAGGATATTCAGATGGTCGAATCGAACGTTTCCCTGTTTCATGTGGTCGAGCAGCCGCCCCGGCGTCGCCACCACGACACAGCAGCCGCGACGAAGGGCGTCCAATTGCGCCTTAAACCCGACGCCGCCGTAAATGGCCGCCGAATGGATCTGAAGCCGCTTTCCGAAATCCTCGATCACAGAATGGACCTGTTGACATAATTCCCGAGTAGGGACGAGGATGAGCATTCGGGCCAGTCGTGGCTTTCCTTTGGCCAGTTGCGTCATGCACGGCAGGGCAAATCCGAGGGTCTTGCCTGTGCCGGTTTGGGCTGTGGCGATCAGATCATGGCCTGCAGCCACGATGGGAATCGCCTGTCGCTGAATTGGGGTTGGGGTGACGATGGCTTGTTCCTTCAGGAGCGCAAGGCATCGAGGATCCAGATCAAATTGATCAAATGGCATAATACTGCTTTCTTCTTTCGTATCTTAAAAAACTTCACGGGATGGAAAAACGGGAAAACCCCACGGGCCTTCGGCTGACGTCTTCCGACCGGATACTCTATTATATCTCTAGGTGTAATAAAAAGGTAGAGATATTATTAGTAAAACTTCGTTCGCGTTTCTGTGCAGAAAATAGTGCGTTTCTGTAGACTCCAGTAGACGAACACGATGGAAACAGATTCACAGAATGCATCGAAGAGGGCCACAACTGCGTTGACAAGCAGTTATTGGCCAAGGGGAAGCACAGCGGGCGATGGGACTCGAACCCACGACGTCCAGCTTGGGAAGCTGGCATTCTACCGCTGAATTACGCCCGCACGGTTGTCGGCACGGCGTCGCACCGTCTCGCATACTATCGCACAACGCCGTAGAAGTCAAAGACTTATTCGCACCTGGGCCAGAATCAGCACCGAAGGGAGTTCAGTCCCCGGGAATGTACATCGAGCCGATATTGTACGCCGTAGTCGCCTGGCTCGTCACCCCATCGCCATCCTGATACCCCAACGCGATCACTATCAACCGCTGGGCAATCAACGTTCGTAACGCATGAGTGATCTTAGTCGGATCCCGCCAGTCGGAAATACGGGCTGTGATCGCGTCAATCCGCCCGAGGCGCCAATCCGCCTCCCGCAACAGCAGGGCGCCGGCGTCTGAGGTGATCCAGCCCCATCAAATAACCCAACACAATTTACACAAAAAACTTGACGCAACCCATAATTGTACAGGGTCATTTAGAGCGTGAACGGAATCGTAGCAGCGAATTTTCGCATGGGAGCGCGCAGGTTATGACGCCAAGTACACCAGACATTGGGTGGTGAGTATTATATAACTATCTAGAAACACCCAGGTTACGACACAAGATTGACAGGCGACTATCCTGCCTTCTAGAAATAAATATCTTTTTCTCTTCTTGTAGGAAAATGATTGACACCCCAATGATAGAATTATAAAGTGGTATTGTGAACTGAATCACAGTGTGAATGCCATAACAGCAAAAGATGGTCGTAGAGCTGCAATCATGCTGGGGCAATGGCCTGACAAAGCGATCGAAAGACTGAGCCTGTATCGGCGGCTGCTGGTGAATCTGGCGGCCGAGCAGGTGAGGTTCATCTATTCGCACGAACTGGCACAGAAGGCTGGACGGACGGCCGCCCAGGTCCGAAGGGACATGATGATCCTTGACTTTTCGGGCAGTCCAACGAAGGGGTACGAGGTAGCCAAGTTGATTGATGCCATCGGGGGGTTCCTGGACGCCGGCGGGCTCCAGGAAATCGCCTTGGTAGGCGTGGGCAACCTCGGACGGGCGTTTTTGTCCTACTTTGCCGGGCGCAGGCCCAATCTGAGCATCACGGTGGCCTTCGACAAAGACCCGGCGAAGGTGGATCGCGTCATCCATGGTTGTCGCTGCCACCGCATGGAGGAGCTTCCATCGCTGATACCGGCGAGGGGCATCAACACGGCGATACTGGCCGTACCGGCGTGGGAGGCGCAGGCCGTGGCAGACGCCTTGGTGGGCGCGGGGATCTTTGGATTGCTGAACTTTGCTCCAGCACGGCTCTACGTGCCGGACTCGGTGTTTGTAGAGAACGTGGATTTAACGACGTCGCTGGAGAAAGTGGCGTTTTTCGCACGGAGACAGGTGACAAGACAGGAATAGGGACATGATTGACAAGAACGAAAATGGTATTGAAGCGATTCTGGCCAGACACCCGGCGGCGGGCCGCGCCGCGCTGATCCCGGTGCTGCAGGAAATCCAGGACAGCCAAGGATACATCTCCCGGGAAGCCCTCGGCCTCGTGGGACAGCGCTTGGGGCTTCCGGCCAGCAAGATCTTCGGGGTAGCGACCTTCTACAACCAGTTCCGGTTCGCCCTAAAGGGCAAGTACCACTTCACGATCTGCCGTGGGACGGC
>Ga0315281_10013130_pt1 | contig 11223 bp, 3 predicted proteins | sample YL17G07_0_MG_FD_204540 | JGI IMG/M metagenome (GOLD analysis project Ga0315281, IMG submission 204540) | Sediment microbial communities from Yellowstone Lake, YNP, Wyoming, USA - YL17G07_0 | ecosystem: Environmental > Aquatic > Freshwater > Lake > Sediment | place: USA: Wyoming | collected... | reverse complement strand
TGAGAGCTCGAAACTGACGTCGCCGACGAGTGTCACCCGCTCGGTGGACTGCGCGAGCCGGTCGTAGAGCGCAGCGTTGGCCAGCGCGTTGGCGGCGACTTGGGCCAGGCTCTGGAGCACGTCGAGGTCGGCGGCGTCGTGCGGCCGGTCGTAGAACAAGGAGGCAAGGCCGACGACGCCGCCTCTCGAGACCAGTGGCAACTCGATCTTGGCGCGATGGCCGTGACGAAGGTTCTCCGCGCGCTCGAAGTCCGAGATCCGTGGATCTTCCTCCATGTCGCGGACCACCATCGGTCGCCCCGCCGTGACGACCTCGCGCACGCCGTCGAAGCGGTCGAGGTCGTACGTCGTGCCCACGAACGCCTCGTCGGGGACGTCCCCTTCCAGGCTCGCCAGACAGCGCAGCTGGTCGCCGTCGATCCGATAGATGTCGCAACAGATCGCCGCGGCGGTGACGCAGAGACGTCCGGCGACACTGCGCAACACGGCGTCCGGGTCGAGAGTCGCCCCGAACTCGAGGCCGGCTTCGACGAGGTGACCGAGCTGGGCATTGGCGCGCTCGACGCGCTCGACGAGCTGAGCGTTCTCCAGCACGCCGGCGACGATCTGTCCTGCCTGGCGGAGGAAGTCGAGGTGCTCGGCGTAGTCGCGCGGCCGGCGGTCGTACGCCTCGAGCAGACCGACGACGCGTTCGTCCACGGCAAGGGGCACGACGACGTCGCTCCGCCATTCGGACTCGCGGTAGTGACGGCGTTCGACCTCGCTCAGCTCGGCCTGGTCGGGACTGGCGACGACGAGTGTGCGCTCCTGCTCGAGCGCCCGTCGCGTGGTCGGGAACCGCTCGAGGTCCAGCGCATGACCGATGCCGGCGGTGCTCTCCTTGCCGTCCTCCCAAACGAACAGGCAGCGGAGGTCGGCGCCGTCAAGGGCGAAGACCTGGCACCCGGCGGCATGGACCACCTCGCTCACACGCTCGGTCAGGGCGCGGAGAAGCGCGGTCGTGCCGACGGCGCCGGTCGCCAGGTGGCCCAGGCTGACGAGCTCGGCGAGTTCATGGTTCCTGTCGGTGAGTTCCGCGACGAGCCCGGCGTTGCGCATCGCCCCGGCGATGATCAGGCCGACGCTGCGCAGGAAGTCGAGGCACTCGCCGTAGTCACGCTCGCGGGTGTCGAAGACGTCGACGACGCCCACGACTTCCTCGCCCGATACGAGCGGCAGCGACAGCAGGCTCTTGAATCCCCACCTCGCGTAGTCGCCGCGCTCGTCCTGCGTGACTCGCGGGTCGTCGAGGCTCGCGACGACCATAGGCTCGCGCGTGCGGATGGCCATCTCGATGGCCGGGTAGCGGGAGACGGGGATGACCTCGCCGAGGACGTCGTCGTCGGAGCCCCGCTCGTCGACGCTCGCCAGGCAGGTCAGCGCGCCGTCCCCGAGTGCATAGACGTCGCAGCCGGCGGCTCCGATCGTGAGGCGGAGGCGGTCGGCGATGGTCGCGAGCATCTCTGCGAGACCGGTGCTCTGTGCGGCGACCGTGCCGATCTCCACTATCTCGCGGAGTACGGTCGTCCGGTGCTCGAGCTGGTCGAACAGTCGCGTCGTGGCGAAGGCGGCGGCCAGGTTCATGCCCAAGCTACGAAGGAAGCTGAGGTACTCGGAGTACTGCCGCGCACGGGTGTCGTAGATGTCGATAAGGCCGAACAGCTCGTCATTGACGATCAGGGGCACGCAGACCTCGCTGTTGAACCCGTAGGCCCGGTAGACCTCGCGTTCGCGCTCCGTGAGTTGCGGGTCGTCCGGGCCCGAGACCACGAGCAGCTGACCTGTGGTTAGGGTCGCGACGAGCGTGGGGTAGGTCGACACGTCGAGCGACCTTCCGACGGCTTGGTCGTCGAAGCCGCTGCGGTCGTAGCTGACGACGCAACGGAGTCCGTCGTCGAAGGCCTGGTAGATGTCGCAGTTCGCGGCGTCCAAGGTGCACAGCAGCCGCTCCGCGACGTGGCGGAGGACGGTGTTGAAGTCGCGGCACGTGGAGGCGAACGTACCCAGCTCGACGAGCTCGTTGAGGATACGGCTGCGACGCTCCACCAGCTCGAAGAGGCGCGCGTTCTCGAGCGCCTGCGCCGCGACCCTGCCCAAGCCGCGAACGAGTTCGAGCTCGTCGGCGAAATCCCGCGGCACGTAGTCCGAGAGCTCGACCAGACCGATGACTCGGCCCCCGGCGAGCAGAGGCATGGACAGCTGCGACTGGTATCCCCAGCGTTCCAGGGAGAAGCGCCCTTCGGGGCCGAGGATCGCGGCCTCGAGGCTAGCCGCGATCGCGATCTCCCCACTCTCCACCGCGCGAAGGCTGCAAGGATAACGAGAGATCGGTATCACCACGCCTTCCCAATCAGGGTCAAAGCGCCCTCCGTCGTAGCTGACCAGGGCGCGCAGGGCGCCTCCCTCGACGGCATAGACATCGGCGACCGGGCACTCCGTGAGCTCGGACAGGCGCTGGATGACGGCGTGGAGGACCTCGTCGGTGCTCAGCCGTGCGGCGTCCTCGACTCCCGCTTGGACGACGGTCTCGAGGTCGCGCACGCGCCGCCGCAACGCCGCAGCGGTTCCCAGTGCCGTGAGGACGGCGCCGAGCAGCTCGGTCGCGGGGGCGAGGGCGTCGCCGACGACGAGGAGATCGTCTTCAGATGGTCCCGCGATCTCACACAGGCCGCTGGTCGTCGAAGCCACGCGAAGGGGCAGGATGAGCACGGCTTTCCCGTCGTGCGATCCGAGGCGCGGGCGACCATCGGCCGCCGCCGCCGCCGCGTCCGGCTCGTCGACGAGGGCGAAGGCCGTGGGTTGTGGCGTCGTGGGGCCGATGAGCGGCGTCGCGGTGTCGCCGGACAGCGCGTACACCGTGCATGCGGCGCCGGGGGAGACGTCGTCGACGAGACGCAGGAAGGCGCGCAGGCAGGCGTGCGCGTCGGGTTCGTTCGCCGGCCGGCCGGCCTCGTCGATCAAGCGATCTAGCTCGGCTGTCCGTTCGGCGGACTCGCGGCCGTCGCCTGCCGCCGCACGGGCCAAGGCGACGGCGGTCGCCGCCATGTCTTCGGCCTCCGACAAGGGGGTCTGGCGGTGGGCGGCAACGTCGCCGCCGACCTCGGCGGCGATGAGCCCGGCTGCGTGCCGGGCGACGAACTCGGCGAAGGCGACGTCGGCTCCGGTGAACGCGCGTGGCGTCCGGTGCTCACTCAGTTCCATCACCCCGAACAGCCGCCCTCCGATCGCCAAGGGCAGAGCGAGAACGGCGGCGTCCCCCCGGGTCCTGCATCCGTCGATTTCGGTGGGCGTGAGCAGGTTGGTGGCGCCGATGTCGGCGATGACGACTCGTCGGTGCGTGTGCTGGACTTCGTCGGCGACCGGCGCGCGTTCCCGCGTCAGTACGTCGCCGACGCGGACCCGCTCATGACTCCCGGCTACGCCGTAGCACGCGACGACCCGCAATCGGCCAGCGCCGTCCACGGTGGCAACGACGCAGGACGACACGCCGACGCCTTCGGCGGCGACCTGAGCGAGCGTGGCGAGAGGGGAGTGCGCCGTGTCTGCGGTCTCGCCCGTGTGAGTGGGTCGAGCAGCAGGCGAGCGGCAGCCGTCCCCGGTTGTCTGCCCGCCGTCGCCAGACTGCCGCCGAAGGAGGGCGTCGATGTCGGTACGGCGATAGCGGCGGTGACCGCCGGGGCTACGGTAGCAGGCGAGTCGGCCGGAGTCGCTCCAGCGACGCAGGGTGTTCAGGCTGACGCCCAGCAGATCGGCGGCTTCGCTGAGACGCAGCCACGCCTCCCCGTCGGCCCTCCCTACCCGCATGTGCTCCCCGCCCGGTCGCCTGCCCCAAGAAGCTGCCCAATTCTACCTGTGTGACGGGGATGCGTCGACCGCGACGGCGGCGAGCGCATGATCGGGGCGTTACGAAGGCGAGAGTCCCTGCTCGACGTGTGGATCGGACGGGAGCGACGGCGGCTCCCCGGGGCCGAAGGCGACGACCCTGTCGCGCCCTTGACGCTTGGCGAGGTACATCGCCCAATCGGCCTTGTCGACCAGTTCCTCGGCGAGAGCGGCGTCACGAGGATACGCCGCGACGCCGACGCTGATGCTCAGCGTCCGGTCAGGGTCGCCGAGATCGAGCGCCGCGACGCCGCCGCGGATCCGCTCGGCGACCTCGCCGCCGCGCTGCGCCGTCGTATCGATGAGGACCAGCGTGAACTCCTCGCCGCCGTAGCGCGCGGCGAGATCGACCTGGCGGACGGACCGCATCAGGACGTTCGCGACGGCGCGAAGAGCTTCGTCGCCGGCGCTGTGGCCGAAGCGGTCGTTGTAGTCCTTGAAGCGGTCGAGGTCGCAGAAGAGCAATGCGAGGGGTCTGCCCTGTTCAGCGGCGCGGGCGACCTCCTCACCCAAGCGCTGCTTGAAGTATCGCTGGTTGTAGAGGCCCGTCAGACCGTCGGTGACCGCGTCGACGCGCGCCCGGCCCAAGCGAGCGGTCGCCGAGGCGATCACCGACGCGAACGTGTCGCCGGGCTCCGAGAAGCGCAGCCCGAGGTCGCTCGGCCAGTCGTCGTCGGGGGCGACGTCTGCGCAGACAAGACCGACGCGGTCACCGTGCTCGTCAACGAGGTCGACGACGACGGTGACCCAAAGCCCGAAGTCGTCCAGGACGAGGACGTTGCGCAGCTCATCGATGCGGGAAACGTCGTCCCCCAGCACGCCCACGCCCTCGACGTGATCGCCGATGTGGGACTTGAACGCGGGGTCCTCCTCGGGGTCGACCACCATCGTCCACGCGTCGTGAGAGGGGACGAGGGTGGTGACGAAACGGAGCGGCGGATGGCTGTCACGGACCTCACGCAGGACGGTGGCCACCTGCTCATAATCGGTGTTCCCCTCGTCGTCGCGGGCGGTGAGCCGCATGTGCGTGGCGATGTCGACCCGTCCGGCCGCCGCGATGGCGGCTGCCCTGGCGAGCGCACGCCGCTCGCCGAGACGCTCGAGGACGCGGAGGAACGCGTCGACGAAGAGCGGGTCGAACTGGTGGCCCGAACAGCGTCGCAACTCGGCGACGCAATCATCGTAGGTCAGTGCCGCGTGGTGCGGGCGCTCGTATGACATCGCGTCGTATGAGTCGACCAGACAAAGGGCGCGCGCCAGCTCGGGGATCTGGTCCGCGGAGAGCCCGTCCGGGTACCCTGCACCGTCCCACCGTTCGTGATGGTGCCGCACGGCGCGGACGATGTCCTCGCCGAACAACGGCTGGATGATCCCGGCGCTGACCACGGGATGATCGCGGAGTTCGGCCATCTCCATCTCGCTCAGCTTGCCGGGCTTGAACAGCACGTCGTCGGCGACCCCGATCCGGCCGACGTCGTGCAGGAAGGCGGCCTCGGTGATCTCCGGCAGGCGCTCCTCGTGCCAGCCGAGTTCGCGCCCGAGCAGGAGCATGTAGCCGGCGACGCGCGCCGCATGACCGACCGCGTACGAATCGCGGGCGTTCATCGCCGAGATCAGCGCCTTGAGGTGGCCCACGTGCATCATCTTGATGGTCTCGTAGAGACGCGCGTTGCGGAAGGCGAGCGCGAGCTGGGAGCCGACCCGCGAGAGCAGCCGTCGGTCGGCGGCCGAGAAGGCGTCCGTGCGTCGTGACGCCAACGCGAGGGCGCCGCTGAGGCGCTCGTCGAACCACAGTCCGACGACCACCGCGGAGCGTAGCCCGGCACCGGCCCCGGGTCCCTCTCCGAGGAGCGGCTCACGCTCGAGGTCGACGAGCGTCGCGCGCTCCTCCTGGAGGCGGTCCAGGAATCCGGGCGCGCCCACGCCGTCCATGGTCCTTGCCAGGGCATCTATCTCAGGGAGGGAGCTGTACACGACGCGCCAGTCGCCCACGCCGTCGATGACCACGCACACCTCGTCGAACGCGATCAGGCCGGCGAGCGCGCTCACGGTGGCCGTGGCGATGTCCCCGGTGTCGAGACTGGCGGTCGTGATCGCCGCCATCCGATTGAGGAGTTCGGCCTCGCGGCTGCGCAGCTCGAGGTGCTCGTACAGTTCGGCGTTGGCGATCGCGAGCGCGGCGACACGACAGAGCGCTTCAACGCCGGCGACGTCCTGCTCGCTGAACGTGCCTTCGGTGTCCTGGGCGAACAACTCGGCCAGCCCGATCACGCGGTTCTCGACGACCAAGGGCACGATCAGGGCGCTCCGCGCCAAGCCTCTGTCGTCGTCGGACCGGGCGGCGGTCAACCTGGGATCGTCTGGCCCGACGACGTTCACGACGGAGCGTGAGTCGACGACGAGACGCGCGGCGCGCCAGTCTGCGAGCCGCACGACGCGGCCGAGCCACTCGCCGTCCGGCGACCCGTCGACCACGCTCGCCGCGCACTCGAGCACGTCGCCCCTGACGATGTAGATGTCGCACGATGAGGCTCGGGCGATCTGCGACAGCCGCCGCGCCGCCGCGCCGAGGACCCGCTTGAGGTCGAGCGAGGCCGCGAGATCGACGCCGGCTTCGTTGACAAGGGCGGTTCGCCGGGCACTGTCGTCGAGCAGTTGATGGATGCGTGCGTTGGCGATCGCCTGGGCGGCGATCTGCCCGAGGCTCCGGACGAGATCGAAGCGCGTGAACTCGCCAGGTTCGCGGCGGAACAGGGCGGCGACTCCGACGACTTCGCCGCGATGGATCAGCGGGAACTCGAACAGGGAGCGGTAGCCACAAGCGACGTCCTCCTCGCGCTCGTGGACACCGACGCGCGGATCGCTGAGGACGTCCGTCACCGCCACCGGTTCGCCGTCGGCGATGGCGTACGCGACGAGGGGGAAGTCGGATAGCTCCCACGTCCTGCCCGTGAACCCGGCGTCGATCTCCGAGCCGTCGGCGCTCACCAGGCCGTGGAGGCGTCCGTCCTCGACGGAGTAGATGTCGCAGGCGGCGGCGTGGCCGGCCACGCACATGCGAGTGGCGACGGAGCGTAGCACGGCGTCGAGGTCGAGCGAGGCGCCGAACTCGAGGCTCGCGTCGGCGAGCGTGCGAAGCTCGGCATTGCTCTCGCCCAGCTGTTCAACGAGGAGGGCGTTGTCGAACGCCCCGGCGACGATCTGGCCCACGCCTCGCGCGAAGTCGGCGTGTTCGCCGAAGTCGCGGCGCTCATCGGCGAAGAGCTCGATGATTCCGATGAGCCGATCCTCGATCGTGAGCGGGATCGAGAGCTGGCTCTGGAAGCCCCAGCGTGTGTACATGCCTCGTTCGACCGCGGTCAGGCGAGGATCGTCCGGGCTCTGGATCACCAACAGGTCGTGCTTGCGGGCAGCCTCGACCACGCTCGGGTAGTCCTCCAGATTCACGGCGTTGCTGGCGTCGGGGTCCTCCAGGCCGGGCCGTGTCTCCAGGCTGACGATGACGCGCAGGACCCCGTGGTCGATCTTCGAGATCTCGCAGCACACCGATCCCGTCATCGTGAGGAGCCGCTCGGCCACGTACTCGGCCAGGGCGACGGGGTCTTGCGTCCGCCCGACGCGCGCGCCCAACTCGATGAGCTCGCGCATCATGTGATGGCGCGCTTCCAGGGCCTCGACGAGCAGCGACCTGTCGAGGATGTGCCCGGCGACCTCTGCCAGAACGCTCGCCGCGTCGACGACGTCGGCGAAGTCCCGGGGCTCGGCGTCGTAGACCTCGGCCACGCCGATGACGGCGCCGTGCACGACCAGGGGGAGGACGAGGAGTGAGGCCGCTCCCCACGTCTTCATCTCGGCGACGGCCGATGCGTCGAGGCGTGGATCGTCGAGGTCCGCAAGCGACTCGACACGAGCGCCGACGACTGCCGCCTGGGCGACTGGCCATTCGGAGAGGGCGTACTCGGTGCCTTCTTGGTCGTGATCGAAGCCGTCACGGTTCCAGCTCACGACGGTGTGGAGCCGGTCACGCTCGACCGACGAGATGTCGACGAAGGGAGCGCGGCACAGATCGGCGAGGCGACGAGCGACCACTCGAAGCACCTGCTCGGACCCGGCGGTGCGGCTCTGCGCCTCGATGTCGGCGTCGAGGATCAAGGTGAGGTCGGCGGCGCGCCGCTCGACGGTGGCAAGCCGCCGCTTCTGGTCGACGAGGTCGGCGACGAGCCGGATCAGCGCGTCCAGCTCCTCGAGCCTGACCGTCAGGTCGCGCGGCCGTCCGTCCGCCAGCTCGAGGAGACCGACGACGGCGTCGTCGATCAGCAGCGGCACGACGGTGACGCTCACGCCGTCGCCGTTGCCATACCAGGTGGACCGCTGTGCGGTGCTCAGACGCGGGTCGTCGGTCCCGGTCAACGAGACACGTCGCCGCGTCGCGAGCGCCTGCTGGGCGGGCGGGATGTCGGCGATCCTCCAACGTGTCCCGGCAGGCCGTGGCGCAGGGCCGCTCCGAGCGTGCGCGGCCAGGACCTCGGCCTCGGCCTCGTTCGCCGCGCTTATCCAGCAGCGGGCGGCGTGCGTGCGGCGGCACAGCTCGGCCGCCGCGACTTCGAGCGCCCGAGCCATGCCGGCTTCGCCGGCGTCGCGCGGCGACGCCGGGCGTGCGTGACCTGGGATGTGGGCCATACTTCGGTCATCGGCACGGAGCGTCACCGGCTGAACTCCGTGCCGGCTTGCGACGATCCTGAGGCGCTCAGCGCCTCGCCGTGAGAGACTATGATGAACCTCGTATTACGTGCGTCCTGCATCTGTCTGCGGCGTTCTCCCGGCCTGCTCAGCCGTGCCGGCGAGAATGCGCGCGACGTCGTGGAATGCCGCACCGACTGTCGACGAGTCGTCGAGGGCGGCCGGCGACCCCGCGTCGCCGCCCTTACGCGTCGCTTCGTCGAGCGGGATGCGCCCGAGCAGTCGCGCGTTCATGAGCCGGGCGATCTCGAACGCGCCGCCGCGTCCGAAGATGTGGTGCTTCGTGTCGCACACCGGGCAGACGAAGTAGGCCATGTTCTCGATGACGCCCGCGACGCGATGCTTGGTCATCTGTGCCATCTTGGCAGCCTTGACCGCGGTGCGCGCCGCGGCCTCCTGTGGCGTCGTGACGATGACTATCTCGGCATCCGGGATCATCTGGGCGACGGTCAGGGCGATGTCTCCCGTGCCTGGGGGCAGGTCGATGAGCAGGAAGTCGGGGCTCCCCCACAGGACGTCGCCGAGGAACTGCTCGATCGCCCGGCCGAGCATCGGTCCACGCCAGATGACCGGCTCGTCTCCGTCGAGGAAGAGGCCCATGGAGACGACCTTGACGCCGTGGGCCTCGGGCGGAACGAGCTTGCCGTCGTGCATCGCGGGGCGCGTGTTGGGCAGTCCCAGCATGAGGGGTATCGTCGGGCCGTAGACGTCGGCGTCGATCAGGGCGACGGCGCGACCCTGCTGCGCCAGCGCGACGGCGAGGTTCGCCGCGACGGTGGACTTCCCGACGCCGCCTTTGCCACTGGCGATCGCGATGGTCCGTGTCGCGGAGCCGGGACCGAAGAGCGTCGCCGCGAGCTCGTGACGGGCCGCGAGCTTCTTCGTCAACGCATCGCGCTCGTCGCACGACATGGCGTCGAGCCTGACTTCGATCCGGCGTGTTCCGGCGATCGCCGCCAGCGCCTGCTCGACGTCGGCCCTGATCTTGTTGCGGAGGGGGCATCCCGCGGTGGTCAGGACGATGGTCGCGCCGACCCTCTCATCGTCGATGACGATGTCGCGCACCATGTCGAGGTCGACGATGCTGCGCCTGAGTTCTGGGTCGAGTACGGCGGCGAGCGCCTGCCGCACGTCATCGTGAGTCACGTGCGCCTCCGCGTGTCGAACGGTTGCCGCCCTGTCTCGCCCGCCGCGCGGGCGTCCGGGGGTCCTGATTGTAGCAGCGTCTCGGGACGGCCCGACGCGACACCAACGGTTCCGCAGCCTCAGGGCCCGTTCCACGTGAAACATGCGGGCCGCGAGGGGCCGAACGCGAGAAGCCCGAGAGCCCCAGCTCGGGGACCCTCGGGCTTCTCGCACCAACGAGCGTGTCTCAGGCGACGCGCCGTCGCTCGCCGTCGCGCCCGGGAGGGGTCAGACCTCCGACGCCTTGATGCCGACCGGCTCGGGGTTGCCGGCGCCGGTCGCGTACGTCTCCTTGAACAACTGCATGAGCATGGGGCTCTCGCGCACCGTGTTGAGCGCGATGGCGGCGTGGTCCTTGGTGTAGCCGTTGCCGATGATCATCGTCGTGTCGGCGCCGATGCCCTCCGCCCCCAGGGCGGCCGACGTGAAGCTCGTCGCCATTGAGAAGAAGTACACCAGGCCGTCGTCCTTGGTCGCGAGGATCGACGACATCTCGGTATTGGGGATGTCGACGCAGTTGATAGTGAGGTCGGCCATCTGGCCGCCGGTGATCTTCGCCATCTCGTTGTACACGAACAGCTGGTCGGTGGCCGAGCCCTGGAAGATCACATCGGCGAGGCCGGTCTTCTCGAGACGCTTCTTGCCCGCGTCTCCGTGCACCAGGCCGATGATCCTGCCGGTGATGCCGACGCGCTTGCGGGCCTCGTAGGCGCACAGGATGCCGCTCTTGCCGCCGGCGCCGACGATGAACACGGTCTGACCGGGCTTGCTGAGCTTGGCCGCCTGCGCGGGGGCGCCGGCGACATCCAGGACGGCGAGAGCCAGCGCCTCGTCCATGTCGGCGGGGATCTTCGCGTAGATGCCGCTTTCGAAGAGGATCGCCTTGGCCTTGACCTTGACCTGGCACGTGTCCTTGTTCATCGAGATGATCTCGTCGACCTTGAGCGGCGTGAGCGAGAGTGACACGAGGGTGGCGATGCGGTCGCCGACCTTCAGATCGCGGTCCTTCAGCTTGGGACCGATCCCGGCGATCGTGCCCAGCAGCATTCCGCCCGAGCCCGTGTCGGGGTTGTGATGCTTGCCGCGTTCCTTGATGATGCCGAGGCTGTGGCGCGCCATCTTCTTGACGTTGCCGCCTTCGGCTTCCTCGATCTGCGTGAAGCTCGCCGCGTCGATGTTCAGCGTGTCGACGTCGATGAGAATCTCGTTGTCGTAGATCTCCATCGTATTGTCGATCTTCCACGCCGGCTGCGGCAGGACACCCTTGGGCTCGAGGACCCGGTGGGCGCCGTACTTGTTGCCTTCTTTCATGGGTGTTCTCCCTCCCCTGGAGAGGTCGTCGGGCGCCGGAGCGATCACCGTTGTGGCGAATCGCTC
>Ga0315281_10013129_pt1 | contig 11223 bp, 8 predicted proteins | sample YL17G07_0_MG_FD_204540 | JGI IMG/M metagenome (GOLD analysis project Ga0315281, IMG submission 204540) | Sediment microbial communities from Yellowstone Lake, YNP, Wyoming, USA - YL17G07_0 | ecosystem: Environmental > Aquatic > Freshwater > Lake > Sediment | place: USA: Wyoming | collected... | reverse complement strand
CGCGAGCAGCATGATAAAGAGTGCCAGGTCGTGCGCGATGCGTTGGTGAAGTCGGAGCACGAGCATTTGCGTGCGTTTCATGAGGCGTGGCCGGAGAGTCTTTCGAAGTAGGGTGGGTTAGACGCGTTTGTCTGCGTCGTAACCCACCAGCCGTGCCGTAGGCACTCCTCAAAAAAAAGATCGTGTGCTGCGCACGCTTGGCGGGTTACGCAAACAACGCTAACCCACCCTACATGTTTCTGTAGCGATCATCTTCTAAACATATTTTCTGAGTGTTCATCGTCACACATCTTATGTCCAAACGCCGTCAACCCTTACCCACTGAACCGGTGCGCGCACGCATCGAATCGCTTACGCACGATGGTCGCGGCGTCACGCACATCGACGGTAAAACTGTATTTGTCGATGGCGCTCTGGCTGGCGAAGAAGTCGAGTTCCAGTACATCGCACGGCAGCGGCGTTACGACGAAGCAAAAACCATTCAAGTTATAGAAGCGTCGGCGGATCGTGTGTCAGCGCGCTGCGCGCACTTCGGCGTATGCGGTGGCTGCGCGTTGCAGCACGTGCGCCCGGAGGCGCAGATCGCAGCCAAACAACGAGCGTTGTTCGATGATCTGGAGCGCATCGGCCATGTCAAGCCAAGGCACGTGTTGCCGCCGCTGACCGGTCCCAGTTGGGGCTATCGGCGCAAGGCACGGCTCGCGGTCAAGTACGTGATTAAAAAAGAGCGCGTGTTGGTCGGGTTCCGCGAAAAGCACAGTCACTATCTCGCCGACATCGCCCATTGCGAAGTGCTGTACCCGGCCGTTGCACAATTGTTGCCGCAGCTCACGGCGCTGGTCACGGCGTTGAGCATCAAGGAGCAGATTCCACAGATTGAAGTCGCGGTCGGTGACAACGCCACTGCATTGATCGTGCGGCACCTCGCGCCGTTCATCGACGCCGATCGCGTGTTGCTTACCGACTTTGCCCAGCGCCATGCGATTCAGTTGTATTTGCAATCCGGCGGACTGGAGAGCGTGGCGCTGCTGTGGCCGGAGCAGGGTGTTTTGAAGTACCGGCTGGAGCGGCACAACGTCGAGTTCGAATTCCGGCCGACGCTGTTCACCCAGGTCAATGCGGAAATGAACGCGCTGATGGTGGACCGTGCGCTGGAATTGCTGGACGTCCAGCCGCAGGATCAGGTGCTTGACTTATTTTGCGGGCTGGGCAATTTCACCTTGCCGATCGCGCGCCGTGCTGCGCACGTGGTCGGCATAGAAGGCGACGCGGGGCTGGTGCAGGCCGCGCGTGACAACGCGCAGCACAATGCCATCACCAATGTTGACTACCATGCCTCCAATCTTGGCGAGGATGTGATGATCTATCCGTGGGCGCGCAAAACCTACGACAAAATATTGCTCGACCCGCCGCGCAGCGGCGCGCATGAGTTGGTGCAACAGGCGGGGCTGTGGACCGCGCCGCGTGTCGTCTACGTGTCATGTAATCCGGCGACACTAGCGCGTGATGCCGGGGTGCTGGTGAACGAGCGCGGCTATCGGCTGATTAGCGCCGGTGTCATGGATATGTTTCCGCACACTGCGCACGTCGAGTCGATTGCGCTATTTCAAAAGCCGGGCTGACGGCGCGCGTTGGGGAGAAGTGTCAAGTTATCCGGAGCTGGGCCGAAATTCCGTCGCGAGTCTGCTATGCTTTTTCTAGCTCAATCGAGGTTGCTGCGATGATTAAGGGAGTGTTCCGCTACGGTGTTGCTGCGCTGCTCGCTTTACTGAGTGCGAGTGGGGCGGCAGCAGAAGGTGCCTCCGTGAATATTGAAGAACATCGCGAATCCGTCGCGCCGCTGATTGAGGGCGGCGCGCTGGTGAAACCGACGAAAGTCCCAACTGCCCCAACTGCCCCAACTGCCCCAACTGCCCCAACTGCCCCAACTGCTCCAGCCGCCGCGACGGCTACCAAAGGTACGCTGGTGCGCGCAGTATTCGCCAAACAAATTGTCAAACGCGAACCGGTCGATGCAGTCACGACGCTGAGCAGCGACATGCAGAGTGTTTACTTTTTCACTGAGCTCGAAGATATGGGCGGTCACACGGTGAGGCATGTGTGGGAATACGACGGGCGGCGCGTGGGTTACTCGGAGTTCAAGGTCACAGCAGCGCACTGGCGTGCTTGGTCGTATCGAAAAACCCCGCCCGGCACCACCGGCACCTGGAAGGTGAAAGTGCTCAACAACGTCGGCGAAGTCATCGGCGAAAAAACGCTGGCACCGCAAGCCGCGCGGTAAACGCGCTTTTGGGGCCTCTGAAAAACTACCGATTTCCATTTAGCCGTCGTTCCCGCGAAGGCGGGAATCCAGTATTTTCAGCCGTTTCTGGATGCCCGTCCCCGATCAGGTCGAGGACAGGCTCTTCGCGGGCATGACGGTAACTTGGAGTTCGTCAGAGGCTCCTCTCACTTAGTCCTTCGACTTTTCCTCGTAGGTATGACGTGCCTCGGCATAGTGGGTCAGGCGTTCTTCGACGCGCTGGTTCACCGAATCCTTCGGGAACGCGCCGTTCGCATCGCGCGCTCCGGCGGGCACGCCGGTGAGCAATTCCATCGCTTCGTCCGTGGTGGTCAGCGGGTAAATATGAAATTGCCCGGCCGCCACCGCTGCGACGACATCGTGGCGTAACATCAGGTGGCGGGTGTTGGCAGCCGGAATCAATACGCCTTGCTCGCCGGTCAGGCCGCGCAGCATACAGACGTCGAAGTAGCCTTCAATTTTTTCGTTGACCGCGCCAATCGCCTGGATCTGGCCGTGTTGATTGACCGCGCCGGTAATCGCCAGCGACTGTTTGATGGGCAGCTCGGCCAGAGCCGACAGCAACGCGGCCAGCTCGGCCATCGACGCGCTGTCGCCGTCCACCATGCCGTAAGACTGCTCGAACACCAGCGAGGCGGATAGCGACAACGGGTGTTCGATGGCATAGCGCGACGCCAGGAACGCGGACAGAATCAACACGCCTTTGGAGTGAATCGCGCCGCTCAGTTCAATTTCGCGCTCGATGTTGACAATATCGCCTTCGCCCATGCGCACCGTGGCGGTTACGCGCGACGGTTGTGCGTAGGCGAAGTCGCCGACCTCAATCACCGACAGCGCATTGACCTGCGCGAGTTTCGCGCCCTGCGTGTCGATCAGGATCACGTTGTTGTGGATTTCATCAATAATGATTTCATGCACGCGGCTCAAGCGATGCACCTTGGTCGTGATGGCCTGATTGACGTCGTCGGCCAGCACCGTGGCGCGCGCGGATTTTTGCGCGTAGTAATCGGCTTCGCGCATCACGTCGACAATTTTTCCGAAGTGCATCGACAGTTTGTCCGAGTCTCCGGCCAGGCGCGCGCTGTGCTCGATCAGGCGCGCAATCGCGCCGCGGTCGAAGGCTTTGAGTTTTTCCTTGCGGCACAACGAGCCGAGCAGGCGGGCATAGAGGTGATGGTTTTCAGTTGAGCCCGGCATGGTGTCCTCAAAATCCGCCACTACCTTGAACAGCTCGCCGAATTCGTGATCAAGCTCCGCCAGCAGGTAATACAGAATGCGCTCGCCGACCAGCACGACCTTGACATCCAGCGGAATCGGCTCGGGCTCCAGCGACACCGTGCTGATAAAACCCAGCACCTGTCCCAACGATTCGATGCGAATAGTGCGGGACTGCAGCACGTGTTTGAGTCCTTCCCACGCATACGGCTGCGACAACACCTTACGTGCGTCGAGTACCACATAACCGCCATTGGCCGCGTGCAAGGCGCCCGGCTTGATCAGCATGAAGTCGGTGACCAAGGCGCCAAGTTGTGAAATATGTTCAATGCGCCCGACCAGATTCTGATGGGTGGGCAGGGTTTCATACACAATCGGCGCGCCATGCGTGGCGCCGTGATCAACCAGCACGTTGACATCATAACGGCGCATGAACATGCCATGATCCATCACGCCGACCAGCGGCGATGACGACTCCTCGGGGTGACGAAAGGCGTCGGCGTTGTCGATCGCATCTTGTTGCACGGCATCGAGATAACTCATTACGTTGGCCAGCGGCGCGAAATCTTTTTTGACTTCGGCAATCAATTGACTGACCGCAGCGGTGCTCACTTCGCGATTCAGGCGTTTCACACGCGTGCGGCGTTCGCGGCGCATGCGCGACAAGCCGCGAATAAATTCCTCGAGATGTTCCTGCAAAACGCTGAGGTTGGCTTCGGCGCGTTTGCGTTCGTCCTCGGGTAATTTTTCGAATTCATCGGCATCCAGCACTTTGCCGTCGTGGGTGGGTGCGAAGGTGTAACCGGTGGGTGTACGAAACAGGCTGATCTGTTTTTCCTCCGCATCGCGCTGCAGTTGCAGGAATTGAGTTTCCTCACGCTGCTTGAGTTCTTGCTCGATCGCCAGCACCTGGCTGCGGTACTGTTCGGTTTCAAACGCGGCCGGAACATAGTGGTGCAGTTCGTCCATCAACTGCCGCATGCTGTCGCGCAACAGGCGTGCGCTGCCGGCCGGCAAACGCAGCGCACAGGGTTTGTGCGGTTCAAAGAAATTGTGCACGTAACAATAATCGTCGGGCGTGGTTTCGACGGCGGCCTGTTGTTCCAGCACGCGCCGCACATAAGTGTTTTTGCCGACGCCGGGCTTGCCCATCACGAACAGGTTGTAGCCCTCGTGACGGATGCCCACACCAAATTGCACCGCGTCGACCGCGCGCGTCTGGCCGATGATCGCGGAAAATTCTTCCGCGTCCGCAGTGCTGGCAAACGGTATCTGCTCGGGATCGACGCGGCGATAAAGCTGTTCAGGGGTGAGTTCGGCGGGCGGTGTTGTCATTTAAATAAATCAGGAACCGTAGTTGGTTTATGTGGAGCGGCGCTCCTACGACGAACGCAGCATCGCTTGCGGCGCGTTTCAGCTCGCCAGTTTTTTGTACTTGATGCGATGCGGTTGATCCGCTTCCGCGCCCAAGCGCCGTTTGCGGTCCGCTTCGTAGTCCGCGTAATTGCCTTCGAACCACACCACGCGGCTGTCGCCTTCAAACGCCAGGATGTGCGTCGCGATGCGATCGAGGAACCAGCGGTCATGCGAGATCACCACCGCGCAGCCGGGAAAGTCAAGCAGTGCTTCTTCGAGCGCGCGCAGCGTTTCCACGTCGAGGTCGTTGGTCGGTTCGTCGAGCAGCAACACGTTGCCGCCGCGGCGCAGCACCTTGGCCAGGTGCAAGCGATTGCGTTCGCCGCCGGATAGATCCTTGACCAGTTTTTGTTGATCCGAGCCCTTGAAGTTGAAGCGCCCGCAATAGGCGCGCGACGGCATTTCGTATTTGCCGACTGTGATCATATCAAGACCGTCGCCGATTTCCTGCCACACGGTTTTGCTGCCGTCGAGCGTGTCGCGGGTTTGGTCGGCATAGGCCAGCTCCACGGTCTCGCCGTGGCGCAGCGTGCCGCTGTCGGGTTGTTCTTGTCCGGCGATCATGCGGAACAGCGTGGTTTTACCGGCGCCGTTCGGACCGATGATGCCGACGATGCCGCCGCGCGGCAGATTGAAGCTGAGGTCTTCGATCAACAAGCGCTCGCCGAAGGCCTTGCGCAGGTTGGTCGCTTCGATGACCAACTCGCCCAAGCGCGGTCCGGGCGGAATGAAAATTTCCTTGGTCTCGTTGCGTTGCTGCGATTCCTGCGACGACAGTTCTTCAAACCGCGCCAGCCGCGATTTACTTTTCGCGTGGCGGCCTTTCGGATTCGAACGCACCCATTCCAGTTCTGCCTTCATCGCGCGCTGGCGGGCCGACTCGGTCTTTTCCTCGGCGGCCAAGCGCTGGTCTTTTTGTTCCAGCCACGACGAGTAGTTGCCTTCCCACGGAATGCCGTGGCCGCGATCCAGCTCCAGAATCCAGCCCGCGACATTATCGAGGAAGTAGCGATCATGCGTGACCGCAACCACGGTGCCGGGGAACTGATGCAGAAACTGTTCAAGCCAGCCGACCGACTCCGCGTCGAGGTGGTTGGTCGGTTCGTCGAGCAATAACATGTCAGGATTTGACAATAACAGGCGGCATAGCGCCACGCGGCGTTTTTCACCGCCGGAAAGTTTAGTGACCTCCGCGTCCCACGGCGGCAGGCGCAGTGCGTCGGCGGCGATGTCTAGCTTGCGGTCCAGTTCCCAGGCGCCGCAGGTGTCGATAGCGTCCTGCAATTTGGCCTGTTCTTCGAGCAGCTTGTTCATTTCGTCGTCCGACATCGGTTCAGCGAATTTATCGCTGATCGCGTTGAAGCGGTCCAGTAGTGCCTTGGTTTCGCTCACGCCTTCTTCAACATTGCCGCGCACGGTCTTGCTCGGGTCAAGCTGCGGCTCCTGTGCGAGGTAACCGATGCGCAGGCCCGGCTGCGGGCGCGCTTCGCCGAGGTGGTCTTTGTCCGTGCCTGCCATGATGCGCAGCAGGGTGGATTTGCCGGAACCGTTCAAGCCCAGCACGCCGATCTTGGCGCCGGGAAAAAACGACAACGAGATGTCTTTGAGAATTTCGCGCTTGGGCGGCACCACTTTGCCCACGCGGTTCATGGTGTAGACGTATTGGGCCATCGGAGTTTGCACCGTAGAAAAATAGGGTGCGGGGAGTATAGCGGAAATTCCGCGCGTAACTAATGTAGGGTGGGTCAGCGCTGTTTGCGTGACCCACTCAAGCGTGCGTAGCACACAACTATTTTTGAGGAGTGCCTGGCGGCACGCTTGGCGGGTTACGACGCAAGCTAACGCGTCTAACCCACCCTACATAGAAGTGAGCATTATTTCACTTCGTGTTGCTTGCGCCAATCCCAGGGCGGGATCGCGTTTTCGTCGCGCCACAAGCCGAGCTGTTTTTCTTTGGCGTGGCCTTGCGCGCTGGCGTAGCGGCCGGAGTCGCTGCCGCTGGTGTCCACGGTAATGTTTTTTGTCTGCCACGCCGAGCCGGTGCGCAGTTGCAGCAGGTTGATGTCGCCGTTGTTGAGCAACACCTTCGCGATCAGCGCGCCGTCTTTGCTGGTCTTGTGCCACATCAGCACGACGTTCTTCCGCAGAATGCGGCGCTCCAGATGTTTTTTCGATGCTTCACCGTAGGGCTGCGCCGCTTCCGGTGCATCGATGCCGTCCAACTGCACGGTGTAGGTTTTTTGTTTGCTGTCCATTACGGTGAGTGTGTCGCCGTCATTCACGCCGACCACGCGCACCTGCATCTGCTTGGGCGGTTCGGGCAGGGTCGCATGCGCGCTGCCGAACGCGCCCAGCGCGACCCACAACAATCCATTCAAAAATGTTTTTCGCATAGGCAGAAGAATAGTCCGTTTGATGTAGTGACGCACAGGGTTATCGGCAGGCGCGCCGCGGAGTTTACCTGCATCATGCGGTGACCTGCATTGACACCCATGGCCAAATCGCCAATGCTTCCTTGCACTCCACACAGCATAAGGGAATACGCCATGAAATTCGGCGCCGATGCACAAACGCAACTGCACACCATTCAGGACTTCATTCGTTGGGGCGCAAGCCGTTTTAACGAAGCGGGTCTCGTGTTCGGCCACGGCACCGACAATGCGGTCGACGAAGCGGCCGGGTTGGTGCTGAGCGTGCTGCACTTGCCGTATGAATCCGCGCAAGGTTTGCTCGGCACGCGCCTGACTGATGCGGAAAAAAAATCCATCCTCGCGGTGTTTGAAAAACGCATTTCCAAACGCACGCCGGCCGCGTATCTCACGCACGAAGCCTGGTTCGCGGGCTTGCCATTTTTTGTGGATCAACGTGTGCTGGTGCCGCGCTCGCCGTTCGCCGAGTTGATTCAACACCGCTTCGCGCCGTGGATCGCCGCCGAGCGCGTCACGCGCGTGCTGGATTTATGCACCGGCAGCGGCTGCATTGCGATTGCCTGCGCGCTGGAGTTCCCCGAGGCCCAGGTGGATGGTGTCGACATTTCGCCCGACGCATTGGCGGTCGCGCGCATCAACATCGACAAACACGGCATGGCCGAGCGCGTGCATCTACATCAATCCGATTTGTTCAACGCGTTGGCCAAAGCGCGTTACGACGTGATCGTCAGCAATCCGCCTTACGTCACCAGCGCCGAGATGGCGGCTTTGCCGCCCGAATATCATCAAGAACCGGCACTTGGTCTCGAAGCCGGGAAGGACGGCCTGCAATTCGCGTTGCGCATCCTGCACGACGCACCCCATTATCTGGCGCCACATGGCATCCTCATCGTCGAAGTCGGCGACAGCGAACACACGCTGGTCGAGCGCTTCCCCAAAGTTCCGTTCACGTGGATCGAATTTGAGCGCGGCGGCGGCGGGGTGTTCATGCTGACCGCAGTGCAGCTCAAAAAATACGCGAAGGAGTTTGCTCAGAGGAAACAGAAAAAGTAGCGACGCGGCCCCCGAGGATATCGCAGATCGTTACAAAAGGTAGTCAGATTGGTACACCAAGAGTTTTGGACTCGCTACGCGATGCTCGTCCGAGCATCGCGTAGCGGCAACACAATCTTGCAGCGCTCCCCCCTATTTCACATTGTTGTATACGAAGTTGGCGTAGGTTGCTTCGGCGATGCGGAACCACTGAAACTCGTCGTTGCGGAAACGTTTCCAGGACTCGTAGATTTTCTTGAAGGTAGGGTTCTTGGCCACTTCTTCGTCATAGATTTCGTTGGCGGCTTTTAGGGCAGCCTCCATTAAGTCTTTCGGGTACGGATGCAGTACCGCGCCGCTTTGCAGTAGGCGACCCAGCGCGGCAGGATTCTTCGCATCGTATTCGGCTTGCATGTGCAGGTTGGCTTCAGCCGTCGCAACCGTGATGCACTGTTTATAGAACTCCGGCAGTTTTTCCCATTCCTTCAGATTGACGTACAGCGACAAGGTCGCGCTGCCTTCCCACCAGCCCGGATAGTAGTAATGCTTGGCGACTTTAAAAAAGCCGAGTTTTTCGTCATCGTACGGGCCGACCCATTCGGCTGCGTCGATGGTGCCTTTTTCCAGCGCAGGATAAATGTCACTACCAGGTAGAGACTGCGGCACGGCGCCAAGCCTCGACATTATCTCGCCGCCGATGCCGGGAATACGCATTTTCACGCCTTTCAAATCGGCGAGGCTTTTGATCTCATTGCGAAACCAGCCGCCCATCTGTGTGCCGGTGTTGCCGCACGGAAAATTAATTACGTTGTAACTTTTGTAGAACTCGCGCAGCAAGTCCAGACCACCGCCGTAGTAGAACCATGAATTTTGCTGGCGCGCGGTCAGCCCAAATGGAATGGCGGTGTCAAAAGCAAACGCCTTGTTTTTACCGACATAGTAATAGCCGGCGCTATGGCCGCATTCGACCGTGCCGTTTTGCACTGCGTCCATGACCTGCAGGCCGGGAACAATTTCGCCCGGCGCGAACACACGAATCTGAAACTTGCCCTGCGTCAGTTGTTCAACACGTTTGGCGAATTGCTCGCCGCCGCCATGGATCGTGTCGAGAGTTTTTGGAAAACTGGATGCCATCCGCCACTTCAATTCCGGAAGATCCGCCGCGCGTGCCGGAGGTGTAATTACACCGGCGCCCGCGGCCAGTCCAAAACCCGCCTGTTTCAGAAATGAGCGTCGTTCCATTGTCGTGATCCTTGTGTGAGAAAAATTGAAGTCGGTGAATTGTCACGCAGCGATACCGTGGTTTGAAGTAAAGGTCTGCCGACAAACTCGACGGCTATACTGCCGTGAGTTCATAAAAGCTTCAACTTGGCGTTGCTCTATCAAGCGAATACGTTTGGGTCAGCCGGTGCGGACAATGCGCGTTTGACCCGCAGCGCTCAATTCTCCACACTGCCATTCGTGCGCAAACCGGTTTAGAGAAATTCCCATGCCTGAAATCTTCGGATTCGATGCGTTCTCACCCAAGGAAATCGCCGCACGCGTTGAAACCATCGGCGTGGCCAAGGCGCGCCTGCCGCTGCTTTCGATGTTAATGCTGAGCGTATTGGCCGGTGCCTTCATTGGCCTCGGAGCACTCTATTTTGTACTGGTCAAATCCGACGCATCGTTGGGGTTTGCCGCCCGGCAACTACTGGGCGGACTGGTTTTTTCGCTGGGACTGTTTCTTGTCATCGTCGCCGGCGCGGAGTTGTTCACCGGTAATAATTTGCTGGTGATGGCCTGGGCCGACGGAAAAATTTCCACCGCCGAAGTGCTGCGGAATTGGGCGGTTGTCTGCTGCGGAAACTTCATCGGTGCGGCGGGACTGGCGCTGTTAGTGTTTCTGTCCCGACATCCGGAAATGAACGACGGCGCCATTGCCGAGCAATACCTGAAGATCGCCGCCGCCAAGTGCGCGCTGCCGTTCTGGACGGCCTTTTTTAAAGGCGTGTTATGTAACGTGCTGGTGTGTATGGCGGTGTGGATGGCATTGGCGGGGCGCAGTGTCGTCGACAAAGCAATCGCAATAATTTTCCCCATTTCCGCGTTCGTCGCCGCCGGCTTTGAACACAGCATCGCGAACATGTTTTTTATTCCGCTCGCGATGCTGTTGCAGGCGTTTGGTGGCGATGCCGCAGCCGGTTACAGCATCACTTGGATTGGTTTTCTGGGTAATCTGGTGCCGGTCATTCTAGGCAATCTGGTAGGCGGCAGCCTGTTGGTGGGTTTGGTGTACCACGTCATTTACCGACGGGCGCCAAGTCAAAATTAAGTGGCGTGATTTTCATCTTGCGGTGCGCTAATCGCCGTCAGAATTCCCTGTAGCAGCGCTGTGGGTGTCGGCGGACAACCGGGTACCGCGATGTCGACCGGAATGACATTCGCGACGCGTCCGCAGCTCGCATAACTTTCGCCGAATATTCCGCCGTCGCAGCCGCAGTCGCCGACCGCGACGACCAACTTGGGGTCGGGGGTTGCGTCGTAGGTGCGTTTGAGCGCGACCTCCATATGTTTCGAGACCGGGCCCGTTACCAGCAGCAGGTCGGCGTGACGCGGGCTGGCGGCGAATTTGATACCCAGTCCTTCGATGTTGTAATAGGCGTTGTTGAGCGCGTGGATTTCCAGCTCGCAACCGTTGCAGGAGCCCGCGTCGACGTGGCGGATGACCAGCGCACGGCCGAAGGTGTTGAGAATATTGGCCTGCAATTGCTGCGTCGTGATGCGCAGCGTTTCGTCCGGCCGCGGCGGGGCATCCGACAGGATGCCGTTCTTGAAAAGTTGTTTAAT
>Ga0315281_10013128_pt1 | contig 11223 bp, 13 predicted proteins | sample YL17G07_0_MG_FD_204540 | JGI IMG/M metagenome (GOLD analysis project Ga0315281, IMG submission 204540) | Sediment microbial communities from Yellowstone Lake, YNP, Wyoming, USA - YL17G07_0 | ecosystem: Environmental > Aquatic > Freshwater > Lake > Sediment | place: USA: Wyoming | collected... | reverse complement strand
TTCAAGCGGTACGGAGAAAACGCCCGTTTGGCGCGATTGCTGTCTAGGAGTCACCAGTGAAAATCTCCATGTTTTAGGTGGTGGAGGCCGTTTTGTTGCGGATTATAAGATGCTCAAAACAGGAAAAGGCGCTGGTTTATTGAATAAATTTAGGATTTTAGGGTTTTTCAGGGAGGACTAAATATAACTTTATTTCACTGATTTGTCAATAGGAAAATTGCAATAATTGCTTATTTTTCAACTGCTTGAGTTTGACAATATGGGAAATTGACAAGTTGGCGAGTCCGACAAAACACATTCTGATATTTTTTGTCTAGCTATTCAGTACCCGCTAGAAATAATCAGTCGGCGTTTTGTTTTTTCAAAAGTCCTTCCAACTCCTTGTCAAGAACCGGTAAATGGATTTTAACTATGCCCCAAACCATTTAATCGTTAAAAAGGTCGTACCCATGAACGGCAAGGTTCCGGAACGCGACTATTTTCTGGTAGTTGCTTATCCGGGCCGCGATGTCCGGCGCAAGCTGGAAAAGTTTGTTCAACGCCTCGCCAATGATTATTAACTGCCTCTCAACACTGGAGCGCAACAGATGGCTTGGCGAATAATCGGCGAGGCTTTTTCCGGCAACGAATTCGGTTATCAGGGAAGTGGCCTGTTTTGCGTCGAACAGGGATTTCGCGGGACTATGCCGCATATAATAGCTTTCGGGTTTCGTTTACGCCTTTTATGAAATAGGGGTTACGCATCGCTTTGGATTCCACGAGGTCAACATGGCGATGGAAAACTCCTTCCAGTTCTTCCAGAAGGCCGAAATATTGGTCAGCGGCGTTTATCGTCTCTATTCTGCGGAACTCTACCAAGAAGTCAAAATCGCTTCTTTCCGGGTCGAAATCCTCTCCCGTGGCGGCGGAGCCAAACACCTCCAGCCGTAGTACGGCATACTTGGCGCAGAGATTGCTAATCTCCGCCATTTTGTCTTCAACGAGTGCAATCATTGATGAACCGCCTATTTGACATCTGCCATATTATGGCACACAGCATGGTTATTCGGCATATTGTCGCAAACTTTGCATTCTCTTCCAAGTCCGATGGATTTCATGAACTTCGCCGTCAACTGAGAGTTGCCATAGTCTCCTGCTTCTTTAAAAATATGAGTCCCAAAGTAGGGGCATCATACCCGTATATACACTTGCGCCAAAGCTGATTAGTATTTCAGTATCTTCTACGCGATTCCTTATCCTCCTCCTCCCTCGCGTTGATGAACATAACCCGGAGGGCAGTAGGTACTTCCCGAAGTGGCACTTCAAACCGAGACCATGATTCCAAGCGCCTAGTGAGACCGTAAACCACGCCTGCCAGAGAATCGGAGAGGTCTTTGCTTCCACGTTGGTTGTGATCAACCTTCCCATACTTTGGATCGAACTCAAGCTCTTTAAGCTCCTTGAGCAATTTCGGATTATTCGGCATTTTTAATCGCCGGTCATAAATAGCCTGCTTTAATAGTTCGTAGGGAAGAGGGGTTTTGTCCATTGACTGCTGGCCAGTCATAAAACCCTTCTGGCGGAGCATTTGAATGGAGTCGGCGGATTGGTAACTGTCAAACGACACCCAGCGTATGTTCACCCCCATATCCCGAAGCTTGTACAGGAGCTCTCTGATATTCGAGAAGTTTATCTCCCCGCCTCTTGGGGGCTTAACCTCCAGGGCGAAGTCTATCCGTATTTGGGGTAGTTTTTCCATGAAGTCCCCACGTTTCACCTCGGTGAACCCTTCAACCAAGCCACAAACTATCCCGGAGCTGTCGGATGACAAGGCAAGATCGACATGAACAAAGCGAGCCTCTTCCGGATGGAAGAATTTCGGCCTATAAATCTCAACATTCGTTTCCTGGAAGTCCACGTCCTCCCGGCTCAAAATGGACTCATGTTTGCCAAAACACTCAGATATGGCTTCAACATCCATGATGAACGGGTGTAGGGCCACGGTTGATTTCCCCAAAATATCCCTGATGGCGCCGGTTATGTCCCGCTCGAACTCGCTCCGGTATTCAACGGGGACGTTTTCGACAAAGGGCGTGTCCTGGGATGATAGCGTCTCATCATCGCCGATAATCCGTGGCTTTTTGAAATCGCTTCCCACAAACACCGAGAACCATTTGCCGGAGAAATTATGGGCGGGCAAGATGTCCCACGTCCGCTTATCGTAAATGTATATCGAGGTTTTGCCCGTCCGACGGATTTCGTCCCTTGCCTCCGCCTCCTTCAAGTCCGTGAACTGGCCGGGGTATCTTCTGGATGACACCAAACAGAGAATACCCGGTAAGATGCCGTACTTCATGAACCGTGATTTCCGGCGCCGAGCGATGGAGTCGTAGAGGGCTGTGGCTTGGTCATAACTCCCGCCGGTCACGGAACGTTTGGATTTGTCCACCGCTTCCATATGATTAAGCTCGTCGAGCAACGCGGTGAAAATATTCTGGCCGATTGTGGCGGTTTCCTCCCCTGACACCGGCTTGACGATTATTCTGTTCGGGAAAACCATCTCGGAAGTGAGAGATTTGTCGTAGGGAAACTTTTCCCGAAAATATGGCGAACCATCCACCATCGCCTTAAACCGCTTGTAGTCCACGCTCTTGGCAAGGGTCGCGTTTATGTTTTGGAAGACGATTAGGATTTCCGAGGATGGGTCTAGATCGAAAAGTCGCTGGGGTTGCCGAAAGCAGGAAAGCACATAAACCTGATACGCAATCGTGATTAAAGCCGTGGTGCTTTTAGCCGCGCCAATCGCCCCGGTGAAAACGGCTTCCGTGTAAACTGACCCCACCCGTGATCCATAAGAAAGACCCTCGATAACGGGATTGTTTAGCTTCTCAAGCTCATTAAGCGCTTCGGGGTAAACGATTGACTCATAGTTCAGGTAATCGGGGCTATTTACGAACTCCCGGATGCTGACGGGGTAGGTCTTCATGTACTCCATGAGACGCAGGCAAAAATGACGCCCTTCCATCGCCTCTTTAACGGCAAAGCTGGTGAACTCCGCCAACTCCGGGCTGATATCCTTGTTGCTCTTGGCAAAGCTGGCTATCAGCTCAGTAACTTTCTTCAGCTTTACCGTTTTCATTTATTTCATCCGCCATTACCTTGTTGATCTGGGAAATGAGTTTAGAGATTCCTGAACCGTCGCTAGTTATTCCATCGGATTCGGTCATTTTTAACTCGAAGGTGCGTTTGAGCTTGGTCATCTCAAGGATTTCCAGTGAAGCCTTGAGCCTGACACTGTCGTTCTCTGACCCCATCATGCTTACCAAGACCATCGCGGCTGTTTCTGCCTTTGCTTCAAGAAGAGAGTAAGCCCGTTCCCGCTGGCGCCGGGCATAATTGGTCAGGGCTTTTTGGAACTCCGGCTTTTTCCGCCAGTTCAGTATTGTCTGGTCACTTACCCCACACTCTTTGGCTATTTCAGCAAGGGTCATACGCCCCAAAAACAAAAGTTCGACGGCCTTTTCCTGTCGGCTGTCGAGGAAAAGTGGCTCCTCGGCTTCTTTGAAATACTCTTCCATATGTCGTACTCCGTCTCAGGTTCCTAAACATCCAAGTTCTTCCAAGAATTCCCCAATATGCCCCTTGTCGTGAACTTGTGTTCACTTTTTCGCCTCTTCCATAATTCGGCCTATCTCCGCCCACTCCATCACCTTAAGGAACACCACGGCGGTGTTTTTTATGTTGTAAGTCTTCTTAACGGATATCAGCATTTCGAAAAGCGTTTTGTACCCGGATATCGCGCATAGATATTGGGTTTTTGCCCCCACGTTGAACTGGGCCGCTTCAAACAGGTTGTCCATACGCTCCACTTCTTCAGGAAGAAATAGCAATGCAATGGACTCCATGGGGATTCGCGGTGCGTTTAATCCTGTAAATTTCAGATCCCCCAACTCCTCTATGAGGTCAGAATCCAGACCGGCATAAATCTTGGCCTCCAGGTCTTCTATCTCCGCCCACAATGAAGAGAGAATCTGCATATCGTCACGCCCAACAAGGGCGTTATGTGACAACTGGATTGCTATCCTCTCCGAATGGCTGATCTGGTCATCCCGGTATAGGAAGATGATTGATTCAAGGCCAGCGTCTATGGCGGCCTTTACCCGGTGGTTACCCGAAAGGACAATGAATTCCCCAGTCTCTGTTAAATGACAAAACGGCGTTGAAGCGAGATGCCCGTCCTTCTTGATATTGTCGAGAAGCTGACGGTACTGGTAGTTCTCCATATACCGGGCGTTCTTATCAAGAAGCTTCAGGGACTTGGGGTTTGCTATCCCAATTTTTAAGGCCTTGAGAACTCCGCTGGCGTTGATTGCCTCAATGGACTGGAGGATGTTGTTCGGTACGCTGGCGGGACTCGTGGAGCTTTTCACGACCCCGGACACAGCTTGAATAGCGCCTCTCATCGGCAAACTGGTATCTTCAGGCGGCTTTATCGTGGTCATATTTTGATTCCCAGAGTGGCAGAATGTCTTTCAATCTCATCTCTCCCAGTTTGGCGTAGTAGTTCAAGGCATAGCGTCCCTCGGATGAATTTACTTCCTTCCGGTTTGCCAGAGTGAAGACCCCTCGATATTTCATCGAGACAGGGTTGTTCGAGAACGCCGTTGTGTACACGGTGTCCACTCGCTTAACCAGCTTTTTCTCCAGAATGTCCTTCATCTCCGCGGAGGTGGCGGCAAGAAGAACAAGTTTCGAGAGGCGTTTGTGGACGGATGGAACCGCAAGGTCGGCCATCATGTACATAACCTCCCCAAGCTCCTTATTGAAACCGACACTAGGGATATTGAACCCTAATAGTCCCGCAATCTTCCCGTCCACTGTCACCACGTAAGTTAATTGCGTCTTTGACCAAAGGATCGATGGTTTCAGGTAGAGCGTTCGCAAGTAGTCAAACACCTCACCACGTATGGGCTGAATATCCAGTGTGGCTCTTGGGCTTATAGGCACGTCCGACGCAAGGACTTTGTAGGGGTTCGTAGGAGCTATCTTCTGGCGTAGCTGAACTATTTTTGCGGATGCCTTTATATTCGAGTAAAGGTAGATACTCATAGACCTGGACTTCCGGATAACGGCCACTGGCTTCCCGATTTGCGAGAACCCATCATGCAAAGGGAACTCCGTATAAATGAGATACGGATTGCCACGTTCCATAATCTTTTTAGGAAGGGCGAAATCTTTAGGATCGAATATCTCGTATGACGGCCTGTTCCAGGCTACAAGACTCTCCAGCGTCTTATACAGATTTTCGTACCCGCCCTTGTAGGTTGGTAAGAACGACAGAAACGTCACGTCTTTTGGAGCCGCCTCGATAACCTTAAGGGCATCGGCGCAATAGTAGTCGGTTATCTGAAGGGCTGTTTTCTTTTCCTCCAGCTTGGCGACCGTTTTCTTTAAAAGCTCCGGCCAGCGGGCAAGCATTGCCTCATACATCCGCCTCGGGTAATCGTTCTTTCGCGGGTAAAACTGACTCAATTCCAACAAGAGCATAACCGTCGCGGCCTTCTCCACCACGTTTGATTTGAACTTGTGTTCATTTTTCAACTCGCCATTGATGTCGAGTCTGAAATCTGTGTCTGTGAAAGACCAACCAATAGCTGAAGTGTAGAGAGATACGTCGTTGCTACTAATTTTTCCCGTAAAGCCGTTAAGCCGCAGGACGGTTTCTGCTGTGAAATTTCCACTGCACAGAATTTGGACAGGGCCGGTCATAAGAGGGATATAGCTCGCTATCACCTTCCGAGCTTGTTGGGAAATTGTACCCTGAAACATTACTCAAATAGCTCCGGCGGGGGTATCCTGCTACCGTCTTCAAGTTTCTCACCCCGAAACTCTGGCCATAGCCATGCAGAGCCTTTATCATTCTCAAATTGGCGGCCAGATATGAGCCCATCTTTGACGATATGAAACACCTCAATATCGGAGTTTCGGTGAATCCATGCGGATAGCTTATTGGCTCTATGGCATTTGGCTGGGTCTTTTTCGGAGCACATGATGACAGTACGGAAAAAATCACCATGCTCAATCACCCTGTCCATAGCGGAGATAAATTCGGCAGAGTGGATAGACGTGCTTTCGAGACCACCCAGATACTTTCCTTCCCATACATATTCGATCCCAGCCTGTTTTAAGGATAGAGACAGACTCCCCTTATTAAACTGTGGCGAAAATCGTGAGTGGGGATGCGACCTCACATCAATCAACTTGGCAATACGATACCCCTCCAATATATCGACAAATTATGGCATCCGTATAATAGAGTGACCGACGCTATAAAGAGCCTTTTCTAATCCGCCCATAATCATCCTCAGTTCATATATACATGATAATTATAGCATAATGGCACGCGATATTATATATATGATTACTCTATTTTCTCTACCTCCTAAAAGCTAATAGATATTAGTTTTTGTCAGCTTGTATAGCTACATTAAAGCTCGTGTACCTTACGTCAATGTAGTTGCGTAGCCACATAGCGGATAACGACAGCATACGCTCTTCAACCTCGATGCCGAATTTTCCAAGGTACATAAGCCCACGTTTATTTCCAGCCTTGCGTACATCGGCGGCCCAATTCACTTCCTCTTCCGTGCATACGCCATTTGTGCTTTTAAACAAATACTCTGGCGGCACGTTAGCCACGTCGAGTAGCCTTTCCATATCAGCCAACAATGGCTGGTGGTATTTAGGGTCTAGTATCTTGGACTTGAAAGCCGCATCCCTCATTGCATCGTACTTGTGGTTGCTCACTTACTGTCTCCTTTTTTACCCCGGCCAAATGCTATACGATAATCTTCCACGGTTGCCAGCCTATCTCCTTCGTCAACCTTCTCCTTTAGGGTTATCGTAAGCTTTGGCTTGGATTCGGATTTAACCTCAACCGGCTTTACATACTTTCGTGGCGGGGTTAATTTGATAAGCGTGTTAATGTGCCCGGCCACAAAACTTACCGACGGTGTTACCGGGCGGGTGTATCCCCCGGAATCGGTGACACCCGCCGTTACGAAAGCCCCCCATCTACCCAAAGCCAAATCCAGTTGCGTGGTGTATGACAATCCAGCTTCGGTGCAATGCTTGTTAATGGCTTTCAGCATTCCAGCCTCTTTAGCGGTGACGGCGGGAATAAAATCGGCGCTGTTATATTTGTACACAAGTTCACGCCAGATACGAACCACGTTTTTCTTGTCATCGGAAAGTGAGGCTTTCTTTCCGTACTGCCCTTTTGTGGCGATCACGTCCGATGCCTTTATCCCTTTTGGAAATTTCGCCGCGTCTCTCTTCTTATCGGAGTTCATGCTATTCATATTCCTCTTTTCTCTCGATAATTCCGTTTTCTCTTTTCTCGCTTTAAAGGCGTATAAAAAACGTCTTCGTTTTTTATCGCTAGTTCCTTCTTTAGGTTCATATGAGGGTTCAATATGAGGGTTCCCATGCGATTTTCCAGACAAAGCAATCTCGTCACCCTTTATTGACGAGGCTTTTTCTATTTCACTCCCAAGAGTGGGGGAGGACATCCGTGTCCGACCTACACGGACACCCATATCCGCCATGTGGCGGACACCTATGTCCGCGTCTCCCCGGGCATCATATGTTTTATGGGCTTTGTCTAACACGGTATCCGGGCACCATGAAGCCGTGTAAATATTCGACGTTTGCCTACCATTACTGAGAAATCTAGCCTCAGTTCTCAGAACCCCCTTTTTCACTAAGGCTGCCAAATACCTTCTTACGGAACGCGCTGATAACGAGACTTCCTTCGCTATAGTTTTGTTGCTCGGCCAGCAGCGGTCTTTACCACCGCCCATTCTATTAACTAGAGCGCGTAGCACCGAGTTTTCCCCGTGTGATAGATCAAGGGCTGGCATGGAATCCAGCAATTTTCCTTTTAAAGACTTCATAGCTCATCCTTTCCTTTTTTATTGGGTCTAAAACCCGCTTAGATAAATACCCTTGGGCAGTCACCCACCATCTTCACGCACACCTTGCGACACTTGTTTCTCCGCCATAGCCACGTATATTTTGGGTTATTCATAATTAACTCTTCTGTTGTGACAGCAGCCACTCGAAAAACTTCTTTTCATCAATAAGTATTTTTCTCCCCATGCGGACGAGCGCCCCATCAAGTCCATTTCCTGGAATAAGGCCTGCGCTATTCTTTCTCGGCCTGGCATGGAAAATTATATTTCTCAATGATGCTTCAGTCAGAAATTTGTGTTTCTCACAAAACTGTCGTATCGTGAAATAAGTTGCTTGCCCTTGATTACTCATAAACGCTCCGTATCGTGATGATCTGATTTTCAAGGCAGATTATGGTGGATGTTTGAGCGTGGTTCCTTACTTTTAATAATTGAAATTTATCTTCCGAAGTTGTGAAGCTAATAATGGAGGCAAAGAATGGGGAGTGTAGAGGAATGAGATTCTACTTTTAATTTATTCTATTTTCCCATACAAAATAAGGCCCAATAACCTTCGAGAGTAGTTCTATATTCTGCCGTTTTTAAATCGTCATAGGCTTTTTGATTGAACGGGTAAAGTGAAACATACTTAGTGTTTGAATCAACAAAACCATATATTGTTTTTGCAATCTCCGTAGATGAAGCATTATTAGCCTTTGCATCAAGACAGCGAAGGTATATTCTTAATTTGTCTTTACTGATATGCTTGCTATCGGTAATTAGTTTAATTTCACCAGCCTTTTTTCTATCTTTTTGAATGTCTTTTAGCATGCTTTTAGCTTCCTTAAGTTGCTCTAACAAAGAAGTGGATAAATTAAAAACAAAGATAGCCCGATCTGGGCGCACTATATTTATATCAGATTCACTCTCATCTTGAGCATACATTGCTTTGATATTTATGAAGTATTCAATGGAATTATCATTTAGATCATCGTAAGTGGTAATCCTTACAGGAAATTTAAGCCGCGATAAGCGTGTAAAGGCTCGATTATCGCAATCCTTATTAGGATCGGGCAGTGGGCGCCTTACCCCCCATCTTTCTTTATAGAAGTCATAATATTCGTATTTGGACAATACGAACGTTGTTCTCCAGTATGACATAAATAGCTTAAATGGATGGCCATATTTATCTAACAATCTTTCCCGATCACTGCCAGACATCTTATGCTCTTCATATCGAGCCAATATGGGAAATAGCTTTAGTGCCTTTTCTCTCTTTTTTTTGAAAATCTTTTCGAAAAATGGGTCAAGCCACGTTGTGACAAAATTAAAATCAGCGCGGTACTCAGGATTCCTCCGCAGAAACTCCCACGCCCAACCCGCTGCTGTCAGATTTTCTGTAAAAGCGTAATCCTCTTCGTTACGCCAGTTCGGTTTTTTTCCCATTGGCCACTCCGAATATCTTTTCGTTCATACGCTCCACCACTCCCGCTGTGTGCTGGTGGGACAAATGGGCGTATCTTTTAACCATCTGCAATGTCTTATGCCCCAGAACTTCGGCGATCTCTGCCAGTGTAGCCCCGTTCATCGCCAGATAGGAAGCCGCGCTATGCCGGAGATCATGGAACTTGAAATCTTCTATCTCGGATTTCTTTAACGCTGACTCCCAAGGTTTACGGATATCCATAGGCTTCTTGAGGTTTTCTTTCGACGGGAATAAAAGGTTGGTATCAAGCCGCCGGACAAGCTTCCTAACCAGTTCCAGCGCCAGACCTTTTAAAGGCAACGCCCGCCGTTCCCCATTCTTGGTCTCGGTCAATTGGATGACTTCCTTCGCAATGTCCACGTCCTTCCATGTAAGGCTCATGATTTCGTCTTTTCTGGCACCTGTGGACAGTGCAAGGGTTACGACGGTGAAGAGATATGGATTCTGGCTTTCTTTGCAAACATGAAGAAGCTTCTCGCGTTCCTCGTCGGACAAGAACCGAACTCGGCCTTTTGGCTCCTTCTGTTTTGTGATTTTTTTCATAGGGGAATCCTCAAGCCACTCCCACTCTTTCATCGCAACGGAAAAGGCGTGGCTCAATACCGCCAGATACCGGTTAACCGTGGCCGGGGTTCGCTGGCCTCTGCTCGTCTTGCCACTAAGAAGGATATCTCTGCATTCCACGATAAGGGCTGGGGTAATATCCGCCAGAGAGTATTGCCCCAACCGTTCTTTCCACCAGCGCATCTGGATGTCCTGGGAATAAGAGTCTTTCTTTTTGGGCAGGACATCCTTAATGTAACGGTCGGCCAATTCAGCGAAGGTATGACGCTTGGCCTCCCTGTTATTGAAATGCCGTCCTTCCCTTATGGCGGATTCAGTGCGTTGCGCCCAGTCTTTCGCGTCGGTTTTTCTTTCGAAGGTGGCGGTCTGTGCGGCGTGTCCCTTGAGGCGGATAAGAACGCGGTAGTGAGTTTTACCGTTCTTTGTTTTTCGTTCTTCGATGAGAGCCATAGAATTCCCTCCAAACAATCACAGCTTGATGTGCTGTCAGTTGTTGTGAATAGCTATGGCTTATTATAACCTACTGCACCAAAATTGCACCATTTTATTGTTTCAGGAGGGTTTGAAAACGATATCTCATTGAAAAATTGGTGCCCTCGGCGTGATTCGAACACGCGGCCTACGGATTAGGAATCCGGCGCTCTATCCTGCTGAGCTACGAGGGCGGCTCTAAAAAGCAGAGTGAAAGTATATATCGTCTCGCTGTCAGTTTGGAAGGGTTATTTGAGCGGAAGATGTGAGTTGAATATAAACATGTAGCCGGTTTCGGGTTTCAACCCAGTGACGGATATTCCATACCTTTTCCAGAAGCGTTATCGGGAATTGGAGGCGGGGAAAGCTTTTCGATATCCACGAACTCGAACACTATCTCGCCAGCTTTGACCAATCCCATGTTCTCGCGGGCTATGGCCTCTACATATTTGTCGCTGGAGTTGATTTGGGCAAGCTCGTTTGCGTACCTTGCGTTTTCGTCTGCAAGCTGGGACGCTTTCTTGTTTATCTCTTCTATGGCGGAGGAGAGCTTCTGGATGTCCCTAAAGCCATTTTCCTTGTAATAAGAAGCCGTGGTAAGGAACGCAAAATAGAACGCCGACAACGCGAACAGCGCCCAGCGTCTTCTCTTTTCCATCATGGTTCGCGTAACCTTATTACCCTATTGAAGTGAATACGTTCCGCCCACGGAAAACCGCTGTGGGGCCGAGTTCCTCTTCTATCCTCAGTAGCTGGTTGTATTTGGCGATC
>Ga0315281_10013127_pt1 | contig 11223 bp, 14 predicted proteins | sample YL17G07_0_MG_FD_204540 | JGI IMG/M metagenome (GOLD analysis project Ga0315281, IMG submission 204540) | Sediment microbial communities from Yellowstone Lake, YNP, Wyoming, USA - YL17G07_0 | ecosystem: Environmental > Aquatic > Freshwater > Lake > Sediment | place: USA: Wyoming | collected... | reverse complement strand
CCTGAGCATGTCCGTGATCTTGTCTCTGGGGGAAGAAAGGCCCTTCAAGGCATCTGTAAGGGTTTGATAATCGAAGACCTCCGCCGGGATTCTGTTTCGGACGTCGATAGCCAATGGCACAATTCACCCCAGTATGTCGACTAATTGTCGACATACTATGCAATATTAACGCATTTGTCAAGTCCGATACGAAAACCAGGGGGAAAACGTGGCGTGCCTGAGAGGATTCGAACCTCCGACCTTTGAATTTCGAGTCCAGCGCGTCTACCAGTTCCGTCACTCCGGCTCGCCCTATCGCGCTGTCAAGCTGCTAATCTCCCGCAGAAGCTTTGAAAGCTCCTTCGCGTATCGGATACTATTTCACTTTAATTTCAAACTATTTAATGCGAATAGTTAAGCCCCTCTACCACCTCCAATGCTACAATCAGAATTGCAATGATTCCGATGATTGTAGCTAATATCACAACGAATGAGCGATCCTTGAATTTAACCAAGCTTACTACCGCCGTAACGAAAGTAGCCATTCCGGCAATCATCGCACATATTCCCACAATGCGGGCTAGGGGGGTCCCTGGTAGGATTCCTAAAAGAGGCTTCCCAAGAATAAGCGCTATAAGAAATAAAAGGAAAACTGCTGACAATCCACCTGCCCATTTTCCAAGTTTTGTTTTCGGCATGACTTTCCTCCTTCTAATTTAGACAAGAATCTTGTTTTGCACTTAGCCGGCGCAATGAGCTTTCGTGTGGCCGTTTTCCCCCATCCCAACGTTAGGGATGATAAGCGCGATTAGCAGGGATGTCAACTCTATCGGGGCCCGTGGCCGCCCGGCCCGGGCCCTCTCGCCTCTGTCCCTAATATGGCCTTGTCTCCTTCTTGAGTTTCGTTCCGCCAGGTATGAAATTGCCTTTACACCATTCAATGAAGTTCCCCGCGTGGAGGAGATAAGTGTGGGCTGTCGAATTGGTCAGGCAACCGTCCTTAACCCTGTCTGCGATCTCCGTTTCATAGAGCTTGAAAAGCCTCTCCATCTCCTTGACTGTTCCAGTGTTAGTTCGATAATTCATTGGATCCCCTCCTCGATGGAACATCGCGCCTAATCACGCTATCCCGAAGGGCCCATGCCCGTGCCCAGTCGCCTCTGTCACTTGGACGTGCGGGAACCCTTATTGTCGACACGCATAGCCCCCAGCCTGAATTCTTGCCATTGACGACGCGCTCTTGCTTCCGCCCCTTTAGACGCATACATGCCGGTCATCGGCCAAGCAAGTCCCCAGTTCTTGCACCCGCGCTCGCTGGTAAGGCGCTCAGCCGTTTCGGCCTCGTCCGCTACGATGGCAGCCTTCTCAAGAAAAACTTCGAAGCTGCCGTGCACCCTCCGGACGAAAGCATAATAACAGTCTCGCCCCCTCCACTGGCGAGCGCCTTCGCCAATTGGCCAAAAGGTTACTTTTGACTTGCTCGTTTTGACTTGGATAAACGCGAAGTGTTTTCCTTCCGGATCGGCGACAAGTATATCTGCGCCTTTCACGTTTCTGATACTGGGGAGCGCGACCATTCCGCGCATGCTTAATTCTGACGCGACATAGAACACTCCGGCAGCGCCCGTAAGCTGTGAGTTTGTTGGCTGGCTTCGTTCCATTATTATTCTCCGTTCGCGGCCTCTGGCCCGGGCCCAGTCGCCTCACTTCTTATTCTCGCCAGATGTTTCGGGGTCCTTTTTCAGCATAATGGGCGCAGCAGCTTTGAGGATCTCTTGTAGCTGGTTTGCCTTTAAGCTCTCTAGGTATTGCTGTATTGAATTCTTCTCAGCTGATTCGAGGGCTAGCTGTAACGGACTAACATAAGAGTCCTTGAGTATCTGTTGAAGAGGTGTACTCTCAATCGACAAGAGAGCTTCTTGGAGAGGATTCTTTGCCAGCTCTCTAAACATATCCCCTACGCGATTCACCGATAGATAATCTATAGCAGCATTGGCGATTTCGTGCGCAAGGGAAGGGAATGCCGGCTGGGATTTCTTTTCCGTCGCCGGAACACTTTTTGCCTCTTCAGATATCTTTATGTTGGGGAAATGGTCCTTTAAGAACGATGCCAGCGATGAATAAAGAGTACATTTGCTAGTTTTCTTGATCCTCCATTCCTCACTGAGATATGCACTTATCTTATCGGGCTGAAGAGGAGATTCGTAATCTTTATCATTGCTTATAATGAATAGGTCTGCTTTTTTGGGGACGGATCGCAGAAGCCATTCCCAATGGACAGAGTCCCCGCACGATCCCCTTTTCCCGGGAGGCTTTGCGTGATGAGTCCTGTCAATTCCGGCCCTTAGCACATCTTCGGATACGGGAATAATATCTGTAGATTTAAACAAATCCGCGATTACAGAGTCTGCAACAAGTGCAGACTTGCGAATATCCTTTTTAATCGCATCCAATAGAGCCTCTTTTATTTTCTTGAGTTCCCTTATCAGCTTAGATATGGCCTCATATTCCGGGTAGGCCTTGAAGATGGGGGGCAAAGTAAGCTCTATGCGCGTACCGATAAATTCGGCGACTGTACGGGCAATTACAGCTTCCCTATTCCGGTAGACTTCATCTTTTAGGTAATCAGATACTAATAGCTTAATCTTCTTGGTTTCGGAGAGCTTTGCTATCTTACGAAGCTCCTCCAAATCGCTTTTCGAGAGTCGATAAAAATCCAAAAGGATATTTGTATCGATAAATATGTTCATCATCTCTCTCACTTTATTGGCCAGGAGGGAATGACCTGCCCCCATTCAATGTACCACCTCTGAAGTGAGATTTTCAAGCATTGAGGTGCTCGGCGGTTACGGGTCGCATCTGGTGCTTGATGGTTTTAGCCCGCAGAGCCTTCCACTGGTTGGTTAGAGAAACCGTACTTCCTTGCCCCTCCCGCGCCACCTCGGGCATTTTCTGCGCCTTCCCCAGCAAGAGGGTCTGGGGCGGGCAGATCTGGACGCTGAGCAGATGTTGACCTCATAGAGATAGACGCTGGGGAGGCAGCACAGGATTCTTATGTACCTGCTAAAAGGGATTGGCCATAGAAGCAGAGCATAAATTTATAGGCGCCGAAAAACGCCATTGTCAGCCCATTCGGCCAAATTTAGGATTTGGAAGATGCCACCCAAGGTCGTGAAGTTACAACCTCCATCTTTGTTCACGTTTGGGAAAGCCTTCGCAAACCAATCCTTAGTAATTTCACCCTTACTAAGAAGGATCTCATAGGCTTCTTCGAAAACCGATCGAGGGATTCGTTTTGTCGAAGGCTTGGTTGTGCCCGGCTTAGCTGGAATTTGGTATACAAGTGCTTCTTCTCCTTCAGGTAGCGCTGGACCAACGGATAGGACGAGCCGTAGGCCTCCGGGTATTCGTTCTGGAGCCTCTCGTGGACGCGTTTGGCCGTATGCCGTTGCTTGAACCGCATCCGCCGGTCTTCGGCCAGCCACTCGTCGATCTTCGGCTTCCAGGGGTCCAGCTTCGACGCCGGGGCCCTTTTTCCCGGGAGGCCGCCGTTGAAGTCTTCAACCTTCATGTACTTGGCCGCGGTCTTCCGGTTGAGCTTGAGCCGCCCGGCGATCTCCTGGGGCCCCAGCCCTTGTCGTTGAAGTTCCTTGATCTCGTCAATTTGGTTCATTCGGAGCATGTCTCCTCCCTGTAGGATGATATCCTACAGGGCCTTGCCCCGCGATTTTCATGGGTATTTTTGACGATTTTTCTGTCCATTTCCGGTTGATCATTCCGTCCATTTCCCACTTATCATAAAGAATCTGGGGGCCATACCGCCCAGGGCCTGGATGGCAGGGGTAGTCCAGGCCGTCGTCGCCCCGGCCCATACCAATCCCTTACTCGGCCCGAGAACGGCCAGTAGGGGGGCGGGGAGGTAGTGGAAAAGGGATTGAAATAATTGGATATCCGGAGTATGATCCGACATCAGAGGTCAATTGGGAGGTGACAAAATGGCTGATAATGAGAAAACGGAACATGATCTCAAAACCTTAGTCGAGTTAGTAACCAGGATCGCTAAGGCCCATTACGAAAGTAACTTAACAGTGCTCCATTTCGCGGAAGGGTTCAAGTGTGTATTTGGCACCCTGGACGAAAGCTATCTAGATGAAGCGTACAAAAATCCAGTCCGCAAGATGAAGGCGCATAGTACGTTGGAAGAGGCTCTAGTCGACGCAATAGTTAACAAAATACATTTTTAAACGGAAACATGAAAGCAGGGATGCCCGATAGGCCTCTTCGATAAATTATGGTCTGGGGATAGAGCAAAGGTGAAGGTTAAATGCATATATTTTTGTACCTGGCCATCGGATTTGTACTTTTATACTTTGTTCTGCTTTTGAGGCCGACAAAAGCGATAGGTGGCAGATACGGGAAATTTGTCGGCCTCTGTTTTATCCTATCCGCCCTGAGCATGTTGGTTTTTATTTTTTTGTATAAAAGATCGGTCTGGTTAGTATTGATTGCGGTCCCTTTAATATATCTTGCCCAGATTATCCTGCAGATCATTTCGGGAGCAATAGTAAGAAGAAGGATAGTGGGAAAAGATTAAGCTCGAATGAGCAAATCTCAAAAACGAATCGTAGATTGGGCCTTAACCATCACGGGGCCATTCATGGTAGCAGGGGCGGTCATCAATTCATTGCCTATCCGCTGGAATTCCGAGACGCTAAGATTGTTGCAAAAATACAGAATCGGCCAATCGTTTGATTTTAAATCTTTCTTTGGAGAGCTTCTTATCAGCCCTGTTTTCTATGTTGGCGTCGGACTTGTCATCGCTGGCATCTTGATCCTGAAGACCGAGAAGTAAGATATAGATGTGAGGTTCGTTGAGGTGGACGATCTCCTGCATGGGCAGTTTAAGGTGTGAGGTTAGAAAAAATGCAAACGAAGTATGTTCCCCCGACCCATCATCTAAATGGATTTAATTGTCCTTTTCCCGACTGCGGCGCTTACTCAGAACAAACATGGTTTGATTTGGCCTATGGGCTTAAAGATCATCCTGGTCCTGGCAGGGGATTCCTTGACTTCCTCAAATATCTAGAAGTCTCGCATTGTAGTAGGTGTGAAAAATTTACCATTTGGCGGGTAGGAAAAATGATATATCCACCGGCCTCTATGGCGCCTATACCTTCGGAAGATATGCCTGAAGATGTGCAAGCCGATTATCTTGAAGCCCGAAGCATCGTAGATAACTCGCCCCGGTCGGCCTGCGCGCTTTTACGATTAGCCGTTCAAAAATTAATGCTGGCCCTTGGTGAGAACGGGAGGGATTTGAACGAGGATATAAAGAATCTAATCAAAAAAGGCCTTTCAACTAAGATACAAAGGGCACTGGATTCCGTGCGGATTATTGGAAATGAAGCGGTTCATCCCGGAACATTAGACCTTAAAGACGATGTCCCGACTGCTTCTGCAATATTTGGGTTAGTAAACATGATCGTTGAAGTAATGATCACCCAGCCTAAAGAGGTGGATGATATTTACTCTAAACTCCCGGAGTCAAAAAAGGTCGAGATCGCAAGGCGTGATAGCAAATAGTATTCAGGAATAGAAGCGCCAGGAGGAGCCAGAGGCGCGGGAGGGGCATGGACCGTCGTCAAGGGGGTGTATCATGGTCTTAGCTCTTATCGGACGGCTTGTCGCTGCTGGGATGCTTTTTTGGGCGCTGGCTGACCATCCCTATGGATATTTCACTCTACTCCGGTTCGTAGTTTGCGTGGTGGCTGCATACTGTTGATCAGCGACAATCGTTTCTCCCGGCTGACGACAATTAATATTCCCGTCTCCAGGGTAGACTGTCCGGGTTCATTTGGAAGGAGACCCGGATGGTTCAAGATCGTCAAGTCAGGAAGCTTTACATGCTGAAAACAAGAGAAGAGACGCTGGAGGCGGCGGCCATTAAGAGCGGGATGGATGAGAAGACCGCCCGAAAATACCTCCGGTCCGGGAAGCTGCCGAGCCAGTGCAAAGTCCCGCATACCTGGAAAACACGGAAAGATCCTTTTGCGGATGTCTGGGAAGAGATCCGAAAGCGTTTGAAAACGGCGCCCGGCCTCGAGGCCAAAACCATTTTTGAGGACCTGCAGAGGACGTATGAAGGGATCTATGCGGACGGACAGCTGCGGACCCTTCAACGAAAAGTGAAGCGCTGGCGGGCGTTGGAAGGTCCGGGCCAGGAGACGTTCTTCCCGCAGATCCACGAGCCGGGCGATCTTGGAGAAATGGATTTTACGTCGATGAACGACTTGAGAATAACCTTGGGAGGACTCCAGTTCGACCATCTGGTCTTTCACTTTGTTTTGACGTATTCGAACTGGGACACGGGAACGATCTGTTTTTCGGAGAGTTTCGAGAGCTTGAGCTCGGGGCTCCAGAATGCGCTTTGGGAGCTTGGGGGCGTGCCGCGGAAAATCCGGACGGATCAGTTGTCGGCGGCCGTGCACCAGGAATGTCGGGAGGAGGAGTTCACGCCGCGTTACCGGGCGCTTCTCCGTCATTATGGAACGGAGGGGGCGAAGATCCGGGCGCATGAAGCCCATGAGAACGGCGACGTCGAACAGGGCCACCACCGGTTCAAGCGGGCCGTAGACCAGGAGTTGCTGTTGCGCGGGAGCCGCGATTTTTCGTCTCGGGAGGAGTATGCAGCTTTCCTCCGGATGATCTTTGCCCGGGGTAATCGCGGCCGGCAGGCCCGGCTCGAAGAAGAGCTTCGGATCCTGCGGAGACTCCCCGAGCGGAGGCTGGATGATTTTCGGGAGATCAAGGTTCGGGTGGGACCATCCTCGACCATCCGGGCAGCTCACAACACCTACTCCGTTTCGAGCCGCTTGATCGGTGAAGTGGTGACCGTCCGGCTTTCCGGTGAGAGTCTGGGGATCCTGTACGGTCAGACGGAAGTGGCCCGGATCCCGCGGCTCCGGGGCGAAAACGGCCATAAGGTCAACTACCGGCATATCATCGACGGGTTGGTGCGTAAACCGGGCGCGTTCGAGCATTACCGCTACCGGGAGGATCTTTTTCCGACGACCCGGTTCCGAATGGCCTACGATGTGTTGAAAGAAACGACGCCTTCGCGGGCCGCCAGGGAGTACCTGGAGATTTTGCTTTTAGCCGCTCATGAATCGGAAACCCGGGTGGACGACGCCTTGCGGGCGTTGTTCGACGCGGAGGCCGAGATCTCGGCGGATATCGTCAAGATGATCCTGGCGTCGAAAACGCCGGTCATTGAGGCGACCCAGGTCGAGGTCCACCAGATCCCGCTTCAAAGCTATGACGAGCTCTTGGGCTGCTGGATGGAGGCCTGAGATGGAACAGCCAACCGACGCACGGCTGAAAAAGTGTTTTCGGTACCTTCATCTTCCGGGGATCCGGGACTCCTACGAAGAGCTGACGGCGGCGGCTGTCCGGGAAGGGATGGCCTACGACCGATATCTTCTCGGGCTTCTGGAGCGGGAAAGCGACGTCCGCTGGAACCACCGGGTAGACCGGCTGATGAGGGAGTCGCGGCTTCCTCTGGAGAAGACGCTGGACCGGTTCGAGATGAAGCGGCTTCCTCCGAAGGCGGCGCACCAAGTGAAGGCGTTGCTGGACGGAGGCTTCCTCGAGCGTCGGGAAAACGTTCTGGCCTTCGGCAATCCCGGAAGCGGGAAAACGCATCTGGTCTGTGCGATCGGCCAGGCGCTGGTCCGACAAGGCCATGAGGTTTATTTTTCGACCTGTGGTCTTCTCGTTCAGGAACTTCTTCTGGCGAAAAGGAACCTTCAACTCCCTCGGATGCTGAAACGGCTCTCGCGATACCGAGCCCTGATCGTCGATGACATCGGCTATGTCCATCAGGACCGGGACGAGATGGATGTTCTCTTTACGCTGCTGGCCGAGCGCTACGAACGTGGGAGCGTGCTGATCACATCGAATCTGCCGTTCTCAAAATGGGAGGCGATCTTCAAGGATCCCATGGTGGCCGCGGCCGCCATCGATCGGCTGGTTCATCACAGCGTCATCCTGGAACTCAACATCGGAAGCTACCGAATGTCGGCCGCGAAAAAGCGGACCGCGGAGGCTGCGGCATGAATAGGACTCAATCGGAAATCGTCGTTCCTGTTGAAAAGTCTGCCCACGCACCCGGGAATTTTAATTGTCGCCAAGCGGGAATAATGCTTGACGTTCATCATACTGTACCTATGCTGCCTATTCGCAGAAAAATGAACAGTGGACTTGGACCTTCGGTGCAATTGCTGTTCTATTTAATCCCATTATCCCTTTTCACTTGAATCGCCAGATATGGAGTATAATTGATGTTATATTAGCAATTGTTCTATTGATATCTATCTTCTTTGTAAAAGGGGAAAAACCTAAGACGCCCGAATAATAGACTATTTTTTATGATGGCCTAAGGGGAGGGTTAAGTGTTCTTCAAATCGATTATAGGTGGATTGGGAACTCTTCTTCATTGGCAGGTTTGGGTGGCTCTCCTAATTTACGTCCTAGCAAGCTTTGGATGGCTGATGCTGATAGGAGCCATAATGGGACGGTCAGATTCGGGTGTGCGTCAAGGGGCTGGATGTCTAACGCATATGATTGGAGGGACTGTTTTTCACGGACTGCTGCTCGGGCTCTTTGTGCTCGTGCTTACTCCAATCATGCTGGGAGGAAACCGCTTTTTGCCCCTTTCCTTTTTTAAATCCTTGGCTTTGCCCATACTTGTGGCTTGCATTTACGCGATAGTGGCGGTGTTAATTTTATCTTTTGTGCCTATAATCGGAAACTTAATTTCCGATATACCCGGAGTGGCTGATTTCATTAAGGGGGTTATAATCTTCCGGTTTTTTTCTGAGAGCTATATCGAAACCGAATTGCGCAGAGCCGGTTTGCCCACCGAGATTTATCCTGGGTTCTGGGCGAGCATTGGATATTTACTAATCGCAATCGTGCTAATCTATGGCTGCTGGCTCGGGTTCAGTTTGCTCGGAGTCAAGATTAGTAAAAGCCGTTTTTATGAGGATGAATCCGTCAACTTCCTTATAGGTTCCATTGTTCTGCCATTGTTTGGCCTCCTGCCCTTGTTCATGTATGCTAAACATGTTTATTTAGCTATCGAACGGATGATTTAGTAATTTACGAGCTGTTGTCTCCTGAAAGTGAATCAAAGGAAGCGCCAACGGGGAGCCAGAAGCCCCGCAGGGCATGGCCCCGAAGATCAGCGGGACGCCGGTTAGGGCGAAGTATCGCGCCTCGTAGAGATAGACGATGAGAGGCGGGGTATTTTCTCACTAGGAGGTGGGAAATGGCTGATGACGATTTGGAAAAGATTAAAGCCGTAGATTCAATTATCGGTCCGATATGTGATGTGGTTCTTCATCAACAGGAGTATTTCAAAACGCTCTTGACGCTTAACACGGCTACCCTGTTGATCACCATTACTTTTTGGGAGAAGATTGTACGAATTCCTAACTGCAAGTTCTTAATCCTACTCCCTCTCTTTTCTTTTGCGCTCAGTCTGTGGGCCTCGCTCAGGGAAATGCGATTGTTCAGCCATTTTCACGCGGCCTTCGTTACCATTAAACTGGACTTCATCAATGCATTATCTACGCCTGACCTAAAGAGGGAGGAGTTTCAGAAGAAAGCGGAGTCAACAAGAAAGGCCATAAATGATATTGGGAAACAGATAGACAAGTTTCAAAAGATAGCTGATTACTCGTATTTCATTGGTCTTGGATCACTACTTCTATTCGCCGTGTTGAGTCTTGTGCTGAAGACAAGCGGCTGATTCTGATTGCCGCAGAGGAGAGTCGAGATGAAACGTGATATGGAACTGATCCGGAAGATACTTCTCGCGGTCGAGGCCTCGCCGTCAGCTTATGCTCCCTACCCCCTCATCATCAAAGGATATACAGATACGCAGACCGCATATCATTCGTACCTTCTGATTGATGCGGGGCTTGTGCATGGGCACGTTTCGATCGAATTAGACAGCGAGAGTCCTCTGGCTCCAATCGAAAAGCTCACGTGGGCCGGTCACGAGTTCTTGGATGCGGCCCGGGATGACACACGGTGGAAGAAGGTTACGAGGACACTGCTAGAGAAAGGCGAGACGGTTACGATCGGCGTGCTACAGGGGCTCCTCGTTGCGGCGATGAAAAGCGCGGTCGGTCTGCCGTAGAGATAATTCTTCGGCTCACGTGGGTGACGGCAGGGGGATCAGGGCGGGATATGTATATTCCCTGGTATCCGTTCTATACGATGTATCCGATCTATACGACCTATTCCCCCCAAGATCGTATGGTCGTGTCAACTGATGTTCGCAACTTCGGGGCCATCTTAAACCTCTTCAGTTAGCCGCTTGAGCCATCAGCTCATGGAGCCTGTCCAAAGATCCGAGGACTTTGTCCTCCCGGATGTAGCTCCGCTCGTTCTCCCAGTCCTCCGAGTACTCGATGAGATAGCAGATCGTCAATCGGAGGTAGCTCGCGACCGAGGGGAACACTCCGACCACCCGGCTCCGCCGGCGGATCTCCATGTTCAACCGCTCCTGCCCATTGGTCGAGGAGATCCTCTTCTTGTCGACCTCAGGGAAGTCATAGAACGAGAGCGAGTCCTCGAGCCCCTCTTCCAGACAGCGCGCGGCCTCGGGGAACCGCTTCCCGTAATCGTCGATGAGGGCGGCGGCTGCCCGCTTAGCGCTCTTTTTATCCGGTTCGAGCCAGATCTGTTTCAGATGGGCCGCGAACCGCGCTTTTTCCCGATGGGGGACTTTGGCCAGGATGTTTCTCATGAAGTGAACCTTACAACGCTGCCAGGAGGCGCCCAGCCATTCCTTCCGGACCGCAGCCTGGATCCCGAGGTTGGCGTCGGAGATGCAGAGCGCGGTCCTCTTCATGCCCCGGGCCTTGAGCTTGCGGAAAAAGAGGCGCCAGGAGTCCTCCGACTCGTCGAACATGGGCTCCACAGCCAGGATCTCCCGAGAACCGGCCGGATTGACCCCGCAGGCGATCATCACGGCCACCGAGACCACCCGCCCCTCGACCCGGACCTTCTGATAAAGAGCGTCGATAAAGAGGAACGGATACTCCTCGGCCAGGGGCCGGCCCTGAAAATCGGCGACCTGAGAGTCGAGCTCCTTGTTGAACTCCGAGACCTGAGAGGCGGAGATGTTCTCGATGCCCATCGCATGGGCCAAGCGCTCGATCTTCCGCATCGAGA
>Ga0315281_10013124_pt1 | contig 11224 bp, 9 predicted proteins | sample YL17G07_0_MG_FD_204540 | JGI IMG/M metagenome (GOLD analysis project Ga0315281, IMG submission 204540) | Sediment microbial communities from Yellowstone Lake, YNP, Wyoming, USA - YL17G07_0 | ecosystem: Environmental > Aquatic > Freshwater > Lake > Sediment | place: USA: Wyoming | collected... | reverse complement strand
CGAGGCGGCCATGCGGAAGGCGTTCTCGTTCGAGTCCACCTCGTGATACGAGCCGTCAAACAGCGTCACCTTCACGTCCACCACGGGGTAGCCGGCGAGAACGCCGGCGGGCAAGGTTTCCACCAGGCCGCGCTGCACCGCGGGAATGTACTCGCGCGGCACTGAACCGCCCTTGATCGCGTCGACGAACTCGAATCCCTTGCCCGGAGGCTGGGGCTCGACCTTGAGCCAGACGTGGCCGTACTGACCGCGGCCGCCCGACTGCTTGATGAACTTGCCTTCGATTTCCTCGCACACCCGCCGGATGGTCTCGCGATACGCCACCTGCGGCGCGCCGACGTTGGCTTCCACGCCGAATTCGCGCTTCATGCGGTCGACGATGATCTCGAGGTGCAGTTCGCCCATGCCGGAGATGATGGTCTGGCCGGTTTCCTCGTCCGTGCGCATGCGAAACGACGGGTCTTCCTGCGCCAGGCGGTTGAGCGCGACACCCATCTTCTCCTGGTCGCTCTTGGTCTTCGGCTCCACCGCCACGTGGATCACCGGATCGGGGAACACCATGCGCTCGAGGATGATGATCTGTTTCGGGTCGCACAGAGTTTCCCCGGTGGTGACATCCTTGAGGCCCACGGCGGCCGCGATATCGCCGGCCCGCACTTCCTTGATCTCGGCGCGCTCGTTGGCGTGCATCTGCAGCAGGCGGCCGATGCGTTCCTTGCGCCCGCGCACCGAGGTGTAGACCGTGTCGCCGGAGTTGAGCACGCCGGAGTAGACGCGGAAGAAAGAGAGCTGTCCGACAAAGGGATCGGTCATGATTTTGAACGCGAGCGCGGAGAACGGCTCCGTGTCGTCGGGCTTGCGCGTCCGCGGTTTGCCGCCGTCGTCCTCGCCCTTGACTGCCGCGATGTCGCCGGGCGCGGGCATGTAATCGATCACGGCGTCCAGCATCGCCTGCACGCCCTTGTTCTTGAATGCGGAGCCGCACAGCATCGGCGTGATCTCGCCCTTGATGGTGCGCACGCGCAGGCCCTTCTTGATGTCCTCGACCGACAGATCGTGGCCTTCAAGATATTTATGCATCAACTCGTCATCGGCTTCGGCTGCCGCCTCGACCATTTTTTCGCGCCATTCCTTGGCCTCGGCAAGCAGGTCCGCCGGGATGTCGCGCGTGTCGAACTTCATCCCCTGCGTCGAATCGTCCCAGTAGATCGCCTTCATCCTGACCAGGTCGATCACGCCCTCGAATTTCTCCTCGGCGCCGATTGGAAGCTGCAAGGGCACGGGATTGCCCTTGAGCCGGCTCTTCATCTGGCTGTAGACCTTGAGGAAGTCCGCGCCCTGGCGATCCATTTTGTTGACGAATGCGAGCCGCGGCACTTTGTATTTGTTGGCCTGGCGCCACACGGTTTCCGACTGCGGCTGCACCCCGCCGACCGCGCAGTAGACCATGCACGCGCCGTCGAGGACGCGCAGGGAACGCTCCACTTCGATGGTGAAGTCGACGTGCCCCGGGGTGTCGATGATGTTGATGCGGTGCTCCGGATAGGACAGGTCCATACCCTTCCAGAAACAGGTGGTGGCCGCGGACGTGATGGTGATTCCCCGTTCCTGTTCTTGCTCCATCCAGTCCATGGTCGCGGCGCCGTCGTGCACCTCGCCGATCTTGTGGTTCACGCCGGTGTAAAACAGAATGCGTTCCGTAGTCGTGGTCTTGCCGGCGTCAATGTGGGCACTGATGCCGATGTTGCGGTATCGCTCGATTGGAGTTTTGCGTGCCACGGTAAGAACCTTAAGAGCCTTTGACTGCCATGCCGCCGGGAACACCAGGGACCTGTCTGGCTGGTCCGGCCAGATCCGGCGGTGAGTTAAGTCGAATATTCGGTTTGTATGCGTCGGGGTTGTTGGCGCTCTGGCGCCTAGAATCGGTAGTGCGCAAACGCCTTGTTCGCTTCCGCCATGCGATGCACCTCGTCGCGTTTCTTCATCGCGCTGCCGCGGCCTTCGGCCGCTTCCATCAGCTCGTTCGCCAGCCGCAAGTCCATCGATTTCTCGCTGCGCTTTTGCGCCGCCTCGCGCAGCCAGCGCATCGCCAGGGCCACGCGCCGCACCGGACGCACTTCCACCGGCACCTGGTAGTTGGCGCCGCCGACGCGGCGGCTTTTCACCTCGACCATGGGCTTGACGTTTGAGACCGCCTGGCCGAACACCTCGATCGGGTCCTTGCCGGACTTGGTCTTGATGGCCGTGAACGCGCGGTAGATGATGCTCTCCGCAACCGACTTCTTGCCGCGCGTCATCAGCACATTGATGAACTTGGCGACGTCCTGATTGCCGAATTTCGGATCCGGAAGAATGTCGCGCTTGGGGACTTCTCTGCGTCTTGGCACTTTATAACCTCGATGTCGAAGGTTTAATCGTCAATATTGATTTGATTGAATTCGGCAGTCCGCTGCCCGATTCAACACTAAGCATTCACTGTCACGAGCAGCGGCTACGCCGCCTTGGGTTTCTTGGCGCCGTACTTCGAACGGCTCTGCTTGCGCTCCTTCACCCCCTGCGTGTCCAGGCTGCCGCGCACCATGTGGTAGCGCACGCCCGGCAGGTCTTTCACCCGTCCACCGCGAATCAGCACCACCGAGTGCTCCTGCAGGTTGTGGCCCTCGCCGCCGATGTAGCTGATAACCTCGAATCCATTGGTGAGGCGAACCTTCGCAACCTTGCGCAGCGCCGAATTCGGCTTTTTCGGCGTCGTGGTGTAGACACGCGTGCACACGCCGCGCTTCTGCGGCGAATTTCCGAGCGCGGGCACCTTGCTCTTGGCCGTGACGCGCTCGCGCGGCTTCCGCACTAACTGATTGATTGTGGGCATTATTTGATGGTCCGAAATAAAATCGGGACGACCAATCCATGCATGGCCGCCCCGGATACCGCAAAGAGGCGGGATTATACAAACAAAATCAAGGGCGAGTCAACAGGATCTCAGGGATGGCGAACTTGGGGACACGGGCCGCGAGGACGCAAACACGCGGCGGTCCGACGAGGCGCCCGCAGGCTGTGCGCGCAACCCCTACGCAGGCCACCGGTCCGGCAGTAATTTCGACACCGGTTCGGACAATTCGTACACGCTGCTCACCGCAAGCTCGGGGCCGAAGGCGACTTTCTCGCGCTCGGCGCGGCGTCTCAGCCTTTCCTCGTGCAGGGCGAGGGCGTCGCGCGGAAACGGCATCAGGCCCGGGTCGAGAATGCGCAGATAGCCGTCGACATCGCGCGCGGGCAGGATACGGCTCTTGCAATGGCGGTTCGGCGACCAGGGAACGTCGAGCACGCCGGCCGCGAACGCGCGCACGCTGCCCACCGCAACGTCGCCGTCGCCCATCTCCAGCACCCTGTCGACGATGGCCCGCACCTCCAGTTCGATCAGCGCCTTTTCGCGTTCGAATTCCGCCAGGCCGTCGAGGCGGATGCCGCGCGCGAGATAGATCGCCGTGCGCGTCATGCGCAAGCCTTCGGCGTTGGCCTGGGGCGTGGGAATGCCGAAGGCCTCGTGCGTACTCTTGGTGGTAACGCTCGCGGCCCCGCTGATCGCCGCGAGCGTGCCGCCGTAACCGATCATCGCCGCCGCCTGCGCCTCGTCCTGCGGCCAGGCGCTCATCCAGTGCAACAGGGTGACGGAGGTGAAGACATCGGGGTAACCTTTTTTCAGCAGATACTCCTGACACAGCCCGCGGCAGGCCGAGACCGCGGCCGCGTCCTGGATCAGGTGCAGCGTCTCTCCCATTTCCAGGCCGTAGTTCTTCACTCCCTGCGCCGCCGCCAGCAGGCAATCCAGCACGCAAATGATGATCGCAATCGACGGCGGGATATTGGTGCCGGTGAGGAAACCCGGCTGGCGCCGATGTAGTTCGACGCCGTGCTTGTGATACATCGCCGCCAGGCGATCGAGATACTGGTAGTTGCGTATGCCGTCCTCGATCGACAGTTCCTTGATGTACGAAGTCGTATAGGCAATGCCGGAACCGAGATAGCCGGAATAGCCGCCGGCGAATGCGATTTCGCCCGTCAGCATGGGCATCGCGGTGCCGGTCAGCATGATCGCCGGCTTGTCGATGGCCTCGATCAGCTTGCGCGCGCGGGCCACGCCATAGTTGACCATCGGATAGCCGTTGAGCATCGAACGGCCCGCCTTCTCCGATTCCTCGATGCCTCTTTGCGCCAGCTGCCATTGCTCGTTGCGCGTGTAGCTGTCGGTAGTCGTGGGAACGATGTCGGCCAGACCTTCCTTATCCAGCGTCACCATCAGATCGCGCTGCATCTCGAACGTGCCGAATCCGCCTCGCGGCTGCGTCAGGCAGCGCCGTTCGGCCACCGCTTTGCGCATCACCCAGCCGAGCTGCTTGTGCCGCGGCAGCCGCCGCTGCAGGTCGACTGCTTCGTCGAAGTCGACATCGGCGCCGCTGGGCCAGCGGGCGAGATTGCGCCCGCGCATGCCGCGGAACACATCATCCTCGATGCGCTCCTCGGACAGCGGCAGGCGGACGGACTCAGGCGCCGAGGGCTTTTGCATGCGGGGTCTCCGTGTCGACCGGCTCGAGGTGAGCGAGGGCAAGTTCCAGCGCCGCCTGCGGCTCGACCGCGCCTAGCAGGCCGCAGGCATAGAGCAGGTATTCGCGGTCGAGCAGGAGTCTGGGCTGCTTTGGCCGCAGCGACAGCGGCTCGGCGGAATCGGCAAGCGCCATTTCCATCACCGCCCGCGCATCGCGGCTGTGCACCAGCGCGCCGCCGGTGCCGATCACGGTGGCGACGCCGGACAGATCCTTGCCGTGCTGCACCGTCACCGGGCCGGTGGCGGTGAACACGGTTTCCACGCTGCCGCAGTGCCGGACGACGGCGAATTTCACCGAGGCGCGCACCAGTGCCTGGTCCAGCGCGGTTTCTTCCGCCGACTGCGGCAGGCTCTCTACGTCGCGCGCAATCCGATCGAGCAATATCCGCGCCCGCGCGGGGGCGAGGCGAGCGTCCGCGGCGATGCGATCGAGCCCGGCTGCCTCGACCACCGCCGCAGCGTTGTGGCGCATGCCCAGATCGCCTTCGACAGTGCGCTTTACCCGCGGCTCGGGCAGACCTTGCGGAATCACCCCTGCCACCGATGGCTCGCCGCTCGCGACCGAGTGCACGTCGGTCGTGGCCCCGCCGGGGTCGACGACCAGCAGCGGACCTAGGCCGGACACGCCGGCGCAGCCGTCGGCCAGCAGCCTGACCCCTTCCATTACGGCGGCCGGCGTGGGCATCAGAACCTGGTCGAATTCGGCCTGCGCCCGGTCGATGCCTTTGGCGTGCACGATGCGGTCGATGAACACCTTACGTATCGCTGCGCGCGCCGCTTCTATGTTCAGCACGTTGAATTCCGGCATCACGTTTTCGCAGGCGATCACCTCCCTCGCACCGAGAAACGCCGCGGCTTCATCGGCCGCGCTGCGATTGCCGGCGAGCACCACCGGACAGGCGAGCGCGCTGCGTCCCAGTGCCGCGGCATTGTGCAGGATGACCGCGCTGTTGCCACCGTCGGTGCCCCCGGCCAGCAACAGGATATCGGGCGCAAGCGCGACGATCTGCTCGATGTCGCCCCGGGTGAGACGATAAGCGAAGGTGCCGACCAGCCGCGCGCCCGCGCCAAGCGCGGCGCGCCGCGCGGCCTCGGCGGTAAGCTCGCGCACCAAACCGACCGTAACCATGCGCAACCCGCCGGCCGCGCTGCTCGAAGCCAGGCGGTACTTGAATTGCGGCAGCCTGCCGATGCGCTTCTCCAGGTCCGCCAGCGCGGCCTTCATGCCGACCATGATGTCCGAGGCGACCGTGGATGGACCCTGTCCCGAACCCAGAATCCGGCGCGCGTCGAGATCGACCGCGCGCAGCTTGGTATAAGTGCTGCCGAAGTCTATGAGCAGGGCGCAGGCGGGCATGGTGTCAAGCCTTCAGCGGATGCGGACGCTGATCGCGGGCGGCAAAATCGCGGGCGAGCCACGCAATCACGATTTCGATCTTCGTTCCCGGCGGCGCAGCACGGTCGAAACCCATGTCGAGGAAGCGCTGCTCCACCTCGGGCCACGCCTGCTTGCCGACGACGAGATTGCCGCCGAGATAGAGCAGGATGTCGTCCAGACCGGCTTCGACGCACAAATCGCGAAAACCGCGGCAATCGAGCTCCCCCTGGCCGTAGAGGGAGGACACGAGGATCGCGTCGGCGGCCGTCTCCACCGCCGCCTTGATGAAATCGCCGGCGGGCGTCAGCGCGCCGAGAGCGATCACCTTGTAGCCAGCCGCCTCCAGCGCCATCGACAGTATGCGGTTGCCGACGATATGTGTATCGGAGCCGATGACGCCGGTCACCAGTACTTTCTGCTTCGTGCTCATTCGAAGATCGGTCTCTCCGGAGTATGGAGACGCCCGGCCGTTTCCGGCAGCGCGTCCGACTAAGGTTTGAAAACGGGCGATCAGGCCCCTCGCCGCGTGCTTACCGCCAGCCCGCGCCTATATTGTTGCCGCATATGGCGAATGGCGGGGAACGCCAATGCCAGCGCCACGAACGCCATCACGGTGCCGCTGATCGGCCGCGTGAAAAACACGGTCCAGTCGTTCTGGTAGCTGATCATGCTGGTCATGAATGAATTCTCCGCCTGCGTGCCGAGTATGCAGCCAAGCACCATCGGCGCAATCGGGAAGCGGAATTTCTCGAACAGATAACCGATGATGCCGAAGCTGACGATCATCCACAGGTCGGTCAGACTGTTGCGTGCGGCGAAAGCGCCGATGAAACAGAACAGCACCACGAACGCGGAGGTGACTGCCTCGGGCAGATACAGCACCTTGATCAGCAGTTTGATCGCAAAATAGCCCATCAGGCACATGCCGATCACGCCGACGAAGAGCGAGGCGAATATCGCGTACACCAGGCCGGAAGTGTTGATGAATACCTGTGGTCCGGGCTGCATTCCATGCAGCAGGAACGCGCCGAGTATCACGGCGGTGGCGCCGCTGCCGGGAATGCCCAGCGTCAGCAGCGGCACCATATGCCCGGCGACGGTCGCGGTGGAAGCAGTCTGCGGCGCGACGATGCCCTCGGGCAGCCCGCTGCCGAGTTGCTCGCGGCGCTTGCAGTACTGCGCTTCGGTGCCATAGGCGACAAACGACGCGATCGTCGCGCCCGCGCCCGGAATGATGCCGAGGACGATGCCGAGGACCGAACTGCGCAGCAGCGTCGGTTTGATGGCCGCGATCTCCCGCAGCGACGGAAATTCGGTGCTCACGCTGTCGCCATGCGCCAGCGGCGGCGTCTGGAACCCCTGTTCCAGACGCACCAGCACTTCGCCCAGGCCGTACGCGCCGACCATGACCGTAAGATATTCGATGCCGTCGGCGAGCATGGGCACGCCGAAAGTGAAGCGCTCGGCGCCGTAGATGCCGTCGACACCGACGCTGGCGAGCATCAGCCCGAGAAACAGGCTGATGAAGGCGTTGATCATCGAGCCGCCGCCCAGCGCGACGACGCTGGTGAGGCCGAACAGGATGATGGAAAAATACTCGGGCGAATCGAACTTGAGCGCGAACCTCGCGAACGGGTGCGCCATGGCGACCGCCGCCAGCGTCGATACCAGGCCGCCGGTGAGCGCGGCGAGCAGCGTCCAGCCCAGTGCTTTCGCCGGTTGGCCCTTGTGCGCCATCGCATAGCCATCCCACAGCAGCGGCACGTCCAGCGGCTCGCCCGGAATCCGGAACAATATGGCGGTGAAGGCGCCGCCATAGGTGCCGGAGATGTACATTGCCGTGAGCAGGATGATGGACGGCGTGATTGCCATGCCGTAGGTGAACGGCAGCGCCAGCACGATCCCCATCACCAGCGTCAGGCCGGGCAGCACCGCCACCAGCATGCCGACAACCAGCCCAAGCGTGAGCGCAAGCAGATTCACCGGCTGGAATACGGTAAGAAAACCCGTCCCAAGCTGTAGTGCCACATCGATCACGCCACGGCTCCTATCTGATGCCCATCAGCCGCATCAGCAAATACGAAATCTCCGAAAAAGGCGCCTGGCCCAGAGGCAGAGACACGTACACGATTTTCATGAAGATAAACATGAAAACGAGACTTCCGATCAGACTCGTTGCGAGCACCACGGCGACGCGCCGGTAGCGTCCGACCAGCATGAAGCCGGCGAGATAAATGAACGTGCACAGGAAGAAGCCCAGCCGCTCGATCAACAGCACGTAGCCGATGGTCATTGCGGTGCCGATCAGCAGCAGGCCGGGATAGGACCTCGGTTCTTCCTCGGACAAGGCGGCGGTCTCGGCCGGCGCCGCCTCGACGATGCTTTGCAGCACTCCCGCCAGTTCGCCGCCCGCTTTGCCAAAAAACACGTTTTTCAAGACCTCGTAAGCGCAGGTCGCCATCGCCAGCAACAGTATCGTTTTCGGCCAGAAATCCGGGCCGATGCGCCCGCTGGGAGCGGCGAAATCGATCTGGCACGCGAGAAAATACAGATAGGCGGCGATCGCGAACACCGCCACATAAGGCGCATTCTTGCGTATATGGGTCAGCAAACGGCTGCTCCGCTCGATTGTAGTTTTTGTGCGTATGGTGCCGGCGGTGAAGTCGCCGGCACCATGCGCCGGGCCACGGTCATTTCGTTGCCGCGCCCGGTCCGGCCATGTGTTTCATCTGATCGAGCTCTTCCTCCATGATCTTCACCGCGTCCTGCGCCGCGAAATAGCTGTCGTCGGAGGCGTACTGTTCCCTGAGATAGGCCTTGTACTCGGCGCTCGCGGCGACCTTGGCCAGCGCATCCGAAAGCACCTTGATCCTGCCCGCATCGGTGCCCGCCTTCACGATCACCGCGCGCCGCTGCGGCAGCGTGATGTCGTATCCGAGTTCCTTCGACGCCGGAACTTCCGGAAAAACGCTGAAGCGCTTATCGGCGAAGATGATGACGGGCTGGATCTGCTTGCTGTCGATGAAGCTCCGGACGTCGCCCAGCTGCTCATACAGCAGATCGGCGTGCCCGCCGAGCACGGAGGTGTAGCGCTCGCCCGGATTGGCGAAGGGCACCGAGATGAGCTTCAAACCGCGCGCTACGAAGTAATTCACGGTGATGTCGTCGGGGCTGCCGAAGCCGGTAACCGCGACCTTGAGCGGTCGCAGCTTGGCCTCGCGCTCCACATCGGCCCAGGTCTTGAGCTTGCCGTTGGCGGCGGACATGAACGACGAGGGCTGCTTGATCATCAGCGCAACGGGAACGATGTCCTTCAGGCTCCAGCGCGTCTTGCTCGTGGCGAGCAGCGCATAGGTATCCCAGGTCATCACCGAAATAGAGTAGCCGTCGGCTTGCGCCGCGAGCAGTTTCGCCATCCCGGTGTTGCCGGTCGCCCCGGGCACGTTGACCACCGGGAACGAAATCTTGAGATCTTCTTCCATCATCTTGCCCGCCTTGCGCGCCACCTGATCGGCGCCGCCGCCGGGCCCCCAGGGCACGATGAACTCAATCGGCCGCGACGGATATTTCTCCTGCGCCGCGGCCGCGCAGCACATCGACGCCAGCAACAAAGCTATGAGCCTGCGCATCGGCTGTTCCATCCATTTCATGTGTCACCTCCTTTGGTTTGTGTTATGAGAAACTGCCTGATCGCGGGGCCGCTTTCACGATTCTCAGTCGATTCGCAGCAGCAGTTTGCCTTTCGTGTTTCGGCCCTCCAGATAACAGTGCGCCGCGGCCGCATCCGCCAGCGCGAATTCGCGGTCGATTGCGACGGCGAGCTTGCCTGCGGCGTGTGCCGCGAACAGATCGGCTGCGCGCCGCCCGAGTTCCTCCGGCGTGGCAATATAGTCGGCGAGATGGGGCCGGGTGAAAAACACCGACCCCGCTTCAGCCAGTTCGAGCGGCTCGATCGATTGCACCAGTCCGGAGGCGCCGCCGAAGTTCACGCACAGGCCGCGCTTTTTCAGGCTGCGGATACTTTGCGCTATCGTGTCCTTGCCGACCGCATCATAAACGACATCGACGCCCGCGCCGCCGGTGATTTTCATGACCTCTTCGCGAAAATCGACCTCGCGATAGGCAATGACATGGTCGGCGCCGAGCCACTTCACGATTTCCGCCTTTTCCGCGTTCCCGACCGTGGTCAGCACCGTCGCGCCGCGCAGCTTCGCCAGCTGAATCAGAAGCTGGCCGACGCCGCCCGCGCCCGCGTGCACCAGACAACTGTGCCCGGGCGCGAGCGCGAACGCCGAGTGGCTCAGATAGTGCGCCGTGAGTCCCTGCAGCATCAGCGCCGTTCCGACCGGCATCGGCAGGTTGTGCGGCACCTTTACCAGCCGCCACGCCGGCACCGCCGCGTAGCAGGCATAGCTGCCGCGCACGATGCACCAGGCGACCCGGTCGCCTACCGCGAGTCCGCTCACGCCTTCCCCCAGCGCGGCCACAGTGCCGCCGCCTTCCATGCCCAGAATCATCGGCAGCGGCGTCTGATAGGTCTGCGAGCGAGCATAGCGGCCGCTGCGCATGTACACGTCGATGAAATTGATGCCGGCGCATTCCAGTTTTACCAGCGCTTCCCCCGCCGCCGCAACCGGGTCCGCCACCTGCATCAGCTGCAGGTTTTCCGGGCCCCCGAATTGCGCGATTGCCATGGCCATCATCCGAAGATCCTTTCGCCTAGGACGAAACAGCCTGCGTCATCCGCGGCGTGCAAACCAGGGAATCGACCCGGTACTTCTCGATGGTTGCCGGATCGAGTCCGGCCCGATATCCGGGATCGAGCACGATGCCACCGTCGCGAAAGACCAGCCGCTCGCGCAACAGCGGCGCACGCGCCTTGAGAAAGCCGTTCATTTCGCCGGCGTTGTCGATGTGCCGCGCCGCAACGCAGGCCTCCATCCAGCAACCCGGATCGCAGGCGACGCCGTTGCCGAGCACGGGCTGCATGCCCAGCCCCTTGATGCGCACGATCGCCTGCACCAGAGCGTCCAGCGTAACCAGTTTCATCAGTTTCACTTTGATGTACGCAGCCGCCTTGAGCGCCGCCGCCTTCTCGATGTCGGCAATTCCGTATATCGATTCGTCGAGCATCATCGGCACCGGGGAAACCCGCGCCACCGCAAGATGCGCCTCCCAGTCGCCCGCGGCGCAGGGTTGCTCGAACAGTTCGATGCCCTCCGGATCGAGAGCGCGCGCGAAAG
>Ga0315281_10013123_pt1 | contig 11227 bp, 8 predicted proteins | sample YL17G07_0_MG_FD_204540 | JGI IMG/M metagenome (GOLD analysis project Ga0315281, IMG submission 204540) | Sediment microbial communities from Yellowstone Lake, YNP, Wyoming, USA - YL17G07_0 | ecosystem: Environmental > Aquatic > Freshwater > Lake > Sediment | place: USA: Wyoming | collected... | reverse complement strand
TATCATGAAGATCCTGAATTCCGTTCAGCCATCGATAAAACAATCAACCAATACGTTGAAGATGCCAAGCAGCAGTACGCTCCAATCTCGTTCATCAGCCCACGCGGCGACGCTTTTTGGATAGAGATGGAAAATACAGTTGGTAACGATGCAAACTTGGCTTACTATGAGACGGACTTGAGAAAAAAGCGCGGTTTGTTAGAAAAAGCAAGAGAAGCCTGCCCAGACGGACTGAGGCGAGCTGAGGCTTCAGGAAACCCTGAAGTCACAACGTATGCGAGTCACATGTTCGGCGGTGTACTTGTATCCTTGGCTGAGATAGAAACGAGCTCTGAGGTGAAGAAGAGGCTTCTGGAAGAAGCTCTAGAACACAAACACGAGGCTATTAGAATCACCGACAAACTTGAACCTTATCTTCGCTGGAACCGTGGTGTTATGCAGATCTCGCTTGCCGTGGCGAAATCTCAGCTGGCTGATTTATCACGGGACCCTGAGACCAGAAAGAATATGCTGCTTGAAGCCATACTAGACCATGAAACTGGCTCGAAACTTTGCCTTGAAGAAGCGCGAGTTTTTGAGAAGCAAATGCCGGGGGCTGGTGGGGCTCTAGGATGGCAACAATACAGGGCTGGAGTTTGGCTAAATCGCCTCTATGAACTCACCAACGATGAGGAGCATCTGAGAAAGGCTGCAAAGGCCTTTGCCGAAGCAGCTGGATCATATCAAAAAGTTGATTTCAAAAACCGTGTCGCGGAGTGCCAATGGAAAGCTGCTCAAACCTATGATGCTTTGGGTGAGCATTTGAAAGCTGCTGAAAACTTTGACCTCGCCTCAGACAATTACAAGAGTGTCGCCGAAAGAGTTTCCCAAATCAAAAACTTCTATTTGGAACATGCGTGCTACATGGCGGCTTGGAGTGAAATCGAAAAAGCCAGACATCACCATGATGGACAGGAATATGGGTTGGCAAAAGAGCACTATGAAAAAGCTGCCACTGTGCACAAGTCGTTAAAACAATGGAGTTACCTAGCTCCGAATTATTCTGCATGGGCTCAAGTTGAAAACGCTGAAGACCTGAGTAGAAGTGAGAAGAGCGAGGAAGCGCTCCAAGGCTTCGAGGAAGCTGCCAAGCTGTTCACCGAAACCAAAAAATCCCTGGAGACGAAGCTCAGAGAAATTGAAAACCTAGACGAAAAAACAATGGCAACCAACCTGATCAAAGCCTCAGACATAAGACGTGAGTACTGCTTAGGAAGAATAGCACTTGAAGAGGCAAAGATCCTCGACAAAAAAGGCGACCACTTCTCAAGCTCACAAAAATATGCTTCAGCAGCCCAAACCTTTGAAAGAATAATCCAAGCGATGGAATCAGAACAGGAAAAGAAGGAATTCAAACTCATTGCAATTCTCTCCAAAGCTTGGCAAAGAATGACCCGCGCAGAAGCTGAAGAGTCCCCACACCTATACCTAGAAGCATCTCAACTGTTCGAAGAAGCAAAAGATCTAAGTCCAAATGAACAAGCGAAAATACTGACCTTAGGTCATAGTCGCTTCTGCAAGGCGCTCGAAGTTGGAACAAGATTCGTAGACACCAGAGACCCCAACTTGCACACAACAGCCATACAACAACTAGAGAGCGCTGCTACCCACTATGTCAAAGCGGGCTTCCGAAACGCTTCAGAATACGCCAAAGCAACTGAACAACTCTTCGACGCCTACATGCACGTGGACAACGCCAAAAAAGAAGGCGACCCTGAGAAAAAAACGAAATTCTACGCAATGGCTGAAAAAATTCTCCAAGCCTCAGCAGGATCATTCATGAAAGCTGAACATCCAGAAAAAAGGGAACAAGTTCTGAGGCTTCTGGAAAAAGTGAAAGAAGAACGAGAACTTGCCACGTCTCTTTGCGAAGTATTGCACACACCACCAATCGTCTCGACAACAACTGCTTTTGGCACTCCCACTCCAACCCATGAAAGTGCGGTTGGCTTGGAAAGATTTGAGCAGGCAGACATACAGGCAAACCTGGTGATCCGGCAGAAGGATTTGAAAATCGGCGAAAATCTCAGCATAGAACTGGAACTGGTAAATGCCGGGAAGGGCTTTGCCCTCTTGACTAAAGTCACGGAAATCATTCCTAAAGGGTTTGAACTGGCTGAAAAACCCGAGAATTGTAGAGTGGAGGACAGTTATATCAACTTGAAAGGAAAACGACTTGACCCGCTGAAGACGGAAGAAGTCAAACTGGTCCTTAAGCCAACGGTACAGGGGACGTTTTCATTAAAACCAACCGTGCTTTATCTGGACGAAAATGGCAAGTACAAGTCACACGAACCTGAACCAGTAATGATAGTTGTGAAAGAACTTGGAATAAAGAGCTGGCTAAAAGGAGAAAGATGACGGTCAAACCGGTTTTGCGGAAACCTTGTAGCGCGCATGCGTGTTCCTAAAATGGTCAAAAATGGTTTTAATTCGGTTTTGCCCGTTTCTCCTGTGTTCGAGGAGGACAAAATACCCAGAGAAATCAAGAACAGATACGGAGCCCAAAGCCGTCCCTAGGTCATGAAGGCGAATAAAAACCATTTTAGGCCAATTTCGGAACAAGCATGCGCGCTATTTGACCTCGCATTTCGAATCACGCTTGAAGAAGGAAAAAACGCGCGCCTGAACTGACGTGATCTTCAATCACAAGAGTTTTAACGCTTACCGGAGTTTACGTTGTTCTTGCGGTGTCAACAATGGTTGACGTTGTAAAACTATTAGAATACAATGAGACCGTAAGACACAGATATTTCGAAACCCTCGCCAAACTATCTTGGAAAGAACTCGCTAAGAACAGGGAAGCGAGCTTTCACTCGATGAAGAACATATTTGTCCACTTTCTAGGCGCGATAGATTACTGGCTGGATTTCTTGCAAGAGCAGAACCTTCATTCGAAGAAGGATTATGACAAGTACAAAACTTTGCAAGAAGTCAGGTCTTACATGGAGCACGTTGAAAAACGAACGCATGAATACCTCAAATCATTAACGACACAAGGACTCAAGAGAACCTACTCCGTCAAAAATGACGACGGAACGACCATCAGAGTCACAGCTCAAGACATCCTAATCCATATGTTTGAAGAAGAAATCCACCATCGAGGCGAGTTGAATGCACTTCTTTGGCAGATGGGCATCGATCCACCAGCGATGGGGTGGAAGGGCCTCTGAGCGCCCGCATGAGCGCGCGCATTTCCACTTGTTACATTTTACCATTCTTCAACATTGTTCAAAAATGCTTCAAAGACTCTAATTAGCGCGCCATTCTTTTCCCGCACTTCTTGCAATAAACCGCATCGCTTTCGTTCCGCACTCCACAAACAAGACATGATATCTTGCTTGGAACGAGTTGCAATGTTACTGAAACGCGCTCTTCACGTATGACGAGGTACGCGAAGCAGATTGTTGTTACGGCTACACCGATAGCGAGAATTGCCCAGAATTGGTCGTTTAGCCAGTTGCTCCAGTACACGAGAGCGCCGATTAGCGTATCCAATGCTCCCCCTAATTTTCCTTCAAGTAGAATCGCTTATAAAAGTTGTGGCACCTCCGCGCCTTGCCCGCGCGCGCTACAAAAAAGGGTTTGTTACTCATTGTTACAGCAAAATTGTTACAAAAGCATGGGCTTTCATGTTCATACTCGTAGTTCGCGCGAGTAAGAGCAGTTTTGATGGTTGAGAAAATCAGATAAGAAAAGTCAGCCCGTGCGCTTTCGTTTCCTTACGGCCTGACAGAGTTCTTGAATGGTTTTTTGAAAGATCTCCCTTTCCTTGGTGAAGATTTCGATGGAATCGTTGAGTCCCTGTCTTTGGATGCGAAGAGTGTTCGTCTCTTCCTGAAGTCGACGAGTTTTTATTTTGGAGACTGTCATATCCATTTTCAACTTTGCAACTTCTTTTCGAAGCGTTCCCATCTCGGCGGTCAGAACATTCATGTACGCCTTCAACTCGTCTTTCTGCTTCTCCAATTCAGCGTATTTGGACTTTCGGGTAAGACCGAAAACCATGGTGCGTTCCTCAAAACTAGACGGACAGGGCATGATATAAAAATACCGCGTCAGAGCACGCACTATAACCTGAATTCCACCATTTTCAGTTTGACCACCTACCTTACTTCCGTTGCCATACCTCTGGGTCTGGCTCGTTCAATCATAGGAATCGGTTGACATTTCAACATGAAAACTGCGCGAACGGCAAGGACAATACCATAATCATACCTCAAAAAGACCAACCTGCAGAACTGTGTGTGCTGAAAACCTAGGGGGAGGGGGTAGGTCATTTTTGGCTTGAAAACAACCAAAAACCATGTTGACCAGTCCATACCATAGGCCTACAAAGCGACCAGCGTCTTGTCCAAAGAAAATTTCATATACAACCCACGTATTCTCATGAAAGGGCGCTAACATGAAAAAATCTTACTTCAACAACAAAGTTGAAGCCATCAACGTCAAAAAGAAAAGCGTTTCCAAACTCTTAACCGAAATGGGCAAAACAGCCTACCAAGGCAGAAAACTCGGCGAAGCCGTCGACGTCTGGGAAGCCATGTTACAAGAAAAAGAACTCACCATCGTAATGGGCTTCGCAGGCTCAATGAGCACAGCAGGGCAATGGAAAATCATCAACTGGCTAATCGAAAACCGCTACATCGACGTCCTAGTATCAACAGGCGCAAACGTCTCCGAAGACATTGTAGAAGCCATGGGCTACACCTACTGGCAAGGCCAACACCAAGTCAACGACCAAGAACTCTTGGAAGCAGACGTAAACAGATACTACGACGTCTTCGGGAAAGAAACCGACTACCGCGAAATGGAAACGCTCATGACCGACGGCATCATGAAACTCAAAAAAAATTATGCCTACACTTCAGCAGAACTTCTCTACGAATTCGGCAAATACCTCAACAAAAAAGACGTAAAAAGCATAGTTGCCACAGCCGCAGAAAACAAAATCCCAGTATTCTCCCCCGCAATAGCCGACAGCGCCTACGGCGAAGCATTCCTCATGGCCAAAAACAAAGGACACCCAATCATGCTGGACTCAGTGAAAGAGTTCGACCAATTCGTCAGCATAGGCGAAAAAGCCAAAGACGTAGGCGTCATATACATCGGCGGCGGCGTGCCCAAAGACTTCACACAACTCATAGCAATATCCGTCTCGCCAAAGACAAAGGACGAAGGAGTCCCAGGCAGGAAAGGGCATCTCCGAAAAGGCTTGAAAGAATATTACTACCCCCACAAATACGCCATCCAAATCACAACCGACTCACCCCAATGGGGCGGCCTATCAGGCTGCACACTGGAAGAGGCAATAAGCTGGGGCAAAATCGACGAAGGCGGAAAAAGAGCCGTAGTCTACTGCGACGCCACAATAGCCTTGCCCCTGATTGCACACGCACTCTGTGAAAGAGTGAAGACAAGGAGAAAAGCTCCAGACATGTCGTGGATTTTCAGCGGCGTCTCTTAATCTTCCCAATTCTCGTTATAAGCGCACCCACCATCAAGGGCAAGATTAGCGAAGCGTCACCCTCAATCATCATCGTCTTTGCCTTCTCACTTATTTTTCCCCACGAAACCGCCTCTCGCGGCCTAGCACCAGACAAACTGCCATCCCACTCATCAGCCGTGCTAATGTAAACAGCATAATCAAGTCCGTCCTTAAACTGGTTCCACCACAACGTATGATGCTTCGAAATACCCCCACCAATCAACAACGCACCAGATCTCTTGGCGTCAAAAACAATCTCGCTCAGTTCCCCAGAATCCTTCAGAAGGTTCAACTTGAAGTCATGATCCTGTGAAAAAAGCCAAGTCTGATAGCCAACAGCTCCATCAGTTATGCCCGGCACGTACACAGGTATGCCATTTTTTGCAGCCCAGTAAAGGATGGAACTCTCATTGCATATGCGCCTTCCAATTTCACGGCACATCTGGCTTGAAGAAACCTCTCTGATTCCTTCCTTCCACAAACTCTGCAACAGACCCTGCATCTTCTGTTCAATTACCACACCGTAGCTTTCGTTCGGAACCAAAACGTTTCCCAAGCGGTTGATCCCCTTGTCACGAAGCTTGGCATCACTCATCAAAAACGAGCCCCTATAGTAGTCTTTCCAGCACCTTGCAACGTCATGGTCAATAGTCCCACAGGTTGTGACAACAACGTCAACAAGTTTTCTCTTCACAAGCTCCTTCAAAGCGCCCCTGGTTCCCGTAGCCACAAGATTGCCTGTGAAAGAAATGAACTTAACACACTTTTTGTCCGCAACCATTTTCTCCAGAATCTTAAGACCAACTGCCAACTTCCCAGCTGTGAAACCCCATGCCTTTTCCATCTGCACGACAAGCTCATCAACACTCATCGTGTCAGGGAATCTGTAGTCTTCAACCGCTTCTTTCAAAGTCAATACTTGCCTCCAATTGCTTCAAGATACGTCTTGTAAATTGCTCCAGCCGCTTCTTTGATAGCTTGCTGCTCTGGCTTGGTTAACAAATCCCAGATGTCTGGTGCAAGAGACTTCGCTATTCTTGCTGGTACAGTGACGTAGACTGGTTCAGGTGTGGTTTCAAACTTCATGAGTCTAGAGTAACTTGTTACCTTTCCAGTGTTGAGTAGAATTCCCCGGATTATTTCAATAAAGGATCCTGCAGGTCCATATCTTGTTCCGCCCAGAAAAGTTATGATTTGCCGGCTCACTTCCTTCACATAATTGTCGCACAATCCTCCGTCAAGCTTCTTCCCCGTTTTCTCCAAGTATTCGTCTAGTGGCGACCCGTCAATTTTTACTGTGCTCCACAGAAGAACTGCTGCTTCTCCATGTTCACCGCCAGCGTATGCCTCAACCGCGCCAATGGGGACTTTGAGTTCGCGGCTCACAATGGTTCTGAACCTTGAAGTTTCAAGGTTTGTGCCCGTTCCTATGATATGCCTCTTGCCTTGCGCCGTCTTGTTGGCCAAAGTGGCCATGGCGTCAACAGGGTTAGTTACTACGAAATACCATGCGTTCGGGTTGTTGTCCATGCTGTTTTCTACTACTTCCCGCACAGCGGACGCGTTTCTGGCGGCGAGGTCTCTTCTGCTCATTTCAGGCGTACGGGGAAAGCCAGCAGTGATTATTATCAAGTCCGCGTCTTCTACAGCTTTGCTGGTTTCGTAGGCATTTATTTCCAAGTCAAAACCGTGGCTTGCAATGGCGTGGTGCATTTCTTCTTTTGTCATTTCTGCAAGTTTCGGAGCCGTATCAACGAGTGTGAGCGTGGTTACGTATCTTTCGAAAATCAAGCTGAAAGCAACTTGCCCGCCTACGCGGCCTGTGCCCATAACTGCAACATGAGTCATCTTATCACTTCGTTAGGCAAGTGGGCTTAGGTTTTTTATAAAACAATCGCGTGTCCGGAGAGCACTTCGATGAGAATCAATGTCAGTCGACGAGGTAATCTATGATTTTCCCGTACAAGTCCTTGTTTCTATAGTCCTCATAACCAGAGTAGATGCTTGGGTTGTCGTTGACCTCAACCACCACGTATTTGCCGTCAACTTCTTTGATGTCCACTCCATAAAGCCCGTGCCCAATCACTTCACAAGCTTTCAAAGCCACTTCCTTCAGTCCTAAAGGTGCGTTGTCTCTGTTGAGCGAAAATGTTCTACCCCAGACGAACGTCGGCTTTCCTCTGCGTTTGCAACCGTGTTTCCACCTGCCCTTTGGCATCATGTATTTACAGACGTACAGGACTTGACGGTTCAACACCCCGACTCTCCAGTCGAACGCTGTTGGCATGAAAGTCTGAACAGCGAGAAGGTCCGACTTTCTGAAAAATCTCTTAGCAACATCACGAAAGCTGGTTTCACAAGCCACTTTTTCCACGTACCTTGAGAAGCTCGTGTATGGCGCCTTCACTACCACGGGCTTTCCAAGGCTGTGGAAGATTTCCAAGAATCGTTTGTGATGCATTTCATCCTTATTCAGAAACAGCGTTGGAATGTGAGGCACATTATACTTGTTGAAGAGGTCGTAGAGGTGGATCTTGTTTCCACAGATTTGAATTGACTCTGGGTCATCAACGACTTTGAGGCCTAGTTCCCACGCTGTTTTTGAAACCACATATGCAGTGAAAAGCGGATCGGTTGTTGCCCTTATGAAAACTGCATCGTACTTCGGGATTTCAGAGATACCTTCTCTGAACATGAAGTCAAACGTGTGTCCTCTCTCATCCGCGACGCGCCTGAAATTTTCGAGAGCACGCGCCTCTTTTGGATCAGAAAAATTGTATTTCTCAACAAAACAGGCTATCCTAGCCAACTAGGTGTTCACCCTTGTTCGACAACCTGAAAATCTCTGTCGAAACCGTTTCCAAATCAGACGGGAAAACCTCTTCAATTCTCAGAGGCTGAAGCCCGCACAAGTAGGCCTTACCTCCGATAGTTTGCACGTGTAACTTGCATATTGGAATCTTGAAAGTATCGTAAACTCTTTCTGAAATTTGTGCAACCTCTCCAGCGTGTTCACATTTTCCAAAGATAGACTTGAAGGAAAGCATCTCCCCCTTAAATGGCTGTACACAAACCGCAAACTTGTAGTTCATGCTCAAGCTCTTCACAGCCCTGTATAGTGCGCTCCTATTCCCCGCGATTTTATACCCTTCGTAGGAGAATGGGTTCACTGCGAAAACCACAACAGGAAAAGCGAATTGTGTTGTGATTTGCTTCACAGAGTCTGTCATCAGGTAAGGCAAAGTGGGAATGCCTGCTTTTGATGCTTTAAGCAGCAAAATCGGCGTTCTGCTGGCGTCAATTATGCTTTCAGTTGAAGGAATAACCGGATTCCCTAAAACCTCTGCATGCATAGACACGTAATACCCGGTTTTCAGGTAGCGGTAGTCAGTGTTGAGATTGAGAGTAAAATCTTTTATCGATGACTTGAGAAACGCGGATGGCTTCATCCTCGGTAAATCTGTCGTTAGGTCGATGTTAGAGACGACCAGCACCCATGTGACACCAGATAACTGAAGGGTTCGGTATTATCGCTGCCGTATTTAAAATTAACTGTACAGTTTTGAGTGAATTTTGTTTTTCTAAACAGTCGCACGTAACGCGTGTTTTTTAGGTGCTGAACGTCGGTGGGTCTGTACTGACAATTCATTAGAGACAACTAGCCAGACGAAGTGCATCTTTATATCCGAATTTCTGACAACGGCTAGAGTGAAAGAGGAATAGTTCACGTACAAAACTCTTGAAGTACTCGGCCCAGAACACGAATTCTCATTGGTCAATGATGAGCTGAAAGCCTTGCCGATCGTTGACAAAGTGCTCAAAGAGTTTCACGGCCGCGTCGTCAATTTTGTGAAGATGCCCCACTTCAGCTTCGGCAAAGAACTCCAACTACACGTCATAGAAGTCAAACCCAATGAACCCTTCTCATCCCCAGTCGAGTTCGAGGAGACCATGCAAGAAGCAGTGCAGACGCTTCAAAACTTCGTGAACCACAATTACGGGGCTCATCTTCTTGGAACAGGCATGCATCCCTTACTGAGGCTCGATGAAACAGGAGTTTGGCCACACCGCCATCGCCAAATCTATGCAGCATATAGCAAGGTTTTCAACCTAAAAAGACACGGATGGCTCAACATCCAAAGCTACCAGTTGAACCTTCCCTACTCAGACGAGAAAAGCGGAGTCCTATTGCACAACTTGATTACAAACATACTTCCTTACCTGCCAGCCATCGCTGCGTCGTCGCCAATCTATGAAGACAAGTTTGGAGAATGTGTTGACAACAGGCTCCGTTTCTACAAAGAGAACCAACACGAAGTGCCATCGGTCACTGGAGACGTTATTCCGGAATATGCAGTTTCATTTGGACAGTACCAAGAGCAAGTAATCAACAAATACTCTCGTGATTTGGCGGTCCGAGGCGTCGATCGACTCTTGCTAGGCAAAGACTGGGTCAATTCGAGAGGAGTGATTTTCCGTTTCGATAGGAAAGCGCTTGAGATTCGGGTCATGGATGAACAAGAATGTGTAAGGTCTGATGTGGCACTGAGCTGTTTCATAAGAGCCCTGCTTAGAGGTTTAATGAACGGAGATTCAGAACTTTCGCCTCATGAGGTCTTGACAAGCGATTTCAACTCTACTATCTCGGACGGGCTAGAAGCAAAAGTGAAGAGTGTGTATGGGAAAACTGCTCGCCAAGTTCTATTATCTTACTTGCGAACTGCTTTTCAAAATGCAACTGAAGAAGAAAAGAGGTATCTGCCAATAGTCCAGAGAAGGATAGAACAGGGCAGTTTATCGGAAATTGTACGAAAGAAAGTAGAGGCGAAGAGTCAAAAAACGGAATTCAAAGAAGCAATAGTTGATGTTTACTTGAAACTTGCAGAAAGTCTTATTGATGATCAACCATACTTCTAGGATGGAGAGACTGATGCCCGCGAAAAACGAAAGCCAGAGACAAGAGGAGTTTTTTGATACGTGCAGTCAGTGCAAAACCAGCTGGAGTTGTTGTCATGAAACGACTCCGCCTGTGACAGACAAGCGGCGACAAATCATAGAAGCCTTCCTCAGAATGAACAATGTCCAAATCATGAACCCTTTTGTGAAAACAGAATATGTTTTTCCCAAGTTAGACAAAGACGGATACTGCATTTTTCACGACAAGAAAACCAGAAAATGCCTAGTTCATAATGTCAAACCTGAGACATGCGTGGCGGGACCAATAACCTTCAGCATCAACTTCAGAACCGGGAAAATTGAATGGTTTATAAAAATGGAGAAAATCTGCCCACTCGCCGGGCGCGTGTACGAGGACAAAGCAATGTTGCAGATGCATCTCGGATCAGCGAAGAAAGAAATATCCAGACTCGTGAAAGAGCTTGATTCAGACGCCTTGTGTGCCATATTGAAAAAAGATGAACCCGAGACACTTAAGATAGATGAAAACACGATTGGGGACAATGTCTTGGACAAGATCGCAAAAAATTGATTTGGTAGCGGGCCCGAGGGGATTTGAACCCCTGTTCTCCGGCTTTCTTCCACGATTTGTGCCCGGAGGCTTACGCATCTGTTCATTAGATTCGACGCCTTAATCCAGACTGGGCTACGGGCCCACAGAATACAGTGAAACATGACGGAAATTAATTCTTGCCCCGTCAAACTACATTTCAACGAGTTCTTCGTTTATCCACCACGCCTTCT
>Ga0315281_10013122_pt1 | contig 11227 bp, 13 predicted proteins | sample YL17G07_0_MG_FD_204540 | JGI IMG/M metagenome (GOLD analysis project Ga0315281, IMG submission 204540) | Sediment microbial communities from Yellowstone Lake, YNP, Wyoming, USA - YL17G07_0 | ecosystem: Environmental > Aquatic > Freshwater > Lake > Sediment | place: USA: Wyoming | collected... | reverse complement strand
AGGGACGTACAGAAACTCCGGTGCCAGATCGATGAAGCGCGCGATCAGCCAGGGACAGGCGATGCGGTCGATCTTGGGTCGCTCGCGGGTGATCCATTTCATGGTTTCTCCTCCTATGTGACCAACGAATACGCGAGGCCCAATGCCGCGCAGCCGCCGATTACCTGCATGATGCCCACCTTGAAGCGGAACAGGGCGATGAAAGCCGCGATGCCCACCAGCGCGCTGAACCACTCGAAACCGGTGAGCAACGATTGCGTGCTCAAGCCTTTCGGCCACAGCACGTGGTAGGCGAAAAACACGGCCAGGTTGAGTATCACGCCGACCACCGCCGCGGTGATGCCGGTGAGAGGCGCGGTGAATTTGAGGTCGCCGTGGGTGGATTCCACCAGCGGGCCGCCGATCAGGATGAACAGGAACGACGGCAGGAAAGTGAATAGGGTGGCGACGGTGGCACCCATGGCGCCGGCGATGAACAGTGCGTCCGGCCCGAACAGTTCCTTGGTCCAGCCGCCGACGAAGCCGACGAACGCCACCACCATGATGAGCGGGCCGGGGGTGGTTTCGCCCAGTGCCAGGCCGTCGATCATCTGTACGCCGGTGAGCCAGTGGTAATGCTCCACGCCGCCCTGATAGACGTAGGGCAGCACGGCATAGGCGCCGCCGAAGGTGACCAGCGCCGCCTTGGTGAAGAACCAGCCCATTTGCGTCAGCACGCCTTCCCAGCCGAACTGCGCCATCAGCAGCGCCATGGCGCCGCCCCAGATGATCAACCCGGCAAGCACGAATTTGATCAGGCGCGAGCGGTTGAATGTGGCGTGTTCCGGCGTCGGCATATGATCGTCGATGATCGCCGGGCCGAAGCTCTTGTCGGATGCGCCATGCCCGCCGCCGGTCTTGAACTTGTCCGGCGCGATGCGGCTGCCGACATAGCCAGTGGCGCCAGCGGCCAGCACGATGGCCGGGAACGGCACATCGAAAGCGAAGATCGCCACGAACGCCGCTGCGGCCATGGCCCACAGTGCGCCGTTTTTCAGCGCCCGCGAGCCGATGCGGTAAGCGGCGAACACCACGATGGCAGTGACCGCCGGCTTGATGCCGTAGAGTATGCCCGCGACAGCCGGCACGTTGCCGAATGCCAGGTAGATCCAAGTGAGCGCGATCAGGATGAATAGCGACGGCAGCACGAACAGCACGCCCGCCATGATGCCGCCCCTGACTCCGTGCATCAGCCAGCCGATGTAGGTGGCGAGTTGCTGCGCTTCCGGCCCGGGCAGCAGCATGCAGTAGTTGAGCGCGTGCAAAAAGCGCTGCTCGGAAATCCAGCGCCGCCGCTCGACCAACTCCTGATGCATCATGGCGATCTGCCCGGCGGGGCCGCCGAAGCTGATGAAGCCGAGCTTCAGCCAGTAACCGAAGGCCTCCCTGAGGGACACCGGAGAGGGTGGGGTGGTTGGCGTTTCACTGGACATCGCGGTTTCCCTTTTCGCTCAGTTGCTGCGCAAAAGCGGCATGGAGTTGGTCAAAAATGCGGGCGGCTTCGGCCAGAAGGGCGTCATCGTCGGCGCAGCTCTGCCGCGCGCCCCTGAGGATCAGTTCCACACCGGCCGCCTCCGCCACCGGAATGCCGCCGACATCGAGGTAGCGCACCAGTGCGCCCACGCGCAGCAGAGCCTGGTCCGCTTCCAGTCCGAAACTGGCCAGCAGCACTTCGAAGGTCACGCGCGCACCCATATGGGTGAAGCGGGCGCCGTCGAAATCGAAGCCCAGTGCGTCCGGCGGGCAATCATGCGGCTTGTCCAGCCAGACGAAGCCGGCATCCGGGTCGATAAAACGCCGGATCAGCCAGGCGCTCGCCAAGCGGTCCACCCAAGGTTTCTTGCGCGTGGCCCAGCGGCGCCCGCGGTAATCGGTCCTGTCGAGAAGCTCCGGCGTGCCGGCGGCCGCGCGCGGTTCATCGGGATTTCCGCGGGCATCGAGTTCCGCCGCAGCCTGGGCCAGAGCGGCCTCGGCCTGCTGGCGTGCGGCCCCGGGAAAGTAGTCGATCCCTGCCACGGCGGCGAAATCCTTGCTCAGGCGGTTCAGCATGCGTTTGGCCGCCGCGGGGTCGAGGCCGGCCAGCCCGGCACGGAAAGCGTCGATTCCCGCTTTGAGCCTGGCGTAGTCGGCGGAGCGTTCGAACAGTTCCCGGAAAGCCTTGTCCTGCGCGCTGTCCAGGCTGCCCAGCGGCAGCAGACGGGCGCTGCCGCCGGCTTGCGTTACTTCTGCAGCCAGGCCCTGCAACGCCTGCTTCGCCCCCGCGCCGTCCGGCAACAGGTACACCCCGTCACGCAGTACGCCGCAGCCGAGCCCCTTCAATGCCCGCCAAATGCGCATGCGCACCGTTGCATTGGTGGTGGGCAGGCTGGTAACCAGAATCAACCATTGGGGCATCGTGATGTTTATGTATCTACAAGTATGTAGATACTATAACCAAACTGTTCTGCGAAAGAAAGGCGCTGCGAAAAACATTTCAGAAGATCGCCCGTCAAGCCGCCAAGTGCGTGTGAATATTACGGGCGCAGTGATGCGCAGAGGCACCGGGTGCGAATAGCGCCAAATCGCGCTTGCCGTGCTAAAATGCGGCTTATCATACTGCTGTAACATTTTGATGCCTGTGGGGAATTGTGCATGATCAAGCAGCGCACCTTGAAGAACATGATACGCGCCACCGGCGTTGGGCTGCACACCGGCGAGAAGGTCTATCTGACCTTGCGCCCGGCGGCCGTGGATACCGGTATCGTGTTCCGTCGCACCGATCTGCCCGAGCCGGTGGAGATCAAGGCGGCGCCCCACGTTGTGGGCGACACGCGCTTGTCGTCCACCATCGAGCGTGACGGCGTCAAGGTTTCCACCGTGGAGCACCTGATGTCGGCACTCGCCGGGCTGGGCATCGACAATGTCCATGTCGACCTGACCGCGGCGGAAGTGCCCATCATGGACGGCAGCGCGGGGCCTTTTGTGTTCCTGCTGCAGTCCGCCGGGATCGAAGAGCAGTCCGCCCTGAAAAAATACATCCGCGTCAAAAAATCCGTACAGGTCGTGGAAGGCGACAAATGGGTGCGTTTCGACCCGTTCAACGGTTTCAAGGTGAGTTTCGCCATCGATTTCGACCACCCGGTATTCGACCAGTCCAGCAAGAGCGTCACCGTGGATTTCGCCAACAACTCCTACATCAAGGAAGTGGCGCGCGCCCGCACCTTCGGCTTCATGGAGGATGTCGAAACCCTGCGCTCGCAAGGCCTGGCGCTGGGCGGCAGCCTGGACAACGCGATCGTCATGGACGAGTTTCGCGTCCTCAACAGCGACGGGCTGCGCTACGACGACGAGTTCGTCAAGCACAAGGTGCTGGACGCCATCGGCGACCTGTACCTGCTGGGGCACCCGCTGATCGGCGCGTTTTCCGGGTTCAAGTCCGGGCACGCGCTCAACAACCGCTTGCTGCGCTGTCTGCTCGCCGACGAGCAGGCTTGGGAATACGCGACCTTCGACAACACCGAGCAGGTTCCCGCCGCCTTCATCAGGCTGCAGGGGCAGGCTGCCTAACTCGCTCCGGCCGCGGTGATTCCTTGATCGTCCGGCTGCTGGTTTTTCTCGCGCTGCTCACGGTCGGCGTTTCGGGCGTGTTGTACCTGTTCACCCGCGACAAGCGCTACATCAAGTTCGCCTGGCTGTTTCTCAAATTCACACTGGTTTTTCTCGCGGCGTTTGGCGCGCTGTACGTGCTGGAACGGCTGGTGCTGATCTAGACCTTCCGGCCCCTGCCGGCGTGTCGCGCCACCATGCGCTCAAGCGCTGTTTTCAGGGGAGATTCTGCAAGCCCCCCGGATAGTCCCTTGAGGCTGTCCACCGCGGCGTCACTCAGGTCCGCCCGATGGATTTTTGGTGGTTTTGGAGGGGTTTGCAGCGCTTGCACTTGCACCTGAAGTGCAGTAACCTCAACTCCGTTTTGCTGGAATTTTTTCAGCAGACTCGGCAGCAACTGTTTGATTTTTGCCGCAATCGCACCGTTGTCGGCGAACAGCACCAGCGTCTTCTGTTCGATGGCCGCAACCTTGCACGACTTGGCCAGAGCAGCCGGCGCGATTTCGACAAAGACGCGCTGCAGCCGCAGCAAGGTTTGAGCCTGGCCGAACAGGTCTTGCAGCCTGGCCGATCCGGTCAGAAAAAAATCGACTTTATGAGCCGTCATCGGGCAATACCCTGGGGAGGGAGACTGTGAATATCATTCTGGTTCCGGGCAACCTGTCGAAGAGCAGAACCGTGCAACTCAGCCAGCGGCAGCTACTGCTGCTGGTCATCGCGCTCCTGCTGCTGCCCTTTCTGCTGTTCGTGCCATTGTACTACATGGCGCTGTCGCACGCCGCCCAGCCAGCCGCCCTCTTTGCCGGCCTGTCCCACGAGGCCAGCCAGGCCGCGACGCAGGAAAATCGTGCCTATGTCCAGCAAAACCTGAACACCATGTCTGTCCGGCTCGGCCAGATGCAATCGCAGTTGCTGCGACTGGATGCGCTGGGCGAGCGGCTTGCCAAGTCAGCCGGCATCAAGCCGCAGGAATTCCGCCTCAGCCAGGCGCCTGCCCGCGGCGGTGCCATGTCGAGCCTGCCGCAACGGGAGCTGTCGCTGGCGGAGTTCAGCGCTCAACTCGGCGTCCTGGCGAAACAGCTCGACGACCGCGGCGACCAGTTGGCCATCCTGGAATCCATGCTGTTGCAGGATAATGTAAAAAAGCGCGTCTTGCCCTCTCTCTCGCCGGTGTCAGTGGGCTGGTACTCGTCCAACTACGGCTGGCGCATCGATCCGTTCAACGGCAAGGATGCCTTCCACGAGGGCGTGGATTTCATGGCTGACGCCGGCACGGCTATAGTGGCCGCGGCCGGCGGGGTGGTGGCCTATTCGGATTATCATTCCGAATATGGTAATATGGTCGCGATAGACCACGGCAACGGGCTGGCCAGCCGCTACGCCCATGCGTCGAAGCGGTTGGTGCAGGTCGGCGATGTGGTGCTCAAAGGCGAGAAAATCGCAGAGGTGGGCACTACCGGCCGTTCCACCGGGCCGCATCTGCATTTTGAAGTGCGCTTGAACGGGGCGCCGCAGAACCCGGCGCGTTTTCTGCATCATCCAGGATAGTTTCCAAACATGGTGAGGCGTGAGGGTTAAGGCGCGAAGGATCGGCGCCGGATCCCTGCGCCTCCCGGTTTTTTTGCTTCACACTTAATCAATTTAAGCCTCTATGTTCACCAGCCTACTCAGAAAAGTTTTCGGCAGCCGCAATGACCGGTTAATCAAGCAATACAGGCAGACGGTGAGCGCCGTCAACGCCCAGGAGCCGGCGATCGCGCGGCTGAGCGATGCCGAATTGCGCGCCAGGACGGACGAATTCAGGCAGCGCTACCGCAACGGCGAGTCGCTCGACGACATGCTGGTGGAAGCTTTTGCGGTGGTGCGCGAGGCCGGCAAGCGGGTGCTCGCCATGCGCCACTTCGACGTACAGCTGATCGGCGGCATGGTGATGCACGCCAACAAGATCGCCGAGATGCGCACCGGCGAAGGCAAGACGCTGATGGCGACGCTGCCGGTCTATCTCAATGCCCTGGCCGGCGACGGCGTGCACGTGATTACCGTCAATGATTACCTGGCAAAACGCGATGCCGAATGGATGGGGCGCATCTACCGGTTCCTCGGCTTGAGCGTCGGCGTCAACCTGTCGCAGATGTCGCACGAGGAAAAACAGGTAGCCTATGCGGCGGACATCACCTACGGCACCAACAACGAATACGGCTTCGACTACCTGCGCGACAACATGGTGTACCAGCCGACGGAACGGGTGCAGCGCGGTCTGAACTTTGCCATCGTGGACGAGGTGGACTCCATCCTGATCGACGAGGCGCGCACGCCCCTCATCATTTCCGGACAGTCCGAAGAAAACATCGACATGTACCAGCGCGTCAACGGGCTGGTGCCAAGCCTGGTGCGGCAGGAGGCCGAAGACGGTCCCGGCGATTTCAGCGTGGACGAAAAGGCGCACCAGGTCCTGCTGACCGAAGAGGGCCACGAACACGCCGAAGAACTGCTGTCGCAGGCCGGCCTGCTGACGCCCGGCACCAGCCTCTACGACGCCGCCAACATCAGCCTGATGCACCATGTGTATGCCGCGCTGCGCGGCCACGCCCTGTACCACCGCGACCAGCACTATGTGGTGCAGGACGGTGAAGTGGTCATCGTCGACGAATTCACCGGGCGTCTGATGTCCGGGCGGCGCTGGTCGGACGGTCTGCACCAGGCGGTCGAGGCCAAGGAAGGGGTGTCGATCCAGAAGGAAAACCAGACGCTGGCTTCCATCACCTTCCAGAACTATTTCCGCATGTACAAGAAGCTCGCGGGCATGACCGGCACCGCCGACACCGAGGCTTTCGAGTTCCAGCAGATCTACGGCCTGGAGACCGTGGTCATCCCGACACACCGCCCGATGATCCGCGAAGACCGCATGGACCAGGTGTTCCGCACCGCCAAGGAAAAATACCAGGCTGTCATCGAGGACATCAAGGATTGCCACGACCGCGGCCAGCCAGTCCTGGTCGGCACCACTTCCATCGAAAACAACGAGCTGCTGTCCGATCTGCTCAACCTGAGAAAGCTGCCGCATCGGGTGCTGAACGCCAAGCAACATGCCCACGAAGCCGAGATCGTGACGCAGGCGGGGCGGCCGAAAATGATCACCATCGCCACCAACATGGCGGGGCGTGGAACCGACATCGTGCTGGGCGGCAATGCCCAGCCGGAAATCGACAAGATCGACGCCGATGAAACGCTCAGCGAAGAGCAAAAAACCGCGCGCATCGCGCAGATCAGGGCTGCATGGCAGCCGGTGCACGACCAGGTGCTGGCGGCAGGCGGGCTGCACATCATCGGCACTGAGCGGCACGAGTCGCGCCGTGTGGACAACCAGTTGCGCGGGCGCGCCGGACGTCAGGGCGACCCGGGATCGAGCCGTTTTTACCTGTCGCTGGAAGACCCGCTGCTCAGGATCTTCGCCTCCGACCGCGTGGCGGCCATCATGAACCGGCTCAAGATGCCCGAGGGTGAGGCGATCGAGCACCCGTGGGTGACCCGCGCCATCGAGAACGCACAGCGCAAGGTGGAGGCGCGCAACTTCGACGTACGCAAGCAACTCCTGGAATACGACGACGTTTCCAACGACCAGCGCAAGGTGATCTACCAGCAGCGCAACGAGCTGCTGGAAACCGGGGATATCTCGGACACCATCCGTGCGATGCGCGAGGACGTGGTGAGCGACCTCGTCGGCCAGCACATCAGCCCAGGGAGCATGGAGGAGCAGTGGGACGTGCCGGCCTTGGAAAAGGCGCTGGCGGGGGAGCTGCAACTACAGTTGCCGGTGCATGAGTGGCTGGGCCACGACGCGAACCTGCACGAGGACAGCCTGCGCCAGCGCATCGTCGAGGCGGCACATGCCCAGTACCAGGCCAAGCTTGAGCAGGTGGGTGCGGAGGTGCTGCACCACTTCGAACGCGCCATCATGCTGCAAAGCGTCGACACGCACTGGCGCGAGCATCTTGCCGCGCTGGACCACCTGCGCCAGGGCATACACCTGCGCGGCTACGCCCAGAAGAACCCGAAACAGGAATACAAGCGCGAAGCCTTCGAACTGTTTTCGGCCATGCTTGAGACCATCAAGCGCGAGGTGACGCAGGTCACCATGACCGTGCAGATTCGCGGCGAGGAAGACGTCGAGGCGGTGGAAGTCCCGAGCCAGTTGGGCAACGTCCAGTACCACCACGCCAGCTACGACGAAGCCTTGGCCGGGGACGAGGGTGAGGAGCAAACCGCTGGCGAAGCGCATCAGCCTTTCGTGCGGCCGGATGACAAAGTCGGGCGCAATGATCCCTGTCCGTGCGGCTCCGGCAAGAAATACAAGCAGTGCCACGGCAAGCTAAGCTAGCCCCGCGTAAGCATGCGCTCCAGGCTTGCGCCCCGGCAGCGTCCTGGCGGCGTCCAGCATGACTTGGGCAGAAAAAATGGCGGTGTCGAAACGCGCTTCAAGCAACAGGCTTTGATGGGCGCTCTGGCCCGAAGTGCCGCGCCGCTCCATCCATAGGCCGTGGCCTTGCTGCTCCAGCGCGGCAAGGCTTTCCACCGGGAATACCAAGGTTTCCTCCCCGACAAACAGCGGGTCGCACTGGATTGCCGCCGTGATCCGTTCCAGCTCTGCGCCTTTCTCCAATTCCACGTACACGTAGCGCTGCAAGTGGCCTTCCGCGCTGCGCACCTCGGTGCACAAAGCGCCCTTCACGCCCTTGATCAGTTCCGCGGCAGCAGTGTGGTGCAGACTCAGCCCGAGGCGGTTGCTGATCCCGGTGTGGCCCTTGGGGATGAGCAGTTCGAACAGGCGTTTGAACAGGCTTAGCAGGCCCGGATCCAGGCCGGCCCCGACGATGGCCCCGACGATGGCCGCGACATGGTGGCGCAGGGCGGCGCGGTTGAGCGCCTGCTGGTGTTCCTCGAACGCCGCGCCTTCCAGGCTGGCGCATTCGACGATGGGTGTGCCCCCCTGCAGCAGTTGCTGTGCCACGCCCAGCACCCCTTCGGTCGGCACGCAAACGAGCGCCGCGTCGACCCGCTCGAGCTCGCTGATGTGGCCTGCCACGCGCACCTCGCGCAGCGACTGCGGCAGGGTGCCCGATAGGCTTTCCGGCCGCCGCACGATGCCTGCCAGTTCCAAATCCCCGGCCTCGCGGATGGCTCCGGCGCAGGCCTGGCCAACCTTGCCGAATCCGATAATGGCGAGACGAAGCCGCTTCATTTGTTTTGCCGCATGGCGGCCGCGTGAGTCAGGCAAGCACGATCACTCGCTGTGCTCGCTTTCCTCACCGCCCACCTTGGGAATGTCTCTTTGCGGATGCTGCTTCTTGATGTGCTTGAGTGCCTCCTGCTTCGCGATGCTACGCGATTCGCCCTGCTGCACTTCATCTTCCTCGAATTTCCCCGCTTGGGGCCGCTCTTGCTCGCTCATCGCCGTTCTCCTTGCGTCCGCTCCTGACTCCAGTTCAACGTCCCTTGACGGTCTCCAGCATTTTGTCCGCAGTGCGCTGCCACGCCTCGTCTGGATAGATGCCCCTGAACTTGGCCGTGATCAGTTCGAGGACAGCGGCTTGGGCATGTTCGTCCAGAATCCCCAGTCGCGACAGATCGACTTTGCGATGACTGCCCCCCAAAGCCAGGCTTGCGACGATGTCGGCCAGGTACAGCGAGCCCTCCGAGAAACGGCTTTCCTGAACCAGTTCGAGAACAGTGTGCAATGCATCCTTGGCGGTCATGTGTGTTCTCCTCTAGGCGGTATGGGCCGGCATGATTTACCGCCGCCGACTTCCAGATTGAAATTCATTTTAGTGCATTTCCCGGGGAACGTTCGGTGGCGCGCCATCGCTGCAGAAGTGAAGGACGTGGTCTATACACAATGCAGGGAGTTCTGCGCGAGCGTGTTTTCCATTCATGTCCAAGACGTCCACGGTTGCCTGGCCCGGTAGGCCCTTTCACAAGGCGCTAACTGGGACGGGGAAGGGGTCAATTTCGCCCTGTTTTCCGAGCACGCGGAGAAGGTCGAGTTGTGCCTGTTCAACCGTGCCGGCGAGCGCGAACTCGCGCGCATCCGGCTGCGCGAGCAGACCGACCAGGTATGGCGCTGCTATCTGCCGGAAGCCGAGCCGGGCCAGTTGTACAGCTATCGCGTACACAGCCCGTACAAGCCCGAACACGGGCTGCGTTTCAATTCCAACAAGCTGCTGCTGGATCCTTATGCCAAGTCCATCGTCGGCCGGTTGCGCTGGTCCGATGCGCACTTCGGCTACAAAGCCGGCGGCAAGCGCGAGGATCTGTCTTTCGACTGGCGCGACGATGCGCATCAGTTGCCCAAGTGCCAGGTGATAGCCCCGGCCTTCGATTGGGGCGGCGTGCGCGCACCGTGCACGCCTTGGGACGAGACCGTCATCTACGAGCTGCACGTCAATGGTTTCAGCGCTCGGCATCCGGGCATCGCACCTGAGTTGCGGGGCACTTACGCCGGCGTGGCGTCGCTCCCGGCTATCGACCATTTGAAGCGCCTGGGCGTGACCGCGGTGGAGCTGATGCGGTGCACAGCTTTCTGGACGACCGCATCCTGGTCGAGAAAAACTTGCGCAACTATTGGGGCTACAACTCCATCGGCTTCTTTGCCCCCGAGCAGCGCTACGCCGCGACCGACGATGCCGTGACGGAGTTCAAATCCATGGTCAAGGCGCTGCATGCGGCCGGCATCGAAGTGATCCTGGACGTGGTCTGCAACTACACGGCGGAAGGCAATCAGCTTGGGCCAACCCTGTGTTTTCGAGGCATCGACAACCTCGCCTACTACCGCCTGCTTCCAGATAACCCGCGCTGATTACACCGGCTGCGGCAACACCCTCAACATGATGCATCCGCGCGTGCCGCAGCTCATCATGGACAGCCTGCGCTACTGGGTGCTGGAGATGCACGTGGACGGCTTCCGCTTCGACCTGGCCTCCGCACTTGCGCGCGAATTGCACGAGGTGGACAGGCTGGGCGCGTTTCTCGACATCATCCATCAGGACCCGGTGATCTCCCAGGTCAAGCTGATCGCGGAACCGTGGGATCTGGGCGAGGGCGGCTTGATCGGGGACCTCGCCTACCGCCTCGCCGGGTCGAGCGGCCTATACGAGCACAGCGGCCGCCGCCCCTATGCCAGCATCAATTTCGTCACCTCGCACGACGGCTTCTGCCTGCACGATCTGGTGAGCTACGGCGAAAAACACAACGAAGCCAATCAGGACCGCAACCAGGACGGCGAACGCCATAATTCCATTTCCGGTTAAAAAGTGCGCTTTTGTAGGTCGGGTTTCAACCCGACGTGTCGGGCTGAAGCCCGACCTACCCGAATCAATATTGTTGTTTTTATCGGGAATTGGAATAACCTGAGCTGGAACTGCGGGGTGGAGGGGGCCAGCGACGATCCCGAAATCGTCGCCATGCGCCAGCGCCAGAAGCGCAATTTCCTCGCCACCCTGCTGTTCTCCCAGGGTGTGCCCATGCTGCTCGCCGGCGACGAAATCGGCCGCACCCAGCAGGGCAACAACAACGCCTACTGCCAGGACAACGAAATCAGTTGGCTGAA
>Ga0315281_10013121_pt1 | contig 11227 bp, 11 predicted proteins | sample YL17G07_0_MG_FD_204540 | JGI IMG/M metagenome (GOLD analysis project Ga0315281, IMG submission 204540) | Sediment microbial communities from Yellowstone Lake, YNP, Wyoming, USA - YL17G07_0 | ecosystem: Environmental > Aquatic > Freshwater > Lake > Sediment | place: USA: Wyoming | collected... | reverse complement strand
CGTGACATACCGCCCCGTCAACGGGTCGTAGTATCTGTGGTAGTTGTAATGCAGTCCACTCTCTTGATCGAAGTATTGTCCCGCAAACCGCAGGTTCATCGTGACTTTGATGCCATCATTGTCCGGATCATCATTCGCCGCTGTGTTGCCAAACGGATCCGCGTCCCAGCGCCAGACGACTTTCTTGCTGGCATCGGTCATCGCGCGGGGGGTGCCTAAGTGATCATTATGGATGTAATACACATTGGTTTGTGTGACGGGTGCGGTGATCGCGGGGATGTATACCAGCTTGATCGCGTCGGCGGTGACGCGGCCGTTTTGGTTGGTGAGTTCGATGTATTGGGTGCCGCCAGTTGTTGTCACTGCGAAGTCGTGTTGGCCTAAGCTCACCCATTTGCCGCCGTTTAAGCGTTGGTTGATGTTCGCCACGTTGGTGACGCCGTTGGCCGCTCCTGCGCGTCCTGCGCTCGCGGCACTTGTGCCTCCCTGCACATCGTGCAGGATGGTGTACGGCGCGGTCGTGCAGTTGGCGTCGTTGGCGGCTTCAGTGAGGCAGTCAGGTGCGCGATGCGCACGCGGTGTTATTTTGATTTTATGATTTAACATGTTTTGAGTTAGATATTTCTGTCACCTTGTACCGTTAAATGTCAAATGTAAGGCCTGCCCCGTCGTTCGGCATGCAACGATTCGAGACTTGACCCCATGATCGGGCGGTGGCGGTGGTGTGACCGTTTCGCGTTTAATGACGCTCAGCGGTTGGCCGTTTCTATAAATGTATTGCACTTGGGTGCCGCCCGCAGTATCTAATTCCGCGAGTAACTCGCCGGATAATCCGTAAATATAATTGGTGGTGATACCATTCACGGTTTTATTTCGGCGTTGATTGAGGGCATTGTAATTGTACGTCGCGCCGCTGATCGTTTTTAATCGGTTGAGCGTGTCGTAGGTTAAGGTCATGCCGCGTAATGAGGTGGTGTTGCCGAGCGCGTCGACAATGACGCCGCTGCCGTTGAAGTTGGTCATGACGTTGCTGGCGGGGCGGTAGCTGTAGGTGGTGGTGGTTGCGCCGATCTGTAATTGGCTGCGGTTGCCGGTGGCGTCAGTCACTCCTGCGCTTGCAACATTCGTCCCACCCTGTACATCGTTGGCGTCTTCAGCGAAGCAGGCAGGTGTGATTTTATGATTTAACATGTCTTGAGTTAAATATCCCTGTTACCTAATGTCTGCTAAAACTCCACACATCCGTTAAATGTCAATTGTAAGGCCTGACCCCGTCACTGCAGCGAATCGCGGTAAATACGTCATTGAAAATTACCAACGCACCCCCGCCGTGCCCGATGCCCTCGGTATTATGGTCAGCGCCTATCGCAAACTGGGCATGAATGACCTGGCCAATGATTCACAACGTGTGCTCGAGATTAACTATCCTGACCGCGCACCTACTCCCGCTAAGACTAAGTAAATTCGCTCACTCCGGTTATCTTCGTTTAAGCTTTAGTGATACGGTTCTAAAAAAGATAGCGCCGACCGTAGTAATCATAAGCGATCAATCAAGACCGTCCCATCCCAGCACCGGATAACATGTTAGCAGGCACACGTAATAAAGTACGCCAGCAAATTCTATTCTGAGTGGTCTTGCCATTATGAGATTAGCTTCGTGACGGGGGATGGCAAAAGGCAAGACTGAACCCCGAATCCAATACTGCGAACACCGACCCCGCCACTCTTATGGGCGTCATGCAACAAGGAGAGACCTGTTAAATAGTTCTGTCGCTTAATTTTGGCATCAGTTATGGCGAGATCCAGCGGCTTTTATTAATGACTCGATTTTCCTTGTTGAGATCTATAGACCAAGCCTGCGTATCGAAACTCAACCTGTTTTCATACCAAAATCTTTCTGAGCATGTACCTTGACATTTTTTAGATGCATAACGAGAAAATAATACATCTCCTTTCTCACGCACAGTTGGATTTCCCATCTCCAATATTACATCTTGTTCTGAATCACCCATCTTGATCAAATCAAATGACTTATTCTTACTATGAGCTATATAGCCACATGACGACAGATAAAGAATAATCAAAATCGAAAGGCTTAATAAAGCTATTCGCAAACCACTAAAGTTAGTACTTTTATTTAATTCTTCTGTCATGGTGTAATCTTTTTCTCATATTTCGGCAGTTGGTTCAGTAGTTCTGGCGGAATCGGACCACCTTGTGGAATAAAGTAGGTTTTAGCCCCAGGTAAAGTTGCCGCATCGCGAGCCGTACCTCCAGGGAAAGGTATACCCTCGACAGGTAATTTTTCAGACATTAGCGCTTCATTTGTCCGAACTGCACAGTTATCAAATGTCCCCACGTCGTTTTTATTAGGATGCTTACTGAAATACTTTAACGCTGCCTCATCTTGGGAGGCAGTAGTTGGTATAGCAACAACCATTTGATTCCTGTATTTACTTTGATCATTCAAGTAGTCAGCAACTGAACTTCCTAAATTTGTATCGTTACCATAACTATACATACCATTTCCTGTAACAGCCATACCAACATGCCCAAAAACATTCATACTCCCATCTCGAACGCCACCTGCAATTACCAAATTATCCAATCCTAATGGATCAATACCGCTAATTGGATTCGCTCCGACATACCCAAACGTATTCAGTCCTCCGTTTAACCCAATCGGATCACTCGTGACATACCTCCCCGTCTGCGGGTCATAATACCGATGGTAGTTGTAATGCAACCCACTCTCCGCATCGTAATACTGTCCCGCGAAGCGTAGGTTCATTGTCACCTTCACCCCATCGCCATCCGGATCGTCATTGGCCGCACCCACGCCAAACGGATCGCTGTCCCAACGCCACACGACTTTTTGATTCGCATCGGTCATCGTGCGCGGCGTGCCGAGTTGATCGGTGTGGAGGTAATACACATTGCCCTGACGGATCACCGCCAGCGGCGCGCCATTCAGATACACATACTCGGTATTGCCATTGGCATCATTCGCGGCTTCACTGAGCAACTCGCCATTGCGACCATAGGTGTAGTTGGTACTGACCCCATTAACGGTCTTCATCACACGTTGATTCAATGCGTTGTAACCATACGTCGCACCATTGGCCGCTCCTGCGCATCCTGCGCCTGCGGCACTCGTGCATCCCTGCACATCGACCAAGCGATTGAGGCTGTCATAGCCGAGTGTCATGCCGCGCAATGACGTGGTATTGCCATTGGCATCCACCGAGACGGTCGCGCCGTTGATGGCACTCATCACATTGGTGGCAAGTTGATAGTCGTACGTGGTGGTCGTGCTCGCCACGACATCACTGCGGCGATTGCCATTTTTATCAAAGTTGTAGTCGCGTGCCCCGAACGACCCCGACGCCGTGTCTATTCGATCCAACGCATCGTAGTTATATTGCGTGGTCAGTGAGGTTTCATTGCGTTGTGTCAAGTTACCATTGCCGTCGTACTGACTGTCAATAATTTGTTGGGTGACCTGGATCTTTGACTATCGTCGCCACCTCCATGTGACAAATTAAATTGAAATCCTTTTCAACTTCGTCGTTAAACCAATCTAGCGAATCATCGGTGCGATGTCAATAATTTGTTGGATGTCCCGGATCTCTGTCCGACTGATTTGAAGAATGTCACGTTTCGTGATACTGTCAATCACGTTTACACATCTAGGATTAAGGTATGCACCTCCTCACTCCACTGGAACTTAGTACCTTAACGTGAAGGAAACAAACCCTGTTGGGATTCGCGTTGCTTATCCCAACCTACTCGTGCCAAGAAACGCAAGATCGGGTTTGTGACGGAGGAGGAGTAATCAGGAAACAATGGGATGATTTTTCTATGAGTGAGTGCGTGGGTGGATGTTATGCAACAATACGAGACCTGGCCCCATCACTCTGTCAGATATCTATCGCGGATATTTCTGATGCCGGTAAACTGCTATGGGAAATGATTGATGAACACGCAAATTGTTGGTGAAAAAGTGGGGATCACTCAGAGTCTGACCCCATTGATACCTTGATACGAATCTCATTCACCTGTGACACGTAAAAACCTGATCAGAAACAACGCTAACAGATAACGCGCACGCATTCATTCGTACCCAACGCTCATCAACAAAAAACCCCCAGGACGGGGGTTTGATGTGTCAATCATGTTGACTAAATCAGTTACGGTTTGATTCTAACGACTGCACCAACACCATTTGCGCCTCCTTCGTTGGTCATACCATATAAATTTCCATCCGAACCCAAGATGAGACTGCCATTCGGTTTCTTTCCATCCCCGGTTCCCCCGAAGGACCACAACACGCTTTCACTCACGTTGTTACCTAACGTAAGTTTGAAGACACTGCCATAAATACCAAAGGCGCCTCCACCGTTGGTCATACCATACAAATTGCCATCCGAATGCAGCAGGAGACTGCCATTCGGAAACTCTGCGTCCCCGGTGCCCCCCAGGTTAAAGGACCACAGTACCGATTCGACACCCAGTTTATCGAACTTGAAAATCGTGCCAGTGGTGTTGGCGCCACCTGCGGATGTCATACCATAGAGATTGCCCTGCGCATCGGCAATCAGGTTGCCATAGGGATATTTTCCATCGCCACTGCCACCAAAGGACCACAACACGCTTTCACTCACCGTGTTGCCAAGTGTGAGTTTAAAGATAGTGCCCGCGTTGTTGGCACCACCCAGCACCGTCATGCCATAGAGATTACCCTGCGCATCAGTCATCAGACTGCCTTGGGGATTTTGCCCATCCCCGGTGCCCCCGAATGACCACAGCACGCTTTCACTTACAGTGCTACCAAGCGTGAGCTTGAAGACGGTTCCAGCACCATAGACACCACCATAATACGTCATGCCATAGAGATTGCCCTGCGCATCGGCAATTAAACTACCATAGGGACCGGAGCCGTCCCCCATGCTACCAAAGGACCACAGCACCGATTCGACACCCTGTGAATCGATCTTGAAGATCGTGCCAGAGTAGTAGGCGCCACCTCCTGCTGTCATGCCATACAGATTGCCTTGCGCATCGGCAATTAAACTACCATAGGGACCGGAGCCGTCCCCCATGCTACCAAAGGACCACAGCACTGTCTCGATCCCTTGCGGAGTGAGTTTAAAGACCGTGCCATGGTTATTGGCGCCACCTTGTGATGTTGTTCCATAGAAATTTCCGTCACTGGCCTGAATGAGGTCGCCATTAGGAAAGCTCCCATCTACAAAGGATTGTGTTGTACTGCCAAAGGAATAGAGGACCACTTCGGATGCGCTGTGTACTGGTGAGATGGGTGTACTCGCACCGCCTCCGCCACCACCACCACACGCAGTCAATCCCACAACGAAGACGCCTAGCACCAAACTGCACGAAATTGCATTCATGATAATTTCCCTACGAATTGAATTTTTGTTCTCTACACACCAACCTGGATTTCCAACCAGGCCTTCTTGTTTATTGCTTTAACGCGCAGTCTAGCGAAGCTAGCTTAGTACAGGTGTATAGGAAGTATAAACTCTCTTTTTCACCAACACCAGCCCATCTGACTGACTCCAACACGGCGTTTCTCCCTTCCTGAATCAGGATTGAGCACGCTTAGTGCGGACCACTTATTTAGAGGGCGGAGTCTGACCCTAATGATCCCAAATATTAAGTCCGATACTTTGGCTCAAGCAATTTAGCGACTTTTTTGAAGCCACGCGCTTCTGCTATTTGGCTTGCCATATATCCATCTTTTGATTTCACACCAACTTCTGCACCCTTATCCAGTAAATATTTAACAATTTCTTCATTGCCATGATATGCCGCTATCATGAGCAACGACCATTCGGTTTTACCTTGACGGGAATTTATATTGGCTCCTGATTTTATTAATATCTTTAATGCGGTGAGTGAACCATTTTGCACAGCAAGGCCTGTCGCCGTTAGCAAGTCATGATTTGAATCATCGATTTTCACACCCGATCTCAATATGACTCCAATTGAATATTCGGTTTTCTCTGAATTTGATAAATTATAGAGAATGTCGCTCATATCAGAATTGATAATTTTTGCTTTTAGATAAAGATTATCCTCAGCATCTACTTTCGTTGCTAACTGATATTTTTTTGCCCATTTGGCAAGATATGCATAAGACAACCGTCTAGATACATAGCCATTTTCTGAACATCTTAACTGCAGTGCACTCTCACCAAGACTAATCGCTTTCTCATAATCGCCACGCTTAAAAAGTTCGAAAGCGGAGTATTCGGCTAAATAACAGCCGTTAGATTGGAATGTACGCTGCCTCCGCTCAAAGACTTTCTCAAGCTGTACAAAATCCTTCATTGACATTAGCAAATCAATATACTCTCTATAACCATGGGTAAGGGGTCTCTTATTATTTAGCTCGTAAGACTCTCTGTTGGTTAATTTTTCAAAATATTCAATTGCCTTGGCAAGTTGGCCTTTTTTAATGAAAACTCTCGCATAGTTTACGTACAACCATAAATTTGAGGTTCCCAGATTGCTTGCTGAATTAAGCGCATTTTCCGCTTCATCAAGGCGATTTTGAAAATACAAATTATCTCCAAGCATTACAAAAACTTCCGCATTCTTCTTGTCAAGATTAAGTGCCGTATTCAGCGTATTTTCCGCCGTTATAATCCCCTGCTGATTACTCTCTGAAATCTCCTGATATCTAGCCAATTGGATGTAAGCAGGCACGTATTTTGGGTTTTCAATTAATAATTGATCCAACAGTTGTTTTGCTTGCGCAAGCGCTTTTGCATTGTGACGGTCCATATATTCGTCAATTAACGAAACCACTTGCTTAAGTCGCTCATCATTACTCACGGATGGCAAAGCTGATTGATTCGCTATCTGAACCACATCCGTCCATGCAACTTTTGTTAAAAATGTCATTTCGACAAAATCCCCTAAGCTAGTTTGCCGCACATTATGATCGACATAGTTTCTTGGGCCGCTCACTTTTATTCTTAACTTATCGGTTATTAATTTAGAATTTCTCTCAGGATTCCGCATCACATTGATGGTTTCGGTATTTTTACCTTTAATCAATCTAACGGGACGACTAAAGGCACTTTCAGTGTTAATCCTTGACAATTCATCACTGTAGGCGATTGCCGTCATTGACAATTCATCACTGTAGGCGATTGCCGTCATTGACAATTCATCACCTGATTCACCATCGTATTGATATTGAACTTCATACACGATTCTGTCTGCATAACCTTTAACTAATTTAATACTCGTTATTTGAATTTTAGGTAGAGGAATATTGGCATTTTTTTTCGCGACAATGCCATTTTTCAGGAATATTTTTGCAATGCCCGCTCCCAACGTCGGCCATGCAATGGTTAGAGGTACTGTTTTTTGATAGACAGTATAATCTGGTGCTAATCCGGGCATTGGATTACCCGGTTTTGGCTCAGAGACGAAAATAGTCAATTCCAGCAATTCGGTGACATGTTCAATGGGTGCGTCTGAATACCGGTGCAGCAATATTCTAGCAACGCCAGATCCCTTATAAATGGCTACCGGATCGACTACAACACCACCTTGCGTTTTGTTAACATAGAAAAGCGGCATCGCACTCAAATAGACGTTGTCTCCATGTTTGCCATCGTATTGGTATGCAACACTGATCGAAATATCTTTATCAGAGAATGCTTCAACTTTAATATTCTTTATTTCTGTGCTTGAAGCATCAGGTTCGTTACCCGCCGCAGATACGTCCAATCCTATATTTGAAAGTAAAATCATGACTGAAAAACAAAAGTACCTTAAACATTTCATAGTTCTACCTCGTGATTTTTTACAATTATTTGGATTGGATATTGCCTGATTTATCTTTACAATTATCGAGAAATTCCGGGTCATAGACTGTATGTTCCTCATTGATATTCGGATAAGGACACGCTGTTACGCTTTACTCGCGTAATACACTCGTCGGTTTTAGTTTTGGAGTGATGTCTTTGCGCGAGAACGATACCTCGACATCGAAGACAGCATCGGCATGCTCGGCGGCCGGTGAGCTGATAACAAGGCATCCGGCGTGACATAAAACCGACCCAGACTGGTCACGGCAGAACAGGCCATTTGATTTTTGTTACTGCGCGAGGTGATTTCCTGATTCAATCGTTTTAGTGCGGCTGCTGTGAACGCGTCGCGTGCGGCGTTATCGGTGAACTGCTCGTCCAACGAAATGATCGCGTTGGCCTGCAGGTTGTAATTCAACGCGCCTTGCGTGCTGTCGGGGTGCGGCATTGCGCCACACAGCCACATTGATTCATAGCGCATGCTGAATACTTTACCGTTGTCCAGCATCACCTCGCCGTTAAAACCTTCATCGCCTTTCTTCTTGCAACCATATTGATTAACCAGCTTCTCGATCTGCTGGTTCAATGTATTGGCCAGTTGCGGATTGTTGCCGGGCTGGATGACTGGATAGGTTTTGTTGATCTTCCACCTGCCCAGCGGGGCATCACTGTCGGGGATCTTTTGTTTGACCGTTTTCATTTCAAACGTGACCGACCCGGTTGTCACCGGCGTTGGCGCGTTAGCTGTCGCTGCGTGCGACGGCTTTACATCACCATTGCAACCGGCAAGAAGTATTATGACAAACAACCAGGTGGATTTAGTTTTCATTGTATACGCCTTAGTTTTCTGTAGTAAATGCTTCATAGGCCTGCTTTAACCTTATATCATAATTTCACTAGTGTCCGGTTAAAAATCGTATAAACTCAATTGGTTACCCGATTCATCTTGTTCGGACGAGTTTGCATTTAATGCAAAGGCCTGTAGTAAAGGTACTTCCTCGAAAACCGACACCGACAAGATCTGTAATAACGTATAGAGCGAGGCGCCAAGTTGCAATTCCTTTTTAACAATCGCGATCAGGACATAGGTGGCGACGGCGCACCAGATTTGCGTTTTTACCGCGTTTTCACTGTTGCCAAGGAATCGCTTAATACGCAAATGTTGCTTGATCCATTTGAAAAACAGCTCAACTTGCCAACGGCTTTTATACAACGCAGCAATCGTCAACGCGGGCAGCACCATGTTATTCGTCAAAAAGACCAGTGTTTTCCCCGTGGCGGGATATTTAAAGCGGATCCGTCGCAAGTGATCGGGGTAGGCCTTACCGGCGTAGAAGCCATTGAGCGCAATGCGCTGATCACAAAGCACGCCGGTAGGGCGATCCGTCGGCGCCGAATATACTCGGTGGGCATCCATGCCGCGTTTGGCTCGGGTAACGAAGAACGCCCCGGCCTCAAAGGGCAAGCCATCCAGCACACTGACTTCGTGCATTTTGCCATCGCTGATGTGAATAAAGGCCGGTATATTACCGCGCAAATCCAACAGCGTGTGCAGTTTGATCGCCGCCTTGGTTTGCCGGAACGGTGCCCAGTCAAACAGCGACAGACACAAATCAATCGTCGTCGCATCCAGGGCGTAACCCGTGTTTTTCAACTCAATGCCAAAGTCGTCATGACAGTACAGGTCACGGGCACGACAAATCAACAAGGCGGTGATATCGGCCAGATACGAAGGCGCGTTCTTCTGCTTTCTCGAAATCACCAACCGACTGGACAACCGCCACGCCGCGTCCTCGGCTGGTGCACCTCCGTCGTATGCTTACCACCCGCCCCGGATTGGTCTTTAAGTCAGTTAAGGGCACCAGGTCTTGCGAAAATTTGATTGTCATCTCTCACTCCAGAAATACTAAAAATTAGTGTATATATTTTGGTAGCTGTTAAACGACCTTTCAACAGCCCTGTTAAAGTAGCATTTCAGTGGACGAACTCAACTATATCATCGTATCATCATGTTTTTATGGATAATTTGATGGATGTCCCTGATTTCGTTGCGGTAGTAGTAGCACGGGGGCGTTAACAATCAGTTATTCATCTTTAGTTAAATCGTAACCGCATGCTCGACAATGATCAATTCGCAATCCTCCCATCAATTTGACGCCTAAATAATTTCCTTGGTAGCCTATGCTCTCTCCACAACCCGGGCATTTAAAATATTTTCTCGATATATAGAAAACCACAATAAACCATACGAAAATAGGCGTCACAGATGCATAGGTCGGCAAAAAAGACTGCATATATAGCGCAAGCGATCCTGCCGCAAAGAATAATGCGCTTAGCGTTAACTGTGCCAGACGATATTTATTCTTTGGCGACATTATTTAACCTCTACGGACACACAGCTTCCGTTTTACTCTGCCCATTTAATATATTATTCAAATAGTTAACTAGATCTCTTAATCCATATTTACCCGTGTCAGTATAGACTAGCGAAGCACCAGCCTTAGCCGCAGGCCCAATAGTCATACCGGCAAAATTCCCTGTATCTGGATCCAATAATATAGTTGCACTAGCTATAGCAGTTGATATATTTACGTCAATAAAAGGAGTATTCACATTTGATGCTTCACCTTTTATAAACCCAATGTAGGCATTCACACCGACATTAAATCCAACACCTGCGCCACCAGAAACAAACACGCCTGCATCTGCTTGTTGATTAAAAAGACCAGGGTTTATATATGCACCAACGGTGAAGGCCTTGTTGCGTTTTGTTTCGAGCCACACCTTTATACCCTTTGCGTGGTCTCGCATTGTATTCGGCGGCATCGTGCTGATTACGTGGTACCTGGGAATTATTGACTGGTCGCATCCTTAACAGCCTGTTTGCTATTGCAAGATTATTTTTTTACCGTGCTCAATAACCTCTTGAACTCTTTGTCACGACCATTGAACACGTTCAGGTCCACCGGGCCATTGATGCCTTTGACTCGGCCGCGATTGGCGTATTGCCAAAACACCCAAATATTGTCCTCGCCCAACTCAGGTTCAAAATAAATATCGCGTATCCAGATCGGCATGTCGCTGCTGTACTCGGTTAAATAGGTTTCATAGATTTCTTCGGTGACATACAAAATGGGCTGCATGTTATAAACGGGTTTTACTTCATTGATAAAATCCTGCACTTCTTTTAATAAGTCTTCGCGTTCAGGACGTTGCTTGCAATTTCCGCTGTATTCAATATCCAGCACCGGCGGCAATATCCCGCTCTCCACGGGGACGCTGCTCAGATAATTTTTCGCTTGATCCTTGCCGGATTTACAAAAGGTAAAAAAATGATATGCCCCGCGCACCAAACCGATCTCGGCAGCGGCTTGCCAGTT
>Ga0315281_10013120_pt1 | contig 11227 bp, 8 predicted proteins | sample YL17G07_0_MG_FD_204540 | JGI IMG/M metagenome (GOLD analysis project Ga0315281, IMG submission 204540) | Sediment microbial communities from Yellowstone Lake, YNP, Wyoming, USA - YL17G07_0 | ecosystem: Environmental > Aquatic > Freshwater > Lake > Sediment | place: USA: Wyoming | collected... | reverse complement strand
AAACAAGATTAGGAGGCTCGAACGAATCACAAACTCAAGCCTACAAACCGCATGAGTCAGCCAACCCACACCAAAACGAGAAACAGGAGAGAAGAGAATTTTCATTGATGCGGGCGTCGCGATTTGAACCGTCGTCGGGTATCTTGGTGCGCACACACACCACGACCAAACATGTTAGCCCCTGCCGCGCCGCCTGAGCCTACTACAATAATTGCGACACTGACACAATTGGTACGACACACAGAGAATCTGCGCCTCTACCTTGGCGCGATTAGGGAGATAGGAGTTTGGGACGAAGAAGGCTATTTCACCGCGGAACAACCAAGATCGAATTCGACTTGAGTTCGTGCTTGGATGACGGTCTCTCCAGGCTGGGCCTAGAAGAGCCACAGTATGCAGTGCTGAAGAAAGAAACGGTACGGCATTTCGGGGAATCTCAACTTTCTAAGAGAGTCATTAGAGTTGGCTGTGACTATCTTAGAAGGGAAATGAGGCCCAATCCATCCAGACTCACGTCAATCAAGATATGCGCAGAGTGTGTTTGGTTGTCGAGAAGAACCGAATCGGATCGTGAGCTTCTGAGAGAGTTGAAACGAGAGTTAGACGCAATTATCTGCGAGGCGAATGACAAACTGAAGGCGTATGGTAGCGGACATTGTGAGTCTCAGTAGAAGAATCGCCGTACGTCCAGTTGTGTGGGTCAGCTGGTGCGCACACACGAGTTGGTTCGCTCGGTCCATCGCGCTAGGTCCAAAGTCAGTTCTTCACATCCACTCATCCCTGAGATAGGCAAAGCGAAAATAGCTGTTCGAAAGTAGCATCTAGTGTGGTTCTTGCGTTGCGGCTTTCTTCTGGGGTCGTAGACGCAATACTACTTGTCGTAGTAGGTATCGCTGTGCTTCAGTCGGTGAGCATTTCTGCAAGCAGTCCACTCCAAGTAACAACAACGACTGAAACAACAACTGAGACTTCGACTCTGACTTCGACTCAGATCACGATCATTAGTTTCATTACAACAACTATTCCAACATACCAGTGGACAACCTCAACGCTAACCTCTGTGACCACTAGCGTTTCAACCACAGAGACTACTGCCACGTCAATAGTCGTTTCTACTCAGGTCCAGTTTCGCGTGTCAGAGACGACATATACCACAAGCACAACCTTCGTCGGAGTAAGCTATCCGACTCCCGGAGCTCTCAGTTTTGGCCTGCTTGCATTGTTCGCGCTTGGCCTTGCCTTGGGCCTGTTCTCCGCTGCGAAGGCAGGAACGGAATCAGAGAAGATAGGCGGGCTCTTGGCTGCACTCGGCTTCATCTTCTGGGGCATCATTCAGGTATTCTCTGGCTTTTCCACTGAGCTCAGCAAGCTTGGACTTGCCGGATCGGCCAACTATGTCTGGTGGCTGATTTTCATGATGCTTCTTGGCCTATCCGCTGGATACTACAGAGCATTTCGGCAAGGCCGCAGACCGATTACTCTTGTAGCCAGTTCCTTCTTGCTCTCTCTCTTCTGTTTCGTCCCTCTATTGACCGCTCTTCTCGAAGTCCTTGGAGTCGACCCTTTCAATGGTTCTAACTTCTTGGGAGTAGTTTTCGTGTCATTGTCATTCGCAGCAGTCATCGCGGTCATCGAGTATTCCCGGTCCGAATAGAGAAAGAGCACAAGCGAATGATGACAACGATCTACCTTTCAGAATTGAACCCGCATGGGAGTAGGCGTTCGTTTTTCGTCGTCGGGTCACTTGGTGCGAGCGTCGTGATTTGAACTCTTGTTCTGTGTGTGTGGTAGGCTGGTGCGGGCGTCCGAATTTGAACCGATATTCCGCGGCTCAACTGACGACAATCCGGCCAAAACGGAGATTCCTCTAACGAATGCGGTGGGTAGCTAGGGAGCTAACCCATCTAGCCCCCTCAGTGTTATAACATCAACACGAGCTACTATTTCCTTGTCGTGTCGTGGTCTTTGCCGGTGGCACTGGTTGTTAGTGCGCGACTCCGCGTTTTCCGTGAGAGCCGGCTATTGGCCTTGTTTTTGCTGCTCGCGGCCGCCGTTGCTGCAGTTTCTTGTCCGACTGTTCACGCTCAGTCTCCGTCGTTGAACGTGAGCATTTCTCCTAGTTTCGTCACACCGAATGACTTCATACTAATTCAGGCAAATGTCACCAGTGCAATTGAGATGAAGAACGTAACCATGTTCTATAGAGTCGGACCCAGCGGACTTGGGCTTTCTTCCAAGTCTGATTACAATAGCACACTCATGCTTCACATCACTCAGCAACCGGGATGGGGATTGTGGGAATATCAGTTCAGCCGGCTGTCTGCAGGCACAAACCTCTATCTCTTTGTAGAGGCAACAGACGTTCTTGGCCACACATCGTCGTGGCCCGGCAACATCCCAGATGCATCGACGCCAAGGATTGTGCCTATTCAGAACCCAAGCGAATCATATCTCTCCTCCCTATTCGTCACGATCAATAACTTCGATCTAGGCGCAAAACTCCAGAGAGTTAACATTACCGTAGAAGTCGGAGGTTACATTCCGCATTTTCCAGGAGATCCTTGGATACAAGCCATCGTATACTCTGGCGATTACATTGATTTTCAGATTCCATTATTTGAGACTGGAACAAGGTTCTTCTATCAAGGCAAAGCTTCTGGTTGGGCTACTCTAACGAACGGACACATCGAGACCGCCCCGTTTGACAATTATACATTGTCTCTCCGGGTTGATCTACAATATCAGATCATGAATCTCACGGAGTCGGTGAATTCGGTCCCCATATTCTTCGGTACCATGGAGCTTTGGAATTCGTGGAACGTCTCTCCGTTTCCATCCAGCATTTCTTGGGTGCAAAACTCCACATCCGTTTTGGTGCAAGCTGCGATTACTCGCAATGGTGTCACAGGATTCACGTTGACTTATCCTCCATTAGCCTTGCTGCTTACGGGTTTCGGTGTTCTCGGTGTGATGCCGCTTGTCGCGAAGTACCATGAAGAAAAGAGGTTTGACGTTTATCTGAGCGTAATCGTGCTGGCCGCCTCCGCGGAACTCAGCCAGAACATATTTGTGCCGGCAGGAGTTCTATTTCTGAATGTCTTCACTATTTCCTTCGCATACCTCCTCTTTTTCTCAGTTCTCATGATAGCCCTGTCTGGCTTCCCGTCGTCTACGAAGGAATGGCTGAAACTTCCGAAAGGAATACCGATAGAAAGCTATGCTACATTGGTGATAGCTGGAGTGATTACCGCTCTCACTTACAATTGGGCTATTCCGACGTACGCAAAGGCTCTGTCAGTAGTCGCGATCGCTTCTGGCGGAGTTGTGTTGGTAGTCGCCGGTCTAGCAAAACTGCCGGCTCACAAGACATCTGACTTCTTGAGAATCACACGAAGGAAATGGCATGCAATCACTCATCCTAGGTCGTCTTCACCAAAACCGCGCAAGCCGAAAAGAAGGAAGGCGTCTAAGCATGGCTGATTCCAGAATCGCTATTTGATTCTGTGCGTGTGCGCACCATGAGACCCACACACAACTGAGTAAACTGACGGTTCAAACTTGGGTGCCCGCACCAAGAGACACGACGACGAAAGACGCTACTCCTGCTAGTTCAAATCCTGATGTCCACGCCAAGGACGACGACCACAAGGTTTTTTCCAATGCAAATCGCAGACACCACGCGATCCCGCATTGCTTCTCCGTAGTAGCTGCCTCCGTTTCTTACTTGCTATTGTTTTGACATCTTCTCTTCTTGACTACGGACCGGTGTATGCGATTCCGTCTTCTAACCTACTAGACGTCCCGTATCATGCCCAAGAAACGAGCTACTTCTGTGGCCCGGCGTCAGTTCAAATGGCGATCGAATACATTTCCGGAGTTGTGATATCGCAGGAGACACTTGCGGCGGAGTCAAAGACAGATCCAGTAAAAGGGGAAACGCACGCCAATATGACACGCGTTCCGTTCGACAAACGCGGATATGTTAACGTGCTCGAAGCTCACACAACCATTGATGTGCTGAAAGAACAGAACTCCCGCGGATATGTTTCGATCGTCTTGATCTGGTCCAACATGAGTCACAAGTTCGGTCACTATGTGGTGATCGTAGGATACAATGCGACTGGGATATTCGTAAACGACCCATGGCCCTCGTACTGGGATCAACCCGTGAGCCGGAAAACTGGAAAGAATGCCTTCATTTCCAATCAGCTGCTTGCCGATCTGTGGACGAGATTCAACCAGTGGAGCTTGGAGGTTCCGTATCCGGCAGCGCCAATAGTGTGTCCCGCTCTTGAATGGTGTGCGGGCGACGTGATTGCCTGCATTACGATCGGATTGATCACAGCCTCGGCAGTCGTGATCGTCGGCATACTGTTACTCAGGAAGCGAAGAACTGAGTACTAGCTTGGGAAAGATCTCGCAGAAGAGAGGGATAGGTTGATGCGCCTTTCGTCGTCGTGTCTCTTGGTGCGCACACACACAGAATTACCCAATTCAACGGTTCAATTTGCGACGCCCGCACCAAGAGAGGCACATACACAATATTCCAGACAGGCGACCTCTAACGCTTACCTGCTTACATCTGTGCGCGAATCCCCCTGTCCATCCTTCCCGGCTTGCGAGGTTTCAGGTACAGCATGGCAGGACGCTGACCAACGAACGAGTACTAAACACGGCATGACCCCATCATTTCTTGTCCCAGCTGCTCTTCGTATCCGGTCGGCCCAAGGGTCGACATTCTTGTCTGCCAAAGGCGCCCTCGTACTCTGACAAACTCCCGGGAAACCTGCGAGACAGCTCCGACATGGAATCAACACCATTCAATAGGACCCAACCTCGACGCGAAGTAGCCAGACAAAGAGAAGTGAGCGGTTCGTTCACCAAAACGCCCTTAGGAGTGGTCGGCAAAGATGCGTCTGTGGGAGTCTCTTGAGAGTGAAGCCACTCACCTTAGGACTACTCCTTGGAATCGTGATCGGCAGCGTTGCCGGATTCGATATTGCTGGTCTCGGGCCTGCCCGGGAAGTAACATACTCCACCACTCTGACTTCGGTTGAGACATCAACTTTGACAGTCTCTCTAAAACCGCCAAGATGGCTCCACGCAGACCAACAGGCGATCTCAAGCGATGCTTCAGTGAGATACATAGGAGGAGTCAGAACGGTCGAAGGCAAGATCGTGGGAACGCATCGTACAACAGATAACACAGTGTTCCTTTACTTTCACGACCCACACGAAGAATACTTCATCGTAGTGATCAGCAGCAACGATCTGGCCAACTTCAATTTTCCACCTGAGGTCTTCTATAGCGGCAAGGAGGTTAGAGTGACAGGAAAGATACAGCTATTTCGGAACGGCCCCGCGATCTTTGTGCGGAACCCATCTCAGGTTGAGGTCGCCTACGTGGGATTCAACTACCCATGAGTTGGTCAGTCAAGAGGACCCTGTTTGCGTCCATCAGCATCCGCGGAAACGTATGCGTCGGTGTGTGACTGATCACCTGAGAGGCGACTGGAGTCGATCAGTGCGTAAGCGCATAGTGGCTAATTGCGGCTCCGGCAATCAGCAAGAGCAGTGAGAGAGAGTAGACTCCGGAAGCCGCCACTGCAATTGCCATGAGTATGAGGAGTATTCCTCCTGCGAAAACACGCGGATTCGAGATCAACTGGCCCTTGGGGGGCAATACTTGTCGGATACCCTTACGTTTTCCCTGATGGTGCCATCGAACAGCACAAATTGCCATGACACTGGCAGCAGCTATACCCCCGTACACGATCCAAGTCTCCCACCGGTCCCAGAAACTAGAGTATTCGATCACAGGGGCGACGTTCGCTTTCGGCCCTTTCCAAATTAACGCGACTCCGTCTGGTTGAGTCTGTCTCTGGTCCTCAGTCAGTGAGACTCTTATAGTATCGACAGACTTGGGCAATGTTACTGTTAGGTTGCCTTTTTCGTCCAAGGCTACTGGTACCGCGGTTAGCACATCGATTACCCAAGATGTGCCCTTCTTTACACTGAAGTCTTTCCATGTCCAGCTTGTTTCCACAAGAAACAGATTTCCTATTGCTCTCTCTCGAAGGGCAAAATCCGTTGATGAGAGATTTCTTCCTAGTTTGTCTGCTATGGCAATCTGCTGAGCAACAATCACCTGTCGAGCAACTTCTGTCTGTGATTCCCGGTTCTGATCAAAACGGTTTTCCAAGTACTCTGCTGTTGCGACATCAGCCAGGATATGGCTTACGACCGTCACATGCGCAGATCCATCGTCTCTAACTGTGTAAACGTAGTCTGTCCAGTCGGTCCAATTGTTACCCTCGGCTGCGATTGGATGCGGACACAGAAAGAGACAAAGAACGATCAAGCAGAACAGCAATGAAGCTCGCAGACTCGCACAGGGTATCATCGAAGCACTCAGCCTATCCCAACAGCCGACTTTATCAGCGTAGCAGCGATGCCCGGCGCCGACCACCATAATGGCCAGTACTCCATCGTCCCGTCATAGAACACTACTCCATTCCCCGAGGGCGCGTGGCCTTTCCTTGCGCAGCTGTACAAGTTGTAAGTCTCCCATCCCAGTCCCACTTCGAATGACACATCGATGCCGCCGATCGCTACTTTCAGTGCATCCCATGCCTCATCTAACGGTTTGTCTATCAAGCGTGCCTTGATGTTCTCCTCGAGATCGAAAGCATCGGATGGCTGGGCGACCTTCTCTGCTACCATGCTCCAGAATAGGATTCTCAGGAGGGTTATTCCTGCGCCGGAAATTGTTCTTGAGAACTCCACGATCTTAGGATTCAGTGTGACCTCAGTCCATCCTCCTTTTGCATCGATGATTATGAAATCTCCGACAGGTACGGGCGCTTCCCTTTTCTCTATCTGACGTGATTGCCCATTAGTGTCTTGGTATCCTCCGTCCACGGATATCTCAGGGGGAACGCAACGTCGAACTTTGAAAGAGTAGGAGAAGGCTGCCTTCTGACCAGGATCCAAGTCCCCCTGCCATGTTTCGCTACCACTAGTGGGCTCATTTCCCGGACTGCGCACATGTAGCAGTAGCCAAACCTTTCTTGCCGGTTCGTTCCCAACATTTGTTGCAGTCACTTTCACATTGACTTCGTTCAGGATGAATCCAAGGGTCTTGGCAGGTAAGGGTATGCTCTGATCAACATTAGGGACATAGAAGAACGTGGACTGAGTATTGTAATCTAGACTCACTTCAACACTGGGGCCTTTTGCTTGCGTGCTAGTTGTTGTGGTAGTAGTCGGCATGTAGGTTGTTGTTGTGGATCTTCGGTCAATTGTGGCGGTAGTAGTTGGAGTAGTAGTCGTGTATCTCGTATTGGTCATAGTTGACGAAGATGTCTTGGTCAATGTTGATGTGACAGACTTTGTCAAGGTCAGGCTTTCGGTGAAAGTCGTCCACTCAGTCACTGTCACAGTACGAGTTGTCGTGACTCTACTGGCGAACGCCATTTGACCGGCTTGGAGTGAAAATGCGAGAACAACTACTCCGATGAGCGACACAGCAAAGAGTGCTCGTCTCACGCAAGGTCTAGTCACCCAACCGAAGAATCTAACAAGTGAGAATAGGCTCGCAACCCTGCCCAGCAACCTTCTCAGCCTGTCACTATTCGATCGCTGGAGTACTGCGCCAAATGCTACGAATGCGGCAAGTGTGACCCATAGGACTGGATTCGAAACTACTTGAGAAACGACCGTGACTGTGACGGTTACTGTTGGCGAGTAGGCTGTGGAAGTGACCAAGCCCGTCAACGTCCGGGTGGATGTGACTGGATTCACTGTGACCGTCTTCTGAATTGTCGTACGCGCCGTTTCCACCTTTGTGGTTGTGGTCATGATCACAATCGTCGTCGTTGTTCGTTGGGTCTGAGTGCGCGTGGAAGTCTTGGTGAACGTGAGAGTCGCGGTCACCGTTCGTGGACTAACAAAGAACGTGCAACTAGCCTCATTGTTGCCGTAGTCTGATTCTTGGACTGAATGATCTGCGTTCGCAACGACTCGGAGTGTATGCGATCCATCTTCGGCTATCCAAGACCTGTCACTGTACCATTCATAGGATTGACCTGCCGCAAATGTATCCCGCTCCGATGACCAGAAACCACCATCGAGATAGGCGTCTATCTTGACATTCGGCGCATCCGAGCCTCCGGCGTTGGCTACATTCGCATGGAAAGTGACCGAGTCCTCTTGATGTGGGTTGGCTGGGCTTACCCAGCATTGCGGAACCACTATGTCTGCGGGGCCTCCGCCGACTGCGTCGATCCAAGTCGAATCATACTGACAATCAGACAATGGCTTCTCCTTGTTCTTGACCGGCGAAGAATGGAAAATCTCCTGAGATCCTGGCGGCACTGCCGCCATCAGAAACGTTGTCGTAGTCTCTGGTGGTGGAGGCCCAGCCCCACACACTTGGAGATCAAACCTGTGCTGACCGGCCGGTGGGCCAACCACATTCTCCAGGTAACCAGTTTGACCTGCACTTATCGTGAAGGGGTCAGTCAGTGGAAAAACTTCCCCGTCAGGCAAAGTCACCGTAATAGTGGCAACTCCATCGAAACTAGAGTAGACATACAACGAGATGCCTTCGCCAATTGTGAATGATCCGCCATATTGGTTAGGGCCCTGACCGCCCTTGTTCGTGAAGATGTCAACGGCCCCAAACTGGTAGGGCCTACTAGCGACTGCCGGAAGTGCTGCGTAGATGACAGGCAGAACAGAAGCGACCAATATTGCCGCTATGACGAAAGGGCCGCTCAGGTATCTGCGCATCGGAGAACTCCGTTCCTAGTTGACACTAAAGAGCTATATGACTTTCCGTGGAGACGCGACAGAGTATCATAGGACATTTGGCATATCTCTCTGTATCAGACGATCTGTTCGCGAAATCAAATGACACGAACCAGTTTCATCCGCGTATTCGCGTGTACCTTGAAAGGTCGTTCGCTCTTGGTTTTCCTTCGCAGGTGATAGTACGTGCTCCTCGTGATTCCAGATCGTTGTGCCTCTGATTCGGAGAGAGCGATTGCTCGTTCTCTGAGTTCTCTCTCATCGCTTCTTGCTAGTTCGCTATCGACTGGGAACTAACGCTAGACGACGACTTCTGGATCTGCTTCGCGAACGATTCATGAGCAACCTGAGCGCTGTTCTTGCTACTCTATTGTCCTATCGCAACTAGTTGCTAGTTGCTCAATTTGCTCTATTTCCTAGCTGCCTGATATTGCGCTAATTCTCGCACTAATTGACGGGCGAGACTACGCTTGAAAACAGGCATAATGCGGCATTTACTGGGATATTGCCTATGGTCAATGCACAATTTCTTCACGCAAATAGTTGACTGATATTCCGTAGAAACAGGACAATCAGCAATATAGTGTCTTAATTGCCGGAAAGCTACGGCAGGAAGAGGCGCGATTTGTGTGTGCGCGCACCATGAGACCCACACACACAAAACCAAGAACGAACGACGCCCGGTGGTTCAAATTCTAGTGCTCGCACCAAGCTACCCACAAATTGCGAGGGTAACTGTCGCTAGCGTTGCGATGGTATTGGAAGAAATCCTCACTCTCTCGATCAATCTATTCGCTTGATTTGGCGAATTCATTCACGGTTATCCAAATCATTCTGTTCAACATTTGGTCCATCACATCGAGGTCCTCGGAGGAGATGACAACGTCCTCCCTTCCGTGCTCCAAGTAATTTCGTGCCTTTCTCAGCGTCTCCCATACAGTTTCTCTTTCTCTGCTGGTGATTCCCATCTGGATTGATGCATTTGTCACGAAGGCGTCGAATCTTTCGCGTAGAGTTGGCTGACTGATAGCGTCTTTGAAGCGTCTTCTTGTCGCCTCTGGATCTTTGCAGCCCAGTTCGATGGCCTTGTCTCGCAACAGTTCGGTCAGTGACTCACTCACGTCAGAAGGAAATAGTCTCTGTCCAGTTTCTCCTGATACCAAGAACTCAAGAGCTATCCACAAATCCAGCAACTTGTCTCTATCATCGATGCTTTCTCTTGCTCTTCTGAGCCAATGTAGAGCCGACCAAAACCTACGCGACTCATCGGTGTGCTTGCTATACACCGACTCGAAAAGATCTTTGACGGGAGAATAGGTCGTGATGTCGTCTTTTGAAAACTTGACCAACGGCTTTCCAACAGAAATCTCGAAGTCGTACAGGCATGCTTTCATGTGAGGTTCAGATACATCCCTCACGTAAGCTTCTTCGGCTGCTGAGATGGTACCGTGACTATGATCGCGGTTCCATGGCAACACGGTGCTAATTGTGTTGTACTTGATTCCGAGAACAGAAAGTCGCAGAACGTACAAGAGCCAGTCAAGAGCATTAGTAACGAGCTTTCGTCCTGCTATAGCGGCTTCGTCAAAGTATGTCGCTTCGACCAGTACTTCTGCACGTGCCTTAGAACGTCCCCAAACCGAGTTGGCATCAGCTAATTTCGAAAACTGGGTCGAAATTGTCGTTTCATCTTCCGATGAGGGATCGGTTGCGTGAATCTGAACATTCATGACGGACATAGTTACTGGAACTTCGAAACTCAGAATTGGCAGGATGACTTTGAAGTTGCGCCGCTTCTTGTTTAGGTTAAGCCTCTCTAGGTTCCCAACGTGCAATTGAGGCACTTGTCTGACAAGGTAGAAAGCCATTTCCTGAGCTGGGAAATTGTGAAAGCCGTAACTTATCGTTCGTTCTTTCAAGTGACGTTCCCCGCCCTCACATTCTAGAACGACCTTGTCATTGTCGATGAGGCAGGTTTCCACGACAACACCAGAGAAAATACGGCTGGGAGTGCTTTTGGCATCTTCCACCGTTACTGGCCAATGCACATTGACCTTGGAGGGGTCTGTTCTTTCTAATAGCAGGACTACCTTCGCGGCTGTCTCTCTTGTATGAGGGAGTCGCGTTTTCATAATGAGCACGTCAAGAACTTCATCCTTGAGGATAGTATCGCCCACACGCACCTCATAACGTGTCAATTTGTGCCACTTTTGTTGGATCGTGTTGTCCTATCAGATAGCGCTTTGTGCCTCCGGACAGGAGGAAGAAACTGGTGATTCTTAGACTGGAGGTTTTGTGTGTGTGAATGGATGAAAAGTCTCTAGTCCTCGCGGGCGCGTCGTTCTCTGCGGTTGGTAAGCCCGAAGCTACCCTGACCGATATCGGTCGAGTGTGTGAATGGGCAATCTTCCAGAGC
>Ga0315281_10013116_pt1 | contig 11229 bp, 10 predicted proteins | sample YL17G07_0_MG_FD_204540 | JGI IMG/M metagenome (GOLD analysis project Ga0315281, IMG submission 204540) | Sediment microbial communities from Yellowstone Lake, YNP, Wyoming, USA - YL17G07_0 | ecosystem: Environmental > Aquatic > Freshwater > Lake > Sediment | place: USA: Wyoming | collected... | reverse complement strand
CCCTACGACTCTCTGCGTCTCTAAGGTGAATTCCTTTTCTTTTTTTTAACTATCACCACCGACTATATCTAAGGTTATTATAAATTCAGCTCCGTCTCCTATATTTCTAACAGTCAGCGTACCTCCCATGTTTGTCTCTATTATAGTCTTTGACATATAAAGCCCTACTCCAGTGCCGCCTGTGGATTCCTTTGTTGTATAATATGGCTCAAATATCTTATCAATTATTTCTTCAGGAATTCCTCCGCCATTATCTATAATTAAAACTGAAATCTTGGTTTTATCCTCAGTATTTCCTAAATTAATCTCTATACGACCTTCTATATCAGCATTCAGTAACTTTTTAGAAACAATTGCATCCTTTGAATTATTCAAGATATTAAGTACCACCTGCTTAAATTCATTGGGGTATCCCTCTGTCAGCAGAGATGTCTGTTGAGAAATCTTTAAAGAAATATCAATATTGTTTTTGCGAAAGAAAGTCTTAAACATAGAGAGTAATTCTTCTATGGTTGAGTTCACGTCAAAAATAATTTTCCTCTTTGAAGGTATAAAAAAGGTTCTAAAATCATCTATTGTTTTTGACATAAACGTGACCTGTTCCATCGTAGATTTTACTGAATTATGAATATATTTATCGTCAAGTTCACCATAGGAATAAGCATCATTTAAATCCTGAACAATAAGAGATACAGCATTTAATGGCTGTTTCCATTGATGCGCTATTAATCCTATCATCTCACCCAAAGATGCCATCTTAGATTGTTGAATTAATATTTGCTCTGAGGTCTGTCTCTTGCTAATCTCTGATAAAATCATAGACTCAAGATTAGTATTTAAATTCCTTAATTGTTCTTCCATTTTCTTCCTTTCTGTAATATCAGCATGTATTGCAATCCAGACATCTCCATATTTAGAATAATTGAATTTTGATACAGATAGATTGTTCCAAACATGAGTTTTATCCTTTTTAATATTACATACCTCGCCGCTGTAATGATTTGTTCTAAAAAGTTCTTCCATAATTTCACGCGCCCTTTCTTCTGGAGATATTTGTGTTGGCGCAGTGATTGAAACAACATTGATACCGATTAGTTCCCCTTTCTGATAACCAAGCATATCTTCAAACTTCTGATTACTATATACAATTACGCCTTCAGGAACTTTAACCAAAATAATCCCCTCAGACATATTAGAGATTATCTCACTATGGAGGCGCAGCTGTTGTTCTATAATAATCTTTTCAGTTATATCGTGAACTATTGCAAATAAAATGGTTTTCCCATTTTGTGTAACTGGAGAAATATATATTTCCACATCTCTAATCTCACCGCTTCTAAGTCTGTCTTTAGATATTATATAATCTACGCCCTGTTCATTCACCATTTTCAACTTACTATAAAACTCTGGCTCTGATAAGGTGCTTATATCTGATATATGTTTAGAAATTAATTCATCTTTTGAATATCCATAATAACTGCATGCTTTTTCATTAGCATCTATTATATCCCCTGTTTCAGGGTTACCTAACAACATAATAGATTTGCTATTTTCAAAAAGGTTTTTATAATATTCAATGCTTTTATTTTGAAATCTTTCTTTTTCTTTGCGCACAGTAATATCTTCAATAACTGCAACTATATTAGCTATTCTCCCATTAACAGATAGAGGAGTAGGACAGATATTAAAAAAACGGATTAGACCATCATTATAAGTAATCTTCTCCACTAGTTTAATACTACGAGAGCCAGTTTTAAAGACTTTATTGAAGTGGCTTTCAAATTCGGCAGATTTTAGTATCTTTGAATAATGGCATCCAATAAGGTCATCTACGGTATATTTACAAATCTTAGCGCCAATTTGATTAGCCATTACAATTATGCCTTGAGAATTAAGGACACATATCCCATTTGTTATATTGCTTAGAATATTTTCTAAAAAGCTCTTATCCGAGAGCAGGGTATCTTCTATCTTTTTTCGTTCAGTAATATCCCTTATAACGCCAGTTGTTCCAATGAATTGGGCTGATTTTTTTTGTATAATCCCTAAAGTCCCGTTAAATTGCAGGGAGTCACTTTCGACTTGTCGTGTATATAACCCGCGGCTGTCAACTTCAGAGAAGACAATATCTTCACCAAAAGATTCAAGGATGCCATGTCTTGATGACTTTGATTCCTTTGCAATCAATCTTACTTCAAGGGCATGTGTCTTCCTGTTTTTCCCTCTTCTTTCATCAAATAATTTCGGAGCCTCATTATCGCCTGTTATCTTGCCGTCATATTTGGGCAAAACCTTGTCTCTGCTTACAGTATCAACATCATCTTTAAAGATTAACTCACTAAAATGCCTGCCAATTATCTCTTCTGGTTCATAACCTAAACTTCTAATGCTATTATTTACAAAGGTAAATATCCCATTAGTGTTAATCTTATATATTACGTCAGGAATACTTTGAACAAGAAATTTAAAACGTTCTTCAGATTCCATCAATTCTTCTTTTTGATTAGTTAATTCCTTATTTTGTATGATAATGTTTTCATAAGTGTCAATCAGGAGATCAAATATCTGTTGATAAGATGAGTTAATTATATGAGCCTCATTTCCAAAAAGGATAGTATGTTGAGAGGATTTTTGGTTAAATGTTTGTTTAGATGGAGTTGATACAATGAGATTTTTGATTTTTGTTAAAAGATGCTGCTTATCATATGGTTTTGAAATGAAACTGTCTGCCTTTACCTCAAGCGCCTTAATAATATCATTTGGTTCTTTTAATCCTGTGAGTAATATGACTGGAATATGCTGAAGATTTTCATCAAGTTTTATCTGTCTGCATAACTCATATCCGTCCATAATTGGCATAAGAATATCAGATATGACAAGTGATGGATTAATGCTTGAAATCTGCGATAATGCCTCTTTACCATCTCTTGTTGTGAAAATCTCATAACCATTTTTTACAAGTGTCCGCCTGAGCAGCTCTGCTTGGACGGCTGCGTCTTCAACTATTAATATTTTAGGATTAGTCTGCATATATTTCTTTTCCATAATCAAGTTAAATAACAGACATTCAAATTATTTATTGCAGAGAAAAAGGCAGCGTGCCTGCTCGTGTTAGTCTTAAATAAGTGATCAATATATATATATATGAGAGAGAGAGAGAGAGAGAGAGAGAGAGCAAAAAACATGCCAAAAACAGCTTTTGACATAAAAGCGGGTTTATTTATTAAATTATATTTATAATTTGATGAGTTCATTGTTATCATTTTAATCTTGCCCCAGTTTGTAGGACACCTATCTAGGATACCCTAAGTTTCATTTCTATGTCAAGTTTTCTTTCAAAATCAGTCCCCAATCTCAACAAACAGACAAAGCCTGCACCTGATTTCTGCCTTGTTGTTTTGCAATATAAAGCGCCTGATCAGCATTTTTTATCAATATATCTGCATCCTGACCAATATCTAACTCTGAAACCCCAAGGCTGCACGTAACGCTTCCAACCTCATTAAATTTATAAGACTCAATCTCCTCTCTCAACTTCTCAGCAACATCTATAGCCCCGTCTATCTTTGTGTCAGGCAAAAGAATAACAAATTCCTCGCCTCCATATCTTGCAAAAACGTCAGGCTTTCTTATATTGCTTTTGACAATATCTGCAATTGTTCTAAGCACATAATCGCCTGCTGGATGACCATATGTGTCATTTACATTTTTAAAAAAATCAATATCAAAGATTATCAGTGAAAGTTTATGCCCATATCTTTGAGACCGCATCACCTGATCATTTAAGGCGTCAAAGAATTTTAAACGATTATAGATATCAGTCAAAGGGTCTTTCATTGCAAGTTCAAAATATAACTGCCTCTCTGACTCAATAATTGTTATATCTGTAAATGATAATAGGTATCTATTATTTATAAACACATCAGGTATCTTTTTTGCCTTGAGGAGATATATCTTACCTTTTTCTTTGAGCCTGTGTTCAGATGCCATTAAAACCTTGTATTCCTTATCAGTGTCATTAATCACATCATCTATCCAATCATTAAACAACCTGTCTTTATAAAAATAATCATCGCTTTGGATGAAGTATCTGTCAATTAAATTTATCCCAGAGGTAAAATCCTCTATGGATTTATTACCTGTAAAATTTAGAAATGCCTTGTTTAAATAAGTTATATTTTTGTCTTCTATTATCATAATAAATATGGGACTAATGTCTAAGATTAATTGAATAAATTCTTTTTGAGCCTCTATCGCCTTATCCTTAATCAACTCAATTGTAAATTTTTCAAGGGAATTAAAGAGACTTTCCACATAAATTGGTTTTTTGAGATATTTATCTACTCCAATATCTATTGATGTAAGCAAAAACTCCTCGTCATTATGTCCAGTTGTAATAATAATAGGGACATCGCATCTGATTGCCTTTATCTGTCTTGCCATATCAAGACCATTCATCTCAGGCATCCTTATATCAGTGATTACGATGTCAGGGTTATGCTCTTTAAACATCTCTAAACCTATTGCCCCATTGGAGGCCTCATAGACTTCGCCAATCTGACGCTTTAGAGATTTAACCAGAGTATCCCTGATATTCGCTTCGTCTTCAACATATAAGACCTTAATTTTTTTTAATATTTCACATTTCATAAGTTTATAATAACACTAAATAATCTTTAATTCAATCAAATATTGTTTAAATTGCTCAAGTCCATTTAAATGTATCTGTGTAAGGTCATAAGATATGGTATTCCAATATGTCAAAAGAGCTCTCTTGGTTATTACGCCTTTATGAGGATAGCCTTGAGCAATGTCGCTAAGCCCTAAATACGCATTAAACTTAGCCGCATCAAGTTCAGAGATAAACCTCTGATATTGACTTTTGTGAGTTGCAGTATCTGCGCTGAGCCACAATGCAAAGACAAAAGGAAGTCCTGTATATTGATGCCATAGGAGGGATAAATCATAAAGATAAAGTCCATTTGAGACATAATTCATAACGCCGTCAGAATCCATAAAACCATTAATACAAGCCTCATTAAGGGCATCGTCTCCTATCATCAAATAAGCTGAATTGTCTTTTAGACCTTCTTTTAAACTTTTTGTTGAAATGGAGATATCAACCCTTAATCCAAGAAATTTTTCGAGGATTATCCTTAAAAGAGCAGAAGAGGTCTCAGATTTATGAGTTGTAAGCACAGAGCAGCCAGATAATTGTGTAATAGGAAAATGGCTGAATAGAGAGATACTCTTAATCTCTCCATATGCGCTTATTGAATGGTCTGGTATTAGATTATAAATATTACCTGAGCGCAGATATTCAATAGATGAACAAGGTCCAACATCAATTGCGCCGCTCCTTAAGAGTCGATTTATGTGAGAAGGGGGTCCTTTAATAAATTGATAATCAGGGGAGCTTAGTTGACGGCTTAATCCGTAGAATATTGGGTAGAGATTTGCGAAATCTATTTGTCCGATCTTTAACATTAATTAGGTAATCCAAATCCTTCATTAATAATAAGTATGAAAAAAAATTCACCACAGAGAACGGATAAAAAACAAATAAACTATTTATAATAGTTTACTCTCTATGTTTCTACGGTGAATATTTTGTATTAAATCATTTTCAAAGTTAGGTGAATAAAATCAAAGGAAGATAGGATTAATCGGGGCGAGCAGATTTGAACTGCCGACCTCTCGCACCCCAAGCGAGCACGCTATCCAGGCTGCGCCACGCCCCGTTGCTTGTTTATGCCATGTTGCTCCAATTATTCCAGTAGCCCCAGTTAATTAGATGGCGATAGAGGTTGTTAAGGACTTGCGCAGATCAATAAGGGCGCCCTTTATGGTAATAAGCGCCTCTTTTATATTTTTATCTAAAACCTTTTTCTGTTTAGAAGTGGTTTTAAGAGTGGTTTTTGATTTGTCCTTAGCTTTTGATGTTATAGCTGTATTAGGCGTATTTGCATCGACAAAATTTATATAATTTCTGAAAAGTTTTTTACGCACACCCTCAATCGTGAATCTCTCGTTATATAAAAGACGACGTATCTCAAGTATTATCTCAATATCCTTTTTTTGATAAACCCTTTGACCAGACGCTCCTTTTCTTGGAGCTAGGAATTGAAATTCCTTTTCCCAATAACGAAGTACATAAGGTTCAAGCTGTGCAATACGGGAGACTTCTCCAATCTTAAAAAAGAGTTTCTTAGTAAGGTCAGGGATTAATAGTTCTACTTTTTCATGTGGTAATTGCATAGTTTTTTTCTTCCTTCTTCCTTGATGTTTCTGTTATTGAATCTGCATCTTTAGATATTTACTAGGACGAAAGAGAACCACCCGTCTGTATGGTATCTCAATCTCCTGCCCTGTTCTTGGATTTCTTCCAAGACGAGAATGTTTTCTGCGTATATTAAATGTCCCAAAATTTGATATCTTTATTGACTCATCTGCTGCAAGCGTATTTTTTAGAGTATCTAAAATAATACCCAAAACCTGACTTGCATCCTTTTTGGGCAAACCAACGTTTTCATAGAGTCTGTTTATGATGTCTTCACGTGTCAAAGAAGTAATCCTATTATAATATTTATCTATTATAATATTTATTTTTAAAGATGTCAAGGAAATCGTAAAAATAATTTTTATATTTAATTATTTGCAGCAATAGTTAAAAACTCTATTATAAGTCTAGCGCCAATCCCTGTTGCGCCCTTTTTTAGATAGTGTCTTTCTCTGCTTGACCATGCAGTGCTTGCAATATCAAGATGAGCCCATTTGGTTGAGCCTGCAAATTCCCTTAAAAACCAAGCAGCAGTCAATAATGACCCATCCTTTCCGGCTGAATTTTTAATATCAGCGGAATCGCTCTTTAGATACTCTGCAAATTCACTATAAAGCGGCATCTGCCAAACCCTTTCATGGGTTTCAACTGAAGCCTGTTTTATAATCTCCATAAGGTGTTGATCGTTTCCCATCATTGCTATTGCCTCATTGCTAAGGGCTACTGAACAAGCCCCTGTAAGCGTGGCAATATCTATAATATATCTTGGATTATAATGTTTTATCGCATAGCTAATCCCATCTGCAAGTATTAAACGACCCTCTGCGTCTGTATTTATTATCTCAATTGTCTTGCCGTTTAGTGATTTTACAATATCTCCTGGCTTTGTTGCGCTGCCTCCAGAGAGGTTTTCAGTAGCAGGTAGTATCCCTATGATATTAATATTAAGAGATAATTTATCCGCTGCCTTGATTGCTGCAATCACCGCTGCGCCGCCAGACATATCATATTTCATCTGCTCCATTCCCTGCGCTGGCTTAATGCTGATGCCGCCGCTGTCAAATGTAATTGATTTTCCAATCAGGGCTATAGGCTGCCCAACTCCTCCGCTATATTCGATAATTATAAATTTTGACGGCTGATTTGAACCCTTTGACACAGATATAAATGCGCCCATTCCTTGACGCTCTGCTTCGGCTCCTTCAAGCACAGTAACCTTTATGCGGTCATTTGCAATATCTAAGGCAATTTGAGCAAGTATGGTTGGGGTCATCTCATTAGAAGGCGCATTTGCAAGGTCTCGCGCCAAAAATGCAGCGTCAACTATGGTCATTATTTTATCAATTGAGATATTTTTTGTCTGCCCTATCAGTGATATTTTATTAAACTCTGATTTTTTAATAGGAGGATTTTTGGTTTTGTATTTTTTATAATTATATAGACCTAAGAGTCCGCCTTCTATAAAATAATCTATAGGATTAAATCTTGCTTTAAAGGTCTTTTTCTCCTTAAAAGCCCTTAAAGAGATCGCTGCATGTTGAACATTTTGCGTTTCAACAAATGCGCATGCCTTGCAGCCTGACCGCCTTAAACCCTCAGCAGTTAATTTTGTTATATCTCCAAGACCAATAAGGACTATTCTGCCAGCATTAATGCCTGTAACATGCAATCTCAGCAACTGGGCAGCCCCGCCTGTGAATTCTTTAGACTCTATAACCCTTTGTATCAAACCCCCGATTAATTTATCTATATCAGAATATAAATCCGAAGATGGATTCTCAAAGAGCGGGATGATTAAAATATCCGCTGTTATACTGTGTTCTGAAATTTTTTCTATAGAAATATTCATATCTTGCGCCTTTAAAATTATATAATATGTTATATACCATATTCAATAGTCTTTATTCAAGAGGCAGTTAAATATTTATAAATATAATCTAAGGATTGACAAAGATAATTGAATAGAAGTATATTAACAATATACCAAAATTCAGGAGGCTTTATGGCAGAAGCTATAATTACAGCAACAACCGATACGTGGGAAAAAGAAGTCTTAAAAGAAAAAGGATTAGTTTTAGTAGATTTTTGGGCAGTTTGGTGCGGGCCTTGCAGGATGGTAGCTCCAGTAGTTGAAGAACTTGCAAAGGAATTCACAGGAACTCTCAAAGTGGTAAAACTCAACACAGATGAAAACCCTGAGATTGCCAGCAAATACAAGATTATGGGAATTCCAACCTTGATGTTTTTTAAGGCTGGTGAAAAGGTTGACCAGATCGTTGGCGCAGTTCCAAAGGCTCAGCTTAAAGATAAGATCAGTTCTCTTATCTAATATGTAGTTAATTAAAAAGCAGAGAAAAGATTTCACCACAGAGACACAGAGAGCGCATAGGAAGATAACAAGAGATACAACTGTGGGCTTCAGCCCTCTGAGACAGTCAGCTAAAGCTGGCTGTTGAGGAATTATATCCTCTGTGTACTCTGAGTTCTCTGTGTCTCAGTGGTGAATAGTCTTTAACTTATAACTTTTAATACTTGTTAAAACGGTGTAATTATGACGTTTAATAAAAAATCTGTATCTTTATTAATATCTATAATAATATTTATATTAGTCATATATATATTAAATAGAACCCCCCATGTTGTAAATAAAACAGGCAGCGTTGCCCCTAATTTTTCTTTACAGGATATAGATGGCCATACCATTACGCTTTCCTCAGTCAAAGGAAGGGTAATTGTGCTTGAATTTTTTGCCACATGGTGTCCTCCGTGCAGGGATTCTATCCCACATCTAAATAATCTCAAGGCAAAATATAAAGAAAAGGGTTTGATGGTTTACGGAGTAAATCTTGACGCTAATATTGACGCAAAAACCCTCAAAGAATTTGCCAGCGATAACCAAGTGCAATATGATTTATTACTTTCAGATGAAAATACTGGAAAGCTCTATAACATCAATTCCATTCCTGTAACCTATGTAATTGATAAAAATCTAATTATCAAAGATGTATATGTTGGGTTCAGTGAAGGTCTTGAAGGCATAATAGATAAAGAAGTTGGTGCAATGCTCTAAATGTTTAATTCACTTAACGAAAAACTTGAGGCAATTTTTAAGAAACTCAAATCCCGCGGATTTTTAAATCTTGAGGATATTGATATAGCGATGAAGGAGATTCGTCTGTCTTTGCTTGAGGCAGATGTTAATTTCAAGGTAGTAAAGAAATTCATAGAGGCAGTCAAGTCAAAGGCAATTGGCAATCAGGTCTTAGAAAGTCTGACACCAGGCCAGCAGGTCGTAAAGATAGTAAATGATGAATTATGTTTCTTGCTTGGCGAAAAGTCTGAAAGGATTTTTCTCGCCCCCAATCCCCCAACTATAATAATGATGACAGGTCTCAACGGCTCTGGTAAGACCACAACATCCGCAAAACTCGCTAATTTCTTCAAGACTCAAGGCAGGCGGCCATTATTAGTTGCCTCTGACCTTCAAAGACCAGCAGCCATAGATCAGCTTATCACACTTGGCAAACAGATAAATGTCCCAGTATATTCCGATAGAGTTGAAAAAGACCCCGTTAAATTATGTAACTCTGCCATTTCCTTAGCCAAAAAAGACGCAAACGACATAGTAATAATAGATACCGCAGGCCGTCTTCATATTGATAAAGAATTAATGGATGAATTAGCACGCATCAAAAAGGGAACTAATCCAACAGAGACCCTTCTTATAGCAGACGCAATGACTGGTCAGGATGCGGTAAATATCGCTAAGGAATTTAATGAGCAAATAGGTCTTAACGGAATCATCCTAACAAAGATGGACGGAGACGCCAGAGGCGGGGCAGCCCTTTCGATGAGGGAAGTCACAGGAATGCCTATAAAGTTTATGGGTACTGGCGAAAAGATAGAGATGCTTGAGCCATTCCATCCAGACAGGGTAGCCAACCGCATATTGGGAATGGGCGATGTATTGAGCCTGATAGAAAAGGCGCAGCAGAATTTCGATCAAGAAGATGCCGTAACCCTTCAGAAAAAGATGATGGGCGATGGATTTGATTTTGAAGACCTGCTTGAGCAAATCAGCAAGATCCGCTCAATGGGCCCTATTGAAAATCTGCTGGCAATGATACCAGGCGCTAATAAACTAAAGGGTATAAACGTAGATGAAAGGCAGTTTACAAAGATAGAGGCAATCATAAGCTCAATGACCCGCTCAGAAAGGCGTAATCCTAAGATATTAGGCGGGAAAAGGAAGATTAGAATCGCTAGTGGAAGCGGTACAAGAGTCTCTGACGTAAATGCGCTTATTAAACAATTGAAAGATATGAAGAGGATGTTTAAGATGTTTAAAGGCGGGAGAGGGTTTAAGATACCGGGGATGCCGTTTTAGTTATTTTGAGGGCGCTGCCCTCAAGCACCCGCAAGGGAGCTAAGCCCCCTTGACCCCATTTATACATTAAAAAATCAGCGCTGTATCTTTTTCAGGCACATATAAGACTATAGGGTCTTTATAACCAATTCTTACTGCTTCCTTATGAACATTTAATGGGTCTTTGCCTGAACAAACAACATTCTTATCTTGAAAAGAAGGCATTGCAACATATAATCCATAATATTTTGACGCATCATTTACTAACAATACTGGCTCTGCCATATTACACCTCCTTACTATATAAAGAATATTAACAAATAGTTAATATTTTCGTCAAATATTTCAGATGGGTAAAGAATTCACTACAGATATGTAGGGGCGTATTGTATACGCCCTATTCGTTGACCGCGTATGCAATACGCCCCCTACGTTGAATTCTAATTTTTTTAATAAGAGCCTCTTGCAAAAGTATTTACAAAAATGACTTATTTGTCCTTAGAGTCGTAGGGGCAGGTCTTGTGCCTGCCCTTTATTTAAGTTCGATACAGAGCAATCAACACGGTTACCACAACAACAGGGC
>Ga0315281_10013115_pt1 | contig 11230 bp, 22 predicted proteins | sample YL17G07_0_MG_FD_204540 | JGI IMG/M metagenome (GOLD analysis project Ga0315281, IMG submission 204540) | Sediment microbial communities from Yellowstone Lake, YNP, Wyoming, USA - YL17G07_0 | ecosystem: Environmental > Aquatic > Freshwater > Lake > Sediment | place: USA: Wyoming | collected... | reverse complement strand
GTTGGACTCCTAACATTTAAAGTGAATAATAATATGTATTACCCCCATCAGTCAACAAGAAAATTTTGGATTTTTGGATGATTTTTTGGCACAAAATTTTTTGATAGGGTGATAAAAATAGGTGAGAGTATGTTTTGGGTACTATAAAATTTGGATTTTTGGATCAAAAAAATTTTTCTAAAATTTTGGAATATGGGTCGAAAATTCGCTTTACTTGTCAAGCGCATGCTAGACACAAAATCGTTCACGTGAAATTAGACTACCCAGTTTGAATTCCGGGTCTTTGGAAAACCATATCCTAAGCATACTACAGTTACTTCCAGAAGTCAACAGCTCAGTAGCTAGACGTTACTCGGAAGTTATCAGGTACGATCAGCCTATGTGCCTGTTGAACATTCTGCAAGCGAGCCCGAAGCTCAGCCTGTGCCTCGTCTTCACTATCTGCCCACACCTCCATCGTGATGAAGGTTGGCTCTTGGTTGTGGTAGTAAGTAAAGATGTAAGTGTTCATGTAAGGAATTATAACACATTAGGGTTTAAAAGTCAACAGCTGTGACAGGCCGACGACCAGGTGTGGTATGTTTGTTCTCAAGCATCATTAAGGGCCCCAGCCCCTAGTTATGTTCTCAATAAAGCATCTGTGAGAAGTTGCACCGGGGCAACCGCGGCACGTTCCCAAAAGGAAACCCACCATTGCGGTGGGTTCTTAAAAGAGTCTGTGGAGGATCATTCCACAGAGTAATGCAATATATGTCGTACTGATGTCCCAGCACCCGCTTTTCGTTGCGCCACGGCTTGTGATACGGTTCTAGCGATCTGATACTGGGCTAAATCCAGTCACGGTTCTCGCGCTTATACAGACCAATCCCCTACACATCTTCCAGCATTAAATCCGTCACCTTTCCAGGGGGAAGCTCCTCAGAAGGTCTATGCTCACCGTTTCAGCACGGTCTACAGTCTCGGTTCCATGGAGTCGCATGTGTTACCGGTCATTGATATTGTCCACTTGTGCCTCTTGCGAGGTCGCCGTTCATCACGGTCATGAGCAGACTTCTCTACGGCTTTCTGCGCTATGTTCCCACCAACACTTATTTACTTTCTAGTGACCAGCCCCCACAACAGTACGCTATCACTATCTCCGCCCGATCTAAGCGGCCTTACCCTGACTTCGATTCATGTATAATATTCTATTTCACCCTAATAGTCAACAGTGGAAAGCTATCCAGCCACTCATGGATCTCCTTATCCATCGCCAGCGTTAGCATCAATGTTACCTCACTCTCCGACATCTTTTCAACAGGAGTGTTGAGCAACTGCTGGTATTGTTGTACTTTATTTCGTTCCGTCGTCACGCCCCTCATCATACCCATCATCATGTCCCTTGTTGTATCCGTTAGACTCACCAGCATCGTACCCAGCCTTGGCGATCTCTTTAAGAGCAAGATCAAACACTTCAGGTTGACTGGAACGCTTCCAATATGAAGCCCACCAGTTCTCAAAGTCGTCAGTGTGTGATGGCAGTTTCATGTTACTCTCCTGAACCGACTTTGCAGAACTTACCAGCAAACAGCGACACGGTGATGCTGAGAACAACCCAACCAAGCATCACTACAGTGATTGTGTGTTCGTTGAAGAAAGTTGTCATGTTGTGTTCCTCGATTTGTTAAGAGGAGTATACCTGAGGAGGGTCAAAAAGTCAACTAGAAATCCACATCATTCAACTGTTTTGTTTTGATCGCTTGCTGTAGGCGATCAACAAATACCTGCTTACGATATTCACCGTTCGCCCAACCATCATGCAACTCTTGCAGAATATTAGCCTGCGTATCGCAGAGGCCAGTGATCTTTTCAAGATTCGGCACGGCGTGGTAAAGATCGATGGCACCACACGCTTCGTTGAGATTGTTCTTCTTTATGAGCGCAATAATCTCTTTCGGAAGCAGGCAACCAACTGCACAATAACGATCAGTCTTCTCGTTGTGATATACACAACCAGACTTGTTAGCGGCGCGCAGCTTATTGTTCCGCGCGAACTTGAGTACCTTCTTGAGCGCCTTGATGGCAGGTGAGATCTTCTTTGTCATGTTGAGTTCCTTTAGTTGATGAATACAGTGTACTTCAATAGGGTCAAAAAGTCAACTCTTTGGATAACTTCCAAATAAGCTTTTACGTATATGGCAGCAAGCACCCCACCCATACCAGGGGGCTTCGGATCAAAGATCCCACGTTCCTTGTCATACTTACCAAGATCTTTGCCGCAGAGTTTAGCGAGTTCTTCGGTATTGGGAACATCCTCGGCGCCGCCGCAGCCCTTTTGTCACAATCAGTCATAGTTGTGTATTTCTGCGGTTTATGTTATTGGGAACACTTTTGGTGTGCCATCTCCTTGTCACAATCAGGGGCATTAGTTCTGCTCCAAAGTGAACTCAATATTGAATCGCTCGAATACCTCTTCGAGTTGGTCCTGACTACCAACATGGTGAGCATACAGTTCCCGTGCACCAGTAAGCATACGGTGGTCAGGGAACTCGTACGACCGCTCACCAACTTTGGCCAGGATGGACACTTAACTCTCTCTCTTACAGATTTGGTAATAAGTAGCGGCTGCAACCTTACCGAGACCCGTCTTGTCCATGATCTTTACAATCACAGTCTTCCGTTCCTGCTTGGAGTTTGAAGCGAAGATCGCGCGAGCAATGTCGATCTTTTTCTTCTTCTTCTCAACCGTTACTTTGGCTTTCTTTGAAGCGGTGACAGGAGCACGCACGGTCGTGGTAGGTTTGCTCACAAGCTCAGCTTCAGCCTCTTCAACCAATGCATCAACCTGTTCGTCGGTTGCAGCGACGCGTGCAACAGGCGGAAGCACTTCGTTGGTCGGAGTTGCACCGTTCACCAGAGCAACCTGCGCATCTTCAAGATCTTTCAGTTCATTTCGGTTCATGTTGTCTCCTTCAAGACGTTTGCAAAAAGCACGGTTATGACCCTCCTCGAATTCAACTTCAAGGTCAACAATTTCCCAGTCACCACCAAACTCGGTGGAGACGGCAGTGAGGATCTTTTCTTCATCAATCGAGGGACCGACGTACGTTACCTGGATGAGGTTGAAGTTGTTTCCAGTAACTGTTTTCATGTCTTCGATGTACATTCCGTTCTCCTAATCGTTAAAGATCAGTACTGTTGTGTCACGGAGCTGAGGGTGTTTGCGAATCGTTTCGGTTGTCGGTTTGAGTTCCCAAGAAACCACCTCACCTTCGATGTGATCGTAGTTACAGTGATCGAGGTAATACGTAGCCTCAAGACCACTCTTCTCGGAATAGAGAGTGATACCTTCGTCGGCAGCATCGCTGTAGATGCGATCGAAGACATACGTTGAACCAAGATCTGAAATATCGATAACGAATGTCTTCGTTTCTTTGCTGTAGAGAAAGCGATCTGTTGATATCATGAGGCGATCGCCTTGCCGATCATTATCGGCCAGATGAAGATGGTGCTAACCAGAATGACCCATCGTGGGTGTTGGTTGAACCCACCTTGCTGTACTTCAATACCAATACCGATCATGTAGCCCACCACGTAAAGAAAAAGAATCGTCATGTTACTCTCCACAGTCAGGTTCGTAGGGTTCGTCGTGGTCACGTTCGAGATGATCAAAGCCTTCGTGGCTCAGGTCTTCACCGAAGAAGCCGTAGTCCTCATCAGTTCCGTAACCAGCTGAAGCAGCACATCTGCATCCGCTTCCATTCAGGAGCACAGTCGGCGTGAGCAAGCTCAATGTAGCTCAGCTCACCACACTTGTACACGTGATTGTCAACCAGCTCATCACCCTTGAACAACATTTCGCGGCAGATGGCGCAAAGGCCGATTTCTGTACGTGCTTCAGTGGTCATTTGATTTCTCCAGTTGATGTAAGTATAATACATCAATAGGGTCAAAAAGTCAACGCTACTTCCGTTTAACGTACCATGAATGCGGAAGTACGAATATCAAGGCAACAAATATTGCCAGGTCCAACAAGCGGTTATAGAGGAACCGTTTAACGAATGTTTTCACTTGATTCCTCTTCAATGTTGACGATGTCGTACACTCCGCTACGGATCATCTCTTCATGGATTCGTTCTGCTTCCACTTCAGAATTCGCTTCTTCTGTACGAGTTGTCCAAAGTTCGTAACCATCAGACACAAACCCTTTGATAATGAACATTATTCCTCCGAAAACGACTTGATAATGTTGAATGCCATCCAGATTGCAGCTAACGTAAGCAAGATCAACACACCCACAATCTTTGCAATTACAAAGGCTTTCATGAGGTGCTCCTATTGCTTGATGCTTACGAATACTATATACCAATAGGGTCAAAAAGTCAACTCTGTCACAATCTATGCTTCCGCAGATTTCCGTGAGTTATTATTGGGAACGTTTTTGGTGAACCCCAGGGATCACTGTCACAGGTGGCCAACTTCAAGACAAAAAGAGAGGGCCTGGCGGGCCCTCAAAGTTACAACTTGGAGATAATCGTTTATCGACGTTTCAGAGAACGGTTGGGAATCCTTGTCTCGAGACGAATTGCCCAGTAGTATCCTTTCTTCTCAATGGCTTTCTCAACCTTCATTGAGAGGTCATCATGTATAATGGTTCCCTTAGGAACCTTCACAAGGAAACAGTCGGCGGGATTGATGCACCAACCACTGTCAGTGTCGATAGGACATGCGTTACGATCGCTCATGTCTCTTGCTTCCACTTCTTCCTTTGCAAGCATATCTGCAATCACACTCTCGTATCCAGTGATCACAATCGGATCACCTTTCTTCATTGTCTGCATTTTGTTCTCTCCGTTATTGGGTTGTTCACACAATAATATAATTAGGGTAAAAAGTCAACTAGCAAACCTCATATTGGTTGTTGTCGATCACCAACTCAACAAGATCACTTGTCAACTTCAAGACAAAAAGAGAGGGCCTGAGAGGCCCTCGAAGTTACAACTTGGAGATAATCTTTACTTACGTTAAGTAATTTATTGCCTGTAGTAATAATATTGGATCATCATGAAACTTTCCTATTGCAGTATTACAGGCAGTACACAACAAGCCTCTTATTTTTCCGGTTCGGTGACAATGATCCACAGAAAGTCTAACTTTAAGATCATTTTGGTGTACGTTACAAATTGCGCACCTATACTGTTGCTGGTCTAACCGATCCTCATATTCTTTTTCTGTAAGACCGTATTTTCTTAATCGAGTTCGTCTTGATATCTGACCATGTTCTTTCTTGTTGGTAAGATAGTGTTGTTTTCGTTCAGCCTTTCGTCTATCTGAACATCCATCTTTGTTAACGGAGTACAGGTGTTTGGCATTCTCATTTGCACACACCCTGCAATGACCTGACTTTACCAGTCTCGCTGCGACATGTCCTCGTTTACAAGGCAAGCCTGTAAAATAATTCTTCAAGCCTAAAATTTGTGCTTCTTTTTTAGAAATTATTTTCATTAATTATTTAGTACTTCAAACACCTCACCTCCCAACCTTAACTCTATGAGTTCGTTTAGATTGATGTTGCGATAATTATCTGCACCAACAGAATCTGTCCTTCTTTCCCAAACGGACAGAAGATTCTTTTGTTCAGGATCATACTTCATCCCAACACCATTCTCATACTTCTTGACATCGACTCGACAATTCATCTTACGGACTTCATTGTTCGTCCGCTTGATGAAGGTGACCGTGAAGAACGTCTTGCTGTTCTTCATCAAGTCGATTGCTTGCTGATGTGTGATTGTATTCATGTAGAGAGTGTACTATAATAGGGTCAAAAAGTCAACTCTGTCACAATCTTGGGATCTTTGATCGTTCCTTGAACCTCCCACCACCCACTGTCGGTATTGTCGCAAGTGTGGTCAACAACAAGACAACTACACCGACTCGTAATACAAACCGAACAGCAACATCAGTACCAAGAGTGTAAGCATGAACACCGCAACGTACATCATTTGACTCGCACTCCATACTGTTCAAACACTTTCTTCTCATCTTCCTTATCTTCACTCACCTGCTCATCAAGCCACGACTGACGTTGATGGGCAATACGACGACGGAACAGTTCATCGGTGCTACGATCTTCTTCGGTACGAGTACTCATGTGTGTTCCTCAAGTTGTTAAGAACATTGTATCACAATAGGGTCAGAATGTCAACGTTTGTAGAAGTTCACTCCGTCTAACGTTGAATACTTATATGCCTTTAGGCAATCAGCCATGTTCTTGCGACCAACTGGATTGCTGGTGACGAGTTGGACGTGTGAGGGCATCAGGTCCCGTTCAAGAGCCCAGAGCGCAACGTCATAACCAGTCTCTACTTCACCAAGATCATGGTCAAGACAAACACACTCAAGCTCAGCAGAATGTTCTTGTAACAGGCGCTTACCTTCAGCCGCTGTACGAGCGTTAAGGTCACAGTGCAAGTCACGTAGATCGTCAATCAAGAGCCACATTAACTATCTCCTTTTTCCACTGTTTCTTTTGGCGATTACGAGGAGCGAGCTCACCCTTCTTTGCAAGATGCACACCTGTTCCACACTGTTTCATGTGCTTTGCTACAAAATTACGTGTCTTTGGAACCTTCATGATAATCCCCTATTGATATATGATAAGTATATATCAATAGGGTCAAAAAGTCAACGATTACGAGCCAGTCAGAAACTCGTACTCAGGAACACGCTTCAACTTCCTGCCTTTTTACAGTTGTACACGTAAGTTACTGACCCGGCACGTGACATATCCAATTCCTTCATGAACAGTTCGATCATCTCATTGCGAGACATATTCGGATTTGCAGCATACAACTCAAGAGCACGATCCTTCTTCTCGCCTTTACGACCTGAACGTACTACAATCACCTCACCATCTTCACCAATCACAGTACCTGCAAGAAGTGCGGCATTGTCTTCAAGTTTGGCAAGGTATGTGAAGTCACCAGTACGGATCCGTTCATTCATCCTCAGAGCGGATGACATCGATTCTGAGACGAGATTCTCAGCAGAGATGGCGCTTTCGTTGTTGTGACGCTTTACGACGTTCTCAACGAGGTAGAGGTAGAAGAACTTCGCTGTGAGATCATCGAACGCACCAACCTCCGAAACGTCCCCAACAATCTCTGTGATTGCTTCGCGGTACTGCTTACCGCTCGTCCAGTTGAGAGCCTTCACATCCTGAACCGCACCAAGATGCGTCTGAATGTCAATACCACGCTTTTCAAGAACCGCGATTGGGTTGTGCATTTGTGTTCCTTTGATTGACCAGATGAATACAGTGTACTACATGAGGGTCAAAAGGTCAACGCTAAGCTAATCAAAAATTGCGCCCAACAAACCAACTATAACAACTGCAACCGATACGTTGTAGTCGACCTGAAGTGTCCATTTCATGCAAAGAGCCCAAGTACGATCAATACGCAGATAATCGTCGCAGTGAGGTAGTGATCATTGATCGTGTATTTGCTGTCAAGATCCACAGAACAATCGTTCATAAGTATCTCCTAATGAAGAGTGAAAACGAGAAATGAACCGTAACACCAGCAACCATTGTTCGATGTAACCTCTTCAAGATCAAGGATACTCGAAACGTCTTCGTCTGGTAGTTTCTGCTGTACAGATTTCATCACTGCTTGTCGTGGTGTTTCACCAGACATATGAACCGGTAAGGTCTTACTCTCAAACAAATCTTCCGCAGGCATAGTGATATATTGCATGAGATTCTCCAGTTGTTGAAGACACTGTACTACAATAGGGTCAAGAAGTCAACGATAATTTTTGTTGACATTTCCCTAATTATTATGGATCATCTCTGGTTATGTCCCGAATATAGGGTCAAACCTGTAGAGCAGTGAGGGGTTAGTTCAAATCTAAAATTAAATGTTCCCAAAGTTATTCAAAGTTATTCAAAGTTATTCAAAGTTATTCAAAGTTATGGGAACATTTATAGGTATACCGGGTTCCTATTTGTCACAGAAAAAAGAAAGCCCAGATCACCGCAAGTATTACCAGAGTATCTGCACCAACAGCAACCGTAAGTGCTACACCAAGAAAGAAGATAATATACTTAACCATTTGGTTATTCCTCTGTTAATGTTTACTAGTATACACACCAACGAACGAAAAAAAGAGCATCCTTGCTCTCACCCAATCAACTCTTAGTTCGTGTACTGTCTTGCCTTGTGTCCCTTTCCATCCTTGTAACCGTCGACATAACCACGACCGTAGTCATCTTCATCGTACGTGTCATCATCGAGAAGGTCTTGTTCAAGGAAAGTAGCTTCTACTCGATTGCGACCGTCTCGATGACCACTTACATAGCCTTCGATGTAGTCTTGGGTTACATCCCCTTCATCATCTTGATCTTCGAAGTCAATATCGAGATCTTCCGAACCATCTTCGGAACCAAGATAGACGCTCTTGTTGAAAGCAGGATCAGTCATCAAACCCTTGTACTCACCGACCACCTCATAACCACAGCAACGACCTTTCGTGTTGTTGTAGTCGACAGGAATTGAAACAACGTCACGAGGATTGATCTTGAGGATCACAACACGTTCACCACTGAAGTGCTTGAGATATTCAAGCGAACAGAAGTGAAGACCATCAGAACACGTCACTTCAGAACGATCATCAACCATACGACGTTCCATCGTCACGTACTGACCAACGCTGTTGTTGATCTTGCCTGTGTAGACGTCCATGTAGTTGGCACGAACACGTTTGTAAGCCAGGAAGTAGCCATCTTCGGTGATCGGCAACTTGCCGTACTCGAGGAACGTGTACAGTTCATCGACAGCACGCTTGGACGGATTGCTCATCAGGTTCTCAACGAACTTGACGAATGGATCGATGTTGAAACCATCGTTCATCATCCAGAGAATACGATTGGTGAGAACGTTGTTGAGGACACGACCTTCGTAACGAATGACACCCTCGTCTTCATCAACTTCGACCTTGCCTTCACCGAAAACCTGGAGAGCCTTTGCAACACTGATCAGTTCAGGAATGTCAGACCAACGAGCTTCCTTCACAGCGGAAATGATTTCGCTGAACTTCGGATGTTCGCGTTCAACCGTGTACGGCGTATTGTCAATGACAATCGACAACTCGTTATCTGTGAGAATAAAAGAGGGCATAATAATCTCCTGATTGGGTTAGTACAACAGAGATATAGTACTATGATTGGGTCAAAAGGTCAACGATTCTTCTCAAGCCACCAATACGGTGGACAGCAATCATATCCCTGCAACCGTCGATTTGTTTCCAAATATATACCAAAATGAAAGTTCCACCACTTCAGTGATACAATGAAGCCATCCACCTTAGGTGTGACAAGTATAGCCGGCAGAACATTGTAGTTGGTGCCTTTGTAACAACACATCTGTTTGATCTTCATGTTAGTCGAGAATGATCAGGTTGGCTGGGTGCACACGAGACACTGTCTCAGTGTATTTGTTGGTGCGTGAAAACTTGACAAGAATACACAACTCATCTTTCATGTTACGGTCAAATCCAACCACATGACCATGATCGTCTTTGTTGTCGGGACGATGCATTGCATAACTGAAGACAACCGTTCCCATCTTGAACTGAGGTATGCTTTGCATGGGTTACTCCTCTTTAATTATAAAGAATTTTACCCTAATAGGGTCATAAAGTCAACAGAAGAAAAAAGAGAGTGATGAGCTGAGGACAACTCTCACCACCCTCAAACCGTTACTTTGACTGAGCAACCATATTGATGTAGTCAGTCACAGTTTCAATTCCATTACGATCAACCAGTTGCCAGTCGATCATTGGTAACAGATTATACTCACCAATAACCTTCTTCCACTCAACAAGGATCTTGTCGGTGCCTTTTGTGATTGACGTGTCATAGTTACCACCGACCGTCGAAATAATGGTAACAACATGGCTCTCTTTTACTTTAGCTGCTAACTTATTCATCAGGACCAGTTTAGCAATCATCGTCTTGAAAGAACAATCAACCAAATTCTTAGCGAAGGAAGTTGAATGTTGGTTGATAACATTCTTCATATCACCTAAGTTATTCAACAATCGATCAATGATGACACGATTGATTATAACGTTATCGATATTCACCAAGTCAAACTGTTTTGCGATATGGTCAAATACATTGATCCATTTTTTGTTCTTGACGACCTTTCCAGCTTCCTTTTCGTTGAAACCATACACTTCCCAATCTGAAGTGATCAAACCAAGCTCAACGGCAGCAGTCATCATGATATCAAAGTTAGTTTGTTCAGCACCCTTGTGCTTGATTGTAAAGCGTTCAACAGGAACATAGAACCCACCAGCAGTCAAGTCAATCACCTCACTCGTCCAAGAAAGACGAGAGAACACTCGACGAAGTTCGTTCTTACGATAACCACCGTTCGGAAAACCAGCCCACTTGAGACAAGCACCTTCTTCTCGCTTGACATAAGTTGAGCCACTCGAAACAACTTTCTCGAGAGTAGAGATGTAGACGACAGTAGGATCACCAAGCAGTTTGATCATACCATCGATCTCTTTCTTGTTGTACTGAGCCTTCGACAAGGCACGAAGGATGACAGCGTACTCCTTCTTGTTCGTTACCATGTCTTGGAAAACCATTGCACTCGCGTTCTTAAACTGATCATCGATGTATACAACAGTGTCCTTACGAGGACGAACCAGTAATTCATTCTTCGTCACTTGAAGATTGGGAACAAATTTACCAGTCGTGTACAATTTCTTACCACGCTGATTTTGAACACGAACTAACATTGTCGATGTAACATGTTTTGCTTCACCACCCACTTCACTTGAAATAGGCTTCCCTCTCCAAGTAAATTCTTTACGAGAGTGAAGATTTTCAACGATCGAACGGAACTGCCAATCGTTCCCATCGAGGTACTTGTTGAAGAGAGCAGTCACCTCCCATAACGTCTTACAGTTATCAAGATCATTCTGGATAGTATCACGCATTTCAACAGCAGACTTCTCAACAGCGGCGATCAGGTTGTCGATTGTACGCTTGTCGTAGGACAATGCTTCACGTGAAGCAGCAACCTCAACAGCACCCATCGCGACAGTGTAGTCGATGTTGATTCCGAGAACAGCCTTTGCAACACCAGATACACTATGCTGTTTCAACTGATCAGCATCGATTGGATATGCAACGAACCCTTGAACAACGTATGGACCATTCATACCAGAGTAG
>Ga0315281_10013114_pt1 | contig 11231 bp, 11 predicted proteins | sample YL17G07_0_MG_FD_204540 | JGI IMG/M metagenome (GOLD analysis project Ga0315281, IMG submission 204540) | Sediment microbial communities from Yellowstone Lake, YNP, Wyoming, USA - YL17G07_0 | ecosystem: Environmental > Aquatic > Freshwater > Lake > Sediment | place: USA: Wyoming | collected... | reverse complement strand
GAGGAAGACGCGGCGGAATTCTCAGGTGGGTTCACCAGCGTAAATCCTTAATCGAGGAGCGCGACGAACAGCCTAAGGCAGCGTAACCGCTGCCGCAATAACAACGAACGAAACGCGCTCAATGACGCCTCTCAACAAGTTCGCGCAGCGGCAGCGGGAGCAGCCCACGCAATTTGTTGCTGACCGCTGCCTCGTGACGTTGCCAAACGACGCCGATGTAGACGACTCCCAGGCCGATGAGCGTGAGCACGAATGGAAACATCATGCTGTCCTTGAACACCTCGTGTGCGAGATGGCCAAGGTAACCCGCCGCACCCAGCCCACCGAAAACCGCAAAGACCCGGCGTGAAAGCATGGACCCCACAACAATCATCACGAGGTTGATACCGAGGTAGATGAATTTACTCAGCTCGCTGTCGGAATGCAGCATGGACAAACCGCCCCAAAACGCAATCACGCCGAACAAGTAAAGCCAGAATGGATAGTCTTTGTCATGCCGCGTGCGGATATCAACCCAGAATGCCAGCAGCACGATGACCAGACCAAACCACAGCGACACGAATTTGCGTAGTTCCCACGACGCGTCGTCAGCGCCGAACAGAAAAGGCGTTAAGTCCATGCTCATGTACCAGAGCGTTACCGCAATGGGCATCACCAAAAAAGGCAGCCGGTAGCGCCACAGCATGACAGCGCCGCAGGCCAGCGTAGCGAATTCCATAAACATCCAGCGCCAGTCGATCAGTATGTGGTAGTCGCGGTACACCTTGCCGTCCGCCCACCAACCCATCGCGGATTGCAAACCATAGACGGCCAGCGGCGTGAGCACGACAACAAACGTCGCCATGATGCCGGCGGGAATCGGCAGGCGACTGCGATGCAGAAAAAATTCCGTGAGCCACAGGCCGGCGCCCGCATAGGCAAGGGCAATGAAAAACAATCCCCAGCCACCGAAGCGTTCCCAACCGAGCGTCATGAACAGGCTCATCGCACCGATGGCGATCAATCCGCCGAGATAATAAAGAATGTGCGTGAAGCGAAAACTCGGCGTGTCTTTTCCGCGCTCGCCGAGGAATAGCCAAAGCTGCTCCGCCTGTTGTTCACTCAGCAGTCCGTTGTCGGTCGCTTCTTTAAGAAGTACGCGGTTTATTTCCATGAAAGTTCCATCATCCTGGCCTTGTCGACACACGCGCCCCGTTTAACTTTGCCAGCCCCCTCAATTCGTCAGCGTGTTTGGTTCACAACTCACTACAGTGTAGTAAAGAAGCGGAGTAATGATGACCGTAGTTCGGTCGGGGAGCATTGGGGCGATAGGTTTGAGCGGATCAGACGGACAAATGCCATAGCACAAGCCTGACGCCGTTTTCTTGGCAACGCTACGACTTGAACAGATCCTTGGCCTCGCCGAATTTTTCGCGCGTGGCATGCACGGTGGGCTCAATCATGTCGGCGGTGAAACCGATGATGGCCCAGGCATCCCGCTCGAAAATTGGAACGTCTTCCACGTCAACGCTGTCGACTTCCGCCAATGCAGCGATGGAATCGGCGAGGCTGATGATCGCGACCTCTTCCGGATACTTTTTCGCCTGATTCGGCGCGTGGTGAAATTCGACGCACTCCACCAGAATGTCGGGAAAATTCCAGTGGCGCAGCAACTCGCCGCCCGCCTGCGCGTGATCGAATCCTACCATCTCGCGCTCAGCTTCATGCAGCGACAGATCATCGCCACCGTCGAGCACTTTCAACAATGCTTGTTTCGCTTGTTGGGGCCGCTGATTAAAAATCAACAACTGGCCGATGTCGTGCAGCAACCCGGCAATGAACAGCGTATCCGCATTGCGCTTGTTGAAGCGGTCGGCGAGCACGCGCGCTGCGACCGCGCAATACAAGCTGTGGATCCAAAAGTTTTCCATCGTCACCAGTTTGTTCGGAATGCCTTCGAATGCGCTCACGGTCGAGGTGGCGAGCACCAGATCGCGCAAGCGCTTGATGCCGATCACCGCCGCCGCGCGCGCAATGCTGTCGACCTTGGCGGACAACCCAAACGCCGAACTGTTCGCCATGCGCAGCAAGCGCGCGGTTAGAGCTGGGTCGAGACTGATGGTCTTGCCGATCTCCGCCATATTCACGGATGGATCATTCACCAATTCGTTGACGCGCGCGCCGACCGCCGGAAACGACACCAGACTATCGACACCCTTGATGAACTCAGCAACGGAAACGGACATGGCACACTCCGGAAAAAACGGGCGCGGGAGTCCCTAAGTAATAGCATCCGCAAAGGTATTATCGACACAACCGAGAAACTCTCGACCTCCGGCGTATCCGCGCCTGGGCGTCGCCGCCACGTGTGATAAATGCGCCGTCAGTCACGCGTTGTGCAATACGAACAGCGCGCAACCGCGGCACCGGCATCGTGTTCAAGAAGACGGAAGAAAAAATGTCGGATGGCGCGTGTGGGATTAAAAAATTCTGGCGAATACTAACGTCATCGTCAGTCGTGCGCGCGCTTTACCACCAGCACCGACAACATCGGCAGTTTTAAGTTGAGCCTGCCGGCCGGCCGCGATATGGTCCACGTCGAGGGCGACCGCCGCGCGGTGGATGTGCCAGACGACGACTCGATTTTTGTCGTGATACCAGCGAAATAAACCAAGGGAGTGTGTTCGTGTTGCTCCAAGGATTGTTATTGAGTGAAGGCGGGATGGGCTCGCGCTAAACCTCCGCCGTGATAAACAAGTGATCTTTCCGTGACCTGCCTGTGAACTCCTCCGCGCACTGTTCCCCCAGCGCAAAACCACGCGCTTAACGAGTCGTTCACTCATCACTACCTTCTCTCAAGGAGATTCTCAATGCGCAAGACAACACCTTTGTTTGTTGGATGCATTCTTTCCGCTGTTGTGCTGGCCGCGACCAACAGTTGGGCCGCCGACGATATGATTACCTACAAAGTCACAGTCACCAACCTGACCCCCGGCCAACCGTTTGCGCCGATCCTGGCTGCCAGCCATCGCGCGGGCATGTCGTTTTTTGAAGTGGGTCAACCGCCCAGCGATGAATTGGCAAGGCTAGCGGAAGCCGGCAACGGCAAGCCGATGGCAGCCAAGTTGCTCGCCACGCCGGGCGTCAGTGATGCACAGCTCAGCGCCACCGGTCTGACCTTCCCTGGCAAATCAACAACGGTGATGATTACCGCCAAGCGCGGCGCGGACAACGTGAGCGTGGGTGCGATGCTCGGCGCGACCAACGATGCCTTCTTCGCGATTGCCGACATGGACCTGCCCAAAGGGCGTCAGACCGTGACTTATATGGCTGACGCGTATGATGCCGGCAGCGAAGACAACGACGAACTTGCTTCCACGGTGCTCGGTGCCGGCGGCGAAGGTTACTCGCCGACGAATCACGGCGAGGGTTTCGTGCATATCCATAACGGTATTCACGGGATCGGCGCGCTGCCTGCCAACATCCGGGACTGGCGCAATCCGGTTGCGGAAATTGTTATTGAACGTATGAACTAGCGGTCGTCACAGCGAATCGGCGCGTGATGCCGGTGCGCTGTTATTGACAGTTTAAGTTGTTAGCCCCCGGCATCGCCGGGGGTTTGCTTGGTAAGTCCTGAATATTTAGCTCACGACCTGGCCCCGCGTCTCGATTTAACCTCGCAGCGCGGCCTGCATCTCCTTGATGGACTCGCCGGACTCTTCCATGTCGATGACGCTGATCTCCGTATCAATCCCCAAGCGGGCAAAGGCCGGTACCTCGCCCCAGGACACCTGGGCGTGGGGATGGCTCTTGCCGAAATAGCTTTGCAGGTTGGCAACGATCACCACGTCCACCAGGTCGGGCGCGCTGCCCTTGTTGCGCTGGATATCTTCGTGTGAGTTCGCGACCGCGACGATCTCGGCGGGGAATTCCCACTTCGTCAATAACGCCGTGCCGATGCGGGTGTGCAGTGCGGCGATTACATCCCGCAGCAGGGCTTCATCCTTCAATAGCTCGCGCACATCTTCCGCGCGCTTGATGATGGGCAGGGCGCCGATGTCGTGCACCAGTCCGGCCAGCATCGCCTGATCCGGTTTTTGCTTGGCGAAACTGGCCAGAGCTTGACTGATGGCGGCCACTGCCGTGCTGTGTTCCCAGAACTCGCGAAACAGTTTGTCCGTCACGTCGGTAGTGGGCTGAAACATCTGCTGTACGAGGATGCTGTTCACGCAGTTCTTCACCATGACTCTGCCCATGCGCGTGACGGCCATATCCACGCTTTCGATTTTCTTTGTCCCGCGCAGCAGCGGGCTGTTCGCGATCTGGATGAGCCGCGCCGACAGCGCCGCGTCCGTGGCGATAACCTTGGCCAATTCCTTGGCGCTGGCATTCACGTCATCCACGGTATCCCGAACCTTGAGCGCGACCTCCGGCAGGCTGGGCAGCACCAGCTTGTCGTGCTCCAGTTCGTCGATGAGATCGTGGAGAATGGTTTGCTTCAGGTTCGCAGACATAGTTGAATTTCCTTTGCCCCGGCGGGTGGGTTCCCGGTGGTACTGAACAGTATCGGGTGGCGAGCCGAGACATTGAGCGCGTTGCGGCGGATGGCGCACAATGCGGCGTGCCGGACTTGGGGTGCAGGCGACACGCCGGCGAAAATTTAAAGGACGGGCAGATGAAGGTCGTTTACTGCGGATACGATTTTTTCTGGAACGTGCTTCAGGAAATCCTGAACGGCAACCATCAATTACTGGCTCTTTATACTTTTCGCACCGACGACCATTATGATTTTCACGAACGAGTAACCGCGCTGGCACACGGGGTGACGGCCCCGGTTCACCTTGATCCCATCGCGTTACACAGCCTCGACCACATCCCACGCGCAGATCGAAATCTTTTAATCTGCGCGGCATATCCGCACAAGGTGCCGATCGAAGTGATCGAGTCGTTCGATTACGTCGTTAACGTGCATCCTTCGCTGCTTCCAGAAGGGCGCGGTCCGTGGCCGCTGCCGTGGTCGATCTTGCGCGCTGATGTCAAGACCGGCGTGACGCTGCACAAATTAGATCGCCATTGGGACGCCGGCGACATCCTGCTCCAGGAAGAAGTTGCCATCAGCGCGGCCGAGAACCTGGAAAGCCTGTCCGCGAAACTTCAACTGTGTGCCGCGCCGCTGGTTGCAAAATTCCTGGCCAATCCGAACGAAGTTTGGCGCAACGCACGGCCCCAGTCCGCGGGCAACTACCAGAGCTGGCCGCGTGAGACGGATCGCACCGTCGTGTGGGATGCCGACGTTGCGAGCATCGACCGCGTGATTCGCGCGTTTGGAAAATTTGAATCGTTCGCGTGGATACAAGGCCGCAAATATTTGGTGCGCGACGCCAGCGTGTGGCAGCAACAGCATGCGTACGCGCCGGGCACGCTGGTGCACGAGATGAATCGGGAACTGGTCGTTGCCGCGCGCGATGGTTTGGTGTGTGTGCGACACTTCGAATTGGCGGCACAAATATCGGACGATCAGTCATCCATGTTGGATTGCAAGACCTGACCCGTGCTCGTGCTGCTCGTATTTAGCTACCCAGCGGGCCGGCTATTCTGTGAGAATGCCGAGCATTGCGCAATAATGCGCAGCCATATTGATATCTACATTGCGCATTATTGCGCGATTTAGTATTTTGCAAAAAAACATCCTGCCCCGAGGCGATCGCCGTGCTTTCGTTCACCCCCAGCAAGTCACTTGAAAAAGCGTTGAAAGCCTTGCATGTCCAGCTGGCCGTGGCGTGTGCGGAGCTGAAGCCGCTTGAGGTTCCAGAAGCTGGCTATCTGCGCCGTTGCGCCTTGATCAGCAATGTCGGCGCCTCGACCCGTATCGAAAACGCAGTGCTTACCGATCAGGAAATCGACTGGGTGGACACCACGCTCAGCGCGAGTGGCAAGCCCAGTGCCTTCGAAGAAAAAAAACAGGCCATTCTGGACAAACTTTCAAAAGACCGGGCGCGCAGCATTGAGGAGGTTGTCGGCTGCCGTGATGTCTTGAACACGATCTATAGTCAGGCGCACGACTTTATTCCGCTCACCGAGAGTGTGATGCGGGCGCTGCATCATCGGCTATTACAGCACTACCCGGCGGCAAGCCATTACGCAGGGCAATACAAAACAGTGAGTAACCGGGTGGTGTCCAGAAATCACGAGACGGGAGAAGAACGTATTGTGCTGGAGCCCAGCGATCCAGGCATCATCACCGCCGCTGCGATGGCCGACCTCGTGCGGTGGTACAACGACACCTTGCCCGATCATCCATGGACTGAGTTGGTGGCTACGGAGTTCGTGTTTCGTTTCCTCGCCATTCACCCGTTTCAGGACGGTAACGGACGGCTGGGGCGCGCACTTTTCATCCTGGCATTATTGCAAAGCGATGACCCCTATCTTGCGCGGGTTGTGCCTTTTATCGCGATCGATCGTCACATCGAGCAACATCGTGCACGGTATTACAGCGTTTTGCATCAGTGCTCGCAGGGGCGCTATCGTCCGGATGCGCATGAATACAATTACGAACCGTTGGCCCGGTTCTTTTTGAAAATGATCGAAGCCGCGCTGGCAGACATCAACGTCTATCGCCGGCGTTATCATGCGTTGCAGCAGCTGTCGGAATCGGCGCAGAAAGTGTTGGCCTGCTTCAAGGCCGCACCGGAAACCCGTCTTCAGGCCGCCGACGTCGTCACCGCCACCGGCCTACCCCGCCGCACCGCGCAATACGCGCTCAAAGGGCTGGCCGAGAGTGGGTTCTTGCAGCGCCTCGGCCAAGGCGCCGGGGCTCGATATCAGTTGGTGTTTTAGCGTGGTGATCGCGACTCGGTGATGCGTCCCAGGAGTCGGGGCAGGTTGTCAGCTCGATATCTTTGAGGCAAGAAAAATGGAAGCATCCAGTGTTACTCGGCGTAGTCGCTGTTGTGGCAATGCAAGACCTGGCCCTGTTCACCTCAGACTTCGACAAGCCAGCCCGAACGGACTGAATAAATCGGCGTTTCCTTAGACTGGGCGAGTGTGGTTACACGACCCAGATGACGCCATACTTTATGCATATTGGGCAGGATACAGTCCACTAAACCCGCTTAGTGCGTACATCGGAGTTAACGTGAGACCGTTTTTTGCGCATTATTATTGCCAAACCGCGCAACGCCCAACGTATCCATCGGTTTCTTGATCTCCTTCCAGCCCGCCTGAAAACGGCCTTCTTGCAATTCGTCCAGGTGGTTGAGGATGCAGCGTTGCAAGGTGGCGACGCGCTTGCCCGAATCGCCGTTGTTTCTGAAGGGCCGGGTCACCAGCAGGTTGGGTATGCCCAGGAAATTAAAGTTGAACGCATCCAGATTCTCGTAGTTGCGTTTCATGGCGATAAACGGTTCCTTAATGGGAAGGTCGTATTCCACCAGCATCAGTCCGCTGTCGGTTTGATGGCGACTGATCGAAGGCAGCGGCCACCCGCCGTCGGTGAAGATCGCCTGTACCTGATTGGTCTGTAACATTCTTACGGCCTGATCGTCCGATTCGGCAACTAAAAACTCCATGGCATAGCCAGTCTGTTTGTTGAGTGTTTGCCCCAGCAGTAGGGTCGATCCAACCACTGCGACTTTCGCCCCTTTCAGATCCGAAAACTTGCTGAACACCTTAAGGTCCCCAGTCCAAGGTACGTGGGTAGACTTAATCATACGAGCCCCAACCAAGGAGCCGGCACGGAGGCTTAAGATATGGAGCAAATTGGTATGCAGTGGCATCACCGCTTGCAAGGCCGCAATGTTTTCGTCACCACCCTTGGCCATTTGCGTCAACGTATCCAACTGCACGATACCCAGTTCGACCTGGCTGGCGGCGAGCATCATCAAGTTGGGCAGACCGCCAATGCTGGGAACGGAACACACCGACACTTCTGCGCCGCACACCTTTTGAATGTCCTGCACCATCAGTTCGTAGATTTTGCCTTTTGGACCGCCGCCAATACGCAGCGCACAGTCCAGTGTGGTGTCTTGTGCGGCAATTGGCCATGCGACTGCGGCAAGCAACGCGCCGGTCACTGTAGCAATGCCGATTTTGCTTGATGGCGATGTTGTTGTTTTCTTCATAGGCTTCTCCTTGGGTGGGTCAACGAACAATGATGGGGGCAGGGCGAGCTTGTCGGTCCGAGCTGGGGCCGTTGCGATCGGCGCCAAGCCAGCTCACAAAAATAATCACGACGAAGGCCAGGGCGCCCGCCCAGCGAAGTATTGTCCAGAATGTCATGTTGGGCGCCCTCACGGTGTGTGCTCTGGAAGGCGCAAGGCGCCCATGCCTTTCACGTTATGGTCATCCAGGAATTTTCGGGCGGGTCCGTCCAGGCTGCTCATCTGCACGTCCAACTCCGCAAACACACAGTTGAAACGCTCTTGCACACTGCGTAATGCGGTATCGGTCAGCAGGTCTTGCATCAAATTTTCGGTCGCGTAGGGGTCCAGCATTTCGTTGGCCGCACCAATCGCCAGAGCGATGCCCCATTCGCTTTCTTTGCGCTCTACCGTGAAGCGGAATTCTTCGAGCGCCGCCTGTGCTTGACCGAGGCGGCCCAGGTTGGCGCTTTGAAACTGCTGCAACCGATGCAGCGCCCGTTCCTGACGATCCAGGATGTGGGTCGGGTCGCGATGACGTCGATCTGTCAACAACTGGCTGATGGATTCGATTTGCCCGCCCACGATCACCAGCGCGCGCTGAAACGACTGCAGGCGCTCAGCGCGACGCAGCACTTCGTTTTGCAGTTGCTCAATCGGATTGGTGCGGGCTTCACTCTTGCGCGCGTGGAGCACGCGGTTTTCCAGTTTTTGCATTGCCAGAGGGATCGCCTGAAACACCGCAACGCCTGCGGCGGTCATGCCGGCCAGCAATGCAATTCCGGCAGCCGCAGAAACTGCCGCCCACACCAACGGTGCTAACGCGGTCAGCAGCCCCACGGTGACTACCACCGCCGCGCCACGGACCAGCCATGCTTTTTGTGCGTTGGTTGCAGTACCGTAGTTAGAAGTTGCCCGCATCATTTTTCCCTCGCCGTGCCTTCATCTTGAAAACAGTTTCAAGTACGCAGGGAGAAAAAACTTCAGTGCCGTCGCGCAGTGCGGCTATGTGCCAACACATAGGAAGGTGGAGTCTATGACTTTAACAACGCCGCTACGTGGTCACCGGTCAATCCAAGGCGCGTACCGATCAGATCATGACTAACACCATGGTTCGCCAGAATAGCAACCAGCTTGGATTTGGCATCGCGCCGCACCAGTGCCGGGAATCGCGCATTCAAATCGTCGATGCAATGGCGGTGCAGTTCCATGCCGCTCTTGCCGAGCTTGGTGACGATGTTTCCTCTGTGGGTGTCCACCGTGCGGTAGTCAATACCGAGCACGCGTGCAATCTCTTTGCTGCTCATGTCGATCGCGATCAGGTCGCAGACTTCCTGTTCACGCCGGCTCAAAGTCGGCTTGCGGCGGTCATCATCCAGCAGCCGTTGTAGATTGCGCGGGAAGTACGTTGCGCCGCCGTGTACCGTTTCTATGGCGCGTAAAATTTCACCCGGCTCGCCTTCCTTGGACACAAAGCCGGCAGCCCCCGCTTTAAAAACGCGCAACACCGTAGGGTCGTCGTTATGCCCGGTGACGACGACTACCGGCAGGTCGAGATATTTTTGCCGTAGCGATGCGACGAGTTCGAGACCGCTGTGGCTGTTGCCCTGCATGCGCAAATCCGTCAGCACAATGTCAACATCCTGTGCGTCCAGCAGTGACAAGGCTTCACTGGCGCTGCGCGCTTCGGCGACGACCGCGACGCGTGGTGCGTAAGCCTCCAGCAACGCGCGAAAACCCACGCGCGTGAGGGCTTCGTCGTCCACAAACATGACTCGGATGGATGCGCTTGCGTTCGGAGCGTTGCGATCGAGGGTCATGACTTGATGTTATCCAGCGGTGGAAGACCTGGGCTGCTGTAAGTCTTGCCCCGTAGCACGGTGTCGATGGCTTCCAGCAGTTGCTCCACGGGTGCCTCCTTGAGCACATAGCCGTTGGCGCCGGCACGCGCGGTCTCCTGTATATATTCGGGGCTGTCATACAGGGTGAGGATCACCACCTGTGGCGCAGGCGACATCGCTCTGAACCGTCGCGTCATTTCAATACCACTGGAACCGCGTACGCGCACACTCATCAGCACGACATCGGGGTGCCGAGTCTCGGCAAGCGACATGGCCTCTGTCGTGTCACCGGTGTCACCGACGATTTCAAAGGTGCCGATGGCGTCGAGTAACTGCCGAAAACTGCGGCGCGAAATGTCGTGCACATCCACCAATAGCAGCCGTACTTTGCGTGCTGCACCCGTGGAGCCTGTTGGCGGCGGTGAGTTCGAAGATAAAGTGTTCATAACAGCTACGCACCTTTTAAAGCGTCGGGTGGGATATGTATCGAGACCGTAGTGCCGCGCGATCCCGAGGTTACACAAAATTGACCGCCCAGCATTTCGATGCGCTCACGCATATTGGTCAAGCCCAGACCCGCGCGGGGAAGACGCATCAGCTCATCGACATCAAAACCTGAACCGTTGTCGCTGATCTCCAGGCACAGAGCGGCCGGCAGTCCGTTAAAGGTGAGACTGACCTGAACCCGCCTCGCTCCCGCATGGCGTTCAATATTGCCCAGCGCCTCTTGCGTCAGGCGAAACACGGCGGTCGCCACTGCATCCGGCACTCGATGCGTTGGGGGCTGGACCACGGTTTCAACAGCGATGCCGCTGCGCTCACCAAACTCGCGCGCGGTCTGCTCTAGCGCGTTGGAAAGCGGCAGATCGTCCAACAACGTGGGGCGCAGGCCGTGTGAAATTCGGCGCACCTCGCGCATCACATCGCGCATCTGCTGCAAGCCATTGCGCAGCAGGGTGGTGGTATCCGGGCTGTTGCGTTCGGAATGCACCAGCGCCGACTCCAACATAAATTTGACCGAGGCCAGCCACTGACTGACGCCGTCGTGCAGCTCGCGGGCGACACGGGCGCGCTCCACTTCCTGGGAGAGCACCACCTGTTGAGCCATGGCACGCAGTTTTGCGTTGGCGCGGCGCTGTTCGACGAAATTGAAGCCCAGACCCGTTGCGGACACGACCAACACCGAGAACAACGCGATGAGTAATATCCGCTCGGTCATGCCCGTGACCGCGTTGTCCGTGGTCGCCTTGATCAACGCGTTAGTTTGCCGTAG
>Ga0315281_10013113_pt1 | contig 11234 bp, 14 predicted proteins | sample YL17G07_0_MG_FD_204540 | JGI IMG/M metagenome (GOLD analysis project Ga0315281, IMG submission 204540) | Sediment microbial communities from Yellowstone Lake, YNP, Wyoming, USA - YL17G07_0 | ecosystem: Environmental > Aquatic > Freshwater > Lake > Sediment | place: USA: Wyoming | collected... | reverse complement strand
AGGCGATGCTCGTAGTGGCTGATCAGGAGTGTTCGCTCATCATCAGCGGAACCGGGGATGTGATCGAGCCCGAGTTGGGCCTGATCGCGATCGGCTCGGGCGGCCCTTATGCGCAGGCTGCGGCGCGGGGTCTGCTGGAGAACACCGCGCTCGATGCGGAAACGATCGTGCGCAAATCGCTCGCGATCGCCGCGGAGATGTGCATCTACACCAACCAGAATCTGGTCGTGGAAGTGCTTGGATAGTGAGGAACCGGGAAAGGCATAGAATCGATGCCCCGTGACTCGTCGTCCCGTTCTTCAGATCCCAGCCCTTACCATCATGTCGCAAATGACCCCCCAGGAAATCGTCCACGAACTGGACAAAAATATCATCGGCCAGGATAGGGCCAAACGCGCCGTGGCGATTGCGTTGCGCAACCGCTGGCGGCGCCAGCAGGTGCCCGATCCCCTGCGGCAGGAGATCACACCCAAGAACATCCTCATGATCGGTCCCACCGGCGTCGGGAAAACCGAGATCGCGCGCCGGCTTGCGCGGCTGGCCGACGCACCTTTCATCAAGGTGGAGGCCACCAAGTTCACCGAGGTCGGCTATGTCGGGCGAGATGTCGACACGATCATCCGTGATCTGGTCGAAATCAGCGTCAAAGATACGCGTGAAGCCGCGATGCGCAAGGTCAGGAGCCGGGCCGAGGACGCAGCGGAGGAGCGCGTGCTGGACGCGTTGCTGCCGCCTGCGCGCGAGACCGGGTCCGTCGCCGAGGGCGAGCAGGGGGAATCCACGGCGCGGCAGAAGTTCAGGAAAAAACTGCGCGAAGGGGAACTCGACGACAAGGAGGTGGAGATAGAAATCGCCTCGACGCAGGCGCAAATGGAGATATTCGCCCCTCCGGGCATGGAAGAGTTGACGCAGCAGATTCAGGGGATGTTTCAGAATCTCTCCGGTGGGCGCAGGAAGCTGCGCAAGCTGAAAATACGCGAAGCCATGAAACTGCTTACCGAAGAAGAGGCGGCGCATTTGGTCAACGACGAGGACCTGCGCAGCAAGGCGCTTGCCAACGTCGAGCAGAACGGCATCGTTTTCCTGGACGAGATCGACAAAATCGCATCGCGCAGCGAAGGCGTGGGTGCGGATGTGTCGCGTCAGGGCGTGCAGCGCGATCTTTTGCCCTTGGTCGAGGGGACGACCGTTTCAACCAAGTACGGAATGGTCAAGACCGACCATGTGCTGTTCATCGCCAGCGGCGCGTTTCATATGGCCAAGCCCTCGGATTTGATCCCGGAACTGCAGGGGCGTTTTCCGATTCGGGTGGAACTCGACTCGCTGTCGGTATCGGATTTCGAGGCTATCCTGACGGGAACCGACGCTTGCCTCACGCGCCAGTATCAGGCGCTGCTTGCCACCGAGGAGCTCGAAGTCGCTTTTGCCCCGGACGGCATCCGGCGCATTGCCGAGATCGCGCACGCGGTCAACGAGAAGACTGAGAACATCGGCGCGCGCCGTCTCTACACGGTGATGGAGAAGCTGCTCGAGGAGGTTTCGTTTGCTGCGGGCAGGCACGGCAGGGAGACTATCGTCGTCGACGCTGCCTACGTGGATGCCAGACTGAAGGATCTCGCCGCGAGCGAGGATCTCGCGCGCTATGTGCTCTGAGAAAACTATGTCTTTTCAAACAGGAACCGCCACCATGAACAGACCCTATACCGCCCTGCTTATCTTCGCAGTCGCAGCATTGGCAATGATGAGTATGCCGGTTTGGGCGCAGTTGAACGTGAAATCGGCTTGGGTGCGGGCGACCGTAGGCGGGCAGAAGACGACTGGGGCTTACATGGTGCTCAAGAGCGGGACGGGCGCGGCGCTGGTGGGCGTGGAGAGCACGGCCGCTGCGATCGTCGAGGTTCACGAAATGCGCATGGACGGCAACGTGATGAGAATGCGCGCCATACCCAGGCTCGAGCTACCCGCAGGCAAGTCCGTAGAAATGAAGCCCGGCGGCTACCATGTAATGCTGGTCGATCTGAAGCGGCCCCTCAAGAATGGCGACAGCATTCTTCTCAGACTGAAGATCGAGGGCCAGGACAAGTCGGTGGTGACTGTCGAGGTCAAGGCTGACGTGCGCGAATCGGCAGCGGACATGCGCCATAGCGGCCATTGATCCGTCAGGCTAACGGCTTGCTTGCAGCAGGCCCGACGAGTACCGCAAGGCAGGCCTGACAATAGCAGGCTGTGTCTTCCCGCGGCAGCGGCATCACATGCGGACATGCCGCGCACCAGCACGGCCCGTCGGCATTATTCATCCCGCACTGGAACAGCGCACCGCAGCGTCCGCAACGGACCGGGATCGAGTCGCTGTTCTGCGATTCAAGCGAACGGATAGGGTTGGAATCGGCCATCGCTATATCCCCATGTACGCGCCCGATTCTGGGCGCCCGGTCTTCGTCGTGCAACCCCACTTGAAACCGCGACAGCGTCCCCCATTTAATATGCTAAGCGGGCATCTGGCCCGAGTCGACAGGAGAAAGCCAATGGCAAACATCACCCGTTACGATCCCTTTGGGGACGTTTTGGACGATCTCATGAAGGGATTCTTTGTGCGGCCGCTTTCGCTCGAGCCGGGCGAAACGGCGCGGAGAATGAAAATCGACGTCACTGAGGCGGATGGCGAGTACAAGGTGCTGGCGGAGGTTCCCGGCGTAAGAAAGGAAGATATCCAGGTCGATATCGACGGCGACTTGGTTTCCATCTCCGCCGAGACCGGCAGGGAGAAGCAGACCAAGGAGGGCGAGCGCAGTTTGCACAGCGAGCGCTACTACGGCAAGGTCTCGCGCGCGTTCCGGCTGGGACAGGAAGTCGACCAGCTTCGGGCGACGGCGAAATACAGCGCAGGCGTGCTTGAGCTCGTGTTGCCGAAAAAGACGACGGCCGCCGCGAAGCGCTTGTCCATCCAGTAAGAAGGGTTGGCGGGCAGCAGCGCCGCGAGAAAACTCGCGGCGTTCGCCGGACGCGGTAAAATCCGCAACACCCCCGTTGCGAGAGCCAGAACCACATGTCCGACACCCCTTCCAGTCCAGCGCTCAAGGCCAAGATCCTCGCCGAGGCGATGCCCTACATCCGTCGCTTCCATGGGCGGACCATCGTCGTGAAATACGGCGGTAACGCGATGACGGACGCCGCGCTGAAGAAAAGTTTCGCCCACGACGTGGTGCTGCTCAAGCTCGTTGGCATGAACCCGGTGGTGGTGCACGGGGGCGGGCCGCAGATCGAGCAGTTGCTCGGGCGACTGGGAAAAAAAGGCGAGTTCGTCCAGGGCATGCGTGTTACCGACGCCGAAACCATGGATGTGGTCGAGATGGTGCTGGGCGGGCAGGTCAACAAGGAAGTGGTCACGCTGATCAACCAGGCCGGCGGCAGGGCGGTGGGCCTGACCGGGCAGGATGGGGCATTCATCCGAGCCAGGAAAATGCTTGTGGCGGATGCGGACAAGCAAGGCGGCATGATCGACATCGGCCGGGTGGGCGAAATCGCCTCCATCGACCCGCGCGTCATCTCGGCGCTGGAGGACAACGGCTTCATTCCGGTCGTGGCGCCGATAGGTGTGGGCGACGATGGCGAGTCCTACAACATCAACGCGGATTTAGTGGCGGGCAAGCTCGCCGAGGTGTTGAAGGCCGAGAAGCTCGTCGTGCTGACGAACACGCCCGGCGTACTCGACAAAAGCGGCAAACTGCTCACCGGACTGACGTCGAAGAAGGTGGAGGCGTTGTTTGCTGACGGAACGATATCAGGCGGTATGCTGCCCAAGATCTCAGCGGCGCTGGAGGCGGCAAAAAACGGCGTCAAGAGCGTGCATATCATCGACGGACGCGTCGAGCACGCGCTGCTGCTGGAGATACTCACCGACGAGGGCGTCGGGACACTGATACGCAGCAAGTGAGTTCAAGCGCGTCGGGGCTCATTGCGGAAGCCGCGGCGGGGTTGGCTTAAGCCGACCGGGCCGAAAGCGATCGCCGATGTCAAAGCGCCTGACGTGGATTTTCGATCTCGATAACACCCTCCACAATGCGACGCCGCATGTGTTTCCGCACATCAGCCGGAGCATGACGGCTTATCTGCGGGAGTATCTCGATCTCGACGAAGCGCAGGCCAGCGCGCTGCGCGTGCATTACTGGAAGACCTACGGTGCCACCCTCATCGGCTTGATGCGGCACCACGGCACCGATCCGCATCACTTTCTCTGGCATACCCACCAGTTCCCGGCGCTGAAACGCATGGTGATCGCCGAGCGCGGCCTGCGCCACGCGCTGCGCAGGATACGCGGCGCCAGAATCCTGTTCTCCAATTCGCCGCTGCACTACGCGCAAGCTGTGCTGGAACTGTTGCGCATCGACGACCTGTTTGATGCGATCTACTGCATCGAGCACACCGGATTCCGCCCCAAGCCTTCGCTCGCGGGTTTTCGAGTGCTGCTCGAGCGCGAGCGGCTTGCGCCTGAGCGCTCGGTGCTTGTGGAAGATACGCTCGGCAACCTGCGCGCGGCGCGGCGCCTGGGGTTGAGGACAGTCTGGGTTACCCGCGAGCAGCGTTCACCGCCCTACGTGGATGTCAAGATCGCCTCCATCCTGTCTCTGCAGCATATTGCCGGCAGGATGGGCGGTTAGGGGTTCTTTTAGCGCTAGCAAGCGCTCACCCAAGGCACTAGAATGGAGTTGCCAGGGGCGCGCAGTCTGGGCGCCTGAGGCGAGCCGAGCCACCCACAGGGAGACCGTCATGCCGGCAGCCAAAAGAGGGGAGCGCAAGCACCAGATTCTGCAGGTGATTGCGGAGATGCTTCAAAATCCGAAGGGCGAGAAAATCACCACCGCAGCGCTCGCGAAGCGGCTCGATGTGTCGGAGGCTGCTCTGTACCGGCATTTCGCGAGCAAGGCCCAGATGTTCGAGGGGCTGATCGAATTCATCGAGCAGACGGTATTCGGTCTGGTCAACAAGATCAGCACGGAGGAGGAAAGCGGCGCCAAGCAAGTGCCGGCGATCCTCGGCATGTTGCTCGGCTTTGCGGAGAAGAACCCGGGGATGACGCGGGTGCTGATCGGTGATGCCCTGGTGAACGAGGACGACAGGTTGCAGGCGCGCATCAATCAACTGTACGACCGGATCGAGGCTACGCTCAAACAATGCCTGCGCCTGGCCGCGACGCAGGGGGGCGAGGCGCAGCAGGATCCAACCGCGCACGCGAATATCCTGCTCTGCTACGTCATTGGCCGCTGGCACCAGTATGCCAAGGGCGGGTTCAAGCGGCTGCCGACGGAGTTGTGGGAGAAGCAATGGCCCTTGCTTATGTGAGAGCCAGTGGCCTCGCGGGCATGCGCCCTAAGCAGGCGTTGGTCTGGTGCTGCTCCCGCACACCTCGCACGCGGGATCCTTCCTGATCCGGACTTCGCGCCAGCGCATCCCGAGCGCGTCGAGAATGAGCAGCCGGCCGTTGAGTGATTCGCCCGCGCCGCTGAGGAGTTTCAGTGCCTCGGCCGCCTGAACGGTTCCAATGATGCCCGTCACCGGGGCAAAGACGCCCATGACCGCGCAACGCTCCTCCTGGGGTTCGGCGTTTTCCGGGAACAGGCAGGCATAGCAGGGACTCCCCCGGGCGCGGAGGTCGAACACGCTCACCTGGCCGTCAAAGCGGATGGCGGCCCCCGAAACCAGCGGCTTGGCGTGCCGCACGCAGGCGCTGTTCACGGCGTGACGAGTCGGAAAATTGTCCGAGCAGTCGAGCACGACGTCGGCAAGCGCGACCAACGCCGCCAGCGCCTCGCCCTCGACCCGCTGATCGACCGCGTCGACCTCGACTCCGGCATTGAAACGTGCCAGCATTTCGCGCCCGGATTCAACCTTCGGCTTGCCGAGCGTGGCCGGGGTGTGGAGTATCTGACGCTGCAGGTTGGTGAGATCGACGCGGTCCCCGTCGACCAGCGTCAGATGGCCGACGCCCGCTGCGGCGAGATAGAGCGCAGCCGGAGAACCCAGTCCCCCCGCGCCGATTACGAGCGCGCGTGATCCGAGCAGGCGTTCCTGGCCCTCGATACCTATCTGCGATAGCAGAATGTGCCGCGAGTAGCGTAGGAGCTGGTCGTCGTTCATCGGCGGGTGAGGTTGGTCTATCGTGGATGGTACGGTTCCGGCTCCGATCCACGAAGACCGAACCGGCGTTGCGACGCGCCGGTTCGGTCAGTTCTTCTTCGTCTGGACGACCTGCGTCTGCGCCGTCTGCACCGGCAATCCCTTTAGCTGATTCAACGCCTGCCGGAACTGGAAGTCGTCGCTCGACGCGAACTCGATCGGTGCCGGTGGTTTGTCATCTCCGCCGTTCGACGACGACGGCTTGGGCGCGGCCTGCGCTGCCTTGTCTGCAGGGGCTGCTTTTTTTCCGGCCGCAACTTTCTCCTGATCGTTGGAGAGGTGTTTTTCGAGGTCGGCTTCGCGTATGCGTGGCTGGCTGCTCGGGTCCTCGACCACGATGTCGGGGGTGATGCCCTTCGCCTGGATCGAGCGACCGTTCGGCGTGTAATAGCGCGCGGTGGTCAGCTTGACGGCCGTATTGTTGCCAAGGGGCAGGATGGTCTGCACCGATCCCTTGCCGAAAGTCTGCGTGCCCAGAACGGTGGCTCGTTTGTGATCCTGCAGCGCGCCCGCGACGATCTCCGAGGCCGAAGCCGAGCCGCCATTGACCAGCACCACCATCGGAACCGACTTCACGCCTGCCGGCAAAGCCTTGAGATAGTCTTCCTTGTTGCCGCGCAAATAGTCCTCGGGGGCGGCGATGAACTTGCGCTTCGCGTCCTCGGTGCGTCCGTCGGTGGAGACGACCAACGCATTGGTCGCCAGAAACGCGCTGGCGATGCCCACAGCGCCGTTCAGAAGCCCGCCCGGGTCGTTGCGCAAGTCGAGGATCAGGCCCTTGAGGGGTCCCTGCTTGTATAGTCCTTCCAGGTGCTTCACGAGCGTCTCGCCGGTGTGTTCCTGGAACTGCGATACGCGGACCCAGCCGTAGCCAGGTTCTACCGTCTTGGATTTCACGCTCTGCACGCGGATGACGTCGCGCTGAAGCGTAACCTCGAAAGGTTTCTGCAAGCCTTTCCTGACGATGGTGAGGCGAATGGTGCTCTTCGGCTTGCCGCGCATGCGCTTGACGGCGTCGTTCAGGTTCATGCCTTTGACCGAGGTGTCGTCGATCTTGACGATGAGGTCGCCCGGCTTGAGGCCGGCACGGTAGGCGGGCGTGTCCTCAATGGGCGACACCACCTTGACGAAACCGTCTTCCATCCCGACCTCAATGCCGAGGCCGCCGAACTCGCCCTGGGTGCCGACTTGCAGTTCGCGGAATGCATCCGCATCCAAGTAGGCTGAGTGCGGATCGAGGTCGGAGAGCATGCCGTTGATCGCGCCGCTGATGAGTTTCTTGTCCTCGACCGGCTCGACGTAGCCCGATTTGATCGCGCCGAAGACCTCGGCGAAGGCGCGCAGTTCGTCCACCGGCAACGGGAAGCGTGCTCCGTCGCGTTGCGCAACAGCGGAAAAATTCAGGCTCAGCAGTATCCCGGCAAGTACGCCGATCGACACCAGACTGACTTGTTTCATTTTGTTGCCCATACGTGCTCTCCAACTACTCCAGCAAACTTATCTTCGCGGCGTCCATTTCAACGGATCAAACGGTTTGCCTTCGTGACGAACTTCAAAGTATAAACCCGATTCCGGGTTGCCACCGCTCGCGCCCGCGGTCGCAACGACGTCGCCTGCACGTATTCTCTCACCGACGGCCTTCAGCACCGACTCGGCGTTGCCATAGATGGTGAGATAGTTGTCGCCATGGTCCAGGATAAGCAGGTTACCAAACCCGCGCATCCACTCCGCGAACACGACACGCCCCCCCGCCACGGCCCGCACCTCTTGACCGGAAGGGGCGCGGATGAACAATCCTTTCCATTGCGCACCTCCTTCAGACCGCCTGGTGCCGAAACGGTTCGCCAGCTCCCCCTTTATCGGCAGCCTGAGCTTTCCCTTGAGGCGTCTGAACGCGATTTCTGGGCCTCCGCTGTCGGGGACGGACTCGTTGCGGCGGGCGCTTTCGGAGGGCGCTGCGATGACCTTGGCCAGGCGCTCTACCAGCCGCGACAGGCGCGCCTCGTCGCGCTCCAGGCTGCTCACCTCGCGGCGCTGTTCCCTCAGGCGTGCCAACACGCGGCTGAGTACCTTGCGGCGGTCTGCCTGCTGGCGCAGCAGCTGTTCGCGCCCCGAACGCTGTGCCGATTCGATCGTCCTGAGCTCGGCGGTCTTGGCGTGTGTCAACGCCTCGATGGAGCGCAACTGCTCCAGGTCCGCGCGCAGCGACTGGATGAAGGTGGCCTGATCGCGGGAGATGTGTCCGTAGTAATGCAGTTCGCGGGCCACCCGGTTCGGGTTTTCACCCATCACCAGGAGCTTGAGATAGTTGCTCTCTCCGCCCAGGTATTGTGCGGTGAGCAGGCGCCCGAGCCGCTCCTGCCGGACTGCGATCTCGGCGGCGATCGCTCTTTGCCGGGTTCCCAGCGCTTGCAGTTCGCCCTGTGCGGCGTCGCGCTTGTGCTCGAGTTCCCTCAGCGCCCGATTCGACTCGGAAATGGCTCTCTCGGATTCGCGCAGCTGATCGCGTGCCTCGGTGCGCGTTTCCTCGGCGCCGGCGATGTCGTTGCGCAGACGCTCGATGCGCGAATGCAGGGTCTCTAGTTGTTCCGTGTTCGCAGCCTGCAGCGGAAGGGCAAGCCAGGCAAGCGCTGCGACGACAAGCCTTGCCCGGTGCCGCATCAGGAGCGGGCTTTGCCCTGGGCTGCGACCGCATTTACCGCGGCCTCGACCGCAGCTTGGTCGCCAAGGTAATAGTGCCGAACCGGTGCGAGGTTCGCGTCCAATTCGTAGACGAGCGGGACCGCAGTGGGAATATTGAGACCGACGATGTCCTGATCGCTGATATTGTCGAGGTATTTGACCAGCGCCCGGAGAGAATTGCCGTGGGCTGCGATCAGCACGCGCTGTCCGGCGCGCACCGCCGGGGCGATGGTGTCTTCCCAATACGGAACAAAACGCGCTACGGTGTCCTTGAGGCACTCGGTTGCCGGGAGTTCTGATGCTGACAGCCCCCTATAGCGCGGATCGCCCCGGGAATGCCGGGGATCGCCGGGCTCAAGGGCCGGCGGCGGCACATCGTAGCTGCGCCGCCAGGCGAGCACCTGTTGCTCACCGAACTTGGCCGCTGTTTCGGACTTGTTGAGACCCTGGAGCGCGCCGTAATGCCGCTCGTTCAGCCGCCAGGAGTGGTGGGCCGGGATCCACATCAGGTCCATTTCCTCCAGCGCAATCCACAGGGTCTTGATGGCGCGCTTGAGCACGGAGGTGTAGGCGACGTCGAAGCCGAAGCCCTGGGCGGCCAACAGCCTGCCGGCACGACTTGCCTCGTCCCGCCCGGCATCGGTCAGACCGATATCGGTCCAGCCGGTGAAGCGGTTCTCCTTGTTCCAGACGGATTCGCCATGGCGAAGCAATACGATCCTGTGCATTGGTGCGGCCTTGATGGTTTTTACGAAGCCATATCCACCTTATAATAGCCGATTACGCCAGGGACGCAGAATGCGCTTGAGCCACGAAATACAGGATGTTTTCGAACTGATAGGCCGCAAGGAACAGATCGAACTCGCCGCGCGCGCGATGAAGGCCATTTCGCATCCATTGCGCCTGAAGATTCTTTGCGTGCTGGGGGACCAGGAGGTCAGTGTGCAGGGCATCGTCGAGGCGGTAGGTACTTCGCAGAGCAATATCTCGCAGCACCTTGCGATTCTGCGTGAGAAGGGTATCCTGCGCTCGCGCAAGGATGCAAACCGCGTCTTTTACTCCGTCGGCGACCAGAGAACGCTCAAGCTCATCGTCATGATGCGGGAAGTTTTTTGCGACGGGCTGGAACAATCATGAAAATCGATCTGCTGAAATTTGTTTTTGAAAACATTTACCTCATTGCCGCCGCGTTTGTGAGCGGCGCGATGTTGCTCTGGCCCATGGTGCGCCGCGGCGGAGGCGCCTCGGTCAACACCCTGGAGGCGACGCAGTTGATCAACCGGGAGGACGCGCTGGTACTCGATGTGCGCAACGCCGACGAGTTCAACAAGGGCCACATCCTGAACGCGCGTAACATGCCGTTGTCGCAGCTCGATACCCGCATCGCCGAGATCGAGAAACTCAAGGAAAAGCCGGTCATCGTGGCCTGCGAGTCGGGCAACCGTTCCGGCGCCGCCGCGGCCGCGTTACGCAAACGGGGATTCGCACGGGTGTTCAATCTGAGCGGCGGTATCGGGGCATGGCAGCAGGCGGGCCTGCCTGTGGAGAAATAAATCTTATGTCCAAAGTTCTCATGTACACCACGGGCACCTGCCCCTACTGTCAGCGGGCGGAGATGCTGCTGAAGTCCAAGGGTGTCGCGGAAATCGAGAAAATCCGCATCGATCTCGATCCGCAGCAACGGGAGGAAATGATGCGCAAAACCAGCCGGCGCACGGTTCCACAGATTTACATAGGCGATACTTATGTCGGCGGGTTTGACGAGCTGGCCGCGCTCAACCGCGCCGGCAAGCTTGATCCCCTGCTCGCGGCATAGCCACGGCATTTTTGCTTAAACACCGTTTTCCGGAGCCGTCATGAGCGACCAGCAACCCGTTTTCAACATCGAAAAAATCTACGTCAAGGACCTTTCCCTCGAAGTGCCGAACGCGCCCCAGGCGTTCATGTCGAGCGACGCACCGCAGCTGGAGGTGCAGCTCACGCAGGGTGTGCATCCCATTGACGCCGCGCTGTTCGAGGTAACGCTGACGGTCACGGTCACAGCCAAGGTAGGGGACAAGACCGTATTCCTGGTCGAAGCCGCGCAGGCGGGCATCTTCCAGATACGCAATGTTCCGCAGTCCGATCTCGACCCTATCCTCGGCATGGTGTGTCCGAACATTCTTTTTCCTTACGCACGAGAGACCGTTTCCGACACCGTCAACCGCGCCGGTTTTCCGCCGGTGCTGCTGGCGCCGGTCAATTTCGAGGCGCTGTATCAGCAGCGCGTCGCCCAAGAGCAGGGGCCCAAGATTGAAATTGCACACTAAGGGCCGGACGCGCACGACGGGCTGAACTGCCGCTTGTGCAAGACAAGGGGGCGCGGGGGATGACAATGC